>JAABUH010000054.1_pt1 | contig 163004 bp, 153 predicted proteins | sample 5559121 | NCBI WGS metagenome assembly JAABUH01 (sample SAMN10711871, study PRJNA513364) | rock metagenome | isolation source: Antarctica rocks | place: Antarctica: Victoria Land, Battleship Promontory nord | collected 2015-12-28
TACTAGACTTTTACGAAACACAGCCTCAACCTTCCCACTCCCATCCTCGCACACATCCCCGCCATCTCCACAATCAGCAGCGTTCAATGCCATCTTCAACCTTGCAAACACAGCGGAAATCAAGAGAACAAAAGAGAAAGCACAGGAACCCTACGAAGAACAGCTCTCGTAGGACGAAAACCGAGATTCCTCGCTCATCGGCAGGACATCACGGACGGAGGCGTAAACAGTCAGAGATGAGAGACGATGAGTGTGGGTGTACACGCGGTTTGTTTCAAGTGTTCAGTTTGGCGTTGGGAGAGCTGTTGAGGAAGATGAGAGCGAAGTAACTAAGAATGTAAAAATAGGTTTTGCTCTACATCAATTTAACGATTGCATGAACAAAACTAGAAAACTCTATCAATAGACGAAAACTTCGGCGAAAACTTCATCGAAAGGGTTTAAAATCCATCCATCTCATCTAACCTCAACACGTCTCACTAAACCACACCCACAAACGCACCTACACGACAAATAAACAATATCAAAAACAGTCTCACATGCCCATCGCTTGATTCATCTCAACTCGACATTCCAACAAATATCCAAAAAAGACAAGAACGAATTAACCAAATTCATAGAACCCCATTCTTTCATATAACCCCAGCGAAACAGCAACATGATCAAAACGTATCGATCGACAATTTTTTTTTTCTGACAAACAAAACCACCGCTGAAAAAACCCTCATCCGTCTCCCCCCCCGAACCAAAAATCCACCCCTTAGTATACGACTTACTCCCTCCCTCAACCAAACCATCACACAAAACATCGCCGCCGGAAGCAAAAAAACCCCGCAATCTACGAGATTCGAGCTTTCATCCAAACTACCTACCTACCCAACCCCCGATATTTCCGTCCGCCTCCCCCTCGAAAACCGACACAAGGCGCGAAAACCGAATTTGTGACTGACCGAAGAGATTGTTCGACAACATGTCTTGTCTTTGTCACAATCTAGTCTATACTCTCGGAATGCCAAATAGATATATTTCAACAAACTAATTTAGAAGACGGTGCTTTCTTGGCTTTCGAAGGGTGGTGGGGTGTGTGGTGGGGATTATGTATGTAGGAGAGGATTACAGGAGGTGGGGGTGGGGGTTGGATCGGGGGTACAGTAGGAGATGTAGATCTCTTAGTGGTAGGTAGGCATGATACTGTAGGTGTTTCGGGTTATATGAATAGCGAGAAGGTGGGGGAGGAGAGGAAGAGCGGGTGGAGATGCATGGGTGGTTTTTGAGTTCGATAGTGCTTCCTTGAGACTGCCACATATTTAGAAAGATCCTGAAAACCCCTTCGAGCATTCCACTCCACCAAATACTCCCCCCACCTTTCCAGCACATCACACATCTACCCCCGCCCCCCCTCTCTCCCTCATCGATCCCTAACCCCCACACTCTTCCCAACCATTAATCCCACACTTTCCCTCACGCCCTCACTCCCCCAAACGCCCCTCTTCCCACCCCTCCTCCACTCATCCCCCAACATCCCCTCATTATCCCCCGCAAACCTCCCCCCTTCCCCAAGAATAACCTCCATATCCCTCTTCTGGCTACTAATCCACTTGCGCAAAAAGTTGACCGGATCCCTGCTCATCTCCGTGCAGAAGGCATGTTTAGCCTTTGAGTGCGTGATGGCCTGGATTAGGAGGGCGAGATGGTCGTCCAGGGCCGCGAGCTGCCGTAAGGGGGTGGGGGCAGAGGTGAGGGTGCGCTTGAGGGTGGGGAGGGTGGAGGGGAGTGAAACGTGGATGTCGTAGATTGTGGAGATGGGGGAGGCCTGGAAGGTGGGGTCAACTCGGATGGTGTAGGGGAGGGCTAAGGGGGGGAGGGGGGAAAGGTGTGGGGCGAGGAGTTGTTGGATGTCGGGAAAGAAGACGGTGTCGGTTTTGAAGAGCTAGGGGAAGTCAGTACGATAGGATTAGAGGTTGAGCCCAGTAGATGCTGGAGAATGCGTACTTTCCGTAGGCGATCATCGCACTGAATCAAACGCTTCTCTTCGTCCTGCTGCAGACCCATTGCCTTGACGTATTCCCAAATGCCGTAATACACAGAGGTTTTGTCATCTTCTTCGGCATCCACAACATCAGCAAGCTCTTTACTCAAGTGAAAACGCTCTGGGCTTTCGTCCCGGTAGAAGTTTAGTGTGCAGTTGAGGTTCTCGTCGCTTTTTCTTTCGAATTCGATGCTGTCAAAGTCGGCGGCTGCTGGGGGGCTTGGATTATTCGGTGCGATCGGCGGCTTCTTCCATTCGATCTGGGTAGCGGTCTCTGGCTGGAAGTTCTTCCCTCGGTCAAAGTCTACGGTGATGGACTTGAAGAAGTAAGATAATTTGTACCGAGGCCGTTCAGGAGTAGGTTTCGCCGGCTCTGACTTAGCATCGCCATCATGATTCATGGCATCTGCATTTTTATCTGAATCTTTAGGCTCGCTCTCTTCCTCGTCATCGCTATTTTTATCTAGATTCTGATCGTCGTCCAACAAACGACCCTCAATTTTGACCTTGTAAGTTGCCTCCAGTCCCGTATTGAAATCAAAAGCATTCTCATCCAAACTTCTACCCTGCCAAGGCTGATTCTCGACCGTATTCGAGATCCACACCCGTAGTGTCTTGTACCGTTTAAAGCCATGTTGTGTAGAGTCCTGCATGTCCAGCCGCTTTCTCATCATTACAGCATCTAGTCTCCGCTCGATATCTCGCAGGCGTTTGTACTGGTCTACGCCATCACCAATGATCAGGTCCTCTATGCCTTCAGGCATGTTCTTGTCCGTGGGTTTATGGGCGCGTCGTTTCGCGGCCTCCGTTTCCATTTTTGCTTGGTTCTGCGCTGCGAGGAGCTGCGCATTTGATGGCTGTTGCGGAGCGTGAGACGAGACCATTGGACCTTGTACATGGCAAGGTCAGTAAAGCGTTCATAACGGGGATGGAGCTACTCACCTGGCCCTCGTCTCGACGAGGTAGTTCGAGGGGACCTCTGGGGAATCTGCTGGTGAGTGCGGTACTGGCTCTGCATTGCCGCGTTCATTTTGGCGACTCGGGACTCTGCGTCCGATTCTTACCCTTGTAGCGGAATCCTGCTTAAGAATTGATAGAATAAAGCTGGCTATGTTTAACGGCGGATCGCGACAACATCCGCCGCCTTGCAGGGCTTGTAGGGCGTGACCGGAGCTAACCTCTTTTAGTATCAACAGCGATCCCTTGGATGGCCAGGGGCCTTTCTCATCAGGTCTCATTTTCACGTACACTCCTCTTGCGAGCTCGATACCCAAGATTGTGCCTACCAGCGCAATCTACGTATGTTGTTTCTGTTATTCAAACGATCATGTCTGACACTACGAAGAACAAAGTCTGCTGCGTGCTGCGTACTTCCATCTCTCCCAGGCACTCAACATCAAACAATTGCTCCAGAAACACCATCGCTAAGAATGAAGATAAAAAACGCTCAATGTACGCCGTATCGAAGTCCCTCATAGCTCGACTTTTCCAGCGACCTTAGCTACCCGCGCTTGAAATAATCACTTCCTCCTTCCAGTGTTGTCGTAGGAATATCGGTGCCTATCCCACTGTCACTTGGAGGGCCGAAGACAACCATCTCTCCTGCGTTGCTGATCTGCCCTCTCGTCGCCATGATATCACCATGGTACTCCCCACCGTCAACTTGTTGTCCGACTTCATGTAAGGACTCTGGCTCTGAATCCAGCTCTTCCTCTTCTTGCAGGACACCGTCTCTGTACCCTACCGTGCCTATGGTGGAAGCAGCGTAGCTTGTTCTCCTATCGTCGCTGGATATTGTGCTTCCCTCGCCATAGCTGCCAGTACCAGTATAGGTCCCAGAATAACTCGTCCTACGTTCCGTTCCTGCCTCGCTGCCTTCTAAATCCTCTTCCTCTTCCTCGTCCGCTTCGTCCAGAACGCTATTCTCCTTATCTTCCACATTATCCACTCCATCATCTCCATACATCCCCAGTGCTTTCGTGCCACCCCAGCTTGCTTTTCTTACAGGAAAGTTAGATTTGACGCTATGGCTTCTCTTCACTCCAAACCCGCTTCCCTTGGCGGCGCCAATATTTGAAGGGTTTGCAAGCACCATGGATCGCTCAACGCCGGCCCCTTTGTTAGCACCAAGGGTGCTTAGACTCAATATTCTTCGATCACCATTTCCTGCCACACTGCTTTGATTTGTGCTCTTCGGTGGCTGACGTCGCTTCAGCGCCATACCAATACCGCTGCTCACCGTACTTGCTGTCAGAGAAGGCACTGTGGTTGCAGCCGTACTAGTCCGTGTAGCCGTCGTAGTATGGCTTGCGGAAGATGCTACTCTCTTAAGGTTCATCTCCTTTAAGCTGGATTGTGGCCTTGAGGTTGTGAGCAGTGATCTCGAGTGATCCAGGACGCCATCCAAAATCCGACGTTCCAGACCATCTGCCCTAGCTTCCATCACGTGTAGTTCCTCACGGCGAATTTCCAGCGCAGTGTGCAGCGACGATAGATCTGCTTGCATTCTCGATCTCTGAGCCATCAGATCTTCCTTTTCTTTTGAGAGCTCATGGATATCTGAGCTCAGGTCATCTTTCTGCTCCGAGAGTCGAACAACATCTGCCTCGACAGCTTCTTTTTGCGCAGTTCTCTTCTCGAGAGCAATGGCAACCTCTTCTGCCTCCTTGGCACGAGAGTTCACCGCCTCCATGATCGTGGCTTGTTGTCTGGCGACGAAAGCATTAAAGCCATTGGCAGTAGTGGCAACTTGCTCTCGGATCTGCTCTAACAAACCGACTTGCGCCAGCGATTGACCTTGCTCACGAGTATGTTCGACCAGTTGATCAAGTTTTGCGTGAACTTCAGAATCATCGTACTTCTCGTGGAGAGGGATATCTCTGTTCAGTGTCGGCGAGGGTAACGGCGCTGTAATGGCCGGCAAGGGTATGGCACTTGGGATAGCGTTGACGCTTGTCTTAATCTCTTCGACTGAGGTTTTTGCTTGCTCATAGTGCTGTCCGACGATGCTCAAGACGTCCTTGACAGCCTCCAAGATTTTAGGCTGATATTCTGTGACATGTGCTTGAACACCTTCCACTCCTGCGAGTGTCCTGGAGACCTCTGCCCTTGTGGCTTGGTGTTCAACTCTTTCATCGGCGAGAAGCAGTTGATCGAGCTTAGTCCCAATATCTTCGATACGGTTGAAAACCGTCTTTGAATCTTCGCCCATTCGATCACAGGAATCCGTGACAGTAGAGCCAAGGGTATCAACGAGCAGTCGAAGATCTTCCGCAACCAGCTTCGTGGTATTCAGAGCCTCAGCCCGCTGCTCGTCTTTGCCTCCTAATGTTCGTTCCTTTTCTTCAGCAGCCAATTGAGCGTCGTCGTATTTGGTCATGATCTCGTCGAAGCGTTCGTCGATCTTAGAGTTTAGCTCTGCAAGGATGGCTGCTTTATGCTCATCATGTTTCTCAAGCAGGGAAACATGCTTTTGGTCTGTCTCAAGCTTTACCTCTTCAGAAGCTCCATGTACAGAGTCGAAGCCGCGATTCACAGTCTCTAGGAGCTCTTTGATTGCCGCAGTACCATCAGTGGCAACCACAGTCTCAGTTATTGTCATCAGCGTCTTTGCTAGATCTTGAACGCTGTTGTCGCCTTCCTTCAGCTTGGTTTTGAGATCCTCCCTGACATCGTCCAAAAACGCCTTGACTTCTTCAATCTTATCAGCTAGACCACCATGCTCGATCTTTCGTGCCTCGAACGCTTGGGCTGTCAGGTCAGCATCCACTTCCACTTTCTCCTGGAAGCCCTTGATGAGGCCTCCAAGCAGTTCGATTTCATCTTTAGTGGGTAACATATCTACATCGGGCAGTGGTAGCTTATCGATTTGGGTTTTGGTGTCCATGCACAAAGTTTCGAGAGCCTCAATATCGGATTTGGAGACCTGATCACCAGCACTAGTGACTGAGGATTTATCACGTATCTCTTCTAGACCGATACGTACTTCTTTGAGCAGTAACTCGAGGACGCTGACGTCCTCTTTAGTGGCAGTTTCGTTGTTGGAGTCGTTTACTGCATCACGAGTGTCCTTCACAATCAATTCAATGGCCTCCAATTGCGCGACTCTAGCCAGGCCTTCGGATTCAGCGGATGTAACTTCATCGATCTTAGCTTTCGTGTTACGGAGCAACGTCTCAATGGCCTCGGTGTCATCCTTCGTAGCAACATTCTCGTCGAATGCTCGCTCACGCTGAGCGAGGTCTGCAATGGCCGCTTGTACGTCCCTAAGAAGCAGCTCGATGCCCTCAAGATCGTCTTTTGCTACCAAGCCTTCGGCAGGCTGAGGTACAGGCTGTGGGGGTGGTGGCGGTGGCATGTTATCGAGTGCTTCAACTTTGATCCGGAGCTGCGTGATCATGACCTCCAGATTTTCGATGTCGTTCCTTCGCAAGTTTTCCACCTCTCCATCAGCAACTACAACTTCACCTCCCCCACGACCGGCGAATTCACTCTGTGCCACACCATCGGTGCGCAAGCGCTCCATGTCAGACCGCACGTTGGAGAGTCCCTCCTTGAGAGTATCGAGTATCTCGTAATTGACCGTCATGTCCTGGGGCTTGTTGACCATTCTCTCCACATCTACTCGGAGCCCATCTAGTCCATCATTGAGAGCTTCTATGAGCTCCCCAGTGTTAGACATGATGCTCTCCGCCTTCTCAGGTTTTGACCCAATCTCGGCACGGACGCTTTCAAGACCTTCTCTGATCGTTTCGAGCATCTCCTCCTTGTCTGTTGACGCCGCTCCTCGAACCAGGGTAGTCGCAAGTGTCTCTCGCAAATACTCAAATTCTTCCTTCATAATACGGATGGTCTCGTCGTTACCTTCGAGGTCACCTCGAGGCATGCTGGCTTTTAGGCCCCCTAGCTCCTCCCTTAAAGCATAAAGAACTTCTTCCTTATCTGTGCCATTGTCCCCATTTCGAACTAGGGTGGTGCCAAGCGTCTCTTGCAAATGCTCAAATTCTTCCTTCATCACACGAATAATCTCGTTAGTACCTACTAGGTCATCTCCTGGAGGCATGCTGGCTTTCAGGCCCCCGAACTCATCCCTTATAGCATCGAGGACCGCTTCTTTGTCCGTGTCACTGTCTTCGTTCCGAACCATGGACGTGGCAATGGTTTGCCGCAAATGCTCAAATTCTTTCTCTAAGGCGTCCAGAATTTCACCGTTATCAGCGGGCTCAGAGCCACGTGGAGCATTCGCGATGCTGCCTTCAAGGTCAAGCCGAAGGTTTGCAAGCCCGTCTCTTATTGTCTCGATGATCTCATCTTTTCCGGTAACATCAGCTGCACGGTCAACGTATGTCTCAATATCTGCTCGTAAGACCTCCAGGCCATCTTTCATAGCGTCAAGCACCTGCTCAGTATCACCTCCGTTGGCGGCGGAGTATTGCTTGAATTCGCCCTTCATACCATCAATAAGGTCTTGCATCTTATCGAGTACTTGCTCTCCAACACCATCCATAGGGGTAGGGGCACCTTCAAGGCCGGCACGTACAGCTTCGAAGAGATCTTCCCGATTGAATTCGACTTCTTTTGAGGTTGGTGCCTGAGTGGAAAGGCCCTCTTTGACAGCATCAAGAACGGCTTCGCGCGTCATTTCTGGTTCCCTTGGTGCTACCACGCCAGAAGTCGGGAACTCAAAATTGTCTAGGCAATCTCTTACAGTCATTAAAATATCTTCCCTGGTGATAGTATCTTCGTTTTCGACAGGTGCTGGTGGTTTAAAGTGCTGCAACCCTTCGCGAACAGCTTCTAGTACCTCCTCATAGCTTGCACCTCCCAGAGCCTTCGTTTGATCACGGGGCTGATACTCCTGCAGGCCCTCCTTCAAGCATTGCAAAATTTCGTCACGTTCCAGACCAAAGTTCTGTAGTTCAATCTCTGGCTTGTAGGTCTCCCACGCCTCACGGACGGCTTCGAGGATTTCTTCTCTCTCAATGCCTGACCCATGGTTGTTCAACGCCATCTGTTGTTGGAAAGGGATCTCGCCCAGCGCATTCTTGACTGCTGTATAAACTTCCTGGCTGTCAACGGAGTTCCGCGATACAGTTGAAGAAGAGGATTGCCGTCGTCTCTCACGCATAACATTGTCCATGTGGTCTTTGAGTTCAGCAAGGCCTTCTTGTACGATCAGGGCAATCTCTTCTCGACCAGGACCGCGAGCGTCGTCCCGATTATGTTCTCCATGGGTGGTTTCGGCTTGATCTAATTTTCGACCAATTTCGCGGCCCATGCCTAAAACCTCCCCGCGAAGCTCTCGCACAAGAGCTTTGATCTCTGCAGTCATACCACCGCCATCTGCAATACTATCTTTAACCTTTTTGAGTAATTTGAGCATCTCATCGCTTACTATGGTAGCGGACTCGGAACCAGACGTATTCTTTTGACCGTTGGTTTTTGTATCTTGGCTAGACTGGGGTGACATCTCTTTTGTGGTTCGAGTCAATGGCATCAGCCGGGAATCAAAGTCGAGCTCAAGCTTAGGAGGATTCTCCCCGTAACCATTGCCATTATCTCTTCGAGGGACGAGCGCTCTACTGCTACTACCATCCTTCAGGAAAGTCAAGATCTCCTCCAACTTCTTTGTCACTGCCGTATCGGGACCCTTCGCTTTGGGATCATTTTGCATTACAGAGACTAGGGACATAAGCCGGTCCTGACCTTCTTTCGTGCCCATCTCCCGCAGTATCTTCTCTAGAAGCGCAATGCCAGCCGCTCCTTCAATGTTGTAAGGACTAGCAGTCACTTCGCGGTCCAGGGAGGCTGCAAAACTAGTCGGACTGGGAATCCTAGGGAGTGAGAAGCTCTTGGACATGTCAGAAGGGGAAACATGCGGTTTACTATCGATCATGTAGGTGCCATGCCCGCGGTTGTAATTACTGGCCGTCCTTGAACTGTTCTCCATACCCGGTTCGAGCATACGCATAGACAAGTTCGAGACTAGATCCTTAAGACTCTTGCGGATATCTTCGTCCCGGGAGTTGGTAGCTTCCTTCAGGCTGATGAGGTCTGTCGCATTGTCTTTGCTTCTCCTACTCAGGTTGGCCATTTCACGCTGCAAATTTGTTGCAATGGTTGTAAGACTCAGGATCTGGGCTGAAATAGCGTCAAACGTCTGAGGGGTTCGAACCATCACAGATGAAGTATTTGTAACATTAGACAGCGATGTATCCGAGTCTTTCGGAACTGACATGTTCTGTAATGCCAACATTGTTGCTGATGGAGGAGTATTTTCGCCCAGAATAGCCTTCGGCGGAGGCCTCGTCGTTGGCCTTAGATTTGGCGTATCCCTAGCAAAATCTTTGGCGCTCGAAGTGGGAGTTCCCGACCGCGTTGGGCTCCTCTCTGGAGATCTACTCTCGTATTCGAAGGCTGGTGTGCGCATATTCCTCTCCGGGGATCGTTCTGGGGATGATGATCCATCTAGATAGCTACTTCGATCTCTTATATTACCATTACCATTTTGCAGTGATTGCATACGCTTATGGTATTGGCCTTTGATGAGAGATCGCTCAGGCGATTTGTTAGGCAGCGGATTCGTAGTGTAAGCACTTTCTCTGGCTTTTGCTGTCAAGGCTTCCGCTGCCGCCGCAATTGTCGCAGAAGCATTAGGCTTTGTCGCAGGACTTGCAGAACCTCCTGGATTTAATGGTAGAGGCGGAGGGGCGCGATCTGGATCGGAGCTGTCCCACCTAAATCTCTCCGAGATTGAGGTTAGCTTCATAAACTTCCAGGAAGGTAAGAAACACTCTGAGCTGGACGAGTTGAGGGGCGTACATGGGAACCGATGAGCGGCCGGAGTCTGAAAATGATGGTTCATGTTTGAGTACAAGCTCTCGATCACGAGACTCTTCTCTTTCCACGGAAGGCATCATAGCTTATGAGACAGTGTTCGGGTACCGAGGAATGCTGTGTGGAATGTACTCAAATCAAGCGTATGGCCGAATAAAAGGACGTTAAAAAACGGCTGAAAGCGAGAAGGATGGACATGTGTTGAGCAAGGAAAGCAATGTTCAATTGACAATTGACAATTGATTTGCTTGCGGGTTGCGACTTGCGACGGCGAGGGGAAATATCTCTCTTCACTTCGTAAACAAGGATTGGAATAAGTAAACAGAAGTTGCGCGCTAACACTAAGGAAAGCGCGACACTTTACCGAGCGCACCATGACATAAGCGGAAAGGGCTTGGAACCCTCCCACACGAAATCCGAACCTTGAAAATCAAACTTACAACGACCTCCTTTCCTTCAACAGCCACGATGAAGTGTAAGTCCTTTCCACATTCTCATACTCCTCTTCAGAATCATAGTGACTAATGATGCCATTAAATAGTTCTCAAGGTTGGCCGCGTGGCTATCATAACGAGAGGCAGATACGCTGGAAAGAAGGTACGCATCGGAACACCCTAATCCGCTATGCAGTTATCAGTTCTCTATAGTTTTGGATGAATCACTAACATCTACTGAATCTAGGTCGTTATAATCCAACCTTTAGACACTGGCACGAAATCCCATCCATTCCCCCATGCCCTTGTTGCCGGTATCGAACGCTACCCATCACAAATTACTCGTCGCATGTCGAAAGCCCGTCAGGCCAAGCGAAGCAAGGTCAAGCCATTCATTAAAGTCATCAACTACAACCACCTGATGCCTACACGCTACACTTTGGAGTTGGAGGGATTGAAGGGTGTGGTCACAAATGATACATTTAAGGAGGTTTCTCAACGGGAGGATGCGAAGAAGACGGTGAAGAAAGCACTAGAGGAGCGATACTCAAGCGGGAAGAACAGGTGGTTCTTCACTCCTTTAAGTAAGTCTTGACTCCATCTATACAGGGTCTGTTGGGAATTATGCTCACGGAACGTCAGGGTTTTGAGCGATTTAGGGTTTACAGCTGAGGTGGACGATTACGTACTATATCTCTACTAGCTTTTCTCAAGGCATTGAGATAGTGCAATGGCGTTATCCACACGCTTCATTAAACTCTTTTCCACGTGAAGTGGTGTCTGTTAGCAACTTGATATACTAATGGACAAAATGCAGGGTATCAGTCATGCGAAGATTATAACATGTTTATTCAACTTGGGTTCTTCATTGACTTTCAAAGCAGAATTAAAGCACGATGCACTTTATGCTCTGCAAGAGATAAGAACATTTACCCAGTCTCGGAGACCTTACCAAAAGACTCGGAACACTCAAGATATTGAGCGAGGATGTAAGAATTGAAGTCCTTCGTAGTTTTCGTGGAGTTGAAGCTCAACGCGTTCCCACTGCTCAACATGGCGGTGTAAGCTTTGCATCATAACACACCAAAACGCGACAAGATAAAGATTCGCTTCAGAAGTTTTCACACCAATTCATTCACATCAATTTGTGTAAAAATACAACCAGATTCAAGAGACAACAGTTGCACTATTCATTCTTGTACGGTCAAGCTTTGCTCTACAATTCCTACAAGGTTTTCCGAAAGCATCGAGTGGTTGAGCTATCATGGATATCACACGCAGTTTTCTCAAGGCAAAGTTGCCCCATACCTTCGCGCGGGTGCTACACCTACGGTACCTCCTATCCGATGCCAATTTGGAGCTATACGATCGTCGAGACCTCCTTATCGCCATCCTTCCCATTTACCTTATCTACTACCACGACGAAATTCGTGTGTTTTACTCTGGGTCCTCTTGGACTGCCGAATCACTATTCGACGACCTTATCACATCGCTGGTTTTTCTCTTCTTCTTCGTCTACTTCTACGACTCGCTTTACGCCATTGGTCTGGTATTCAGCACTCCAACCATCCTTGGAAAGCTAATATGCGCATTCGACCTGTGGCTCGAGAATGTATGCGTCATATCCTTTCAACTCGTCTCTGCGATGACTGTGAAAGCACTACTGGATCAATTCTTCGGCTGGCCAGCAGCACGTTTCGTGTATAACAACTTAGGCAATGAGCTTCGCGCAGCTTGGCAAGGTTTCCGTGACGAGATGCCGAGAGCATAACAGCACTAAAATCTTCTGAGATCTCTTCAGCCATCATACCTCGAGCAACAACAGCCATTGCTGACTCTCTGTGGAAGGACTTTGCACTTCGTATCTTGAGTGCTCTCAGCGATTAGGTACCTTAGGGCGACGTTCGGGGTTCTCCACAATTGCTGCAAGCGCCCGGCTAGCTTGGGCGATCGACCGCTGCTGATTGGTTGACCTGCTCGGTTAGCTCCATATCACTCAGGGCCCTATTCGCGGGAACTCTTTAACTACCTTAAAGAGTGCGTCCCCTCTCGCTCTCACTGTCTCACAGGACCTGAGAAGTGAGGCTACACGCACAATTCATCCTCAATAACGTTCCTCTTCTATTATCACCACTCCATCTACTTTAACCTCACCTCACCTCAGTCATACCTTCCAACCATATACCAGATCTTCTACCATTCAACGGCGATCCTTTCACCAATCAACATGGGTTCCCTCAGATTCAATGATTATTCCGACTCGCCAACCATCTTTTTACCACCTCAACCTCATAGATTTAATCCGGTGTCATATCAACCTCCGTCGACATCTCACTATCAAACATACCAGGCAATCATGTCAGACAATGCGCGAAACTTTTCTCAACCGACACCGCCTACATCTTTCGTCTCAACCACCATCAATCCGTCACGCAAACGGTCGCGTGAGGAAATCTCCGACGACGGTACAGATCCGTCGATTGACTCATTGGCAGCCACTGCTGTCAGCCCAGAACCCATCTATGGCGAAGGAATGGTTCTGATCAATCCATCGACTGGTGTCTCAACTTCGGCTGAAAGCCAGACCGGGACCTGGTATGAGGAGAAGCTTGAAGCCGAGCTTCAAGCTACTACAGAAGCGAAGGAACTAGTATCAGCGCAGGCATCTGAGAGACTAGTAATGCCGATGCGCAAATGTCAACGTCGCGACTCCTCGTTCAAGCTTGATCCTGTACGGAATGGCCAGCTTTGTTCGGTCGATCTCCAAAAATCAGGACCGGAAGAGCCAGCGATTGATGTCTTTACACACCTACTTGGGGTAGGATGGGCACGCGTCGGTGATAGCGATCCGGACATGCAGGCCGCAGCGCGTGGTTACGCTAGGTACATCGAGAACCACTACCCATTGAGTGGGGTGGCAGTAGTCTTGAAGAGTAGGGGATTAGACGCATACCTCGTCCAAGCAGTCGGAGGATTTTATCTGTTTAAGGAGGATCTTAGTGAGGGCCAGCTGGTGGGTTCCGATTGGGAGAAATGCTTGGCGAATCTGCAGCGCTCGCCAATGGCGTTTGAAGGGACAGAGACGCTTAAGACTGTCAGAACTCCTGATTTGAGCCCAATCATAAGTCGTGAAGTCGGTGAAAGCGCCAGTCTGTCGAGCTCAGGCGGGTCATTGGAGGAATCGGTAACATCTATGGAAGACAGTTGCATGGACTTAGATTGATGTTTCATATATCATCGGCATAAGTCTAACCTTTTTCCATTTCCGGCGCTGGGAGGACGGTTGGGCTTTGCGACGGCGCCGTAGCTCTGGAAATTGGGATTATTTTGGCGGAGTTTGTATCAAAAGTTTCCAGAGTGTGGAAGCTCATGCGGTGGTTTTCGTCATGACTTACTATGTTCACGGCACTTTATTCATGATAGAACAGAACGCAGAACAAGAGTTTACGCATCCAGAACTCATGAGTTTTATCAGTGCCTTGGACGTGTTGATGAAGAGAGCAAATTCAGCGGAGGTGTGGGTAAATCCGCTACTGAACCCCGACAGCGATCACTTTCGACGTCACTCGCACCCCTGGTATCTAATTCCACCTCTCCGTCAAACATACCCGTTCCAGATGTAATTCGCAAAAGCTGCACCGACTCCCCAAGCTCATCTGCGAACCATGCCACCCCACCCTGTCTTCAAAGCGGGCAATATCGCCCTCATAACAGGCGCTGCATCAGGCATTGGTCTAGCCATAGCAAAGCTGTGTCGCAGCCATGGCATGAAGCTGGCTCTGGTCGATAACAACACGCAAAACCTCTCACAAGCACAAGACTTACTCAAAGATGGCCCGGAAACAGAAACTTATGCCATGGACGTTAGTAGCATAGATGAGTGGAAAACTTTGAAGACGAAGGTGGAGAAGAGCTTTGGACGTGTGGATTTCCTCATGCTCAACGCGGGCATTGGGCTCAAGAGCGGGTGGGAAGACACGGAATACTTCCACAAGGTACTTCCCTTCCACCACCTCTCAATCAACCCCCCCAGAAACCTCCCCCGTCTAACAAAGCCCCCACCAAAGATCATGGACACGAACCTCTTCGGCGTAATCAACGGCATCTCCACCTTCCTCCCCACCCTCCTCGCCCAACCCGACCCCACCTCCATCATCATCACCGGCTCCAAACAAGGCATCACCAACCCCCCCGGCAACCCGGCCTACAACGCCTCCAAAGCCGCCGTCAAAACCCTCGCCGAGCATCTCAGCTACGACCTCGCGTCCACCTCCACCTCCGTGCACCTGCTCGTGCCCGGGTGGACGCATACCGGGCTGACGGGCGGGGGGGCAGCGGGGAAGGAGAAGCCGAAGGGGGCGTGGACGCCGGAGCAGGTGGCGGGGTGGCTGGAGGGGAAGATGACCGAGGGGGTGTTTTATGTGGTTTGCCCGGATAATGACGTTAGCGTGGAGATGGATCGGAAGAGGATGTTGTGGGCCGTGGGGGATGTTGTGAATGAGAGGCCGCCGTTGAGTCGGTGGAGGGAGGAGTACAAGAGCGAGGCGGAGGAGTGGATGGCGAGGCAGGAGGTTTGAAGGGAGGGGGGAAGGGGATGTCTAGCAGCCTAGGCGCCTTTTAATGAGATATGATATCCCAAGCGTGAGAATTTAATGTGCACCTCGTGCTATCTATCCCCCTCGACCGAGTATTTTCTTTCTTCTCCTTCCCCTCCTCCTTCCCCTCCTTCTTTCAATCCCCATCGATTTTCCTTCTCCCTCGTCCCTTGACTTTTATACCGAAACGCGCCCCGCCTCACGACACCACTCAATAAATACCATCCCATATCCCATATGTTATAACTGATCCAATGCAAATCCTCTTTCAATCCTTCACATTAGAAAAACTTTGCCGATTCGCGAATCCACATCAATTTTGCGTCGATACTATGCAAACACATCGATTATGATTTTACATTTACCGGAAAGGTAGTATGCCAAGGCTGTGTGAGTGAAGGAGTGAAAGGGTTTTGGGAGAATAGCTCGAGAGAGTTTGAAAAGCATGGCGATATCGATATATTTAAAAACCCACTACCCCTTCATGTTCTCCGCTCCCTCCATCCCTCCACCCCTCCTCCACTCCTGCACACACCCTTCAACCCCGCCTTCCCAACCAACCCCATTCTCTTCTCTCATCCCCCCTCCCCTCTTCATCATCAAACCCTCCCCTCCCCCTTCTGAACCAAAGCGACCAGAAACCAACTCATAGCCCCAGCCACGTAAAACCCGCTCTCAGCACTTCTCATCCGACTTGTCGATTGCTCCCGTCGGAAAGGGGGATGCTGGTATGGAAGGTAAGAGAACAGAGCGATGCGTAAGAAGGTTTGGGAGAAGGGGCGGGTAGGCGGTTGGTTTCTTCCTTTTCGGTAAGGATGAGTGCTAAAGGTCGAGGCGATGCCGTTGCCAATTTCTCGTTACCTAGCCGGCGTCATCAACATTTCATCTTCTACAACTCGCTTTTCTCGTTTCGCGCTTTGCTCGAATAATTTTCACCGAGGGAAAAAAAAATGACATCATATATAACCTTTGAGACAGGATATATCTAGCTGTGGGGTTGAGACCGGACGTGAAACTTCACCGTTGTTGAGCAAAAAGTCCGAACAAACCCTTGTGAGGTGGCATCACCATCCACCGCGCGAATGCTTCTGTTGGGTTCTCTTTGTCTCATGACAAGTGTACGCCACTGTCAAGCGAAAACCCTTATGCGACTGTCTTGCTCATCTGTTATGAACACAACTGTCCTGGATCTCCAGAAATATTTCTTCTCAATAGTTCTTCACTTCTCCTTCCCCTACTTATCACTCTTCTTGTTCTAAGCAGACGATCTCCAAATCTCTTCTACTACCAAATCTTCAATTCCCTACGGCATCCGACAATATGTCTACCAACAACCCATCCATCTCCGCACCCATCATTCAACTCTACGACCCCGATCTCCAAGGCAAAGACTTCAAAGGTCGCACCCTCTCTGAGATTGTCTCCTGGGATGACGCCAAGCTAGAATCATGTCACAATTACATCCAATCCCTTTTCCCCCTCCCCGAACCCTCGCCCTTCAACAGCGCCGCTCCAGTTATCGACCGCGAGGTTTTCAAGGCCTTTCGCTCGCGGCCCGAACTTCGTACTCAACTGCGAAAATCACTGGAGCGCATGCTACACTTCTACGGGTTCAATATCACGCCCCATGGAGCCAATATGGAAGAAGTACGGGTTGCACCCCCGGTGCTAACATTTGATGACAGACCATGGCTGGGCAAATTCAACCACAATCACCTGCGCATCACTCGCATCCTCCGCTGTCTTCGAGTACTTGGGCTTAGCAAAGAAGCAAGCCTCTTTTTCACAATCCTAAAAAATGTGGGTCATTGTACGAAGGGGGGCAAGCACCTCATCGGTGAGGAATCGATGCAGTACTGGAGGAGGGCGGCAAAGAGATCGCTTTATCTGGCGCCAGATGATCTTATCGATGAGGGGCGAGGGAGAGACTTTTTGTACGAATATGAGGAGTCTAAGAAAATCAATCCTCTAATCAGGCTCGACATGGACAATTTTCATCACGACTTCTTTTACGGGTCGGAGTACGACGTGGCCAAGAAGACCCGAAAGGCCCTAGGACGTACAAAGTCTGCCAGGGACCGACGTGAGTTGAAGAGGCTTGGTCGCCTGTACGATTCTCTGTACAACGTTGAAGACACTAAAGTAAGCGCAGGTGAGGGTGAGCCCGAGTCGCATACCAACGAAGCCACCTCAACTTCCGACGACGATGCAGGTGAGGATCAAAAATCAACACCCACCGCAGAACAAACCCAGACCCCGGAAGTTCCGGCCACCGCGAGCAACAGCACCAGTTTCTCAAACCAGGACCCTGCAAAAGCAAGCCATATCCTCGACAGCGCCGCAGGATACCCGAAAGGCAAAATCGAGGATTCGGACGACGATTTGTATAATTAATCAGCTTTCAGGGTCCCCTTTCTATTTTCGGCATGCGATTAATTCTACAGGCGTTCGGCTAGACGATGATGCGCAGTACCTATGTTTAGAGAATGAGATACCCATAGACTAGGTTTGCCATAATTTGAGGCATTTTTCTTTTTCTGCGAAATACCATATTTACCACTGTTGTAGACACATCTTCCAAAATAATCACATCGTGCTACCGCCAAAGGTCACGTAGTGCTGCTTAGGATCAATGTCCAAATTGCTCATGCCAATGGATGGTGGTGTGTCGACAGTGGTTTCTCTACAGATCCATTCGATACCGGCTCGAGTGAAGGCACGAAACGCGTTGGATGGCTGCCCGAACGTGCCGGCGGAAACTACAGAACTTGTTAGGTCTCGAAGAAGGGACAGATGAGATCAAAGCTTACAAAGACCAATGACCTTGGGAGAGGTTGTGTCGCGCAATGGAAATGCACCAATCATAGCGCCTGAGCATCCCCAGAAACCACTGATGGTATGGCGTCGCTTTATTGTCAGGGGTTTCAATTGGGCAGTCTCCAGAGTAGTTATCTTCTCCTCTGACGTTGGATTGTAGAGTTTGCCGACAGCCAGAGCTCTAATATCTGGACAGTAAAACTCATTGAAGGAAGGATGCTTAAAAATAGATTAGTTCAAGAGCGCATGACGTTCCAGTCACAACATATCATACCTCGCCATTCCCTGTAACGCCATTAAGTGTCGAAGCCCAACCATTGGATTTCATCAAACTTTGCTCATAAAGACGTATGATGTATTCGAAGGCTGTGGTTGGCTTAGGCTTCATTGCAGCCGCCTTCTGACTCCAATCTTGATGCAGGGGAACCTGCTCTATGGGCATATCATTCCCATTATATCCAACCGACCAAATGGCGCTCGGCAGATCTGTACAAGAGTGCTCAAGGGAGTAAAGATCGCCGCGCTTCACAAAGTGGGAATGAGGTTTCCCACGAGTACGAAATATAGCCATATCGGCCTCTTTGTTTTCGCTAACCAATTCGACCAGCACGTCGTCGGTACCTATTACAGACACAAACGTCTTAGCATTTCTTCGTGTTACATTTTCGAACGTCCAGCCAACATTACCTAGACGACGAGAGAACATTTTCGAGCTAACCCGTGCTAACACAGTTCGCTCTCGAATATTCTGAACTATCGCCTCATACGGCGGTTCCGTAGGCGTGTGCTCGGACCAAAAGTGTGTGCAGGTCACGAAGTAACCGCCCTCCAACCAGAATCCTGACTCGACTCTTGTTTCTGCGTTTGAGAATTTGAAGTAGATCTTGCCAGCAGCAAGACCCAAACCTGCTGCTGCTGAGAGGGTCTACAAGTTGGAAATATCAGCCACGTTCCGTGTTGAGCAAGCGTTGGGATGACTTAAATACCTCCTTTGAATCCATGTTGTTTCCTCCTAGAGCTATAAGATCCATACTCATCTCACCCCCGACTTTGCCATTATCCTGCATAGGATGGTAGACCGACCACTGATTTGACTCTGCAAGATACATAGTCCCTCCAAAATCGCCATGATAGCACATTTTAGGGGGGTGGTGAATTATGCTCACAAGTGGGACAACTTCAAAAGCAGGGCAGGGCAAAGAGGTGATGGAAGAAGAGAAAGAACACGATGACGATAAAGGCTCGTAGCCAGGGGAGACTTTGTGCGAAGTCATGGTATAGATCTGTCGTTGGGGGAACGTTTGGTTCGATCGTTGCGGAGGGAAGGAGCGAAACCACAAGCAGTTGAATCCAGTACAACCTGTTTATGTTCTAATGGAAGTGGCAAATCTAATATCCGTACCCCGCACTAAGTTCATCCTAAGTGAAGACAGGATGCTTCGACTTTCGAGTAACAGATGGCTGTGTAAGGTAGCTTATACATAGAGTAAACACTTGCAGAAATTCATCACATGACGCATACAACGGGAAGACTGTTAGTGCTCATCATCTCAGCAGCTCGGTGATATGACTGACACCTACTGATCATTATGGTGTACGAGTATACCACGCTACACTGATCTTGCGTTGGTTGATAGGAAGCCAAGCAGTAAGGTAGTCTATCTTCGCCCCAAACTACAAGATTTCGGAGTTAGTATTGCTCTTTTCGAACAGACTCATTGAGGCATGAACCACGTTTACAGAGTAGGTTCTCCAGTAACAAGTCTTCAAACTCATAGTTATGTATACATGAGGAAATATAGACACCGCCAATATGCTTACCCTATTCCAATCGGCTATCGCTAGTTCTTCTTCTTGTTTGGTCTGCAAACCGTGTGCGGCCAATTTCTTGCAACTGAAGGTATTGGATATACTACATATGAAGCACTGGGGGGGCAGTGGGGTTGATTTTACCAATCTGGTTCTTATTTTGCACATTCGCCACTAAATTTGATGGGGCTCTCGGTAAATTCTAAAAAACGATACAGGTTTCGCGTATGACGATATGAAAAAACTACGGCGTATCAATACACCGACAAGGGCTTGAGCCCTAAGGTACCTTCTTTTCGCTTTTCTGCTTTGTTACGAGTACAGTCCTGTATGTTTGGTCTGGATTAATCAAGTTGAAACCCGGCTGCGGTAGCTCGAAGTAGTCCTGAGTCTCAATAAACGTGCAACTGTACGTTACGAATGGCAGATGTTTGAGTATTATTCTCGATTATGCAAAGCTTGATACTGATACATATTCTACATGATATTCATCTAGAGATCATCACAGATACAGGTTGCCCTCTACTGGGCGCCCAACGTCACGCGCAGTTGTAAATGAACAGTGCCCGATCCCTTTCTTATCCTGACCCACAACACCCCATTTGACAGGGAACATGTACGCCTGGTGATCCCCTGGCGGTTGATGGCAAGCAGCACTAATAACAGCACTGTTCGTGGAAGCCATCGGCATGCCTTCAGGGTACCAACGCAAACTGACAAGAATTAGGGCGAGAAGAACGGCGAATGCGACGAGAAGAGCTGTGAGTTGATCCAGATGGTTAGTTCAACGTGGAAGCTGAGAAAATGCGGGGTAGGGCGAACTACTTGTGATGATACTTATAGGACTGTAGCCAGTGGCCGAAACATTGCTGCCTGTGTCTTCCTCTCCATTGGCATAGTAGCTTACGACGCGTATCACAAAGACACTTTGTGACAGCATCCAATGAAGTGTAGTAAAAACAAGCAGGACCGGGAGACCATACTTGAATGGCATAGAAAGGAAGAAGCTTGAACGCTGGATGCCCTCTGGGTGGGAGACTCGGAGTGTTTTGCGGGTCTTGGTATACCTGCTCCATTCGTGGCCGACAAGGAGACAACTAAGAAGAGCGTTGTATAGTAAATAGAGAAAGGAGACGGCAGATTGCCAGAAATTGGTGAAAGTTATATTTGTGTACAAGGTTCGCGACCCCTATCTTTTAGTTCAACCACAATCCACGGTAGACAGCAATGAAAGAGCTCACCGAACTAATAGGTAGGAAAACTACCAAAGCCGAAAAACTCACGGCGCCGAACCCCATATTTGCAAGTGATGTGAGATCGGCGGGAATGCTAGCCTTCTTCAAACCCACTATGCCCGTAGATAGCATCACCAATGCACCTATCCAAATGACACTGCATCTAGATAATATGATTTAGGAGGAATGCAGTCCACAGTCAATTGTCAATACGTACGAAGTTATGGTACCAAGCCATCTTGTTCTACTCGCCGCATATGCCCACCTTCTTTTGATCGAGTGCCATCTTTGAGGCCGCGGCGTCTTCCACAATTGAATTTGTGTCCTAATTTGATGCTTAGAGACTATGCTCATATCTTCTGTTGTGCTGTCCGAAACGCGCAAAAAGGACGTAATCGCATCACCAAGAGTGACAAGGGGCGGATCAGGATGCTTCGAGTAACGGATGGCTGTGTAGATTATACACAGACATTTGCAGAAATTCATGGCGCATACAACGGGAAGGCTGTTAGTGCTCATCATCTCAGCAGCTCAGTGATGACACCTACTGATCATTATGGTGTACGAGTATACCACGCTACACTTATCTTGCGTTGGTTGATAGGAAGCCAAGCAGTAGTCTATCTTCGCCCCAAACTACAAGATGTCGGAGTTAGTATTGCTCTTTTCGAACAGACTCATTGAGGCATGAACCACGTTTACAGAGTAGGTTCTCCAGTAACAAGTCTTAAAACTCATTATGTATATATGGGGAAATATAGACACCGTCAATATGCTTACCATATTCCAATCGGCTATCGCTAGTTCTTCTTGTTTGGTCTGGAAACCGTGTGCGGCCAATTTCTTGCAACTGAAGGTATTCGAACTGCGGCACATCCAACGAGCCGGTTCCCACGCGCTTGTTCCACGGCTAGCCTGAATTCCGTAAGACAGAAGAGAGTTATTAGGACTGCTAGTGTCAGACGAAACCATGATTAGACTTGATCTATTCCCGAACATCGTCGTATACTGCAGCAAACAGTCCGCAGCACTGATGTTATGGAATATAGAACTGTTTAGTGCAGTACGTTGAATTCTCTTCATTTCGTCTTTATCGCCATGGAAACCCCCTTGGGCCGGCAGGGATGCTGATGTATTTTGTTGGTTTTGATGGCCTTGATTGTCAATCGACCAGGATGCTGATAGATTCTGCTGTACTGGTTGGCCCTGGTCGGCAATCAATCCCCAAACCAATCTGTTGCCAATTGCAGAGAGCCTTATATCGGTAGCACTACGGTCCCAAGCCGCTCCTTCCATGAAAGATGGTGTAACGACTACCCACTGAAAGGTGTTGCTAGGGAGAGTCGGAAAGAGGGCAGAATTATACCTGCCGATCAGGAGTTAGGATCACGGCCACTTCTGGAAGCACGGGATGATTTACTCACAGGAAATGTAAGGGAACTGACGAGAGGCCTAAGACAACCCAAACAACAAGTCGTGCTCGGCTGATGTGCTTCAAGTTGCGCACACTTGGTACCCCAATGTCTAGGCAGGTGAACTTTCGGTGGGCCCTGTCGATGTCCGAACGCCTCGGTGCCACCAGAAGTTGCATGCAGAGGTTCGATGATCCCAGTAATAAAGTGCTAAGAATGTTAATAAGGACATGCAGCCCAACGTTAAGACGCCGAGTTCGAGTGCAGTCGCCTCGATAGATTGTGCCAATATCGTTGGCAGAGCCCCATTTGACCTTGAAAATAACGGTACAGACGAAATTGATAAGAAATATTGTGATTGCAGTCACAGAACAAGTGAACAAGACGACGTCTCTCCTTGAATGCCAGGTTCGAAATGTTTGGGCTTGCTCTTCTGTCGGATCTACTTCCGGAAACCAAGGGCGCAGTAACTCGAGATTTGCAAATCTGGATTCTGCAAGTCTTAGATTACTAGGCCCGAGGCTTGAGGAATCAAGTACGGGCGTGAAACAAGGAGATGGAGTACGTTTCGGTATCGAACTGCCTTGAACGCCAACCAAAGGCGAATGGCATGATCTAAGCCCATCAGTAAAGCTGTTAATCCCATGATGTAGTCAATAAAAACCGACGCAGGCTTCCAGAGGTGGTTTTCAAAATTGGCATGACTCTCATGGCTTTGAAGTAAAGGCTCAGCAACATTGCCTCCGCCTTGCTCGGTCTTAGTTGAGACTGTCGCTGCACGGCCCTGCAACACTCTCCTTCGAGGTACACCCGGCTGCTCTGGTTCGGACTCACGGAGGGTAGGTACCCCATTATTTAGCTGGCTCTCGGTTCTCTGAATCCCTTCCTCCGGGAGCAAGGGCTTGTTGTGCATATCCATGCCTGTTGTATGCTCGTGAAGGCAGATTCAACGGTACTTATTTTAACTGCATAGAAGTCTGCTTCTTAAAGTGATTTTTGAGACCATGACTAAGTAACACAATCCAAGAAGAAGGGATGTAAAGATGGAGACAGATTTGTCTCAAATGGATTCTGTAATGTATGCTAGAGATGTCTGTAGTGCTTGTAGAAATTTAATATAGCAAGCCACATAATGCTAAAAAGAAGTTCTCACGTGCGAGGTTTTTGTTGTGATGTAGTTGCCTGGTTAAGGCTCACATCTCACAGCATGCAGGCCGTGGCGTGGCGTCATGAGTTTCAAGCTTCGGCGGTTGGACGATATATCTCGCGCAGATTCGAGTAACCCAGCGCCTTGACAGATTTAGTGGCTCTATTGAATTGATGGCAAAGCCTCAGTAAGAAGCGCCTCAGTCAGAAGATTTCGCATGAGGCCGAACGCTATTCAGTTCAGATCATGCAGGCTTCGCCTCTTTGGGTTTGCTTATCGTGTCTTGACACTCATTGGCTGGGTTTGTTGTGTCTCAGTTAGCCATCCAGATGCATGTCAGATGCCCGAGTTGTACAGAACTCCTGCCAGCGCCAACTGACTCCATCTTATCGACTGCTCGCCACGCCTGAGGGTATGTGGCGGCTGAGCGAATACTGAGGAACCAGTATTCAAGTGGACGTTATTCTTATCTCAGATCCAAATATGTAAAGGACTTTCATATTGGTGGTGGAAATTAGATGTCAACGCGTCTATCTAAATTTAAGTATATATTCAACGAAGACTGGATTCGTTTGGAAGAGGCCAGGTAGCCAGGGCGCGAGTCATTAACAAGATGCCTTGCGAGATTACTCTTTTTGATCAGATTGGTTCTTTGATACCCTCACACCGGACAGTGCTGAATGCTTGAAAGCAGATGAGAATGATCAGCACTGACAATTGGTAGGGTAAGATTGTGGAGATGGAGCTCGAGAAACCGCTTGCGAATACAGTAGGTATACGGTAGTTTGACGCACCTGTCACGTGATGCAAGATTCGTGCACTTCTGTAATCTTTACCTTCATATTGTAGAGTTGACAACAAAAATCACTCTGTTAACCTAACTAGCGATCACGAATGCGATATGATGTTCTCTTTATGCGACTCTCTTTTTAAACTTCTCAACATTCATTTTCCCACTTTATGCTTGCTAAGGATCTTCAAACAATACGATGTGTACATCAGATATGAAACACTCGATATCCGACAAGCAATCATTGAGCAAGAAGATACATAATAGAAGAGACCTAATATCGTATTGGATAAAGTTGGTCCTCTTCCCAGAATGACTAAGTCCTTGTGATATCTTTGTCTCAGCTTCCGGCTTTGATCCGGGAGTCGAGCTTACTGAGGGAACCTAATTAAGAACAGTAGAGAAAGGAGAGACCACCGGACAGGCAATTGAGCCCCGGAAAAGATAGGGCGTACACATCTATTGTGGGCCATACAAGCACTTTATTGTCCCCTTCGTTCGAGCTCTTAGTCTTATCTCTTCTTCGAGCACCGCACAGAGGTCTCTTAACCTCGACCACAAATATCCATGAGACTTCCTCCTCGAGTTCAGTCCCCATCAATTCCAACAATCTCTGCCCCAACAATCCATCTCAATTCCTAAAACTTCTATTCAACAACCCCTCGACAAAACCACGAAAACTCAACATCGCAAAATGTGCCAAATCGACACCAAACTCAGCTTCGGCCCCATCTCACCACCCATCTACATCCTCGGACAGCCCTTGATGAGATTCGAACAGAATTTCCTATGCGTCCACCACCTGGTGCACTACTGCACACCTTGCGAATGGGCGCAGGTAAAGGAATGGCTGTGCGAGCCCCAGGGGGGCGAGATGCGGTTCGGAGTGGAGTATGAACACTGTGAGATGTGCACTGCAACATCAGAGTTGACGGGACAGGCGAAGGAGAAGGCGGATGCCCAGGAGGAGTATCACCAGAAGAAGCCTCAATCTTGAAAGGAGTATAAGAGCCTGTACTTAGTTTCTCTGTGTCGTCGGCAAAGGCCACCGAGGGATGCGTTCTCCAAGAGAATTTCAGAGGTGAGAATGAACTTCCGCTCGACGTGAGCCATTTCTGTCGTGACTTCACTGAAGTACTTCTGTTTCCACGGCATTCAGTTAAACATAGGGGATGAGAAAGTAGATTGACCAGGAATTGGCTTATCGAGAATTAGAGAAATTTGCAATGGTACAGAATATAGCAATATATCGTGTTTAAAAAAAACATTTCCTTCTGGACAATCTATGAAGTGATTAAAAACTGGGCAAAAATATGGTGAATCAAAAGTAATTGGAGCAAGGCAGTAGCATAAGAGCAAAAGAAAATCACAAGATTACAAGATATACTAAAAATCTTCCAAGAAAACTCATTTTCACATTTTGTGAGATATATATAATAATAATAACTTCTACATCTATCAAGTTCGAAAGTCATTACTCTCTGGTGCACAGTGTCACGAGAAGTTCTGACGGTGCTAGCGGACTGGTTAATTGGTAATATTCACTGCATTGTGTCAGGGAAATTATCCTTTTGATTCTTATGTTAGGCGTTCGAGGCTCGTTGAGGCTGTTTGTTTTTGGTTATTAGTTTCAGGTGAAACATACTTGAGAGTGGGTTCGAATAGGTTGATAGAATAGATTGATAGAATAATGATATGACAAATCTCATCCTCGAAACCACCTGCTGTTTTACCCCTGATTACTTTCACACGTCAGCTTTAGGAACTTATCGCCCCCTTAACACATTAAAACACAACAGCTTACCATTTAATGAGATATAAAATGAGATTAAGACCCTTCACTTTATCAAGGTAGAAAGTCATGATCAACTGGTGCACAGTGTCGCCGGAAATCTGACCGCTTGCCTTGGTTACGAGGGTAATATTCACTGCATTGTGCCAGGGAAATTATCCTTTTGACTTGGAGGTTAAAGGTTCGAGTCTCGTTGAATCTCGTTTTTTTATTATTTGTCTGAGCTACTTTTGAGGAATCTTTGGGCATGGGTATATTGGCATTTGTAACTGTATGTAGAGATAGAACTTACACGCTGCGGTGTATCTTTGGCTTTGGTTCCGTGTATACACATAGAATAGAGACCCGAATTCGAGGGATATTACTGAATCGAAAGATTACTTAGAAGTAGAAGAAAGCCGCGAGGTCGTGCAGAATGGCAGTCTATCTGATAGATCTGATTTAGGAAGTAACGTTGATCCCAGGTCTGGTATCCACTGTCATAGAGCTGTTTCGGAATTTTAGTATTGATATATAGAAGACGAGAAACATGATGAGGTGCTGCATACAAGATATCTGGTCGAGAGTAGCTTCCAACAGGATTGAAGTCCATGATTAACACACAGTTCAGCATCAGGACGGCATCACTGCTTCTTGCCTTAGCTTCTATCATGTCAGATCCATTCAAGATTACATATACAATAGCCTCTTTATCCCACCCCGGTTCAGCTGGAAAGGTACCTAGGGGTCCCACGATGCAGGAGCCGCCATGACTCAAGATATCATCAGAGACCCATCATAAGCGGGCTGCTTCGAGTACTAGAGATGCGTAGTCTGCCGCACCATGATAATCAGAGAACTGTCCCATAATTTCCATGCATATGTTAAGGTGCTGTAGACCAACACGACAGATTATCCTCATCAGTCGACTTGATATCTGAAAGACGTACAACGATCGGGAGAAGAGCCTGCACTTTAGTATAAGGCCAGTTAATATTCTTTGGCGACATAGGTTTTCTGAGATAGACGTGATGTTATGTGCTGCACACCGAACCTTTTCGATTAAGTGCATAGCGCGTTGCACGAGCAGATTGCACTGTACTCGATCAGAATCGTCTGGTAAAGTTCCAACATAGGAGGCTTGTTCTGATACTCTGCTGTAGCCGTTCACTTAGTTTCTCCTCACAAAGACTATAATGAGGTAATTTTGCCATTATTTCAGAAGGCGACAGTGCCAGGGTAGTCCTCGCTTTCCAGTCAGCAAGTGCCGATTCGGGGTTCCTACGGTGGAAGCCTTGTTGAGTGAACATACCTTATATCGCTGATTATCTGACACAGCTTGGCCTTTCCAATACGTAGGATAGCTGTCTCCAAGCTTCGATACGCCTTCAATAGTATATAGCAAAATTGCAGGAAAACCTACTACCATGTAAACCCGAGAATGGCCAAAGGCATAGACATTAAAAGCCTCTGCCGTCACTCGTCATAATCGCCTTCTGAAGCACTCTTCTCTCAGTCTGCCGCCGTACCTAATCATCAATATCCAGGCCGCCCAACTACACCTGATACAACTCATGTCGTTGAACTTGATACATCATGACAATGCAATCCAAAGTCGATCAACCGAACCGAGAAATTCCCACCTAAAGACCTCAATTGACGTCGGCGGAACCATCCCGCTCAGCCCCGAAACGCGAACAGCTTCACGCTTAGACGCCAGACCACGCGCCCTAAAGCGGCGCATCAGACCTTCAAATAACGTCCCCACTACTATCTAACCACAAACCTTCCTCTATGTGACGCCTTCTCAATCAATTATCCTACACAACAAAACCCCCCCTTGAACCCTTCCACCTCCCCCTCCTCAACCCCCCTACAACCATGGCCTCCCCAACCCCCCCACCCTGGCACACCCACCTAACCCTCGACACCCTCCTCCTCGCCCTCCACCGCTCCCTCCTCCACCCCTTCGTCGCCTCCATCTTCCCCCTCTCCCTCCGCGCCCTGGCCGCCCCTCTCCTCTCCCCCTCCTTCCTCCTCTCCTGCCTCTACGCCTTCACCGTCTCCCTGTGTTGGATCCTCGCGGGCGTAAATAAGCGGGTTGCGTACGGGAGGGCTAGGGAGGTGGATTGGGAGGAGGAGGTTGTGGTGATTACGGGTGGGGGGAGGGGGTTGGGGCGGTGTGTGGCGGAGATGCTGGGGATGAGGGGGGTGGGGGTTGCGGTGTTGGATTTGGATGGGGGGGAGGGGAGGGGGGAGGAGGGGGCGAGTGTGAGGGTTTGGAAGTGTGATGTTGGGGATAGGGAGGAGGTGGAGAGGGTGTGGGGGGAGGTGGTGAGGGATGTAGGTAGAGCTTTGGGGAGAATTGAATTGGATGGATGTTTGCTGATTTCGCTGGTGTGGGTGCTGTAGTTGGGGACGCCGACGGTACTGATTAACAACGCGGCTGTGGTGAATGCGAAAGCGTTCCTGGATCTATCGGTAGAGGATGTCGAGAAGTACGCATCCTTCTCAACTCCCCAATCCCTTCATGCGCCGATCCTTTCCTCCCCAATCCCTTCATGTCCCAATCCTTTCCTCCCTGTCCCCTTCGAAGAACTCCATACTTACACCCGTCCAACAGAACCTTCCGCACAAACACCCTTTCCCACTACCACCTAACTTCCCTCTTCCTCCCACCCCTCCTCTCCAGCCCCGCCGGCGGAACCCTCATCACGATCTCCTCCGTCCTCGGCCACCTGGGCGCCTCCAATCTATCCGCTTACACCGCCTCCAAAGCCGCGCTACTAGCCTTCCACTCATCCCTCACCGCCGAACTTGCCACTTCCCATCCTACTATAAAGACGATCCTAGTAACGCCAGGGCAATTGGATACGGGCATGTTTGCGGATGTGAAGATGGGATGGTTGAGGAATTTTTTTGGCCCGGTAGTCGAGGTCAGGGAGTTGGCGGTTAGGTTGGTCAAGATGATTGATGAGGGCGAGGGAGGGGTGTTGGCGTTGCCGGCGTATGCGAGGTGGATTAGCTGTCTCGGAGTATTGCCGGTAGGGATGCAGCAGATGGTTAGACGGTGGAGTGGGGTGGATGAGGTAATGGGTGGCGGTGGACATAGTACGGAGAATGGTTCGCGAGGCGGTGGTGCTAAAATTGGAGTAGAGGTGGAGCGGAAGGTCCAATGATGCTGGCATCTTTGGTAGAATCCTGTAGTGAGTGCTATCTAGGAGTTACAAGATTTGTGATCATGTCGTTTTCATTGTTTCCTTCACTGCCTCTTCGTAATCGCCGAGAAACCTCCACAAGGCTTTCTCCCTCCAGCCCTTTTCTTTCCACGCATTCGCAGTGGTATCCGGGAACAAACCCACAACCCCCAGCAGCGTGTCATCATGCGCTATACAAGTCAACACATCGTCACGAGCGTCAAATTCCCCCATCTTATCTATACTTTCCTTTGCATCTTTGACATCGTGGGCGGCATTTGCAGACGCCAGGAGGAAAGGCTGGGTCATGGCGGGCGAGTGCTCCGCAGCAGATTCTTGGTTATATAACCGATGAATGGGGGTGAAAAGGGAGCCTGGGCATATGTTTGGTCGCATAGACGGAAGTGGGGAGGGTGAGATATCTTTCGGCAAAGGGAGGAATGGTGTAGGGCGAAACTCGCCCCCGTGGTGAGAGCAATCGCCGCCAAGGAATATGTATGTGTCTGGAGACGTGGTCGTACGGCAGAGCGCACACAAATGACCGATTGCATGCTGTTTTCCCGTTACGAATCAATCTCAGCAAACTGTAAACCTTCATAGCGGAGATGCCGAGAGGGTGTGGGGTAGGAATAATATAGGCAAGTAAGGACTTACGCCAGGAGCATCCAGTAGGTAGAAACTCCCGTCTCCGAAATAGTCTAGGGCTCTGAAGCGGCCAAGACGGAGACTCGAGTCAGTGAAGGATATTTCTCGGACATTACGCCCTCTATAGTCGCTCTCTTTGATAGGTGCGTCAGGGTTTGACGGGTAGCCGGGCATGAACGCCTTTTTGAACCCTGGACCAACGACCAGCTCGGTGGATGTAGGGAACGTGGAAGGGTCACCCGTGTGGTCCCAATGGAAGTGGCTACAAGACCTGGTGAGTAGACTGGTCCCCATGGTGTTAGAATAGACCCAACCGCCCACCTCCATACGATTGCATCGATATCTTCGAGCTTCACTCCTCCCTCCTGCAATATCTCCGCGACATCCTTTTCCACAGTGATCTGCCAGCATCCACCTCTGATTCTGTCAGTAATCCTTGGAGCAAAGTTTTTCCAATCCTTCCGCACCCCTAAATCGAAGAGCAGTTTTCGGCCATTGGTGGGGTGCTCGATCAGAAATGAAAAGGCAGGACAATCCAAGTAATCGAGACCCTTGATTGGGGGCTCGACAAAAACGGAAAATGGGATATTCTTGATGCGAGATGTAGTATTGATGATATGGACATGGACTGTCGAACTAGACCTTGGGATATATAATGGTGGGGAACTGTTGGCAGCCGGAGACATTTTGAATATTGAGATCTAGCTTGAATTGATTTGAGGCAGTACAAGAGCCAGGAATTTTAAATGAAGACGGATTCATTGTTATAACAGCAGACAGAGCGTCCAGAAATAGAGCAGCAATGGCAGTGTGACGTAGCTGGGAGATAATCTCTGTTCGAGTTTAAAAATAGTCTTCCGTACTTCATAAAAGTAAAATTTCGATGATCGTTACTTATCTCAGTCGAATGTAAAGTCAAGATTTGTGATGTCTTGGTTAGTCGTTGCGCTATAGTGTTCATCAAACTCATTCACCCAATGACTGAATCTACTCAAGCTTGTTAACTTTTCTCATAAAAAAGCATTATACAGATATCCCCGACAAGATGCTCATCTAGTGCAGATGTACAGCTAACGCAAAATGCTAAAAAGGGATCGGATTTGCCCTCACGGTGGTTATTGGTCACGGGATGGAATCGAGAGGAGGGAGATTCCGAGGACGAGGGCGGGATCGTATGGGCAGAGGCAATTAACCAAAGTGATCGCAAAAGCGAATGAATGGGTATTTGAAGATTGTTGGCTTTGCTAGTATAGAGGGGGCGAGATGGCGCGTTGGAAGAACAGAAGTTAGGCTTTAGAAGAGTGAGATATGATACGCATTTGAAGTCAAAGCAATGCCGCTATAGGGGGTATCTCTGCTAAACGTCCATGGTCACAATAGACCAAAACCGCGGCCGTCCATGAATTCCAAAGATAACAAGGCAGACAGGTGACGACTTTCCAAATATCCCGCCTCCTCACTAAGCCAAATCGCTGTGCAGATAACAATACTTCAAGACCGTGATATCGACAGGTAACTCGCCAGAACTCCCGCTTATTTTGAGAATCAAATCGCTGCGCAAATAGGAAAGGTCAGTAACCTTCTAAACATTGAAGCAGATAGGGTCAATTTCCAAAACCACCCGCTCTCCTGGATAATCAAACACGGCCGCTTATGGAGCGGCATCGTTGACAAAATTCAACGAAAGCATCAAGAGATGTTGACAGTGGGCCCTCTTGCGTGTCAATAATCAAAATGATAAGGTATATGGGTCCCACGGGGCAGTATGGCCTGACGCATAGGGAACACTCCGTTCTGCAATGGCATTGTAATGCTTCAGACGCGACTGTGAATCTTCGAGGTACGATAGATCGTTCGTAGAAGACATTTCGGTCAAGGGAGACATTCTGAGACTTGACCTGGCCGTATCGTAAGTTTGGTCTGAAACGGTGTCCAAGAAGGTAGATGTCAGGGCGGTCGGATCCCACTGGCTAGTATGGCTTGGCATAATTGCAAAACTATCTTTATCAAAGGTATCGTAATCCCAATGAAGTGGATGTGAACCTTTGATGTCCGATGGGTTTTCACACTGAAAGGTGCCGAGAATATTGTCATTGACTGGTGTAAATGAGCTTCGCGCTGGTAGGGACGGAGTTGCTGTACTTGATTGTAAAGACGTGTCGCCGTGGGACAGGGGTTCATGAAAGAATAACCCTGCAGACCCTGGTAATTGCAATGTAGATGATGTGCGATGAACATCCTGCCGACGCCCCATGGGATCTCCTAAGGCTGCCTTATGTCTCAGGGCCAATGGAGGAGGTGCCTCACCCATCTGATCATCATCTGTCTCAGTATTCAAGTAATGCGTAGGGGATTTCAATCTCAGTCATCCCTATCTTTATGGTCTCCATGGAAGGATAATCGCCTCCGCCTTCACCGCCTCCTTTCCCTTCTGGCGGAAGCTTTGCATTTCGGGGTTTTGGCCGACGCCCATGGGATCTCCCAAGGCTGCCTCATGTTCCAGGGCCAACGGGGGAGGTGCCTCACCCATCCGATCATCATCTGTCTCAGTATTCAAGTAATGCGTAGGGGAATTCAACTCTTCAACCTCAGTCATCCACATCTTTAAGGTCTCCAGGGAAGGAGTATCGCCTTTGCCTTCACCGCCTTTACCTTCTGGCGGAAGCTTTGCATTTCGGGCTTTTGGCCGACGCCCCATGGGATCTCCCAAGGCTGCCTCATGTTCCAGGGCCAATGGGGGAGGTGCCTCACCCATCCGATCATCATCTGTCTCAGTATTCAAGTAATGCGTAGGGGAAGTCAACTCTTCAACCTCAGTCATCCACATCTTTAAGGTCTCCAGGGAAGGAGTATCGCCTTTGCCTTCACCGCCTCCTTTACCTTCTGGCGGAAGCTTTGCATTTCGGGCTTTTGGCCTGGGATTAAAGTGTACTCGCCGAAGGTGAGCCGCAGCGTTGTAGTATGCACCGTATCTCTTGCGAGAACGACAAGGTTTGCACGGCGACAAGAAGTTCTTATCTGGGGAGATGTCTACGCAAACCCAGTAAGTTCTTTGAGTATTGTGAGCGCGTTCGACATGTCGACGTAGCTCGTGCTCGCCGCGAAAGCCTTCGGGGTGGTCGTTACATTGAGTACATTCGACCCTGCCGCGCTTTCGACGGGCATAAGGAGTTTTCTGTATTGGCATAGACTTATCTAACGACCCATCTGCTGATCTCATACGAATCACTTTAGAGCGCTTAGTCGATTCATTAGTCTCTATCAAGCTTGATCGCTTCATCAAACTGTCTTCGACACGGCCCTCGACAAGAGGAGCCAAATCAAAAAAACCATCGTTTGGTGGCTGGGTATAATCCGCTGGAGGGTACGTTCTCGTACTATGACCAATGAGCGGGCTTCCTGGGACATCAGCGTCAATCATAGGGAAGTCTTCGAGGATAGAGTTGCATGCGCGATCGCTCTGCCGACTCAAGTCGTCACTTCCGAGGGAAGTCGCGATGGTGTTCTGCGACGTGCGTGAAGAAGAAGGTTGGGAAGAGTTAGAGGTTCTAATGCTCATTGCATCATGTCTCAGTAGCCGATATTGCTCCCATTGAGGAAGGTGACTGTGTGATGCTGTAAGCGAGGGTTTTGTTCGGAAAACATCAGCCAGCTCAACAAAGCTTTCCAGATCATCATAAAACATTGAGGCGTCGTAGGGTCTAGAAGCATGACAGGAGTCGGCTGCTAGTATTAGTCGAGTGCCTTTTTTATCACCGATAACTAAGGGACTCCAGGGATCGTAACTTATTTTTACTTCGTAAGGTGGTGGTTTGTGTCTTTGGAAACGCTCTTCCATCATAATCTCCGCCCTGGTCGCAGGACTAGGCACATATCTAAGCAAGAAGCTGTTGCCTTCAATATCTGTGGATGACGTAGTCTCCCCAAAGTTCAATTTCACTGGACGTAATGACGGATTTCTGAAACCTTGATTAGGCTCGATTGGAGGATGGTTGGTTGCTAACTGATCTGCCACAGAATTAGCAACTACGGCACGAGGGGCAGTAGAAGCAGGAGGTGAGGGGACACACCTTGGACACCGCCATTGTTCGGATCAAAAACCGCAACGACCTCCAGGCCGCCCTTGGTGGTCGAATCCTTCTTCACTTCCGAAGGCTCCGTCATAGGCCGCTTGTGCATTTTTATGACCCAACCTGGTTCGATCATCGTCTCCCAAATCTGAGGTGGAATAAGCTCGCCATTCGGGCCAGACAGATCGTAATACCCTTCAGCGACATGTGTGCCATTGACCTCAACGTGGAGGCATGCCTCCCGGATCAGATCCTCCATGCCCGGCCATGTATTGCACAGATGAAAAGGAAAGCCGAATTTTCTGCCAACTGCGTTAATGAATATAATAAAGTTGTTTCGCTCTTCTGATAGTGAGGATGAAACCGGTGCGGCAGCTGCGACGGTATATTCAGCAGCTTCATCTGCGGCCTCCTGATTTTCCGCTTTCTCATCCGCAGCCTCCTTTCTGGCTTCCTCTGTGGTTGCCAGCTTGGGTCTTGCACCTTGGCGTTGTTCGATGTCATCAAATATTTTATACGCTGGGATAATGTATGCTAGGCCTGAAACCGAGTCGCCGGCTACTATGTGGCCATAGAGATTCCCGATCTCGTCAACTACACAAGCACCACAATCTCCAGGTACTGCAGTCGTGATGGTTAGCTTACCGGGCATGTGTCTTGAGTGAGGAAGGCTTCACTCACTTGTGCCCCTTTCTAGCTTAACCGGCCACATTTCTTGGTAGCTCTGGGAACCTGCCATCTTAATGAAGTAAGGATTTCTCATGAGCGTGCCCTTAACCGAGCCCGTAGTCCCTGTGGCAGCCCAAATAGCGGTCTCGGCCGCCGCTCGCGCAACGCCCTTAAGGAGGATTTTTCGAGGGTGGCTGCCCTCGATTGCGGGCAATTTTATACTGTTAGACACATGATACTTAGGGTCATTAAGTGGAAATACTTCGTAATCCAGGTCATTTGCAACGCAGTCAGGAGCTAACGTAGAAATCCTTGGACCAAGTACCCGATTTTCATACCGTGGATTCGGCTCGAGCTCTACAGTAAGGTTCGGAGGCAGGTGTGGTACAGTCACTGGAGAAGGCGTGGAATCGCATATGCTCTGACTATCTGAGAATGTGGAGGTACCTGTATCCGTTTCCGATCCGGATCTGGGAGAAATGCTTCCTGTTCGTGACGCACCTTATTAGTGAGTCTTTTTGAGGAAAGTCTGAGGTGAGCAGCGACTCACCTTGACTTGTGACTTCGACAAGTTCATCTTCACCGTAATCGCTATCCTCATCGAAGTTGCAAACTTGACCTTCTGCAGCTGGACTCTCCGGCTCTACAAAGTAGTCGAAGCGAGAATGTTGTGCAGATGTGCCGTAGTAGGCTCCGTTGAGCTCGATGACAATTCCCATCGTAGCTAATTTGGAGGCCCCTAGAGCAATGAGCGAACCGCAGGCACCACCGGGAGATTTGACTAAGTAAACGTCGTTTTCGGAGAACGTGCCAGGAGGCTCTCCTGCGTTATGTACTGCTGCGTTGTAAACCGCAGGCATCTTCTCCAGCGTCTTGACTTTCACACCAGGATATGCGTCAAGAACCTTACTATCCTTGAGAAGTGCTTTTGCAAGACGACGCTTTCTTCTGCTCTTGGAGCTGAAGACAAGGGTTGGCTCTGCACACGTAGGTCGTGATCCTACCATCCACATGTTGTAGGAGATAGTCCTGGGTTTGTCCTCGCAATGTTCCAGGCTGTCCTTGTGCTTCTCCAGTAGTGCTCCGATTTCCACGGCAAGCTTCTCCATCACCTCCAGCGCTGGGCCGACGACTTCCCACGCTACGAGGCTACCAACGTACTGGCAATTCGACCCGACAGAGTCTTCAGGAGCCGGCCAAAGTGGTCGCTGAGATTCAAACAAGTAGGAAGTCGATCGGAATAGGGAGGGAACTGGAGTCATCTTAACAGGATCACTTGACTCATCGACATCCCTCGAGGAGCGTGAATAAAAATGAAGGGGTAGAGTAAAGTGGATGGGCTGCTACCTAAAAGGTAGAGCAGCAGTAAGGCAATCAGACAAAAGTAGAGGGAGGCTGTGCCTTGCCCGATTCTGCTGCAAAGCCTTAGGACGCTCACTGTAGCCAATCGAGTGTGTGAGATGCAGCAAGGAGCAAGGGTCGTTCGAGCCAAAGCATACGACCTTTACAGCCGGTGAGCCAGTTTACTTCTCGAATAGTTCAGCCTTGGTATCTGAAGGTTGGTGCACGGATGACAGCCAGCGTCGTAGCGTTGCACAGCCTTGTTGCATGGTCCGGTGTACATGGCGTTGTTTTCGAGGCTTCATGTCCATACAGTCAGGCATCATAGGTATCCTAACTAGGTATATAAGAAACGGCGCGCAACAATGCCGCCATCTTACGGTAGCGGTCTCTAAGAAGAGCATCAGTCGTGCTGCCGAGAGAAAAAGGTTAAGCATGGCTATCCCCCCGTGCCCCCTTGGACCGCTGGATAGTCTCGGCGGCAGCTTGTCATCCACCCCCATCTCTTTGGCAGTAAGGCGAGCTATCATCAATACTGTCTTCGACTTGGAATTGACCGAAGATGATTTTCAGACCAGAAACAACGGATTCGAAGCGTATTTCGATGATTGGTACGAAGAGCAGTGTGAAGCTGCAGCGGGGCAGGTCTCGGTGAAGACACAGCGAGACATTCTCGACGTCATCGCATGTCTACAGAGAAGGAGTGCAAGTGACAGTCGAGCCGTCATCGCAACCATACTCAATCAAACAGATCTGAGATTTGGCAGTGGTAAACGGCTCGGTGCCTCCATCATCCTGGCCGCACGCCTGTGGCTGGTCATCTCCATCGGCACTTTTCAGCATTCACAGACACCCGGTAGAATTGTTCCCTGGGGCGAGGGCGCGCTGACAGACTCCATTGGGGAAGCCTTCCGCGTCTCGTCTAGTTGTACCGACATTGTCAAGTTCCCAAAGAGCTTCAATGCAGCCAGTGTGGAGAGGGTTGCCGGCATCAAGATATGTTGGACTAGTAATCTTGCAGATCATCTTTCGATGGAGGACGATGACACTAAGGTCATGATGTTTCATCAGATGTCCTTTTTAGAACTACATAGGAATCCGCGAAGGTTAGTTTGCTCGACTTCAGTCTAGCAGAACATAATTCTGATATAATTCTGAATAAACGTTCTAAGTAATTACAGTAAGATCATCAGCAGCGATCTGATCGATGAGACCAGACGTACTCTAGGTCTTCTCATCCCGTCCAACGACAAGAAATCCAAAAAGTGGTTTGGTAGGAAGCGGAAGGAGCTTTGCCTTGACCCCAAAGCTGGCTCATATGGGCCGCTGAATGCAACAGAAAGGCAGATCAATAATTTCGTCTTCTGGAAGGATCGTCTCATCGTCCTGAAGCAAATCTACGACGACTCGGAACCGCGATCAGCATCGCTTTTGATGTACGATGACCGGAAGAAGGTTCAGTGGTATACTTTTTGGATTGCGGCTCTTATATTGCTGCTTACGATAGTCTTTGGGCTGATACAATCCGTCTCAGGCATCATACAAGCCTGGGCGTCGACGCAGAGCCTGCACCACTGACTTAGGCCCGGTTCAGTAGCCATTTATTTCTTCGATGAAAAGGGGACCTCCGTTGCCACAATAATTCAGCGCATCCGGTACGATTCTATTGGCATCCTCATCGCGGCAAACGCGACGATTACTTATACATAGTAGTAGCATTTTCCAAGAGCTCCCTCAGACATGGTTTTTTTACAACAGGGGTTTGGACCTACGTTTCGTAGTGGATCGTGATGGAGTTTCCATTTCAGTGTTGGAGTGACTATCGATCAGGGTAGAATATTACGAAGGGGTTCTGAGATCACTTGACAGCGTGTAGAATATTTATTTGTAAGTTCTACAAGAGTAACAATTTAATTGAAGTCGCAGAATATGTCTATGAAGACAGGTGACACAATATCCTGCTCAGATGATTGTTCTCCAAAGAGGACAACCGCAGTGAGAGTTGCTTTTGTGCATTGCCAAATGAGGATTCTAACCCATCCCATTTGTGAATACATGCTGTTGACATTTCTCTGTCTGATATCTCCAACTCCCGGCGAAATGCGATGAACAACGCTGCGTAAATGGGTCGTGAAGGTAGCATATTTGCTAATTAGAATTACTGGTGATTGAAGCCTGCGGACATGATAGGCACTTAATTGGCGAGGTGACCATGACGAAGAATACCAAGGAGAGGTTATGGCCATATTATCCGAACTTCAGAAGACAGCCGCCAAGCCATTCTTCGATTGCCGCTTGCTGAATCGTTTCCGGCCAATAAAAGAGTCCCTGTCACTATTTGCTAGGTGCTTTTGTAACATGTTGTGGCCGGACAGGTCCGGACTACTATCGTTGTCGAGACATAAGCCACTTGTGTTCTGCGAGGAGCCTGTTTGCAGTCCTCTGTACGCTTCGTCGCTAGAATATGAATTCGAAGCACTCTGTGAAAGAGCCATTTCTCTAGCACTCTCGATTGCGTCGATCCATTCTTGTGCTGCCGCAGAAGTAGCGGAGCCGTCTGATGATGCAGACTTTGGGTCCTCGAACGTGAAGTGCTTCTCCCGCTACATGAGATTTTAGTCACCATGACGCTTGCAGGACGTATTGGAAAAACATAACTTACCGTATCGACACACCAATATGTCAAACCCTTCGCGTCTTGCATTTTCCTCCATGCACAACCTGCAGCAAGCAATGATATCTCGATTTTGGTTTTCTTCTCCTCGCCACCAGCTGCGACTATAATGATACGAGCACTAGACGTGACCATGACCAGGCGTTGACGCTTCTTCGCTGCGCTGCCACCGAAGAATCTCGAAAACTTCTTGGGGGCGTCATCACCGTTTTGCGTACTGTTCCGACTAGACGGGCTATGCGGTGCAGGTGAAGACAGTACACAAAGATTCCCAAGCTTCAATATACGCTCATTGGTTCTGGTCAAGACTGGTGACCATTCAATATCTAGCTGGGTTGGAGGTGGAAGCTCAGTAACAATTCTCGGACTGGGCTTTGCCGCGTTATTACTACTGTTGCCGCCACTACCACTCTCGAAATGCGTAGCTGAGGTGCTATGTGACCGCGGAACATTCGATGGGTAGCTATTTCCGCTACCATTGATGTTGGTACTTGGAACTGGAGCTGATGGTACAAAACTCTTGAGCCTTGGTGCCTTCTGCCTCCAAAGTCCACGGCCCCAAACGATGCCATCAAAGAATTCATGATTCTTGACATGCTCGATTGAGAGACGTCTTGAAGGTTCTAGCACGAGCAGCCGTTCGACTAAATCCTTTGCTACCTCAGGAAAGCCTATCGGAAACTCGTAGTCTAATGCTACGATTTTTTGGAAAGTCAGATACTCGTTGCCAGCCTTAAACGGAGGACGCCCAGCCAGGAGTTGGTATATTATGCAGCCAAAAGCCCACAAATCACTTGCTTTGCAAACGTTCTTGTCTGTAAGCAACTCCGGGCTGACATATTCTGCAGTTCCCACAAAAGAATTTGCCCGTTGATTTTCGCCATCCGCCGGGCTTCCTAGATCGGGGCTGCCTAAACCGTTCGAGCTCGCTCCTGTACGATTTGGCATGTCTAACATCTTAGCTGTTCCGAAATCAGTGATCTTTACATGCATTTGATCATCTAACAAAACATTTTCCGGCTTCAAGTCCCGATGTATGACTTCTCGAGCATGCATGAAGTCGATTGTATCCAAAATTTGGGCGCCATAGAACCCAGTGCACTCTTCGTCGAAAGTCGTCATCCGCTTCAGCACACCCAAAAGCTCCCCACCAGTGGCAAGATCAAGCACAAAATAAAGTGAGTCTATGTCTTGAAAAGTGTAGTAGAGGCGCACCACACCAGGATGATCGGTCAGCCTGTTGAGTGTTTCTTTCTCGATGCTCACATACTTCACTTTCTTCTCCTTGATGATGTGTTTCTTGTCAAGTACCTTTATGGCATACTCCTTACCCGTCTGCCTATCCGTAGCTGCCATGACGGTAGAGTATGACCCTTCTCCGAGCGTCCGTCCAAATTGGAAGTCTTTTACACCTTTCTTCACATGCCGGGTCACAAGCTTGCCATTCGCATCCAATTCCTGCCGCTGTCCGACGGCGGCGCCCCTTTCCTGCCAATCCTCGCTGCTTGCAGCTTGGCCGCCTCCTGAGCCATTCGGTAACCCGGAAATGGGTGTTACTATGGGGTCACCAGCGATACTGACTAGTCCTCCCACAGCCCGTGAGCTCCTGCGTGGAGGCAATGGTCCATTACTGTTATGTGCTTGCTGATTTGGTCTATACGATCGGTCTGTATGGTTTCCTTCATTATTTGGGACGCCCGCTTGCATGGCAGTCAAGGCTCCTCGTGAGCTACTTCGCTGAGGCATTCCTAGTATTGATGATCGCGAGGATTGGTTACGCACACGGTATGAACCATCTTTTATCGACATGTCACCGGTCCCGGGTGACTGGGTATACATTGCGGATACTGGGCGGGAGGCAGAGCTTGGGTTTCGCTGGCTCAAGGGCATCATTGTAGGATACTGGGGAAATTGAGCTTGCTGCTGGTCTTGGTACGTAAGAGGTATGGAGATACGGTTGGCATGGCGTTGAGCGTACGAGGATCGCTCTTTTGCAGGACTAGGCTGTTTGTCTGCAGAATTCGGCAGAGATGATGTGAAGGTCGGATCAGTAGAGAAGGTTCTTGGATTGAAGTCCAACGGAGATGGCGATCGAAAGAAACCATTAGCAGGTAACGAGGGTGATGTTTGTGATGTTTGTGATTTTGGGCTGGCATCTCCATTGCTTGCAGCCTGACGTGGGCTGGAGACCGGTGACACTGAGGATACACGGTTCATCGGGTCGTCCTTGATCGAATTGAGGGATACATGGTCAGGATTGGCTATTCGCAAACCCCCGAGCGATTTCGACAGACTCAAGTCACCGTCCATTGGGAAAAAAGAAGGGCCTCCGTGGCCACTGTTGTCCTTGTGTCTGTAGGTGAGAGGTACCTGTGTCGAAGGACAGGCTGACATAGATTATGCAAGTAGCTACGCCAGGATGCTGATAAAAATTACCAGGTAGCCAGTTGATGAGCAGGTACCCAGGTCAGTATGATAAGTACCTCCCTAAGCCTGGAGGCACAGTAGGTACCTTAAGGGTCGAAGATTGGTCATTCGCTTAAGACGGTGTGATCGACAGCTAGCGTTCCAGTGTGGGAATAGCGTGAGTCGGCAGTCGGCGGTCGATCTCCGTGATCTATTCTTATCCTTATTCCTGTTCCTTGTCCCCTCACGTGTTTATCAAAGCATCATATCTACTCCATATCTACTCTCTAGGTGTTCGACTTTGTCAGTTACGGATATCGGTGGTGGTCACAACGTTTCAATAGAAAGGAGCAACAATTACAGACTAAGGTACTTGAAAGCGAAGACCGAACGGCGGCAGTACCGTGGGCCATGCGATGCCGTCTCGTATATGTACGAGCGCAGGGTCTCAGAACAGCCGGTTTCAGCAGGACCAATGTCAGACATGAAATGAGTGGTGTACACGACGCAATACACGACGCCGATGCTCCAAATGGACCGACTGGTATCATAGGTCAGAGCAGATGTACATCTGGGCACAGATTATGGAAGGCCACTTTGCTGTCATGCTTGATTATGCTTAATGACTTGGGGTTTCTGTGCATATCAAAAACCAACTGGATCGATCTAAGGTTTCTACTACAGCCCAGTAGGCAATCTCATGTTGTTGTCGTATTCAAGCTCCTACTTCTATACCAGGAGCTTGATGTTCGAAAGCTCATATTCGATGCTATGTTGCGGTGCAATTTCAAACCTTGTCTCCTCCATTGCACCTTCTGCCTACCACTGAAATGTCTTCTCGCGTGCTTTGTTCTTTCTTTACCGGGACTTCGAGCTTTTTATTATTCGAGGTTCGAATCCCTTTATCTACTTGCCATGTCAAGCACGCTCCATCAGTATGCTGCGCTTATCCTCGACGACGATTGGCCTGAATTCAAGAGATCTCAGCTGGCATACAGAACGCCACGATGACCGTCAAACCCGTCGTGCAAAAGGCCAATCAATCGAGGTGACCACTTCATCTACCAGTCCTCAACGAACCGAGGAGAGTCCACGATTTGCCTTACCTGATCGCTTCCTACGCCATCCTTTAACCAAACAAAACGTAGCCAGCAATAGTCCATTGGACTCAATAATCTCGGGTGATCCGGTGCTACAAAGTCAGAGGAGTTTCTGGGATGGAATTCTCGCTGACGCTGGTACTATTCCGCGAATCTATTCCCAAGACCTGGCCAGGCATCCTATGATTGTTGAGCCCTCGCAAAACTTCCTAAAATACCACAATTCCTCAAAAGGTTCCGTACAGGGGTTGTCTAGCCATTCACAGGACCTTGATAGATCGGAGGATCATTCGGCTGTGGCGGCGTCTATTGAGGAGTCTGATGAGGAGGTGCAGGTTTCTGCTGATGATGAATCTACTCTAGCTTCCCAAAATTACAGCAAGGAGAACCCCAATTTCAAGAACCCCTCTGAACAGAAAACACCACATAGCTCTCGCAGACGTCGTCGGTCGATATTCTCCTTCCACCGCAAGTCTCAAGAAACTCCGGGTGAAGACCCTATATTGACAGTTCAGGCTCGCTTCTCCGGTCAGATTGATTTGGACGGATCTTTTGATCCGGTGTTAGCCCCCAGTGGACATTGGACAAGATCTTCTACTGCAGAAAACCCGACTGACTCAGATTACCAAACTCGTCACGATTATCACCCACGGGCCGAACCTTCTAATTCGGAGGCTGGGACACTCCTCGAGACCGACTCAGATGGCTCACTGTCTTCAATGGACGAGCCAGCCAATGAGTCAACACCGCCGCAACTACCTCAGCCACGATCAGTCGAGCTCTTTCGGCGTCGCTCAGGTGCTCTGCCTCGCTCACCTCTCTGGATCTCGCGAACCGAAATCTCAAGCTCGCCAGACAAACGTCCTAGATCGCCGACAAATTCTAGCGAGAGGAGCACCGCGGAAATATCGGGTTTCCTCAGCCAGCCTCCACGGCGTCGTAGGAAGTACAAGCCTCGCACCGAAACTTACTCATACGTCGAATCAGAAAACTCCATGGTGGGGTCCGATTATCAATCATCGAAACACCATTTTCTTGATGGCAGCGTGGCTGATTACCCACCGTCTTCGCCCCCAGAGGTGCTCGAAGATCCAGGGTCCTCACCCCCAACCTATTACAACCACTCCGCCGCACCCTCATCCACTCACCAACCAGTTCCATCCGCGCAATTCACCAGCCACCTGAGCCCCCTTACCACCCCGTTCGGCAACACCGCCGGCCGCCCTCTCCCTTTTCCTCCCTCCACCTCAAACCCCTTCTCCCCTCGCCTTCCGCCACCTTTCTCTGCAACCCCCCGTATCGTCTCTTTTAACCTCGCCCTCCCTTCATCCTCTTCATATCCCCCTCATCCCCCATCCTCCCCTCCCCACACTGCCTCTCCCACCTCTCCCACCCCACCCCACACCCCAACCATCACCATCTACAATGACGCCCTCCCCCCGGCCACCCAACCACAAACTCCCGTCGGCCTCCCGCGCAATGGCCTGCCGGCTATGAGCATCCAGAACCCCTTTGGCCGGTACCCGTACTTTACGGCTCCTGCTGGCCTGGGCCGCAACCGAACAAGGACTGTCGATGGATGGCAGGGTTCAGCCACGCCGACGAGACGAGGAAGGGAGGAGCAGGAGAATGTGACTGAGGCGGAAGAGGCCGAGAGGAGGCAGAGGAGGGAGGGGCGGCGGGGGAGGTGGGAGGCGAGGGGAAGGTTGGATGAGACGCCAGAGCCGGAGGGGTTGTGAGTGTGGGACGTGAACGTGCGACGTGTGAGTGGTGGAAGTATAGATGGTGGTGGGGAAGTACGGGAGAGGTATTGGGAGGGCTAGGGGTATCGGGGAATTAATGGATATTATCAACAGTTACATTGAGAGTATCGGTCACTGCAGCGTTCTTAACCGTAAAACCTAACCCCCGAAGCTACCGTACCATCAACCCAGTAGCAAAAGCTTCGAGCATACCTTGGTGAATATCTCGCACGCGTTGAAATGTAGAAAAAAGGCATTCTGACGAACCCTATCATGCGCCTGCGAGCGAGATAAGAAAATCAAGGTCTGTGAGTTGGGGGTTTTGTGGGATTTGGATTTGGATTTGGGGTTTTTTGTGTGTGTGCGGATATGAGTGCATTTGAGACGGGGAAATTAGTAGGGAGTGAGAGTGAGAGTGGGAATGGGAAGGGGGAGTGGGGAGGGGAGAGGGAGAGGGAGAGGGAGGGGAAGGGGAAGGGGGAGAGGAAAGTCGGTATTATGAGAAGTTACAGTGAGATTTGGGGTTGGAGAATAGGCGAGGGGAGGGGGGGGGGGGGGGGGGGGGGGCTGGTGTTGGTGTGTTAGGATGATTTTTATGGGGGTGAGTTTTTTGTTTGGTTTTTTGTTTGGTTTTCTTTTCTGCTGTTTGATGGATTTACGAGTAGGGGGGGGGGTTAGGGGGTGGATAGATTGTTGCACAGGTTGGGCCTTTTTTTTGTTTGTTTGTGTGATGGGGATGGTGGGTGGGGGTTATATCTGTAACGGGAGGAGTAAAATATTCCAAGAATCTTACATACATACATAGGCCGATCCTACATAAGCATTTTACCTGCGAGCTCAAGAAAAAGTTTTTGATTACGGAATTCTCAGAAATTGAAAAAACATGATACTGTAAACATTGCTAAATTTCCGTTCTTGGTGCTAAATTCTATTACTGTTGGAAAATCTGAAAATCAGGAAATCAGAAATGAAGTAATAATAAAGTCATGATGACAGTGTATTGATGGGATTTTTTCCGTCGTGAAAGACTAAATATACATATGTAACATTGATATAGAGTATGTGAAGGCACATTTGATGCTATGTAGACATTTGGCAGATCGCGCATAGATGAAGTTTGAAAAACTTCATGAAAGACTTTACAAAAAAGGGCAGCGATAGTCGATGTTCATGGTTCACGAGTGCTGTCATATCAGATCAACTTTTCCTAGGATCGGCCCAGGTTTTTGCACAGGACGATACCGTTTTTGGACCCTAAATGTAGTCTAATGCTTCCCTTCCATAGAAAGTGGTTCGGTCGAATCTACAACAATACCTCGCACCCTGTATTAATACAAACCCCTTCTATGTTGTCTAATGACAATAACAACAATGAAAAAGCACCGTCCCGCAATATCAACCGATTCCGCTCTCCGCCCCTTCACCCTTTGACGGGACAAAACGGCATCTCCCCCGAGCGAATCCCCTTCATACTCTTGAAAAACTGCGCCCCGTCTACCAACCTCCTCTCATGATTAACGCGGCCGTTGACGAGATCCGGATAATTGAGCGTCAGCTCCGCAGATCCATTAACGATATTATCGGCAGCCTCGACACCAAGCATAAACGAGTGGTCCTGGTTGCCGACCTCGTAGCGCCAGCTGCCGAAGCGGCCGCGCGAGTAGATGGATTTGTCCTGGAGCTTGGGGAGGAGTTGTTTGAGGACGCCTTCGCGCTCGAGGGTTGGGGTGGGGTAACCGTGGTCGAAGCGGCGGTGGTAGGTGCTCACGATTTGGTCGGTGGGTTGTAGCATCGAGGTGTTGATGAGGCCTTGGATGCAGTCTTTGAGGAGGTGAGCGTTGTCGACGGGTTTCATGCTGGATTCAGAGACTTCGAGCATAATGGACCAGTAAGGGCCCTCTGAGGGGTTCGAGGAAGACGGTTTGGAGCCGTCGGCGAGGTGGAGGGTGGGGAGTTTGGTCGACGGAGAGGGTTGATTATTGGGGGAGTAGTTGGAGAAGATGGTGGCGCGGTAGAAGGGGCAGTCGGACTCGGGGAAGTAGAGCTGTGGGCTGATTAGTATATGAAAGTTAAACGAATTGGAGGGAAACGTTGGCCATACCCAGCATTTGTCGCCGATTCTCTCAGGTCGTTCGCCCCGAACACCGACGCCGATCACGTGGGTTGAGGAGTAAAAGAGATCTTTGCTGAGGTTGATCAGTTCTTTGTCACCCATTTTCTCGACGAGGGAATCGACGGCCATGGTGGTGACGAGTTTCTCGTAACCAATGGTCTTGCCATCTTCTAGAGTTACGCGCTTGCTGTCCGCATCGATCTCTTTGACTGTACCATGAGAGCCAAAGCGAGTCTTTTCTTTGGGCAGGGTTTTGGCCACGGCGATCCAGATGCCACCTGTTCCCCCATAGGCGGGAAAGCGGAAGGTGGCGTTGGGTCCCCAATTGCCGGCCGTCTTCTGGAGGATGACGTTCCGTGTGACGGTCTTGATATCTGGGGCTGCTACACGCTCGCCGAGCCATTGGCATTGCATCTGCGGAGCGGTCAATCGTGTCCTACATCTTTCCGCCAGAACTTTACTGACCTTCGTTGTCGGCACAGCCCAAACCTTGAAGTTATAAGGTCTCATGAACAAATCAGCGATCCCCGTCCCCATCATGCGGACGATCCATTCGTCAAAGTCTTTCGGCTTAGTGTTGGCCACCTTCGCTTCCAAGGCGGCATCAATCATTCCCTCCATGCAGTCTACCTGTTCCTTCTTCGGTAACATGGAGATGTTATTCTGGAAGGGATACGGCACCCATAGGTTCTTGCAGCGCACGTAAGATATACGTTGATGTGTGTACCAGTCTTCTTCGTTGGGAAGTGCTTCGTTAATACAATCGTCAAAGTACTTGTAGTGGGAGAAGATGACATGCCCGCCGACATCGTAGAGCTAGACAATTCATCAGCAATGCACGTATTCTCATCGGTGGGGCCGTAATATCAGGCGAAGGACGTACAAAGCCTTCTGGTGTTGTATCGGTAGAAGCTAGACCACCTGGTGTCTCGTTGGAGTCAATAATCATCCACGACGGTCCATCCTAACGTTATCGATTAGCATGCAGATCTCCACTGCTATGGATAGAGGTACCAATTGGTGTAGACGTTTGGCCGCTCCCAGACCGGTCGGGCCTGCTCCAATCACTAAGACGTCGATAGAGCTGGGGGTCCAATCAGTACGGTTCTACGGTAGAATTGGCGCAACGGCGAGACCAACATGTCGGGCTCCAGCATCTTGCTACCCATGATGTCGTAGATGCTTGTAAGAGATCCTGCTGCCCTCGGATACCAAGTACAATGTGGGTACAGTGTGGTTACAGTGTCTGTAGGGTTGGTGTGAGTGTTCGAGACTTCAAGTACTTGTATGGGGGTGGAAAGGAAGGGCAGGGATAAAGTATGGGGGGTGGCGGGAGCAGTTGGAAAGTCCAAAACATGAAACATGAAACATTAGACGGTGAGGCTCTGCGTCTCTTCTAATCTTAGCTGCATCTTCGGTTTTCAGCCCTGGCAGGACTCGCTTGATTGTGATTGCTCCAACTGGGATGACTCATCACTCTTCCAGATCACCGATTGGTGCATTAGCCTCATCATGACTCTGGCGCCTTTTCCATTCCACATGCACATTACTGTTTTGGGCAAGATTGTTCCATTATCAACCATACAGGATCATACCTTACGGGCAGAAGTCAGTTTCTTGAACTGGAGTTACGACGGCTTCTAGCCTGATTTGGACCCTGAAACAGTTTGTATTAAACCGGCTGTACGGAGTAACTCATATCGAGATAGAAAACATGATTCAAATAAACGCGGGGTTAATGACTCAACGAAGCATCATGTAAAACTGAAGCTCGAGATTAAACCCAGTTTGAAGCCGATTTCGACGTTTCTTCTCGCCGGTATGATACAGTAGGCGCAATACATGTGGACATGCACGGTAATGCAGTGATATGCCCAATGACATATCGACGCTCATCAGCCTAACTATTAACGATAACACGCATGCGAAATCAAATACAGACGCAATGCTCGCGCATAGAATTTCATTGAATCGCTCGATTATGTATCGATATCGCATGCAATGTTGACGATCGCAACAATAACTCATTAACGAATAATAACAGAGCTAAATCTATTATCTGATCAATTATATAACTCGATATTGACGTTTAATCTAGTGTTCAGCCCAATCTCATGTTCTGTATTAAAGCTGTTTGATTAAAAATACGAGTTAAGCGTGAAAGTCATGTTAACATGAAGTGAATGTTTAAAATAAATCGAATTATAGAATAGTGAAACTCGATATCATATCAAAGTTTCTTACATAAATCTTGATTAGTTACTCAAATCGAGTTCAACTTCTCTTTCGAGTTTTGCATATTGCTCTCATGATATGTTCTCTCTGCGATAGTATTACTACTACTACTACTTCGTTATCATAACATTCATAAATAGTCTGTTCTTTTATAGTCAAAACAGGCTCAATCTTTCATCATTTCGACTAGAAGACTCGATGTGGAAAAAGATTGTAAGATAGATATCTAGATACTTTGTAAATCATCACTGTTCACACTCGAATTTGACGCAAGTCATGAGAATGTTAGAGAGTAAGATATCTCTTTGCTCAATGATTATGAAGTCACTCTAAATATAGCATCACATCTACAGCTAAATCTATAATGATAAAAGCTTGATCTTATTGAGAATGAAAACTAGTATTTAAGATTTTAAATTTGACACATCAAGTCAATCAAAAGAAGACTGTAACTTCTTTTCTATTTTCAATCTTTCGTTCAATGTATTTACTACTATCTATCTTCGTGTATTGCAATTCAGCATTCAGACTTTCTACAACAAGACTTTTTTTAACATTCAGACGCTGCACATTCTCATGATGTCATGATGTCAGATCATCAACTCAATTTAGAATATAAATCGTTGATATTTTAAATAATCTCGATTCATTGAATCTGTTTTGCAGTTCAATGAATCAAGTCATCAATCTAGTCATCATCATCTTAATTTAATCTCAGCAATTCTGTTTTGATTATCTCAGTCGTGTGCACGAACTTCTGCAATCTTAAGTCAATAGAACTACTGCTTAGTCTTGATTCTGCTCGATTCATGTATATAAAAGTTGAGTTTTCGTTCTTTTCTTTCATTCTTTGTCTTTCATCTTGTACATTATCTGATGTATTGTCTTGTATTTAGATTCTATTAAAGTAATAATAATATCAGTCTTTTATATTGATAGTATCTTTAGTTTAGCTCAGTTTTTAACATTATGAAAGATCTACACTTTCTGCAACGTTGTAACGATTGTTTTTTTAACAACACAAGATATAAACAGAGATCAGTATATCAACAAACTAATCACTAGACTGAAGATCTGAGAATAGCTAAGACAATAGACTGTATTGACTATTACATGAGTTGAGCACGAAGCTTTTATCTAAGAGAACAATCATCATTATATAAACATAGAAGAATCATGTCAAGTCATTTCTGCTTTGAATGATCTCTTTGATCATTCTTGAGCAAGATGAGCAAGATGAGCATCATGCTCATTATGCTCACTGTGATCACTTCTGATTCAAGCAATCAGAGCAATCACTTCAAGACTCTGATTACACAATGATTATTTAATTATTGCTTTATCTAATCATCTGTGAAAGAGTTCTAACACTAGATTCTCTTCTAAGATTTTCGTTTTGAAAATCACTTTTCTTTCATGTTTTTTCATTGCACAACAAAAAATTCTATCTTGCGTTGCAAAGATCTTCTTGAGCGTACGAGTTCTGAGCGTGCTGTCATGCGTTCTTGTGAACACTGCAGTCGCTTGCAAAAGAAATGTCATGTTGATAATAAATTTGATCATTGCATCGAGTGTGTGCATCTCAATCACAAATGCAATCTTACTTTCTCAATGATGAAGTGAAAAAGAATAAAGACAGAACGCGATCGCGTTCTTTATGAGCTGCTGAATGCTCACAAGCAGATGCAAAAGATCTTTGCAAGAACTACTTATTTGCAAAATCAATTTGTGTTTCTGAAGAATAAAAAACAGATGATGATTGAATGAGAGTTTTAAAACATCGTTGAGCTTGAGAAAGAAGAAACAAGAATTAGCAAATTATCACTGAACAATTTTCTCTTTGACGTGTCTTTCAAGCAGATTGAGATTTCATCAGACTTTGATTGATTGAGTTTTTTAATTGAAACTATCACAGAAGCATCTGACAGTTCTTGAAATTTCTTCTTGATTTTCAAGTGTTCTTGATATGTTTGTAATTTTTTCACTTGATTAATTAATAAGATTGATCTTTGATATTCTATTGATTTAGTATATTCTTTACTTCGTACTTGACATTCTGACTCTTTGAATCAATTTCTGAACATTCTGTTTGAATTGATGAATTCAAGTCTGCAAACTTCAAAAGAAAAATATGAAATACTGAATGTATTTTCATAGATGTTGAAAGATTTAACTCATAGTTAATTAATTTCTTTTCTTCTAGAATTTCAAATAATTCTAGTTTCATGTAATTCAACTTGTTACTTGATTTTTTCATTTTGATATTTCGTCTTAGTAAATAAACTTTGTCTTTCTTTTTAAAAGTAGATTCTTTATCTCTTTTCTTATTTGCATACAAAGTCATGCACTTGCTTAGAAACTGAATGTTCTTCTGCATCTCTTTGTGCAACAAATGTATTTATTTGATCTGTATCATAACTTTTTGAGTTATTTGTACAAACTCACATGATTTCTTGAAAGTCTTTAACTTGAACTCGTAGTTTGCAAAGAATGATGACATGCTGATTACTTTCGTCGTTGTGCTATTGAAAGTCAACTGCGCTACTGATAGTAGCTGTACTCAATCATTCTGTCTATAGTTGATATAACATCTGAGATACTGTTTCAATGTCTGATTCATTCTTTTCATTTGTTCATTCATCTGCAAATGATAAGCTGTAAACAGCTTATAATGAATTTCTAATTGATTCATCAACGATTTTCAGAATTTCAATGTGAAGAGCTTGTCTCTATTCAAAATTATCTCATCTGATAATTCATGATTTGCTACAATTATTCTCAGAAATGTGTATGTTAAATCTTCTGCAAATGTTACTTTCTTGTATAACAAGAAGTATTTATACTTGATTAGTCTATCTGTAACTATCAATATAGAGTTGTACATTGTTCTTGTAACTCTTTCTTTTGACTTTGATAGCTTGACTATAAAGTTCAAAGCTATGCTTTTTCATGTATGATCTGATGTGCTGAGACTTTTCAAAAGTTCGTAGAGTCTGTGTCGACTATGCTTCATTCAAATGCATACGTTGCACTTTCTTATGATATTCTCTATCTGCTTTCTCATCTTAGAAAAGTAGTAAATTCTAAATATTCTTTCAATGATTTTGTCTGAACTCTGATGTTCATGTATCATTAACTCGTGATAATCACTTATTATCTCTTGTCTGCATCTTGTTGAAACATAGATGAGATCTTGAAATGTTAGTATTTCGTTGATTATCTCAAAGTTCACGTTGTCAGCAATATTCTTTATAATATTCTGCGCGACTGAGTTCTTTGCTAGCTTTAACTTTATTCGTTTTTCGAGATCTCGATTGTAGATTCATAGCGTAGCTGCATTTTGTTTATTGTAAACAATGAAATCATTTTGATTCTGTTGTAAGATAGTCTGATTTATCTGTGATCTATCTGTCATGTGATTTGCTCTTCTACTCAAGACATTAATCTTCAAGTTTTTAAATCTTTTTCAATATTAAATGTTGAAGTTGTATAATGACAATTTCTTCGATCATCTGATTTGTCTTCGATTCAGAACTTTCGTGATCGTAAAGTATAGCAGATTTTTATGATCTGTATATACTTGAATCTGATGTTTAGATTCTTTCAGATACACTCTTCATTGTTTGAAAAAGTCAACAATAGCTAATAGCTTCTTGTCATGTATCTCATAGTTCAATTCAGCAACTGTAAGCTTACAACTGTAGTAAGTAATAGAGTGCAGACATTTCTTATCATCTGATTGACTGATACACGTCTCAATAGCTTCGTCTGACGCGTTCATATCAAGCGTAATAGATTTTTCTGATTCAAACATGATTAGTACTGACTGAGAGATAAACAATTTCTTCAGCTTCTTGAAAGCTTCTTCTGCTTTTTCAATTCATATGAACGATATATTCTTTTTTGTAAGATTCGTAAATGACGAGATGATTCTGAAGTATCTTTTTATAAAGCATTTATAAAAGTTCGCGAATTCTAAGAAGAATTGAACTTCGACTTTTGACTTTGACGTTGATCAAGTTGTAACAGCTTTTATCTTCTTTGAATTCATTCTTAAACTCTGAGACGTGACTATGAATTTCAAAAACTGTACACTCTGTACATGAAATTCACTTTTTTCTGACTTAATGCGCAGATCGACTTTCTTTAAAGTCTGTAAAATTTTTTTAACATGTTGCACATGTTCTTTCTTCATCTTTGAATATACTAGTATATCGTTCAGATATACTATGATGAATTGATTCAGATAATGTCATAGCACGTTATTCACAAATGTTTGAAACGTGACTGAAGCATTGATTAAATTGAAAGACATGATCAAATACTCATAATGTTCTAGTCAAGTGCAAAAGACTGTCTTTTACTCGTCTTCTTCTTTAATTCATATTCGATTGAATGCTTCAAGTATATCAAATTTTATAAATCACTGTGCTCTCTGAAGTCTGTCTTGCAGTTCAGATTCAAGCGATAGCGAATAGCTATTTTTAATCGTGATGTTATTTAATGCTTTGTAATCAACACATAGTCTTAGACTTTCATTCAATTTTGAAATAAACAAAATTGAGTATTTTGCTGATGACTGTGATTCTCTAATAAATTCTTTTCGCATGTTCTCTTTCAGATATTGTCGCAAAGCATCAAGCTTTTCTGTTAACAATGAGTAAATGAACTGTTTCATGAGTTTCTTGTCATCTATAAGCTTGATCTCATGATTTCACGATTGATGTTTGAGTAGTGTCTCTTGATCACTTTCTTTCTCAAACAGAATCTTATATTTCTGATATTCTTTAGAAATTTCAACGATAGCGAAATTACTTTTAATCTCTCTGCTTCATAACATCTGTGCATCTGAGCTGTTCTTCAGCTCGCTGCGCATATCATTTGCTGTCATTACGAAGATTTTCACATTCTCTGATGACTTCAATATTGAGTGCAATCACGTTGTTTTTGTATCAAGAAAAGCAATTATCTCATTGACTCAATCTATCATTGAATTGATCATACGAAGTCATGATATGTTTAGAACTATATCGCTGTCTAACTGCTTCGTAACATTTAAACGTAACTTCTTTCAATAACGTTCAAGTTTTAAATGAATAAGTCGAGTCTTTTGATCTATTAATTCATTATTATACTTCATGAGTGTTTCATCAAAGTTTTGCAGATTGTAAGATTCTTTCTTCTTCTGCAAAGATATTTGCACTTTTCTAGCAAATTCTGAAAATATATAGTTTCTTGTACAGTCACTGTCAATGAATAAACATGCTGTATGATCGTTGATCTTGACTCAGACTTGTAACTGTGTCAAGTCACTTGTGAAGATAAATATGCTTTCAATTTTCAACTCTTGACTAGACTTCTTCAATGATTTATTGATCGAAGAGTGTTCTAGTTTTTTAAACTAAAAGCTTGCTTCTTAAGTACTTGTTTTATGTACTGAAATCAATTTGAATTGACTTTCTTCTGTGAATATTTCTTTGAATCACACAGATCAAATCTCTCTCTGATGACTTCTGTCATCTGTTTAAGTTTTTTGAATATATGATTTTCATTAAAGAGTACATATTCTTCTTGCTTAATGAACTTGACTTCTGTGAGTGACTTCTTCATGACTATGTCATGATATCAAATGCTTTTATGCAATGTGATCAACTTATCTTGAACTGTGTCACAAATAGCTTGATGTATTTCATTCTTGATCTGTTGCATGCGCTGTGAAAAATCTTTCTCTTTCTGTCTAAAGAGAGTGTACAGTTCGTTGTACATGCTTATAAAGCTTGCTTGATTTGTAAGCTTTCTAAGATCTTTCTTTACTTCAAGACAATCTTCTTCTTCTTTGAAAGCATCTTCTGTCGCGATAGTGAATGCTCATAGAGTTTCGCTAAGTCGATTTTCTTTCTCGACTGCTTGATGAATAGCTTTTTCTGTGCTGTTCGATCTATTCGAGTCATATTCTTCGCTGTCAAGAATCTCTGATTTCATGATCATAGTGAACGAACTTTCATCACTTTTCTCATCATGCACTTTCGACTGATGATGAGTTGCTGCGTAGAAATGATTCTTTCGTGAGAGTTTCAAGTATCATTCAGAATCTTTCTTATCACTCAGATGAGTGTGACAGTTATTTTCGTAACATGCTGTTCACGACAACGCTTAATGCTTATTTTTCTGATTTTCTTTCATTGTTGTGAAAGATCTATCTTGTTTATCATAAAGCTTTGACTTGTTCTTGTACTTGTTTTGAGTACAATCTCTAAAGAAATGATCTAGCTTTTCACATGTGTAACATGCTTTGCTCTGCTGAATCATTTTATCGCGAGCGTTTGTCAATATCTTTCGAGTTGCGTCTAACTTCATAGACTGAGAATCATAATAAGATTGCTTCTTCTTTTTCTTGCTTCATGCAACTGAGACATAAGCGATCTTGTTCTTCTTTTCAAGTCTTCGCTCATACTGTTGATTATTCAGCACGATTGTCTTGCTAATCATAACATGCAAAGTCACGAGTTTATTCGTACGAGCTATCTCATTCTTTATCACATTCTTCAGTTCTTTATAAAACTGTGCTGTAAAAGTCGAGTCATTTCATTCAATCTCTGCTGCAATTGACTGAAAAGCAGTGATGTACTTGAATGTTGATTCTGATTGCTTAATATCATACAGCTGTCGTTCGATGATTCATTTTGCATTTATGTCTTCATACATTCTTCGTATTGCTTACTCAAAGATAGAGAAGTTCTTAAAGACTTTTTTAGTCTCGTCTTCTTGATCTTCTAACTTATTCTTCAAGTGATTCTTTATTAATGATTTAAATCATTTGAAAACATCTCTTCTGAAGTACGAGAATGCAAACAATATCTTGTCATGAAATGAACTTAGTTTCTTATGTGCTCTGACATAGACGTTTACTTGTATAAGAAAAGCATCAAGCTTGTTTTTATCTTCATAATACAGATTTGAAGTCGATATTTTAATTAATGACTTGCTATTCAAGAATGCAGTGATGTTTGCTGATGTGATTTGTTCTGAGAATGATATAATGATCATGATAAGATGATACTCTGATATCTTGTGAAAGAATGATGCTCAAAGTGTAATGATTGTTTCTTTAACAACACAAAATATAAACAGAGATCAGTATAGTAACAAACTAATCATTAGACTGAAGATTTAAGAATAATTAAGACAATAAACTGTATTGACTATTACATGAGTTGAGCATGAAGCTTCTATCTAAGAGAACAATCATCATTATATAGATATAAAAGAATCATGTCAAGTCATTTCTGCTCTGAATGATCTTTCTGATCATTCTTGAGCAAGATGAGCAAGATGAGCATCATGCTCATCATGTTCACTGTGATCACTTCTGATTCAAGCGATTAGAGCGATCACTTTGAAACTCTGATTATGCAATGATTATCTAATCATTGCTTTATTTAATCATCTGCGAAAGAGTTCTAACAAACGTTTTCATACGTTAAAATCTCATTTAGTTATTCTTTCGCTCAAATGAAATCATCTTACAACTTCTCAATCAACGATGAGCGTGCTGTTGAACAGTTCACTCAAAGTATAATTGAAAATTCAGTTGAGATCTTTTGCACAATGTGAAAGCTTCAAAATCAAGTTCAACAACATGATGTTATCATTTCATCTTTGTTCATCATTCTCAATTCTTCAGTTTACATAAAATTGAATTCTCAATCTCTTGTGATGATAACTCAAATCATCACACAAATCTTGAACAATTAATCTTTCTTCATCATTCATCTTTTTGCAAATTCTGTCACTGTCTTCATCGCTTTTAAATTCGAGAAGCTTCTTAACATATCTGAGTATGAGAAGAACAAAGATTGATTAAATGCATGAAAGCAGAGTCTGATACAACGCATGAACATGAATGATGATCATTATTTCTCTTATTGAGTCAAGATCATTTATGTCAAGTCACAACTCATCATAAATAAGAAGACTCACAATATAATGAGTCAATATCGAGTCAATGATCTCTGTATTATTTTCATCTTTGCAGATTGATAACATAAATTACATCATTGCTGTGACAATTCTTTCAAGACAGAAGATGCTCATTTATATTTTCGCGAAATTTTGAAGCAAGACATGAATAGCTTTGTCAACTACTACAATTTTTTCTATCAAAAGAAAGAACATTCTTTGATGAAAGATTTCTCATTGATTGACTGTCTGAAGTGTAATGTCAATTATTTCACTCAAGTCATTATCTTTTTCTAATGAAATCTCAATGAAACTTGATCATTCATCTTTCATCAATGAATTTAAGCATTCTCTGACATCAACGAAGAGCTTCAGCAGCTTAAGCATCATCAATCTTACTTCATCTTCATCATTGTTTCATTTGTCAAAGTCAAGAATGTCTTTGCATCAACTAGTAATTCTTTGAGTTCAAAGATCATCATTTTTGTGACTGTTGTTTTAACAATATCTTCATTTCTTTCTCTTTCATCTTTTGATGAGTCAATGAATCTAAACTTTGTCATTATCATCATTCAAGATAAGACTTTGATCGTTTTTGAAATCAAGAAAATCTGCAACAAGTGAAAGCTGTGTTACTATTGCAAGTTGCAACATTCAAGCAAAATTGCTAAAGAATGCTTAAATAAGAAGTTCTTCACTTTGTGTATCATGAATGTTTATGACAGTGACATCATTAATATAGATGAAGAAGTCTTGCTGTTTGCAAGAAAAGTTTAGTTTCTGAGCTAAGTTATGCTCAAAAATCTGTATACATATCATTTTGTTTACTAATCTCAATCTTTTCACTCTCACTTCAATCATATAAAAAGTTTTCTGCTAAATCTGTCTTGAAACTCTTTGAATTTGATTTGACATTCAAAGATAGTCACATGATAGTATTTTGTATTCTACGTCAAGCTCAATCTAAAGTTCTCACTCTCGCTCTGATTGATAGTGAAGTCTTTGCTTATGTCTTTATGAATAAATTCTTTGCGTAACAACATCATCTTTTCTTACATCAATTAACTCACTCTTGCAGACTTCAAGAATTTGATGATCAAGTCGCTTTAATCAATGATATTACTTATGTCGTTGAAATCACAATAATTCTTGATGAACACATTGAAAAACTATTCTTTTATGTCATTGAATTAAGTCAATATCTCATCATCATGAATCTGTCATGACTTCGTTGTCACGTCATTGATGTCAATTTTGAGCACAATATTCTTATTTTATCTTTCTTCTTTTGTCTTAATCATTGTTATTCATCTTTCGTCAAGATTTATGATCTTAATCAACAAGAAGAAAATTTCTCGTTCAAAGTTAACAAAGTAGCTTTCTTTCAATCTCGTTCTCAATTCGCTCACAAGAAGCAACTCAGTTCATGAATCATTCACAAGAAGCAATTCAGTTTACAGATTACTCACAAGAAGCAATTCAGTTTACAGATCATTCACAAGAAGTAATTCAGCATTCAATTCGCTTGCAAGAAGCAATTTAGTCTCTCATTCACTTGAAAGAAGTAACTCAGTTTTCAGTTCATTCACAAGAAGCAATTCAATTCTCAATTCACTTGTAAGAAGTAACTCAGTTTTTCGTTTGCTCATAAGAAGCAATATAACTTCTCGTTCGCTCACAAGAAGTCAACTAATACTTAGCTTATTCACAAGAAATAAATCTCGTTCAGTCTTGTTTCTTGTTTGAAACAAGAAGCTTTTAGTTGTATTCTTCAAGTCATTTAAAAAGCATACTCATTAAAAATCAAGTGTCAAAATTCTTTTCTTTCTAAAACTTTTATTGTTTCTCAAGCAGATCAATTTGATTAATCTTTTATACAACTTGACATAGTTGAGTTGAAAGCTCAAAACTTTGATCATGCTGCTCATGTCAAAGACATTGAAGTGTTTAACGTCATTCTAAAGAAAATCGATGTCTTCTTGAATTTTGAATCAATCTCATCTTCTAGTTTAGATTCTGATGAGTCAAAATCGCGTCATGCGACTTTGACTGTTTATTCAAAGAACAGCTCAACTCTTGCTCAGTTTTCATCTCACTTTCAAGACAGTATGTATGATAAGAATCATCATCTGAATCTTCATTAAATGAAAAAGAAATTTCATTTGACTGCATTCACAACACAAGAAGATCTTGAAGTTTATTAATAAAGTAAGAACGTTGATTCAGTTACAATTTTATCGTTCAGATATTTCAAGTTTCTAGATGTTTTTTTCAAGAAGAACGTTAATATCTTGTCTTTGCATCAAGTTCATGATCATGTCATATATCTTAAAGAAGATGCTCAACTCTCAGTCTTCGCTTTGTATAACATGAGTCATGATGAAATTTTAGAACTTCGTCGTTATCTGAATGAAAATCTGAGCAAAAATTTCATTCAAGTCAGTCGCTTTCAGATGATTATCTTTGTTCTTTTCATTAAGAAACTTAAAGAAAAACTTCACTTCTGTGTGAATTATCAAGATCTGAATGCTATCACAGTCAAGAATCGATATTCTTTGTCTCTGATCTCAGAAACGCTGAATTGTCTAAGTTGAACTAAAATCTTTATCAAGCTGAATATCATCTCTGCGTTCAATCAACTTTGAATCAAAGAAGAAGATGAAGTTTTTATTGTCTTTTGCACTCAATTTGAATTATTCAAGTATCTAATTATGTTCTTTGATTTATGTAATAAGTTTATCTTGTTTCAGAAGTACATCAACAATACTCTTTATGAACATTTAAATAAGTTCTGTACAGCTTATCTGAATGACATTTTGATCTATTTCGACAATGAACTCAAGCATGAGATTCATGTCAAGCTCATTCTGCAAAAGCTGCAAGAAGCAGATCTTCAGATGAATATAATCAAATGCAAGTTTCACGTCACTTAAGTCTTGTATCTAGAATTGATAATCATCATCAAAAAGATCAAGATGAATTTTTTCAAGATAAACATCATTGTCAACTGATTCATCTTGATCAACATTAAAGACATTCAAAGTTTTCTAAATTTCGCGAACTTTTATAAAAGATTCATTTATGACTATAGTAAAATAACTATCTCACTCACTCATTTCATCAGAAAACATGTACTCTTTGTCTGATTTCAGAAATGTCGAATTGCATTCAACATTCTTAAGAAAGTCTTCACTTTCAAGATTATTCTTTGTCACTATAATTCAGATCACAAGATTGTGATAGAAATCAATGCTTTGAACTATGTGTTCAAAGACATTCTCTTTTAATATGATGAGAATGAGATTCTTCATTCAGTCGCTTAATTTTTGAAGAAGCATAACTCAATCGAGTGTAACTACGAGATCTACGATAAAGAACTCATGATCATTGTTTGCACTTTCAAGAAATGATGATCAGAGCTTGAAGATTCTATTTATTCTGTTGAGATGATCACAAATCATAAAAATCTTGAGTATTTCATGTCAATTAAGCAGTTGAGTCATCATCAAGCTCGTTGAAGTGAGTTTCTGTTTAAATTCAACTACAGTACTTCGCACTAAGTCTTCGCGTGCGCTCTTCAACCAAATCACCATCTCACCTGCATCAATCATTGAACCATCAAATTCAGCTGAGGAACTTCAATATTTGGGCTGGTTATTTAGTAGTATATGATCTATGATTTTTCAATCAATATTTAGTATATCAGCTCTTCGCTATAATTAGAGCTTCACATCTGCGTGACATACTGGAAATTAGCCTCTCTATTACCTTCTTTCGTATGTTCCCTCAGACCTTCTGTAAAATCTGAAACAGTTGGGTTTTAGCTTCCTCGCCTTTATTCTTCAGTTTATTCAAATTCGGATAGACTTTATAGACTTTCTTCAGTAGAACTCAGAGATTTTCGATGAGGTTCAAATCGAGACTGTACGAAGATCACTTCATGACTTCTATACTCATTTTCTGAAACCAGAGCTTCGATTTTCTGACTCTATGTATCGAAGCATTATTCTGCATGAACACTAGTTCTGACTCTCATATGTCAGCCAAATTGTGATTCAAAATCTGAATGTAGAAGACTGCTGAATAGTCGTGTTTTTTGAATTCGAAGTCTCGATCGAGCAGGTATAAATTCGATCTTTCAGAATCTCAGAAAGCTTCTCAAATCATAATGGAAAAGAACTTTCCACTGGAAATTTCCATCACTTTATCTCTATTCCATTTCTGTTTGGAAATTTCAAACACTCATTCTGATGTTTTACCTGATCTTCGAGTCACGGATGCTTCATTCGATCAGATGACATTGTCTCATTGATTCACGGTTCAATTTTTATGCTTTTTAGCCCATTTTAATCGAAGCAGAGCAACTTCAGATGTTAATTTCGATCGTCGAAGAGCTAGTCAGTGAGAAATTCCGTGGGCTCGTAGTGTTGCGTTGAGAGTTCTCGCGTTCAAATCGATCTCGATGTTCATTTTCAGCTGTCTTCAGATGATTTTAGACTTTGATCGTAACTGACGTAACAGTATTCTAGCTGCTTGAGAAGTAATTGATAAGAGTCTTCCTGATCTGAATTTATTAACTTCGAAGAATGTTGTTTGAAGCCTTCCCAAAACGCTTTGAACGATGCTTGAGGGAACATTCAAACTTCGTGCTATTTGGGTGAGTGTAAGGCCTAATTTAGCTTGTTCTGATATTTCATCTTTGACGAGCAAAGAAAGCTTCTTTCTAGAAGTCTTGTTACCAGAAATTGAAGTTAACGAAGCTCTTCTGAGCATTGTGAATGCAGTTGAAGAAGATGAGTTGTTTTGAAGATACGCGATTTAACATGTTTTCGCGATTTACGCGAAGACTTAGTGCGAGATACTGTATCACATCGCTTATTGTCTCGACAAGATTGACGATAAGTTGAATGCTTTGACACGTCACTCAGAAGATCTTTTTAAGAAGAAAAATACATTCGATTCTCAACATCAATATTAACATCAGACAATTCTGAAAACTCATGTTTTAAATTTTAATATTGTTGAGAATCTTGCTTTTGACATCTTCAACATCAAGATCATGAAGCTTTAATCACAAATCATCGCTCTAGATTCAGTTCAGTTACATTTGTTCTCAGTTATCTCAGCACTTTCACAAATTCTAGTTTTCATGAATTTAAAAATTGAAGAATTTGATGTTGAAAACATCAAGTCTCAGCTAGATCAAGACACTCTGAATCTTAATGAAGATTCTGCTGACATTCTCACTCAAACATTGTGAAAGCAAATTGAAATCAATGACAAATTCGCAGTTCAGATAATCAAAGTGCTTTGCAATGAAGCATGACATCACAACAAGATCTTTCTAGTCGAGTGTGAAAAACATGAGAATCATCTGTACTTTCAAGAAAGAAAGTACATGCTCAACTCAGATAAATTACGTCTTCGTATTATTCAGCTCGCTCATGATAATGTTGTCAATAATCATTCAGAAAGAGCAAAAAGCTATGAACTGATCAGTTGAGTCTACTGATGATCAAACATCTATAAGTATGTTCAACGCTTCATACAGAACTGTCATGTATGCACACGTTTCAAGCTTTCTAGACAATGAACTCAAGAATGATTGTGTTTTCTTTCAGTTCTTGAACGTCGTTGACGTAATATCTTCATGAACTATGTAAATTCTTTATCGCTCAGTATCTTCATGAGTATCACATATAAATATGTTCTAGTCTTTATTGATCATTTTATCAAAATAAAATATTTAGTTTTCATCACTTTTATGAAAGTTGAAGAAGTTATCAACTGCTTCTATGCTCATGTTTGAAAACATCATGATTTACTCGAGTTCTTCATGTCTGATCGAGATACACAATTCATTTTTAATGTCTGAAAGCATATGTGTAAAATGCTGAAGATAAACATCAAGTTATCAACGATATATCACTCTGAAATCAATGATCAAATCAAGAAAGTGTCAAAATCATGCTTAAATGATACAATCAATGAAGATCAGAGTTATAGTGCTTGATCTTTAGAAATAGCTATAACTGAATATTAAGAATACAGAAGAAGATTGATACAAAAGCTTCTATTTATGTAATGTTCAGAGACTGCGCTAGGCTCAAAAGAAATGTGTTTATAACATGAGAAGAATGTGATGTAGATAAACAAGATGTTGATGAAAGAAAAGAGTGTTGAGAAAGAAAAAATAGATTGAATCATATTTGAGTCAAATCTGAGTCAAACCTGACTAGCTCGCTGATTAGTTCTAATCATTACGCAGAAAACTCGCTAGCGTTCACTGTGAATTGATTAGAGCTTCAATCTTGTTCAGTCTTATCAGTCTTGATACGCTCGTAACAGAAAATCAATGCTGTCATGAAGCATTATTAGATTTGTCATCGAGTTTGAGTTGCTTAATTCAACCCAGATTGAGTTTCAGTGTTGAGTTGAGTTGAGAGAGATCAACTCAACTCAATCAAGTTGAGTCAGACTCTCAACTCAACTCAGTCAACTTGACGAGTTGACTCGAACTCAATTGCAGATCTACTTTCTATCAAATTCTCTATCAAATTTTCTATCAAAGTGATCAAACTTTCTATCAAACTCTCTATCAAACTCTCTATCATGTTCTCTATCATATTTTTCATCATATTTCTCACTATATTTCTCATTATGTTCTCTATCATATTCTCTACTACACTTTCTACCATATTTCTCATCATATTTTCATCATATTTCCCACTATATTCTCTATCATATTTCTCATCAATCTTTTTATCAAATTCTCTATCAAATTGATTGCAAAATTGATTGCAAAAAAAAAAATTTGAAAAAAAGAGAAAAAGTATACTATTTTTAGTACATAGTATACTATATTTAGTAACAAAAATCAAGTTCAAGCAACTCAACTTGATCTTGAGTTGAGCTCGAGTTGAGAAGAATCAACTCAACTTCAACTTGAACTCAGAATTGAGTTGAGTTAATTTCTCTCAACTCAACTCAACTCTAACTTGATGACAGATCTAAGCATTATCTTTGAGTCTTTGTCAACTACATGCAGAATGATTGAGCTAAGTGACTTTCTGAAGTCAAATTCATCGTCAATAATGCATCATCATTAATCACTTTAACATCATTCTTCTTGATTAATTCAAGTCAAAACTCACGTCTAGATTTCAAGTTTTCTGAGTCTCTGTTTGAGAATCTTACATTTCAAGCTTGAAACAAGTTAATCAATGTCAAAGAGTTCATCAAGAAGATGAAGAAATTAACTGAGCATTTACGTGATGAGATGCTTATAGCTCAGATCATTTATGAATTCAATGTCAATCTCTTTTATCGTTCTTGTTTTAAATACTTCTGTCATGATGTCAGATCATCAACTCAATTTAGAACATAAATCATCGATGTCTTAAATAATCTCGATTCATTGAATCTGTTTCGCAGTTCAATGAATCAAGTCATTAATCTAGTCAACGTCATCTTAATTTAGTCTCAGCAATTCTGTTTTAATCATCTCAGTCATGTGTGCAAATCTTTGCAATCTTAAATTATAAAACTACTGTTTAGTCTTGATTCTGCTCGATTCATGTATATAAAAGTTGAGCTTTCGTTCTTTTCTTTCACTCTTTGTCTTTCATCTTATACATTATCTGATGTATTGTCTTGTATTTAGATTCTATCAAAGTAATAATAATAATATCAGTCTTTTATATTAATAGTATCTCTAGTTTAGCTCAATTTCTGACATTACAAAAGATCTACACTTTCTGCAACATTTTCATATGTTGAAATCTCGTCTAGTTATTCTTTCGCTTAAATGAAGTTATCTTACAATCTTTTGATCAATGATGAGCGTGCTGTTAAACAGTTCACTCAAAGTGTGATCGAAAATTCAGTCGAGATCTTTCGCGTAATGCATGAGCTTCAAAATCAAGTTCAACAACATGATGTTATCATCTCATTTTTGTTCATTGTTTTCAGTTCTTCAATTTATATAAAGTTGAATTCTCAGTTTCTTGCAATGATAACTCAGATCATTGCACAAATCTTGAACAATCAATCTCTCTTCATCATTCATCTCTCTGCGAATTCTGTTACTGTCTTCATTACTTCTAGATTCAAGAAGCTTTTTGACATATTTAAATATGAGAAGAACAAAGATTAATTGAATGCATGAAAGCAGAGTTTGATACAGCGCATGAACATGAACGATGATTGTTATCTCTTTCATCAAGTCAAGATCATCTATGTTGAGTCACGACTCATTATAGATAAGAAGACTCACAATCTAATGAGTCAATATTGAGTCAATGATCTCTGTGTTATTTTCATCTTCGCAGATTGACAACACAAGTTGCATCATTACTGCAACAATTCTTTCAAGACAGAAGATGCTCATTTATATCTTCGCGAAACTTTGAAGCAAGACATGAATAACTTTGTCAACTACTACAATCTTTTCTATCAAAAGAAAGAATGTTTTTTGATGAAAAATTTCTCATTGATTGACTGTCTGAAGCGCAATGTTAATTATTTCACTCAAGTCATTGTTTTCTTTTGACGAAATTTCAATGAAATTCGATCATTCATTTTTTATTAATGAGTTCAAGCATTCTTTGACATTGATGAAGAGTTTCAGCAGCTTAAGCATCATCAATCTTACTTCATCTTTGTCATTGTTTCATTCATCAAAGTCAAGAACATCTTTGCATTGACTAGTAATTCTTTGAATTCAAAGATCATCACTTTTGTGACTGTTGTTTTGACAGTATCTTCATTTCTTTCTTTCTCATTTCTTGATGAGTCAATAAATTTAAGCTTTGTCATTATCATCATTTAAAATAAGACTCTGATCGTTTCTGAAATCAAGAAAATCTGCAACAAGTGAAAGTTATGTTACTACTGCAAGTTGCAACATTTGAGCAAAATCATTAAAGAATGCTCAAATAAGAAGCTCTTCACTCTGCGTATCATGAACATCTACAACAGTGACATTATCAATATAAATGAAGAAGTCTTGCTGTTTGCAAGAAAAGTTTAGATTCTGAGCTAAGTTACGCTCAAAAATCTGTATACATATTATTTTGTCTACTAGTCTCAATCTTTTCACTCTCACTTCAATCATATAGAAAGTTTTCTGCTAAATCTGTCTTGAAACTCTTTGAATTTGATTCGACATTCAAAGATAGTCACATGATAGTATTTTGTATTCTACGTCAAGCTCAATCTAAAGTTCTCACTCTCGCTCTGATTGATAGTGAAGTCTCTGCTTATGTCTTTATGAATAAATTCTTCACGCAACAACATCATTTCTTCTTGCATCAATTAATTCATTCTCGCAGACTTCGAGAATTTAATGATCAAGTCGCTTTAATTAATGATATTATTCATGTCGTTGAAATCACAATGATTCTCGATGAACACATTGAGAAACTATTCTTTTATGTCATTGAATTAAGTCAATATCTCATCATCATGAATCTGTTATGACTTCATCATCACGTCATTGATGTCAATTTTGAACATAATATTCTCATCTTGTTTTTCTTCTTCTGTCTTAATCATTGTTGTTCATCTTTCATCAAGATCTATGATCTTAATCAACAAGAAGAAAATTTCTCGTTCAAAGTTAACAAAGTAGCTTTCTTTCAGTCTCGCTCTCAATTCACTCACAAGAAGTAACTCAGTTCACGAATCACTCACAAGAAGCAATTCAGTCTACAGATTGCTCACAAGAAGCAATTCAATCTTCAGTTTGCTCGCAAGAAGCAATTTAGTTTTTCATTCACTCGAAAGAAGTAACTCAGTTTTCAGTTCGCTTGCAAGAAGCAATCTAGTCTTTTATTCACTTGAAAGAAGCAACTCAGTTTTCAGTTCACTCACAAGAAGCAATTCAGTTTTCAATTCGCTTGCAAGAAGCAACTCAGTTTCTCATCTGCTCACAAGAAGCAATATAATCTTTCGTTCGCTCATGAAAAGTTAACTAATACTCAGCTCGTTCACAAGAAACAAATCTCGTTCAATCTTGTCTCTCATCTGAAACAAGAAGCTTTTAATTGTATTCTTCAAATCATTCAAAAAGAATATTCATCAAAAATCAAGTGTTGAAATTCTTTCTTCTTTAAAACTTCTGTTGTTCTTCAAGCAAATCAATTCAATTGATCTTTTATACAACTGGACATAGTCAAGTTGAAAGCTCGAAGCTTTGATCATGCTGCTCATGTCAAAAACATTGAAGTGTTTAGCATCATTCTAAAGAAAATCTATGTCTTCTTGAATCTTGAGTCAATCTCGTCTTTTAGTCTAGACTCTGATGAGTCAAAACTGCGTCATGCAACTTTGACTGTCTGTTCAAAGAACAGCTCAACTCTTGCTCAGTTCTCGTCTTGCTCTCAAGACAGTATGTATGATAAGAATCATCGTTTGAATCTTCATTAAATGAAAAAGAAATTTCATTTGACTGCATTCACGACACAAGAAGATCTTGAAGTCTATCGACAAAGTAAGAACGTCGATTCAGTCACAATTCTATCGTTCAGATATTTTAAGTTTCTAAATGTTTTCTTTAAGAAGAACGTCGATATCTTGTCTTTGCATTAAGCTTATGATCATGTCATACATCTTAAAGAAGATGCTCAATTCTCAGTCTTCGCTTTGTACAACATGAGTCGTGATGAAATTCTAGAACTTTGTTGTTATCTGAATGAGAATCTGAGCAAAGATTTCATTTAAGTCAATCACTTTCAGACGATCATCTTTGTTCTTTTCATCAAGAAATTTGAAGAAGAACTTCACTTCTGCGTGAACTATCGAGATCTGAACGCTATCACAGTCAAAAATCGATATTCTCTGTCTCTGATCTCAGAAACGCTGAATCATTTAAATTGAGCTAAAATCTTTATCAAGCTGAATATCATTTCTGCATTCAATCGACTTTGAATCAAAGAAGAAGATGAAACTTTCATCATCTTTCACACTTGATTTGAATTATTCAAGTATCTAGTCATGCTCTTCAATCTATGTAATAAGCCTATTTCATTTCAGAAGTACATCAACAATATTCTTTGTGAACATTTAGATAAGTTTTGTACAGCTTATCTGAATGACATCTTGATCTATTTTGACAATGAACTCGAGCACAAGATTCATGTCAAGCTCATTCTGTGAAAGCTGCAAGAAGCAGATCTTCAGATGAATATAATCAAATGCAAGTTTCACATCACTCAAGTTTCATATTTAGAATTGATAATCATCATCAAAGAGATCAAGATGAACTCTTTTAAGATAAACATCATTGTCAATTAATTCATCTTGATCAACGTTAAAGACGTTCAAAGTTTTTTAGATTTCACGAACTTCTATAAAAGATTCATTTATGACTATAGTAGAATAATTATCTCGCTTACTCATCTCATCAGAAAAGATGTACTCTTTGTCTGATTTCAGAAATGTCAGATTGCATTCAACACTCTTAAGAAAGTCTTCACTTTCAAGATTATTCTTCGTCACTATAATTCAGATCACAAGATTGTGATAGAAATCAATGCTTCAAACTATGTGTTCAAAAACATTCTTTTTCAGTATGATGAGAACGAGATTCTTCATTCAGTCACTTACTTTTCGAAGAAGCATAACTCAATCAAGTGTAACTACGAGATTTATGATAAAGAACTCATGATCATTGTTTGCGCTTTCGAGAAATAATGATCAGAGCTTAAAGACTCTATCTATTCTGTCAAGATGATCACGAATCACAAAAATCTTAAGTATTTCATGTCAACTAAGCAGTTGAATCATTATCAAGCTCGTTGAAGTGAGTTTCTGTTTAGATTCAACTATCACATTGCTTATCATTTCAACAAGATCAACGATAAGTTGAATGCTCTGACACGTCGCTCAGAAGATCTTTTTAAAGAGAAAGATACATTCGATTCTTGACATCAATATCAACATCAAACAATTCTGAAAACTCATGTTTTAAATCTCAATATTATTAAGAATCTCATTTTCAACATCTTTAACATCAAAGTCATGAAGCTTCAGTCACAAATCATTGCTTTAAATTCAATTCAGTTACATCTGTCTTTAATTATCTCAGCACTCTTGCAAATTCTAGTTTTCATGAATCTAGAAATCGAAGAATTCAACATTGAAAACATTAAGTCTCAGCTAAATCAAAACATTCTGAATCTTGATGAAGATTTTGTTAACATTCTTACTCAAACATTGTGAGAGTAAGTTGAAATCAATAACAAATTCGCAGCTCAGATAATTGAAGTGCTTTGCAATGAAACATGACATCACAACAAGATCTCTCTAGTTGAGTGTGAAAAACATGAGAATCATCTGTACTTTCAAGAAAGAAAGTACATGCTCAACTCAGATAAACTACATCTTTGTATCATTCAACTCACTCATAATAGTGTCATCAATAATCACTCAGAAAGAGCAAAAAGCTATGAACTGATCAATCAAGTTTACTGATGATCAAACATTTATAAGTATGTTCAACACTTCATATGAAACTGTCACATGTACACACGTTTTAAGCTCTCTAAACAATGAATTCAAGAATGATTGTATTTTCTTTCAGTTTTTAAACGTTGTTAATGTGATGTCTTCATGAATTATGTAGATTCTTTATCGCTCAATATTTTCATGAATATCACATATAGATATATTTTAATCTTCGTTGATCATTTTATCAAAATGAGACATTTAATTCTCATCACTTTTATGAAAGTTGAAGAAGTTATCAACTGCTTTTATGCTCATGTTTGAAAACATCATGATTTACTTGAGTTCTTCATGTCTGATGAAGACACACAATTCATCTTCAATGTCTGAAAGCATATGTGTAAAATGTTAAAGATAAATGCTAAGTTATCAACGACATATCATTCTGAGATTGATGATCAAATCAAGAAAGTCAATGCTGTCATGAAGCATTATCTTCAAGTCTTCGTCAACTACATGCAGAATGACTGAGTTAAATAACTTTCTGAAGTCAAATTCATCATCAATAACACATCATCATTAATCACTTTAACATCATTCTTCTTGATTAATTTAAGTCAGAATTCATGTTTAGACTTCAAGTTTTTTGAGTCTCTGCTTAAGAATTTTACGTCTTAAGCTCAAGACAAGTTAATCAATGTTGAAGAGTTCATCAAGAAGATGAAGAAACTAACTGAGCATCTAGATGATGAGATGCTTATAACTCAGATCATTTACAAATTCAATGTTAATTTCTTTCGTCGTTCTTGTTTTAGATACTTCGTCAAAGATGAAGTTTGATTAAATGCTCACAATCTCAGCATCGCTCATCTCACTGTCAAGTTAAATGATTATAACGTTGATCTCTTCAAGATCAAGCGTGTTTTCAAGAATAATTCTCTGATCATTGAGTTAAATCTTTCAACATTCATGAAGATTTATTCAATCTTTCATGTCATTCTTTTGAGTCATATCACAAGTGATTTTCTTTCAAGTCAACGTCAGAAACTTTGAAAATTCATTGTCATTAAGAATGACAAAAGATTCTGATATGTAAACAGCATACTAAACTTCAAGCATGATAGATGCTATAATTCATCTCTGCTCAAGTATTACATCAATTAAGAAGATCATTTTTCTACTTGAGAGTTTTTTCATCTTCTGAATAATTATGAGCAAACACTCAATAAATATCATCTCGTTAACTCTGTCATTAAAGAATCACATGTACTGTCATGTGTGATGTCTCAATGTCAATGTCAAGAACTTTAAATTCAATCTTCATCATTTCAATTCAGCTCAAATCTGACTCAGATCTTGTTTAAATTTGATTGAAATGTGACTTAAATGTATTTTAGTTTTATCTGTGCATCATTACATTAAATTGTGTTTCATCTTTCTTTTGCTTAAATCTGACTCAGATCTTGTCTAGATTTGATTCAAACATTTTGTTTAAATCTGACTCAAATGTGATTCAGATGTATTTTAATTTCTGTGCATCATCATGTTAAAATGCGTCTCATCTCGTCTTATTCTTCAGACATCTTGCTCAAATCTGACTTAAATGTGACTCAGATCTATTCTAGTTTCATCTATGCTTCATCACATTAAAATGCGTTCACATCAATTCTCATCTTATTTCAATCTTCATCTTTAATTCTTTCTCATCTCATCTTGTTTCTTCTTATCATCTCACAGAAGCTCAGTCTTGAAGAGAGAAGTTACTATTATGATGTCAAATCATTAACTTAATTTAAAATATAAATCATTGATGTTTTAAATAATCTTGATTCATTGAATCTATTTTGCAATTCAATGAATTAAATTATCAATTTAGTTAATGTCATCTTAATCTAGTTTCAGCAATTCTGTTTTGATTATCTCAATCATGTGCGTGAATCTTTGCAATCTTAAATCATAAAACTATTGTTTAGTCTTGATTCTGCTCGATTCATGTATATAAAAGTTGAGTTCTCATTCTTTTCTTTCACTTTTTATCTTTCATCTTGTACATTATCTGATGTATTGTCTTGTATCTAGATTCTATCAAAGTAATAATAATAATATCAGTCTTTTATATTGATAGTATCTTTAATTTAGCTCAGTCTCTGACAACTTCATTGAAGATGAAGTTTGACTGAATGTTCACAATCTCAGCATCACTCATCTTGCTGTCAAGTTAAATGATCATAACATTGACTTCTTCAAGATCAAGCATATCTTTAAAAACAATTCTCTGATCATTGAGTTAAATCTTTCAACATTCATGAAGATTCATTTAATTTTTTATGTCATTCTTCTGAATCATATTGCAAGTGACTTTCTTTCAAATCAATGTCAGAAATCTTAAAAACTTGTTATCATCAAGAATGATAAAAGATTTTGATATGTAAACAGCATACTAAACTTCAAGCATGATAGATACTATAATTCATCTCTGCTCAAGTATTACATTAATTGAGAAAATCACTTTTTTACTTGAAAGTCTTTTCATCTTCTGAATAATTGTGAGCAAGCGCTCGATGAATATTATCTTGTCAACTCTGTCATCAAAAAATCACATGTATTGTCATGTGTGATATCTTAATGTCAATGTCAAGAACTTTAAGTTTAATTTTCATCATTTCAACTCAACTTAAATCTGACTCAGATCTTGTCTAGATCTGACTCAGACATTTTGTTTAAATTTGATTCAGATGTGATTCAAATGTATTTTAATCTCATTTATGCATCATTACATTAAATTGCATTTCATCTTTCTCTTGCTCAGATTTGATTCAGATCTTGTTTAGATCTGACTCAAACATCTTATTTAAATTTGACTCAGATGTGATTCAAATGTGTTTCAATGTTTGTGCATCATTATGTTAAAATGCGTCTCATTTCGTCTCACTCTTCAGATATCTTGCTCAAATCTGACTCAGATCTGACTCAGATTTATTCTAGTTTTGTCTGTGCTTCATCATATTAAAATGCATTCACATCAATTCTTGTCTCATTTCAATCTTTATCTTCAATTCTTTCTTGTTTCATTTTGTTTCTTCTCATTGTTTTGCAAAAGCTCAGTCTTGAAGAGAAAAGTTACTGTCATGATGTCAAATCATCAATTCAATTTAAAACATAAATTGTTGATATTTTAAATAATTTTAATTCATTGAACTAGTTCAATGAATCAAGTCATCAATCTAGTCATCATCATTTTAATTTAGTCTCAGCAATTCTGTTTTGATCATCTCAGTCATATGCATGAACTTCTGCAATCTTAAGTCAATAGAACTATTGTTTAGTCTTGATTCTGCTTGATTCATGTATATAAAAGTTGAGCTTTCGTTCTTTTCTTTTGCTCTTTGTCTTTCGTCTTGTACATTATCTGATGTATTGTCTTGTATCTAGATTCTATCAAAGTAATAATAATAATACCAGTCTTTTATATTGATAGTATCTCTAGTCTAGCTCAGTTTCTGACATGCTACGTCAAACTCGCAGCCTCATGAAAGCATTTTTGAGAAAGCTTCGAGACTATTCAGATCAGATAGGTAAAGTAAACAAACAAACAAACAATGTTCGATGCTTACTAACTAGCCGAATATTCTTACTAGTGGTGGTGATCTGATGCTATATTTAGGGTGGCTTCATAATCATCGGGCAAAGGGATATCTATTCTATCTACTCACCTTAACTCCCGTAAATCCGTCTCCCAACACGCTAAGGTAGAGCAACGGGAAAGCGGCACCTTTGCAAATACAAACGCAACCAAACCCAATAAATACACTCGATTTATCAATGCGTACGAAAACGGTCCGATAAGATTCCTCAGGTATTCTAACATCCCTTGGCATTATGACTCTTATTGCGAAAAACGGAACGAGGGAGTCATAGTGGAAGGGGGTTGGCACGAAGAAATGGGAAGGAAAGCTTTTCGGATGACGTTTATAATTGGGGTTTATAATCGGTGCCCTTTTCGATGCTTTACGCTTCCCCCCCCCATATTTATAATCTTATATAATCTCATACAATTCATATCTTGAAAAAGTTCCAAGTCCTTTTCATTGTGTTCCATTGACCCCGCCTACCACCATTGCCATCTCGGTGAAACCCAGTTCTTGAACCGCTTCCACGCAATTGTCTCACTGATATCCAAACACCCCAATCCTCGAATATTCACAATGTTTGGCCATCAGCCTGGCAGCGATTTCTATCGCCAGCGGGCTGATACTGGGGGTTGGCTGTCTGCAAACGTCGCATTGAATCCCATCTCACTAACATTACCTAGATCCCGAGGCTAACCTTCACAACATCGATCCCAATGGCGAGAACTTCAATGATGAAGAAATTACTCACAGCCCAGACCCTCTGGCGACAGCAACAACGGCCACTGCTGTTCCAAGTACAGAGGCGTCTTCGACCTACCAAGCCGACGGGACATGGGGTGAGCGAGATGTCGGCGGTCCCGTGAGCCATCGCGAGGCTATGGAGGATTTTGAGGCCATGCGGAGGGAGCTTACCCAGCTCAGCCAGGTTCGCTCAAAAACGTCTGCAAAGACCGAACGAGGTCGGTTTGGTCGATCAACCACGAGCAGAAGCAAAAGGTCTGCAACCCGAAAGGCTCGGCGGACGCCATCTGCGATGACGGCAAGCGAAGCTAATGACGATGACCTGGAAGCGGGTGACGCAGAGGCGATGGCAGAGAAAGAAGTAGGTTTCGAGCTTGGAGGCTTTATCAAAGAAGGTCACTTCGAAAAGAGGAACCAGGACGGTGGATCCGCAAAGAAGGTGGGAGTCGTCTTCAAGCATCTCACGGTCAGGGGAGCGGGGAGCACGGCAAATTACGTTCGTACCCTGCCAAATGCAATTCTCGGGACATTCGGGCCAGACTTGTATCGAATTTCAACCCGCATTTTTCCTAGTCTCAGATTTGGGAGCTCAGAGCCGACGAGAGTGCTTCTTAATGATTTCACTGGGGTCGTTCGAAATGGAGAAATGATGCTTGTCTTGGGACGTCCTGGATCGGGTTGTACAACATTCTTGAAAGTCATCGCCAATAAACGTGGTGGCTACGCCGAGGTACAAGGTGATGTTCTCTACGGGGGAATTCCTGCCGCCAAACAACTTGCCCACTACCGTGGTGAAGTTAATTACAACCCCGAGGACGATCAGCACATGCCTAGCTTGACCGTGTGGCAGACGTTGAAATTTTCATTGCTCACCAAGACGAAGAAACGGGAGAAGCGGGAGATCAACGTGATTGTGGAAGCATTGCTGAAAGTTTTTGGGATTGACCATACTCGACACACGCTCGTTGGCAATGAATACGTACGTGGGGTCTCAGGAGGAGAGAGAAAAAGAGTGTCAATCGCTGAGACACTGGCCACGAAATCCACCGTAGTATGTTGGGACAACTCCACAAGAGGCCTGGACGCAAGCACAGCACTAGACTATGCAAATTCCCTCCGAATTATGACGGACGTCAGCGACAGAACCACTTTAGTCACTCTTTACCAGGCAGGCGAAGGCATTTACGAACTGATGGACAAGGTCCTTGTTATCGCCGACGGACGAATGCTGTTCCAAGGCCCGGCTAACGAGGCGAAACAGTATTTTATCGACCTTGGCCTCGACTGCCCGGTCCGGCAGACTACTGCAGATTTTCTTACTTCTGTTACGGATCCTATGCAGCGCATCTGGCGCGAAGGATACGAAGCTCAGGCTCCAAAGACCGCTGAAGATTTCGAAAGGGCATTCAAGAACAGTCCGAATTACAAGCGTGTTCTTCAGGATGTCGAAGATTACGAAAAGCATCTTGGGAACACCGAGTACCTTGATGCAAGAGAATTCAAGCAAACTGTCAAGGAACAAAAGTCGAAGCATGTTTCTAAGGGCTCAAGCTATACCGTAAGCTACTGGAGACAAATCATCGCATGCACTAAGCGGGAATTTTGGCTAACTTGGGGCGACCCAACCACACTTTACACCAAGTTCTTCATCATTGTTTCAAACGGTTTAATCGTTGGCTCTTTATTCTACGGTCAACCAACAAATACGGAGGGTGCTTTTACCCGCGGCGGAACCGCTTTCTTCTCAATCCTCTTCCTTGGCTGGCTTCAGCTTACCGAGTTGATGAAAGCTGTCTCTGGACGGGTAGTCATCGCTCGCCATCGAGACTATGCGTTTTATCGTCCGAGTGCCGTCTCAATCGCCCGAGTTATCACGGACTTGCCCCTAATATTTGCCCAGGTCGTCATTTTCGGTATCCTGATGTACTTCATGACCAATCTGGATCGCAACGTTTCGAAATTCTGGATTTATATGCTCTTCGTGTACACAACTACCATCTGTATCACTGCTCTATACCGCATGTTTGCAGCACTGTCCCCAACCATCGATGATGCAGTAAGGTTTTCCGGTACCGCTCTGAACCTCTTGATCATCTACACAGGCTATGCGATACCTAAACCCCAGTTGCTTCAGCAAAAGATTTGGTTCGGCTGGCTCTACTACATCAACCCCGTCTCGTACGCATTCGAAGGAGTCTTATCCAACGAGTTAACTGGCCGTGAAATGGAATGTGCCCCACAGCAGCTCATTCCTCAAGGTCCTGGGATTCAATCACAGTACCAAGGCTGTGCTATCAGTGGAGCACAGCTTGGCAGCACTACCGTGACCGGAGATCAGTATCTTCAGACGACCTACCAGTACGCACGCTCACACCTGTGGCGCAACTGGGCTGTCGTCATTGCCTTTACGGTCCTTTATATATTGATCACTGCAGTTGCCTCAGAGATATTTTCATTTGTCGATGGGGGTGGAGGAGCTCTGATCTTCAAGAAGAAGGCCAAGAAGGAAGTGAAATCGGGCTCCAAAGTCGCTGATCTCGAAAAAGCCGGGACTTCCGGAGACAGCAGTGTATCGAGTGGTCAGCTACCAATTAACCTATCCGAAGAAGTTGACATGCAAATGAACACGAAGGCTGAAAGTGTCTTTACCTGGACCGACGTCGTATACAGCGTGCCGTATCAGGGAGGTCAACGTAGGTTGCTTAATCACGTTCATGGCTACGCAAAACCTGGCGTTCTGATCGCCTTGATGGGCGCGTCCGGAGCTGGAAAAACCACGCTTTTGAATGCTCTAAGTCAGCGACAGAGAGTCGGCGTCGTCCTTGGAAATATGCTGGTCGATGGCCGCCCCTTGGGTCCAGAGTTCCAAAGGTTGACTGGTTTCGTCGAACAACAAGATTTGCATGACCGTACCGCAACGATTCGCGAGGCCATTGAATTTTCTGCCATCCTACGGCAAGAGCGCAATGTTCCTCGAGAGGAGAAGCTTGCCTATGTCGAAGAGATTATTGACCTACTTGAATTGCGCGAGCATCAGGATGCTTTACTTCTGTCTTTGGGAGTAGAGCAAAGAAAGCGAGTTACGATCGGGGTCGAGCTGGCCGCGAAGCCTTCTTTGCTGTTCCTCGACGAGCCCACCTCTGGTCTCGATAGCCAATCGGCGTACTCCATTGTTCGCTTCCTTAAGAAGCTGGCTCGAGCTGGCCACGGTCTTATTTGCACAATTCATCAGCCCTCATCGCTTCTCATCCAACAATTCGACATGATTCTAGCACTAAATCCTGGAGGTAATACGTTCTACTTCGGCCCTGTAGGCGAAAATGGTAGCACTGTCATCAAGTATTTTTCAGATCGCGGAGTTGTCTGCCCACCTTCAAAAAACGTGGCAGAGTTCATCTTAGAAACTGCAGCTAAGGGTGGGAAGAGAGCTGACGGCAAAAAACTGAACTGGAACGAAGAATGGAAGAAATCTCAAGAGAACAAAGATCTTCTCATGGATATCGAAAAGGTCAACGCGGAACGGAGCAAGATTCCACCCCCAGCGATCGATACACAGCACGAGTATGCTTCGCCTATATGGCTACAGATCACAATGTTGACCAGGCGAATGTTCACACAATATTGGCGGGATCCTTCCTATTTATATGGGAAACTGTTTGTTGCGGTTATTATCGGAATCTTTAACGGTTTTACCTTCTGGAAACTTGGCAATACCGTCCAAGACATGCAGAATCGCATGTTCACTTCGTTTCTAATCATCCTCATTCCACCCACCATCGTCAACGGTGTGGTTCCTAAGTTCTTCCAGAACCTATCGCTCTGGGAAGCTCGTGAGAATCCTTCTCGCATCTACAACTGGGTGGCGTTCTGCACAGCATCAGTTGTAACCGAGATACCGATCTCCATAATCGGTGCTGTCATCTACTGGCTGTTGTGGTATTACCCTACTGGACTGCCAACAGACAGCTCCACTGCCGGCTATGTCTTCTTCATGGTCATGCTCTTCTTCCTCTTCCAAGCAAGCTGGGGCCAATGGATCTGTGCTTTTGCACCGTCCTTCACAGTCATCTCTAACGTCCTTCCCTTCTTCTTTGTCATGTTCGGCCTTTTCAATGGCGTGGTAAGACCTTATTCGATGATCCCGGTGTTTTGGAGATACTGGCTCTATTATCTCATCCCCAGCACATACTGGATTGGTGGAGTAATCGCTGCTACTCTTAGGAATATTCCGGTTATTTGTGGGCCGGGCGAAGCCGCATATTTCAACCCCCCTCCTGGCCAGACTTGTCAGCAATACGCGGGGGCCTTTGCTGCTAATGCTGGAGCTGGCTACTTGACCAATCCAGGCGCGACAAGCAATTGCGGCTACTGCCCGTACAGCAATGGAGTGGAATACATGGCTGTTCTGAACGTGGTGCCTAGCGACAAGTGGAAATACCTGGGCATCTTCACGGGTTTTGTCTTCTCAAACTGGGCGCTAGTGTACTTTTTCATTTACACTGTAAGAGTCCGTGGCTGGAGCTTTGGGATGTCGACGATATTTGGCACATTGGGCAAGGGGGCTGATATCATAGAGGAGGGGGTGAAAAAGATTATAGGACATGGTACGGAAAAAGAGTAGACTCCCAGGGGTGTTCAGCAGCATTTTGACATTACAGCAGTCAGAATCTCTAGACAACAGTTAGAATAGAACAGTATCACAGCAATGGCTTTTAGCATACTAAGCTTTTGGTCTTGTTTTGGTCTATCCTTTCGAAAACGGTGCTGGCAACTGCATGTGTTTTCTATACAAATAATCATATTCAATCGAGCAAAGAAAAGACAGCGCAGGACCGCCGCTGTAAGGCTTAGCGGCATCTTTTAGACATCACGTCTCACCATGTCGATAACTCTGCCGACGAATCCCGCGGCAATGGTCCAAAGCCGTTGTGTGTTGGGGCCGATTGTATTGGTCCTCATGATCTGAAACTGATGGGTTGATATGCGCTCTCATGCCAACCTTGCAAGGTACGGGGTGGCTGTGTCTCTAATAGCCGCAGTTGAGATGGATGTACTACGTATTTCAAGTTGCTCTCCTGGGCAACCAAGGTCGTCTTAACTGCTCAGATCCTTCCTCTCACCGTGGAGAAAGCTACCCTACTTTCAATCAGCAATGCATTTCCACCCCAACGACCTACCAGTTCGACCCTCCAAAGCTCGCGATGGTGTCTACCGAGAATTCTACCATAACTCCACCGCCGCGCGTATCAACACAGATGAGGTCATCGTCGAGGCAATTCGAAAGCAATACCCAGACCTCCATCTATCTATCACAGTTCAAAGTAACTGCGACATCCTTGGTTACGCTGCCTCAGGCCACGCTCAGGCCATTCCTACTGACGCGGACGATTCGCTATCTGCAAGCCTCAAATGGAAGTTTTACTATCCTCCGGCACGCCGCAGTGACGAATCCTTAGGAGTTTTGGCCGAGTCCGTGCAGTTTGGAAAATACTTCTACACATGGAAGGACCAAGAATACTTAGTGTACATGGTCGTTGGGGAGCGATTTGGATATGGTCTTGGGATGCTCTATATTCTTGGATCATCGAGGGAATCTACCGAATCTTTGATGCTTGAAGCCTCGAAATGGACGGTTGATCTCCATGACGAGATTTTGGTCTTCGATGGAGGGTATTGGAACAAGAGTCGAGAGCTTTGGCAAACCGTGCAGGACTCATCTTGGGATGATATAATCATGAACCCAAGCAGGAAGAAGGTAATTACCGGAGTAGTTGATCAATTCTTCAATTCGAAGGAGAGGTATGCGAAGCTGCAAGTACCGTGGAAACGAGGCTTGATAGCTTATGGTCCCCCTGGGAATGGGAAGGTTTGTTTTACCAATCTACGCGAATAGAAAAGGTGCAGACTAACAAGATCCACAGACAATTTCCATTAAAGCCATGATGCATTCTCTTTCCGACCGATCCGACCCAATTCCAACACTATACGTCCGTACTCTCACAAGCTTTAGGGGGCCAGAGTATAGCCTTAAGCAAATATTTAACAAAGCGCGGACAACAGCACCTTGTTTCCTAGTCTTCGAAGATCTCGATAGCATCGTCACTGAATCAGTCCGCAGTTACTTCCTTAACGAGGTCGATGGTCTCAAGAGCAATGACGGTATTCTTATGCTTGGAAGCACCAACCATCTCGATCGTCTGGATCCAGGTGTAGCAAAGAGACCAAGTCGTTTTGATAGGAAATATTATTTCCCTAATCCGGATATGTACGAGAGGGAGCTGTATTGTGAGTATTGGCGCACTAAACTCGGTGAGAATGAGGATATCGAGTTTCCGGCTCGTCTAAATCAAGCCATTGCATCCATCACCAAAGGCTTCAGCTTCGCCTATATCCAAGAGGCTTTTGTAGCCAGTCTGCTAGCTATTGCAGGCGAGAATGAAGACGATCAGGACGGTGAAGCAGCTATGGAATCTCTAGATGGGCAAAACTTCTCTGAACTTGTCCGCGGTCTGAGTCTTTCTGGGGGCAACGAAGACCTAGAGAAGTACGTCCTATGGAGGCAGATGAAGAAACAAGTCAAGATTCTGCGTGAGGATTTGGAAGAGGAGGATTAGGTAAAGGTAAAGCAGCTGGAAAGGCTAATGGCCTTGCTGCAGGTTGGAGTGCAGCACATTTTCAGACCAGTATATCTGACGGGATCTTCAGCGGTCATTTTGCTCTTAAATGCCTGTACTGTTTTCACTTTGGGCCATGGTATGACACATTCAGCATCACTCATTTGCAATGTTTCAATCTTGCAGGTTGGTACAATTACTGATCTAATGACCACGTTTTCTCCAATGTTGAAATGTGAGCAGGTAAATGGCAGTATTCATATACGAGCATACTGATATGTATGACTATGAACAGCGTATGAGCGGTATTTCCATAACCTTGAGACCTAGACATGCCGGTGTCTGAACAATGGCATACCCAGAACAAAATTGCTGTAAACCACTACATCACATAACGCTGCATCCACCTTGCGACAATGCACCGTCTTCTGTGGTCGTCTTCGCCGCAACCTTCGCGATATCCTCAAACACCTGGTTCATCAACTCCCCAGTCACAGCCGAGCATTCCGCATAGCGATCACACCTCATTTCCTGCGCCACCCTATGTCCCTCCTGCGGATAAATCGTCCCCTCCCCCTCCACTCTCAAATCCCGCTTCAGCCCCAACAGCATAACCGGAATATCCTCCGTCCCCCTCTGCGCAAACTCCCCCCTCACGATCCCCTCCCTCCTCAGGTTGTAGTGCCGGATGGCTTCCTTCCTCCACGCATACTGCGCGTTGACCAAGCTCCGCCGGTCGCTGATGTCGTAGCAGATGATGATGGAGTCGGGGGAGAGGAGGGTGTAGTGTTCCGGGGACGCGGTATCGGAGAATTCGAAGCGGTAGGGGCGGTTGTACATGCGGATGTTGTAGACGAAGGGTTGGTCTAGGTCGTGGAGGGGGGCGAGGGTGGTGGAGGGGGTGGTGAGGGATGATTGGCCATGGCTGAGGCGGCTGGGGTGCGAGGCTTAGCGGGGTCTTGAAGGGTCTTTGACGGGTTGAAAAGATATCGGGAAAGTTCGCAAGGAGCTTGGGCTGGGTAAGGTAAGGTAGGCATGGGATGGAAAGGGCGGAAGAAGTAGAGGGAGCGTGTTTCGGCGGGGGCGGGATGGAGATATGTACTTACGAGAGGAATGTCGATTTACCGCATTCTGGGTCGCCGAGTAAGAGGATTGAGACTGTAGGGGTCTCACGATCCTCCATCAATTGCTGTTGTTCCCAAGGTGGGGCATGGTTGCGGGATACTAAGGTATGACCCTGACTTGCGGGAACAGATAGCCGAGCCGAGGGCGTTTTAGGGCTTCAATAATATTTCAAAATTTTTAACCAAGTCCATTTTACCAATTGCAAGAGGGGCGTGTAATGATTACTTGCCCATTCGCCAAACGCGTGACTGCAATACAATCAAGACTACACCAGAGCAGCAGAATCAATGTCAAGGCCCGGTACTCGCAGTACTGGAAAGATACAAGGGGAGTAAGTTCGAGCATGGCGGAAAGAGAAGGCTACTCTGAATGGAGCACGGAGCAGCTTATTGACCGTGTCACGTTCTTGGAGCAGCAGTTGAAAAAGCAGGCAGCTAGGTGACGATCCACGTAACTGCGACTGTTCCTTTGAGCCACTAATTTGAGAAAAGATACAGATCTTCGCTGTCTAGCTCAGCGTCCCGCCCATCTCCACAAAGACCTAAGAATTCCCGCGTTCATCGAGAGTTCGATCCTGCAAAGTATTCTACACGTCTCATCGCCTTAAAATTCGCGTACCTGGGTCAGCGCTACAACGGCCTTGAATATCATGCGAACAACCCAACGCCCCTGCCCACGATCGAGGAGGAGCTATGGAAGGCATTGAATAAGGCACGCTTGATCTTTCCAACACCGAATCCTTTGTTAGGCGATGGCGATGTCAATTGGGAGGGTTGCGATTTCTCGAAGTCCGGGAGAACGGACAAGGGGGTCAGTGCGTTTGGTCAGGTTGTAGGGATAAGAGTCAGGAGTAACCGTCCTGTGAACAGGGTCAAGTCGAAAGTCTCGGATGGAATACAAGAGGACGATGGAACTGGGAGCGATGTCGAACTGGCCTCATTGCCTTTAGAGGAAAGAGACAACGAATTATCTTCACCTTTCTCATTGGCTAACTCCTGGAGCGAAGAGTCGCTTTCCTTTCATCCCATCGATGACGAGATCCCGTATCCTCAAATTCTCAACCGACTTCTACCCCCCGATATTCGTGCTCTGGCATGGTGTGCTTCTCCGCCAACAGATTTCTCAGCTCGCTTTTCCTGCAAAGAACGTCGATATCGATATTTCTTCACCAATCCAGCTTTTACCCCAACGCATGGTTCTCCAGGTCTCGCCGATCGCTTGGCTGTGCGTATGGAATCGGGCAAGCGGAGAAGGGAAGGTTGGCTCGATATCGAGGCAATGAGGGAGGGTGCAAAGAAGTTTGTGGGGCTTCATGATTTCCGCAATTTCTGCAAACTGGATCCGTGCAAGCAGACTGGTAATTTTAAAAGAAAGATGTTTCGTGCGGACATTGAGGAAGTTGATCCAAGGACGGGTCCAGCAGGATACGTCGGGCTGCCCGATTTTCAAGAACATGAAGAATCAAATATGGGCATATTAGAAGGCGGCACAGATGTAAAGAACTCGCCAAGGATCTTCACGTTCACACTTCATGGTTCGGCATTTTTATGGCATCAAGTGCGGCACATGGTGGCAGTCTTGTTTTTAATCGGACAAGGCCTGGAATCTCCAGATCTCGTAGACAAGCTCCTCGATGTCCAAAAAGTCACGGAGAAACCTACATACGAGATGGCAGACGACGCTCCCCTCGTGTTTTGGGACTCTATCTTCCCACGAGAAGGAAGTGGCAGCCGAGAAGACGCACTTGAGTGGATGTACATTGGTGATTATACGGGCCACGAGAAGGGCCTAGCCTTAGCATTTAGTGGCAAGAATAGTGGCAAGTACGGATCAGGCGGCGTGGTGGACGATATGTGGAAAGTATGGCGGCACAGAAAAATGGACGAAGTGCTAGCTGGCTCATTACTGAATGTCATCGTTGAGCAAGGAAACTGTCGCAGCGACGGCAATGCCCCGGTCAGCAATAATGACACCTTGCGGCCAGAAATGAGATCCTCTAGCCAGAAGGTCTTCCAGGGCGGCAACGATCCCCGTTTTGCAGGCAAATATACTCCTGTGCTTGAAAAGCCGCGAATGGACAGTGTAGAGAAGGTCAACGCCCGATGGGCTAAGCGAATGGGCTTCGAGCAACAGGAGAAAGTGAAAGAAAAGGGCTTTCGAACGATTTGGAAGGACCCATCGGGCTACGATGCTGAACAGTCACAAGGCTGCATTTAATTCATGGGATATAGGCAAGGGCTATCAGACATAGATTGAGACTTTGATTGCGCGCTTCACCAGGATAAACGAATGTACGTCAGTCCCAAAAAACCTTCGGATCACCCTCCTGGTCGGCCGATACGCATCATCCACATTCCACAAGTACACATAAATAAAATATAGGCGCTAAGATACAAAATTAGTACTCTAGCGTCAGTAGAACTGAGTATGTACAAATAGAACCAGAGTTGTGAGCGCAGGTATTAAACTACTGTAGGCATGCATTAAAACCAAGGCATTCAGCCAAACCGATGAGATTTGCACTTTCGTCGCTGCTGGTACCGATAGAATTCACGGATACCATTACAGCAATGAAGCCACCTCTCGGCTCTTCTACAGTACGTAGCAACCTTCAGGGTAGCTAGTGGGTTGGATCCTAGCTAAGATAGTAAGTAGGGAACTTCTACGTACGGTTGTATAAGCAGGGTCAATCTGGAAGAAAATGTACGAGTGTGTACCTTGGTGGCTCACTAATCAAGAGACATAGCAAAGCGTTGTGAGACTGCTGTAGTTGTTAATTTGTGATAATACACTAGTTGTTTTCAAAAGCTTTACATACGAGTGTTTTGACAATATCATGAAATCACAATATCTTCAAATTCACAACTGCTGTAATTTTTTTTTTACAAACAGTTTGTATAATGATTGTATAATTTTTACATTTTTTATTCAGAAATCTCTTATTATAATATATGTATCATAATATGTATCTGTCGTTATTTTATAAAATCTTGTCTCGTCGTCACAACTGTTTCACAAAAACTTCATTGCTGAAACATGTAAAAATCACAGACATTTTCATGTTACAATCATCTTTTGATTACGTTAATTAAGCAATAATTTTGATTTTACACATGCTGCAAAAGAATTATGGAATAATCAGTTATACATGGTCAGCGCATTACAATGTCACAACAATTGCAGATGCTGTAGAAAGGTCACTATGATAGGATGAATGATTTCCGTTTCTATCTCTGAGGCTCGTTGGAGCCGGCGTAGAGTATTCGGCGTCTAGCAAGGCAAACGCCGTTAGCGCGTGCGCAGACCCTGGCTATTGACCAAGAGAACGGAGTAAGGTCGATACCAAGGTCTGAGCGAGAGGTGATCAGGATGAAGCTAAGGATATAAGCTTGAGCTATAGGAAACCTTCAAGGCTCTAGGGCTAGTAATCGTATCTGCTGTTCTTCATTGCAAGGGCTAGAGAAAGTGCAAGGCAACAGAAGACCTGCTACACGCTCGAACAGTGATCGAACATGCACTACGAAAGGCGAGAGTTTGGCTCGCTAGGCTTTAAAAAGTCGCTGTCATAGGAGAGTAAGCTGCCATGGCTCAGGCGTGGTGCTGCTCCAATCACTGGCATCTCGTACATCGCGGAGCAGCAGTCCTAAGAGATAGATTCCGTGCGTACCGTCATAAGAAAGCTGATCAAAAACGCCTCAATTTCTTCGACCTCCCAGCAGAGATCCGCAATCGCATTTACACACAGCTAGTCGTCGACCAGGACGTGAACTACAAAGAAGGAAAACCTGTGCTTCGCGATCACATTGGCGGCATACTCATCCACAGAATCTGGCCAGAAGGGGGTATGACAGGCTTACAGCGGTCGTCGCTCATGACTCGAAGTGGGGAGCACGAATACCAACCCACCACCTACGCTGTGGCTGCAAAATTCGAGTTCAAGCTGTTTTACGTTTCTCGTCAATTCTACCAAGAGGCATCCTACATCTTCTACGCCAAGAATTGCTTCTATGCGGATTCCATCACTACTCTAGTCCTCTTTGCTCAAGATAGGCCTATTTGGGCGCGAAGTCTCATAGAGGCCGTATCTATACCAGTCCCACACGGTTTCAGTCGAGAGCGACTAGACGAGTCCAACGAAATAGTTCATCGAGTACCTAGACGCTCTAAGGTTGCGGAACGAATATTTGCACTCGCCTGCGCATCTTGGTCCACTCACTCAGATCTCCTTCCCAATCTCAAGAGACTGGATCTTCGGATGTGGGAGTTGTATGATTATGCTGAAGACAAGGGATCGGGACTGAACCTTTTTGAACCGAGCACGATCAGAATTACCGAGGAGCACTCAAAACTTCTGGCTTTGATCGCGGATCCTCATATAATGACATTATCTTTCTGCGACTGGCATCGCTTGGTAATGGGTAGATATCAAGGACAGCCAGTTTTTGAGCCGTTACCAGAGGCTGTCTGCCAAATGATTGAACGACATCGCGGTGAACTGGTATCACGAAGCGATGTTATAGGTCCGGAAGCGTAAGCACAAGCGCATGTTCAAAATATTCTGAATGATCTAGCAATGACGAAAGTGGTATCGGATCTATGAAGATAGAGATTTGTGCAGTATTAGTGGCTGCGTTGAGGATGTCGATAAGGACATAGATCTTCTTCTACGTATTAGGGAGAAGTAAAGTCAGTGAGTAGTTGAATGTACACTGGTTTGCAGCTCTGCCAGGTCATATGTTATGTTGAGGCAAAGAAAACTCCCTGCTCTTGTGCCGGTACTTTGGCTTAAGCTCATGATGCAGCGCAGGGAGAATCGATTCTATCCAATTTGCAGGGTAGGGGAAACATTGATCGACTTCCACCAATACAATAGTCTTCAGCTAAGCGCAATCATCTGCAATCAGCTTTGAATCTTGGACAATCGGTAGGCCACGGGGAGACTGGACACAGCAGTCTTGAGTTTCCGATTGAGGGAATAACACTGATACTCCTTGAAGGAGAATGGCCGTGATAAATCTTGGTGCTTTTACCGCTTGAGTCTTTTGACTTTACAGTATTCCAACTTTACAGACTATGTGCATCCGCACGCAGAAAGCTATCTAAAGTTAGAAAGTTTATTGCGGATATCTTTCGTGCGTGGAATGGACCAGGTCAATGCTCATACAGTTTACAGGAGAGAGGTTCACGAAGAATAATATTCGACATTCGGTGTTATTGGCTGTCCTGATAGCAGACTTCTACAAACGATGCCCCATATCCGTCTATGACTTCAGCCTGATAACGTCACTGGGGTGTCTTTCTTCGACCGTCCACCTTTCAACGGCTTTCCGACTTCGAGAATACTCCACGAAAAGTTCGTTACTTCGCAGCTTCACGGTCGTTGGCATGCTCACTATGCTATGCCTTTTGTTCGTGGATAAGTTTCTCACACTTATTTCGGCAATTCGGATTTGATCTTGCATGGCGCATCAAGTGCTCCATCGAAGAGTCGGTATTCAGGATTAACTCAATTTGTCGTTCTTTCTTTGGCAGTCAGAGGTTGTTCTAGAACTGTGACCGCATCCATGGTCATACTAAGCTCAGATATTCAGCCACACTTGGAAGCATGGGTATTCATTTGTTTTTCAATTGCTGTGTATACTGCAATCTCACTGAGATTTTGACGGGAGACGGTGATGGATTGACAGCCAATTTGCTTATCTTTTGTGTATATGTGAACGAGCCTCTTCGCTGCCCTCATATCAATGAGCTCATTGGCGAGTCCTGCTCTTGTTGGGAAAGGAAAACGTAGAAATGGAGAAATGGTCTTGACACCTGGGCTATTATACCCAAAAGGAAACCTCCAGAGGATAAAATGTTCGCTCCACAATCCTAGTACGCACCGTACTGAGAATATCTTAGGCTGCGGGGGCAGGGGGGTCATGCCGGCACGGCCGGGAGGTGGCCCCGCCATGCATGTGGGGAAACGAGGGAAACTGTCACTTCGACAATTGCAAATACTCGTATTGCTCATCCAGCTACACATATCGGCAATGCGTCTCACTTAGAGCACGCCAAGGAATCATTCCGTTGAACTACGATGTTCCAGAATACAAAGAAGATTAGCCATCAAGAGGAGGACCAAGGAAGAGCCGGGCAGATTGACTCCAATCGCCAGATAGAAAAATTAGAAGACCTGAGGCTTTCAGACCGAACTCCTCCAGAGAGATATGACGAGCTACAAGAAGCCCCATATACCATTTTCAGCGAGCCTACAAAGCGAGGAATAGTATGCATCATTGCCTTAGCCGGTTTTTTCTCGCCACTGAGTGCCAACATCTACTTCCCTGCCTTGAACTACATAGGGAAAGACCTGCACGTCTCTTTGGAACTGATGAATCTCACAATCACTGCTTACCTAATTTGCCAAGGCATTGTGCCATCCGTACTGGGTGATCTGGCTGATACGCTAGGGAGACGTCCTGTCTACATTACAGTCTTCCTAATCTACTTCGCTGCCAATATCGGTTTGGCTGTACAGGGTACATACCCAGCTTTACTTGCCCTGAGAATACTTCAAAGCAGTGGAAGTTCCGGTAAGACCAGCTTCCTAGATTATGTCGGACCTTGCACATACTGGGTCGTCGCTTGAATAACAGGCTAGGTACTATTGTTCTCGCCATTAGCGTTGTGGCGGATATTGCTCCTCCTCACAAACGTGGCAAATACATTGGAGCTGCACTTTGCGGGTCTGTATCACCTGGCTCTTCTCGTTTCGACGATCAGAATGGATCCCAACTGATTTTGACAATGGCAGACCGAATACAGCGCCAAGCATAGGTCCTGTTTTGGGAGGAGTGCTAGCTGAAAAAGCAGGCTGGCGATGGATTTTCTGGTTCCTCGGCATCCTCTCAGGCATATGTCTCCTAATAATAGCCATTTCTCTCCCCCAGACGTCTCGAAATATAGTCGGCAACGGGAGTATTCCTAGCAGAGGAACCAACAGAACAATGCTATCATATCTTAGAAGAGGTCCGAAGACCTCAGCCGGCGATTCAGTACCTTCCAAGCCCAGGTTCCGGCTCCCAAATCCTCTTGCGTGTCTTCGCATAGTGTTTCACAAAGACACAGCACTGGTATTATTCTCAAATGCCATCTTCTATATGAACTACAGCTGCATGCAGGCCTCGCTTTCTCCCTTGCTCATGCAGATATACAACCTGAACGCATTACAAGTAGGATTGACTTATTTAGCATATGGGGTAGGCTGCGGCGTCGCCTCCTATGTTGCAGGTAAGGCCCTCTTAATCAGTTCGCCATGGTTCTCATTGGGCTTTTACTTGCTATTGCTCTAACCTCAGTGTTGCTGTCGTATCCTATTATTACACCTTTCTCTTCTCGCCGCAGAAACTTACCAGATATCTCGCAGGCAAGATAATAGATCGTGACTACCATAAAACGGCCGCCTCAGTCGGTTTCACCGTCGACAAGGTCAAAGGTGACGATCTGACCAAGTTTCCCATCGAAAAGGCACGTTTGAGGAGCATTTGGTACTTCATAGCGATTTCGACCTCATGTACGCTAGGGTATGGATGGTCTCTACATGCAAAGACGGTGAGTAAGTCTAGCAAAGCGCTGGGAGACGTGGGAAAGTGGATTTAGAAAAACAGAACCTAATACGACTTGCAGCATCTGGCAGTGCCCTTAATTTTGCAATTTTTATGTGGACTCACAGTGACCGGTACATTCAATGTGAGTGAACTTGACCGCCTCTGATCCCTCCCCCTAAGTGCCACCAGATTTGCAATACCCTCCTCATCGACCTGCACCCCTCATGCCCAGCAACCGCTAGCGCATCGGTAAGCATCGTCCGCTGCAGCGTCGCCGCAGTTGGCGTTTCTGTCCTCCAAATTCTGTTTGATCACATTGGCGTAGGGTGGACATTTACGTTTTTTGGTATCTTATGTGCATCTACGGTGCCAATGCTTTGGATGGAGTGGAGATGGGGTATGGATTGGAGGGAGAGAAGGGCTTGAACTTCTCTCATCGCACAAAACCCCACGTTACACCGCACCGTCACGACCTCATGCCTTCAGCCATCTGAGAAGGATTCGAGTAACTATGATGTTACGCGTAGAAACGTGGAAGGGCTTGTTCGAGTGAGAAATATTCTTACAAGTTCAGCAAGTCCATATCGGGAACCTTTGAAGGAACAGATATATAAAATACTTGCTAGACCGGGAAGGAAGTGTGGAAATACAAGCGGAAAGATTTAAAAGAGGAATTGAACTAGGAGACAGCGTACATGAATCTGAAGAATATTTTCATGGCCAAGGAAGGAGATCTTGGTCACTGTGTATCAAACAGGGCCCGCCATTAGAATGGAGATGCGGATAAGATCAATAGGGGATCCACATCGCATTACTAGCCACCATTGGAAACGGGGCAGCCTCCGCCTATCCCTTCCGTCACGAGACTAATCAAACATTTAGTAAACGATCCAACTTATCGGATGGTCTGTTCTTCAATCTATTTGATGCTCCGCTTACCTCGGTCTAATTACGACGTGAAATATCAACTATCAAACGACCTTCTGGCAAGAAAACGATCTATGCTAAGGATGAATTACCCGTCAACGCCAACTCTACTCTGCTCTGATAACCTAGATACAGGGTCCGCCTCGACCCTCCGAGACACATCATAATTATGGCCTTGCTCCGCTTGAGCCTCTTCGGAAGATTCGTTTAACGAAGCTTTTGGAGGGTATTTATGAACAAGATAACACATATCGTTATATATTCTGAGAAGAGTAAGCACCATAGACATTCCGTCAAAAAAATAGAGTACGTACTGTCCCCTAACCACTGGTGCACCAGGCCAGCCAATCATGTGTGCCAGGTTGAATTTGATGCTGTATAGCCTAATTCGGTCGTCCCACTGTTCAACTGGCTCGCTCGGGCGAAAGTACCGAAGATACTGGCTGAAGTAAGGCTGCCCGAATTTGATTATCTCACGGCGCCACATGCCTAGCTCATATTCGTTGTGCGCATAGAAAGCCGAGGAATCAAAGACTACCGGCTCACCTGGGTGCCTCGAGGTTAGCCACAGTGCTCTATATTACACCAGGAGATTTAGAAAAATTGGTTGCCGGATTACGTTGGAGGTACCTTGGTTTGGGCCTGTGATCTTTTGCAGGAGTACTAAGGACTGACAACATTGATCTTACCTGTTTCGAGGTCGGTCGCAGTGTTTTCCTCCCATAAGTCACCATGAACCAAGCAGGGTTTCAGTACCCGTCCATTAGACTGCAATGGCTCCAGAAGCTGAGGAATAACGTGCGTGACCACTTCTTCGAAAACTCGCTCGTATTCGGGCCAAGTACCATTGACATCGATCTCAGTATGGAAGAAACTTGTTAGAAGCTTCGTATAAAATGAGGCCCAGCTAATATTCCATTCGACGGTTTGACGGATCTTACCATGGCAATTAGGAACGTGGAACCCAAATTTACCAGTTGGCGACTTGGAAATACGGTGAAGTTCCGCAACACGAGCTGCAAATCTTACAGGATCTGGCATGTCATTGCTGATGTCTAAAAAATCACACAGGAAGAAGTGTGTCACTGGTGATGCAAGTTTGAACCGTCCCCAGGCGTGGGGCTTTGGAACGAAGGAAGGCAGTAGTTTGTATATCTCGTTCATGGAATTGAATTCTCCTTCCATCATAACCCTACCTTCTTGTGTAGCACACTGTGGTGGATCAGCGACATGAGAGCTTTAAAGAAGTCAAAAGAGACAGTCTCAGGGCCGAGCCCATCAGACGTATGATCGATACGATAGCAAGGAGGTCAATAAAGTGGGTAGCATGAACGATTTCCCAAATAAAGATTTGGCGTAAGGAAAGGCGAAGGGCAGTAAGTTGAGTCAACGGACCTTGAGAAAGTAAACTTTCTGGGAGCCATCTGAAAGCTGGACCCTAATCCGTGCAGTTCGAGTCCATGCTGAGGTACCAAAGCTACTTGCTTCAACCACTGTGGACCCCTCAGGAAGCTCCGCGATGACACCTTGGTCAAGTTCAAAGTCCCCTCCAACATCGGGAATAACTTCTTTGACACTACTTCGTGTTACCGTCATCTGGAATGATCTCCTACCTAGGTAGTACTGCAACAAGTGCAGGGCATCGAGCCCTTGTTATACTTTAGTGGATTAGTCCATTCAAGCAAGCTATGTGCGGCAGGCCGCTGCGCAGGCTAGCGCAGCCTTGCAAGCAAAGGCAAGGCCGCACATCATAAGTTTTGCGTGGGCCCTAGGCATACAGCCAGAGGTGATCTGTCCCTCATGAAGAAGCTCGCTTAGAAATCCTTGCTAAAGACGGGTCACTGCCGCGCCGTGTTCTCCGGCCTGCAGATGATGCAGCCTCCATCCGGGTTGGTCGCGTCGAAAGGTGTCTATGAACAAATGAATTGCTTGAGAGGATGTTATCTATGCAGGGTATTATTCAGGTTTCCGAGGCTGGGTGTTGTGTCAATCGAATCTATTTAATCTTGTTGATTTCAATTGGATCGACCTTAACTAGATTAATCCCGCTTAGACCCAATTGGCTGAAAGATGAACGCGCGTGCAAGCCACCGTCAGTTTGTCACAGATCTGCTGTTCCGGGCGGCTGTTTGGCTCGGTGTAAGGCCCAAAACGAATTAAAAGGACATTTATTGTGCCGTGCCTTGTACGAGGCTGCTTACCAGTTACCACAGTATGCGATGCAGCATGGGTCCGTTAAACCCCTCTTCAATCTTACTAAGAGTTGACGATATAGCGGCTTGACGAACTGCTGACCTGTCGGTTTGGATGGCTTCTACATCAGTACTGCGAGATGTTTCATAATGGTGAGCAATCGGCTTGCTTCTCAGTATCAGCCTGATCGACTAAAAGCTAAATCTTGCTTTAGTTCCACAGATTTCGCCGGAAGAAGAGAGATATCCTCAGTTCATCGGACGAAGAAACTGCTCGTCCACGACAAGATCCTCAAGATCTTCCTCGGCCCTTGACAATCAATCGCAACTCCACAGTGCAGAGTACCTTGTCCACGTTTAGCCCTGTGTCCCCGGAAGATCCAAATGCTGTCGTTGAGCGACGCTTGAGAGACCGGTCTAGGGAGCGTCACACTGATCCCCTTGGCCTCAATGTCATATATGCGCCGTCGAGCGCCCCTACAATAGACATCATATTTGTGCATGGGCTCGGAGGAACTAGTCAAAAAACATGGTCAAGGAATAGGGACCCAACCCTTTTCTGGCCTCGTGAATGGCTGCCTTGTGAGCCGGGAATAGGGACAGCTCGAATCTTGTCCTTTGGCTACAATGCAAACTTCGCGTCTGCCGGCCGGGACGTCTTCAACATTGCGGATTTTGCGAAGGACCTATTGTTTGGCATGAAATTTGGAGTGGACGAAAGTGCGAAGGAACTTGAGGTCGGCAAGGTTCGTCTTCATGTCAATATCTATCTACTCAAGGTCTATTCGTAAAGAGGAATTTCCACTCCAAGTGAAGACCTTATCAATCATGGCAGGATATACGGTTATGAAAGATCTGTGTATTTGCTAAGGTGTGACTGCAGATCCCTATTATCTTTATCGTTCATTCAATGGGTGGGCTTGTGGTTAAGAAGGCTTATATTCTCGGACAGAATGATGATAATTATAGGGATATTGTTCAGTCTTCTTGTGCAATTCTTTTTCTATCAACTCCACATCGTGGCACACACCTTGCGGACGCCTTGAACAGGATTCTGACCGTTTCGGTGTTCAATCATTCGGCAAAGCAATACATCGCAGAGTTAAGGCAGAATTCCCCAACTCTACAAGATATCAACGAGCAATTTCGGAACATCGCGCCAAAACTACAGATAGTCTCATTTTTCGAGACACAACAAACAGCAGTGGGACCAAAGAAAATGATGGTACTGGAAAAGGACTCCTCAATACTAGGATATCCGGGTGAAATATCAAAACCCTTGGATGCGGATCACCATAATGTTTGTAAATACACAAGCCAAAAGGACCCTAACTACGTAAGCGTGCGAAATGTTTTGAAGTCTCTGATAGGTAAATTCGGGAAGAGAGATTCGCTACCAAGCGATCGTAGCCTAGGTCAAGATGACGAGAAGCTTGAAAAGCTTCTTAATATCTCTCAAGCTCCGGACGATGACTATGAGTTCTTTCGAGACCGTTGGATGCCAGGCTCCTGTGAGTGGATCACGTCAAACCCCACGTTCACATCCTGGTCCCTAGACGATTCTTTCACTCCACGCTTCCTCTGGGTAAATGGACTACCAGGTTCGGGAAAGTCGGTTCTGTCATCCTTCGTCATAAATCACTTAAAGGGACTGGGGGAAAGCTGTCAATTTTATTTTTTCAAGTTCGGAGACCAGTCGAAACGGTCACCGAACTCACTTTTGAGGTCACTAGCATATCAAATAGCATGCGATACTCCAGACTACAGCACTCGGCTTACGAAATTGGCTGAGGATGGCTTAAACCTTGAAAAGGCCGAGGCTCGATCGATATGGCAAAGACTTTTTGTGTCAGCGTTGTTTAATATCGGCCTTACCAGGCCGCTATTCTGGATTATCGACGGCCTGGACGAATGCGATGCGCCGCAGTCACTCCTATCACTTCTAGCAGCTGTCTCGGCTTCAAACATACCACTTCGTGTGATGCTCATAGGTCGGAAGAACCAGTCTCAGTCTATAGCTTTTGATAGGCTTGCACAAGTCTTTCAGGTCAGTAATATTTTTCTGGATACAAGTGGACAGGATCTGAGAATGTATTTGGACAAAGAGATGGAGTACATGCGTGGGAAGCCTAGCTTCAAAGAAGATGTGATCACAAAGATCCTCGACATGGCCGATGGGAACTGGCTTTGGGTTCATCTGGTCCTTAGAGAGATACTTGACTGTCATACCGAAGTAGCTATTAACCAAGCTCTACAAGAAGTACCTACGGATTTGGAGCCTTTATACCAGCGCATGGAGGCTGCTCTTGTAAGGACGTCTAGACCTGCAGACAAAGGTCTAGCGATTCTAATATTGACATGCGCAACGTGTGCGCGCCGGTCCCTGAGCCTTCTGGAACTATCCCAAGCAATTCAGCCAGAGTACTCATCGGTATTGGATCTCAAGCATACAATAAGCCAGGTATGTGGAGATTTTGTCATTATAGACAAAAAATTCCGTATTACCATGGTGCACCAGACCGCACGGGAGTATATTACGAAAGCATCGGAGCTCCAGTTCTACATCTCGCCAGTCACAGGTCACCAAAAGCTATTCAGCAAGTGTTTATCTTTTCTCTTAGAAAATAGCTTGAAACTTCGTCGGGATCAAATCATTTCTCAGCCTTTCATGCTTTATGCAGCTACTTCTTGGTCATATCATCTGTCTCGAAGTGCTGCTTTCTCGGATCAGGTATCAATCGAAATGTTAGCTAGATTTTTCCAAGGACCCTGTGTGCTAACCTGGATTTACGTTCTTGCGCTGACGAGCCAGTTAAGGATCCTGGTGTACACCTCTCAAACTCTGACTTCTTTCCTCGATAAGAAGGCTAAGACAGACGCCGAGAAGAGCCCTTTGACGCATCGGCTACGAGAGAAAGAAGTACTCGAGCTTTGGGTGACCGATCTGGTAAAGATTGTAGGAAAATTTGGCGCACACCTGCTTGCTCACCCAAGGCTGGTGTACAAATTGATACCACCCTTCTGTCCTCAGGAATCGGCAATACATCGTCAGTTTGGGTCCAAAAGATTGTCTTCCACTTTGGTTGTTACTGGAATCTCAGTCCGGACCTGGGACGACTGCTTAGCCAAGTTTTCTGTAGGGAGGGACTGCCAAGCCCTGAAGATTTTGTGTGTAGATCGCTACTTTGCAATCTTGACCACAGATGGCACGGTCATTTTGTGGCACACACTTACATGCGAAGAAGCGCGCAGGTTTCCTCACGGTGAACGAGTCCTGACTATGAACTTCAGTAGCTCCCAAGACCTCCTAGTCACTTATGGCTTCCGGACAACGAAGGTGTGGTGTGTTTCTTCTGCACGACAGCTCCACTCCTTCACCAATCCTATTGGCGCAAGAGCACTCGCGATTGTGTTTGCGCTGAATGACACCACAATCATATCATGTTCAGACGACAAAGCTATAAGACGAATCTCCCTCGAAGTACCTGATCGAGGGTGGGGAGGCGCCGAGTCAGTTGTAAGGGATGTGGCCTTTGACGGCAAAAACTACAATTCTCCTCGAAGGGTGGCATTTAATGCAGATGGCAGTCAAGTCGCCGTATCATATAGAGGGTTTCCGCTCATAGCCTGGGGTGTCGACTCACCTGGTCTTATCGGTAGATGTGAGCGCCCAAGTGACAAGGGTAGAGGCCGGCATGACATGTGGACGGATGTTGGTAGCATGGGCTGGAATCCCGTAACAGGACATGTTCTAGGCCTATACAACGATGGTTGTATTTTCAAATGGCATCCATTCGAATCCGAGATCGATGAGATCAAGACCACTGCGGCTGAGATTCAATGCAGTCCTGACGGTAACCTTTTCGTAACCAGCAATGTTGACGGTACTTTGAGGATCTGGAATTTTCACCATTTCGCCCTACTCTACCAGCTTTCTTGTATGTCACCTGTAACTGACCTTGCAATAAGTCCAGACGGAAGACGAATCTACGACTTAAGAGGAGCCTTTTGTAATATTTGGGAACCAAATGTGCTAATTCGCCTTGCCGAAATTGACGAAAAGGGAAGTGAAACGTCAAGTAATATGGGTAGTTCGACGCAAGTATCATTGGTATCTGAGGCATCTGCCGAGATGCCGGAACCCATAACAGCGCTTGCTGTCAGCCCGCGGACCTCTTCGTACTGTGTTGGCGACGATGTCGGTGTCCTGAGGCTATGCCGAGAAAGCGGCAACGAGCTGGAACAGATGTCCCAAAGCTTCATGCCCGTCGATCTGATAGCATGGAGCCACGATGAAAAAAGGCTTATTAGTGCTGACTTGAGTGGACGGATCAGTGTTCGGACAATGGACATGGAAAACTCGAATAAGCCTTCGCGGCTTCTGTTCGAAGCTAATGCTGCTGATGATATACACCAGCTCCTCATCAGCCCTACATCGAAGTACTTCCTGACAGCAAGCTACAAGTCCGTCAACGTGAGGTCGCTTGACACTAACACGGTACAGGCAACGCTCTTGGTTTCAGAGGCTTTTGCTCGATGGGCAGCTCACCCTCTTAATAACGACTTGGTGATACGCTTTAGCTTCGATAGTCTCCAAGTCTACCAGTGGGCCACCCTAGTTGAAATACAAAGCTTCAAACTCGACCGTGCAACGATTGATATTGAGCCTCATCCCCGCGGCCAACTCGAGTCTCAGAGGAGACCCTCCGCTCGGTACCTTACAAACTCTGCAGAGCTGCAGAATTTTGTGGACAAGATCCTTGTAACGGCAGACGGGATGCATGTACTACTCCAAACATCGAGAGGCCTCCCGCACCATAGGCGCGATGGCAAATACATGCTTCTAAGAAGCCAAGACATCGAAGAAAATGTTCCGGCAAAGGACGATCTCATACTCGCACCTATAGCATTGCCTCCATCTGTTATTTCTCGAATGGCATTGCCGCTAGGGTTTGTTGCTGGCGACTTAGGAAGGTTAGGGGCGTTCACAAACGGAGATGTACTTGCCTTCTTGGATAAAGAGTTCTGGGTATGTACATGGTCAGTCGACGAGGGACACTCTGACGGCAAAATCAAACGTCACTTTTTCCTTCCCCGAGATTGGTCGACTATAGAGTGCCTCGAGCTTTCCGTGATGACAACGGATGGCACATTCTTGTGCCCAAGAAATGGAGAAGTTGCCGTGGTTCGAAACGGACTTAGCGAAGAGTGGATTGATTAATGAGTATTGAGATACTGAGACTGAATCAGTTGAGGAAGAGATACTGCTCGTGCAAACTGGCCGATAGTCTCAACGGACCCAACGGTGAGATGATAAACAAATTTAAGTTTGGCGGACCCTTGGGGCACAGACATTTTGGGATGCCCTAATTACGAGAATGGTAAATATAATGTCAATGGTATGAAGGGACGAAGACTGAAAGGTAAGGGACTCCGTCACCATAATTGATTCCTACAAGCATACTGCTGCTTCTCTGAATCATTCTACGAGACTACTTCACGATATAGAGAAGGTTTTGTGTGTTGAATATGACCAAATACAGTCAGATCACGGTTGATCCAAGCCTTGATATTTAGAAACACAGCTCTTGAATCTTACGGTATTCGGAAAATAAGATTCACAGCTTTGGCAGAGCCCATAGTCTCTCCAAAGTCTTGATTAAAGAAACCTCTGCAACTCTTGTCAAATGGCTCATAGCATGGCTTATGAAAAGCCTGAGGGCATTACTGACGCGACCGTCGTTTCGTAGAGGACTTCCACATTTGGACTAGCTAACTAGCGTTATTCAGCTAGCAGTATAATACAATACTAGCCGCTATTGTATGAAACATTGGTCGATACTTCAACGTCTCTGATCCGACTTTGCATAAGGAAATGCTCGATCTTTTTGCAATCAGACTCGGATTTCTAGCTCAATATAGTTGACTTTTCCAAAAGCCTGCCCCAGCATGTCGCAGCCTTCACCCGAGTTCCCTGTCTACGTGCCTTTATCCTCACACAAAATGGTGACGTCGTGGATATCCGCAGCGCTCCGCCAGTCCCAGTCCCATTCCTGAACCTCCTAACCCACATCCTCTCTTCTCACCCATCCAACAAATTCACAATGGCCTCCGCAACCCCATCCCTTCAATATTCCACCTTCCCAGTGCTCTACACCCACCTCCTCTCCCTTCCCCCTCCCCTCCTTCCCCCGTCCCACCCCCCCAACCCTACCCTCACCACAGCCATCGCCGCGTTGTCGCTACACCCGACCCTCGAAGCCGCCTGCCACATCCTCAACTCCGACCTCCCCAGCGCGCATTTCCTAGTGCGGCACATGCAGGCCCCGCCCGCGCTCGAGGGCATGTTTCTGCACGGCATCTTGCACCGCGTCGAGGGCGATTACGATAATGCGAGGGCGTGGTACGGCAATGTCAAGGATAGCGATGTGTTTCGGGACGTGTGGTCTGGAGAGGAGGAGGCGAGGAAGTTTATTGGTTGTGTGGAGGGGTTGAGGAAGAGGGGGGAAGGGAATAGGGAGGCATTGGGGAAGGAGAGTTTGAGGGAGATTAGGGGAGTGGTTGAGTGGTGTAGGAGGAAGTTTGGGGAGGGCGAGGTTAGGGATGCGAGGGAGGCGTGGTAAGTGTGTTTGGAGTCGCTCTTCCCTCATTCGAGGCTCGTCTTTGAGTCTCCAGACATGTTTCGGGAACATCCCGATGGCTTTTCATTTTCCTTTTCTCTACCTTGATACATCAAGAGTTCAACTTTGCAACCGAAAACGCAATACTGACCCCGAATTAATGACAGGGTGCAGCCGAGTAAGGAGCATAGGGAGATGGGGCAGAACATGGTTATAGGTGGGGAAGGGTGGAGGAAGTTTTGAGGAGTCGGCGGACATGGGCATGGCGGTGTGGAAGATATCAAAAAGAAATTGAAATCTAATATCAAATCAGAATCCTTTCGTTTGCCCTGACATCATCTGCTTATTACTTGACGGCGGTTCCGTCTTGACAATGCCCTCCTATTCATGCTCTGTAACCCTTCTTTCCCACTTTTCCCCACGCCGCCCAACCACCCTTTTCCTCTCCTGTCAAAGATCTCATCCACGACCCCCTTCAACGATTCCTTTATCGCACATAACAATCCACACACAAATCTCCTCCCACTTCCATCCCAAATCACCAGCCATCTCTAGCACGACTACCACCTCAAGCGCCACGGCAGTACTGTAAGACCGAGATCGATATGTCGTGTCGTACACTCTGAATTTCTAAACCCGGTCTCCAATCGTATCCAATCCATAACCAGTCGCCGTCGTCAAAGCCGCCATCCCCCTCACCTCACCTCACCTCACATCCCCCTCCCCTCCTCACCATTCCCTCCTCCCCCCCCTCCTCCCCCCCTCCTCCCCCCCCATCTACCCCTACCCCCCACCACCACCAACAACGCCACAAATCCCCACCTGCTCCGCCTCACTAAACCGCAAATCGCACTCCTCCACCACACAATCCAGCAGCCCCAGCTCCGTCGGCCGCAAGTTGCAGATCGTGAGCAGTTCTGTTTTCGTGAGCGCGTAGGGTTGGAGCGCGTGTAGGAGGGTGCGGGTGGTGGGTGTGGTGGGTGTTGTGGGTGTTGTGGGTGTTGTTGTGGTGGTGGTGGTGGTGATGGGGGGGGAGGCAGGGGAGGGCGAGTGGAGGTAGTCTGTTAGCTGTTGGGGAAGGGGGGGGGGAGGGGTTAGTTTAGTGTGGGTGGGCGAGGGATGTGGTGGGGAAGATTTTTCTTTTGTTTATGGGGGGGGAAGGAGAGAGAGAGGTACTTCTTTGATGACGGTTTCAAAGTTTTGGCTTTTGCGGGGGGTGGTGCGGGGTTTTGCGCGGAGGGAGGTGAGGTGGGTGAGGACTTCGTGGTTGCTGAGGACGGCGGATTGGGTTTCGAGGATCTGGGATGTGATGGGATGGTTAGCTGAGGGGGTTTGAGTATGAGGTAGGAATGGGGATTTGGTTGACCTTCATGGCTTTTGCAGTAGATAGGTAAATGGGCACCAGGGGTTGTCGTTGCGAGGAGTGTGACGTTTGACGTCTTTTAGAGATGTTCTTTAAATTGGCGAACCATATGTGAGTTTGAAAAGTTTACAGTATGCAAGTTTCTACGGAAAAGCTACTGCTGGGAGTAGAAGCTACAGGAATCTTGATACACACGACAGTGTCTGTACCAAAGCCACCCTTATCAGAGTGATACCCTTTGCCAATGTACAGCCCTGCGCCGAGTGTAAATGAATTGTCACAGAATTAACTTGAGAATCCCTATTCTTTGCTTTTTCTCTTCTTCTTCTTGTTGGACTTCTCAATCGCTCCAGCTCCAGCCTCCTCATCATCTCTCTTCCTCTTCGTCCCTGCGCCCACGTCACCGTTCGTCCCCTTTTCAGCTTTCTGGGCCTTTTCTGCCTCCTTCCTCGCCCTCTTGACCTCCTTCTTGCTAATAGCCTCAGGTTTACCGTCTGCACTGAATTTGATCTCGCCTCTCTCAAGTTTTCGCCTATACCGACTGATACTCAAACCCGCTTGCTGCGCCAGATCCCCATCCTTCGTCTCATGCCCTTCCTCTCGTCTCTCTAGCTGTTCTGCCCTCTTTTGCCGTCTCTCCTTGCGTTTCATCCTACGCTCGATCTTTTCTAGTTTTAACGCTTTCTTTTGGCTTTTCTCTCCTGACAAAGCAAGCTTTCGTTCGTGTCGCTCTATCTTCCTAGCCTTCTTTGCATCTTTCGTATCCCCAAGAATCGATGACTTCCAATTGATTTCTCCCTGAGTAGGCGAAGGAGGTGAATCTGGAGTGTCAGCGGAAACAGTCGAAACCGTCTCGGACTGGTCATCACCATCTGCGTTCCTGCTCATAGCGGGCTTAGCCGCCGATGCCTTTGATATACCATTCGCTGGTTCTCCCGCCTTTGCTTTAGGGACATCTACCACTGGCGGTGCTGGCTGGTCTTCCATCTCTTCGTCCTCTACAGCAGAGCTCCCCTCCGAGTCACTTCCCTCATCGTCTTTAATTTCTTCGATCAGTTTGACTGCATCACCCTTAGGAGCCTTTTTTGACTTCTTAGCGACCGACCTTACTGCGGCCGGCTCATCTCCAGCAAGACCGTCCGCATCCGGATTGTACTTTCGGGCTTCTTTGACTTCCCACCTTCCAGGCGCGACTGGAATCCCATTCGGAGCTATTGCAACTCCCTTTGACCGCAATGGCTTCCCTTCCAAGCCTGCTAATCTCCGTTCCACCTTCAGCCTATTCTCAACACCGAGAGCTGACTTCTCCTCCTCTGTAACCAAATCACCCTTGCCTTCCCCTTCTGCACTCCAGTCTGCTAGTGCATCCACGCGTAGTCCCAAAGCTGCTTTGGTTGCCAACATTCTAGCGATCTTACCCTTGTTCTTTCCAGTGGCTTGCCCAATCAAAGATGCGTGGTAAATAAGTCCATATTTGGGTGTGTCATGCTTGGTCTTGAGCGCTCGGAAAAGCGCCTTCTCAGCTCCAAGAATCTGTATTGTGCTGGCTGGACTTTTGGCTAGATTCATCAGGCTTCCGGCATGCGCAATAAGCCGTGCGCCTACAAGATCGCCTACCAAAGCGGTAAGGTTAGGAGCGATTGCAGTCATCCGAGCGGACAAATAGCTAGATAATACTGAACGATACTCGGTAAAATCTACAACCTGCTCAGCGAGAGCTTGTATGTTTTCCAGGTCCTCCGAGGTAATCTCGGTACCCATGGAAATTTCGGCGGCAGCCTTGACAGCGGTCTCTATTTCTTCCGGTAATATTTCAGCGAGGTCGGCTTTGGCAGCGCTTGTCCTCATCCCCATCTTTAAGATCACGCGGGCGTACGCTAGATTGTCGTTTAAGATTTTCCCCATCTCTGGGAAATGCCAGCCATACCACTCTTTCACGCGCATTGCATACGTATTTAACTCCTTGTCCAATTCGTCCAGGAGCGAGATTGCCTGTACAATCATAGTGTCAACTTTATCGGGTGAAAATTTTAGCTTGTATCGTGAGAGTGAGTGTGATAGACCTAAGGACATAGTGGAGACATCTTGGGGGAGGAGGCCAGGTATAAGTGATGGCAAATGATTTCGGATGGCTCGGTAGAGATCGGCTGTGGTCGAGTCGGATATGAGATTAAGAGAGAGCTGGGGAAGCTTGTTGATTGCATTCGCTTTGAGATTGATCAGCAATCAGAAATGGGTCTTCATCAGGAGTGTGGAAAACTGTACCAAGCTTAGGGTCGGCGACCGCCAGCGACACCTTTTTCTCATCTTTGATCGAGTCTAACAGGGTCGCCAACCGAGGCGTGACTTTTCCTTCCACCAAGGCCGCGGTTTGCTCCAAAGCTGATCTGGTAAGCATTCGCTACCATTAAAGAGAGCGTGTACGCATGTTGGCGCGGCAATACTGACCTGTAGCTGCACTATCGAATTTGTGAAAGTCTTTCAATTGCAAGCTGCCCAACACAAACAGCTCATTAGTCTCAGTGGTCTCCAAAGTTAGGTTACGAAGACCAGATGACAGGTCCTGTATGAAGGCCATTGATATGGCGCGTAAAGAGCATAACGCACAGACTGCAGGTTTCTTCCGCTGATTCGTCGTGAGCTCCAAGCCCTTCTTGTTTGAGGATTTTGGAGCTTTTTGCTTTCAGCAGGGCGTACCCAACGGGGGTTTCTCTATAACCATAATCAGCTTGTATAATTTGGAGTTTAGCTTCGTACTTACTGTAGAATGAAGAGCCCCATGATTGCAGGAAGGCACAACGCCGGTGAAAATAGAATCAATATTCGCAACTTCTGTATTTCGTCGAAAATCTGAGAGTGAAAGTTGGAGAATTTAGGTTTCTCGCTAGTGGAGCCGAGAAAGGCTTAACGCATAATTGCGGACTTGATGTGCGACAGCTCGGTCACATAGTTGCCTCTTAACCTCCCAACCCCCCGCTCTGCTTCGACATTTGTTCTTCATATAGTGGAACCATGGAGGGCCTGTTCTTCAACGTTGATGGCGGGTAAGATATCTCCCCCGAAGACAGCCGACAACATGATCGCTAAGTCTTCTAGATACATTGAGGGTGTCGTTCGTGGATATCGAAACAGTCTATTAACAGGTCAAAACTATAGCAACCTTACGCAATGCGAAAACATCGATGGTATTAGATCTTTGGATATCTACTTCTTCTTGGCTAACTGACAGGACCAGACGTCAAGCTCCAACTATCCCCCGCTTACGGCGACTTTCTCGCATCTCTACCGCCTAATCCTTCGACCTCTTCACTAGCAAACAAAACAACTGACAAACTGGTCGCCGAGTTCAGATACCTTCAAGCACAAGCAACAGGATCGCTAGCGAAATTCATGGAGTACTTGACCTACGGCTACATGATCGACAACGTTGCACTATTAATTACTGGAACGCTGCATGAACGAGACACTCGAGAGCTACTCGAGCGTTGCCATCCGCTAGGGTGGTTTGAGACGATGCCAGTACTCTGCGTGGCGACAAACATCGAAGAATTATACAACTCTGTGCTCATAGAAACGCCTCTTGCACCATACTTCAAAGGGTCGCTAAGCCACCAGGACCTCGACGAGTTGAACATTGAAATCATCCGAAACACTCTGTACAAGAACTATCTGGAAGACTTTTATCGATTTGTAACAGAAAATCCCGAACTTAAGAACACACCGACATCCGAGGTCATGTCGGAAGTACTTGGATTCGAGGCTGACCGAAGAGCCATCAATATCACACTGAACTCCTTTGGTACCGAATTATCAAAACAAGACAGGAGAAAGCTATACCCTAACTTCGGGGGGCTCTACCCGGAAGGTACATTGATGCTCTCAAGAGCAGACGACATCGAAGGCGTTGCACTTGCTGTTAGTGGCAACTCCGATTACAAGTCTTATTTTGACACTGTTGGAATGGGCGGGGGTATGAGTGCTTCTGGTCCGGGGAACATGAGTGGGGGAGGTGGTAGCGACGGGAAGAGTCTGGAGGACATGTTCTACCAGAAGGAAATGGAAATATCGAGGGCGGCCTTTACAAGACAATTTACCCACGCTGTTATCTACGCCTGGGTAAAACTCCGGGAACAGGTGCGCTAATTTTCCAGTTGCCATAGACCTGATTGCTAATAGCGGCTTAGGAGATAAGAAATATCACGTGGATTGCGGAGTGCATAGCTCAGAACCAAAAAGAGCGAATCGGTAACTATATCAGCGTGTTCTAGGAGGGACTTTATCAGTCTCGTCTATATTTCTACGGCAGGAAAACGCGTGAGGGCCATGTAAGATACGCATACTCGTTAGTTCACGACAGATTCCCGATTGACATTCCTCACAACCCACAAGCCTACTTTAAGCCTCTAAAGTGCAGGTCAACATTACCCAGTTCTCTACAGTCCTCCATCCTGTGGTGTTTATTGCACACTCATTTGACATGCGATCCGAGCCGGTGAGTAAATTCTGGCTGAAGATGAAGAAGACGGATGATTGATCCGGACCTCTCAATATGAGATGTTATGGCTTCTTCAAGCGACAATGTTGCTACTATCTGGTTTCTTGGTAGCCACTTTGGGGCTCAAGTAGCGGATAGGGCTGCGATCGATGCAAAAGTCCCCGACTTGCAGCAACCCGGCAATCTCTTTCCAGCTTTCTTTTTTTTAATTTCTCTCTCACATGCGGGTTACGGATTGCACTTCAAACAAGTAAACGACACAAGTACCTGCCTCTTTTGGACGTGACAGTCGTTACCTTATCCGAGCATGTCCCGATCAATTGATAGTGTTCTACTTTCTAGGTCGTTTCATAGTAATAACGTACCTACTTATCTGTTATCGCCATGATGTCAGATTTCCTTATCTGGATAACTTCTTGATAGCCGTGGAGTTGTGCCCATGATATCAATTCGTAGATATGATGAAGTTAGTGGAGCTGATTGTATATGAACATGATCTCTCTCATGTATTGATGATGTGGGATCCGTTTGTGCGTGGATAATCCTACTGGCAATTGTTGACATGTCGTCTACCACTCCGCTTCCTGTCGGCGTTGGCTATGGCGTTGTCGTTGGAATAGGGTTTTTCTTTGCATTCTTAATGTGTGGCATATCATGGGTGCAGGTAAGTAAACTGCTCTGCCAGATAATTCTCCAGGAGAACGACTGACATTGTGCAGAACCGCTACACTAGATTCTCGACCAAGACAAGCGAAGAGTTCAATACCGCCAGCAGGAGTGTCAAACCAGGATTGATTGCAAGCGGGATTGTATCAGCTTGGACGTGGGCGGCGACCCTGTTGCAAAGTAGCACCGTCGCATATGAGTATGGCATTGCGGGGCCGTTCTGGGTATGTCCCTTTCAGCCAATAGCCTGCCGCCTCTACTGCGTTCAAGCTGATGCAAGTAATTCATAGTACGCGGCAGGTGCGACTGTCCAGATATTGATGTTTTCGATTCTGGCTTGCAAAGTAAAGCAAAACGCTCCTCGATGCCATACCTACCTCGAGATCATTTACACTCGCTATGGTGCCCTAACGCATTGGATCTTCATATTCTTTGCACTACTCACCAATATCCTCGTCGGTAGCCAGCTACTCCTCGGGGGGAGTGCGGTTGTCACTTCCCTTACAGGAATGAACGTTTACGCCGCCATCTTTCTGATTCCTCTCGGGGTTTGCGTTTACGTCATACTAGGTGGATTGCGTGCGACGTTTCTATGTAGCATGACCCTGTCTGATGCTGATTTAAACTGACATCAATTCACAGGCGACTATTCCCATACCCTAATCCTCATGGTTGTGATCCTCTACTTCATGTTCTCCACGTATTCTACCAACCCGCAGATCGGTTCACCATCAGCCATGTACCAATTGCTCAAAGAAGCAGCGATTAAACGGCCTGTGGCCGGAAATGAAGGCGGTTCATACATGACTATGAAGTCCAACTTTGCTCTAGTCTTTGGCATAATTCAATTGTGCTCGGGAAGTGGCACTGTCTTCCTTGATCAAGCATACTGGCAAAGAGCCATCGCCAGCCGGCCCACAACTGCTGTACGAGCTTACATTCTAGGAGGCCTGGCATGGTTCGCGATACCTTTCGGGTTCGCTACAACGTTGGGACTTACAGCAGTCGCGCTTACGGACTCGCCAAGCTTCCCAACCTTTCCTAATGGCATGTCTCAATCAGAAGTTTCCTCGGGTTTAGCGTCATCGTATGCAGCCACTGCTCTACTAGGAAAGGGCGGTTCAGTAGCACTGCTCATTGTGCTCTTCATGGCTGTGACCTCCTGCGCCTCGGCAGAGCTCATTGCAGTGTCCTCTATTTTAACTTTCGATATCTTCAAGACATATATGAAGCCCTCGGCCACGCCTAAGCAGCTCATCTTCGTCTCTCACGTCATGATCGGCGTCTTCGGTTTGACAATGGCTGTGTTTGCCTGTATCTGGAATGCGATCGGAATTGATCTAGGCTGGCTTTTCCTGACCATGGGCCTGTTGATTGGTGGTGCTGTGTTCCCAGCTGCCTTCGCTATCACATGGAAGGGTCAAACGAGAGCTGGTGCTATCTCTGGAGCCGTGATAGGTCTCGCTGCAGGACTGATTGCCTGGCTTACCACCGCATATCGTTATTATGGAGCTTTGACGGTCGCGACTACTGGGCTGGAGTATCCCACATTGGCCGGCAATCTGGCTGCGGTCATGACGGGACTCATTGTCTCGGTCACTGTATCTTTGATCAAGCCTGTACATTTCGACTGGGACACAACACGCTTAATCAATGCAGCTCCGGCCGTCTCTACTCCCACGTCCAACTCGATCGAAGACGAGGACCTTGGCAAGAAAGAAGATCTCCCAACTGTCCAAAATGAAGAGAAGGAGGAACTCGAAGACATTGCCGCGGCAGAAGAGCCATCGAAGCTGCGCAGCGCCTTTAAGCTGGCTTGTATCGCCTCATTCGTACTTACTTTCCTCATGGACTTTCTGATTCCCATCCCCATGTTCCTATCGCACTACATATTCTCACAAGGGTTCTTCACTGCCTGGGTGATTATCTCGTTCATGTGGGTATTCTGCAGCGCGGCAATATCGACTATCCTGCCGATTGTGGAGACGGCAGGCTTTTTCAAAAATTTGATAGTGGAGGTTGGCGGCGAATTGCGGGGGAGGAAAAGGGCGGCTGGGAGGTAACGTGGCAGGGATGTGGTGATAGGGAGGGAGGTAGGATGATGGGATCTATCCGGATACATCAGGTGATCTACACGAGGATGTTGTCGGGATAAATTATAGATTCTTGGACATTGTATTTGTTGTTAGACAGGCAAGGTACTTTCGGCTACCTATGGAACAGACTCAGTTCAGATTGCTAGAAAATGTCTCAAGTCAGGCGGAAAGGAAAGCGGATGCTCTCCGCCGATGGGACATAAGGGCGCTCTCGCTCGTTCTCTCCTCAGTGTCAGCCTGCAACTTCCTCCATCCTCGTTAACACACCAGCCACCACCACCCACCCATTGTGGGAAACTCTTCTGCATTTATCTCGAGTCTTTTCTGCACAGTCGTTAGTAACCGTTGCGGGGACCGGTTATGAGTGGTCGGGGTAATCGGCGAACACGCACAAGGGTTCCCCACTCGCTCGGTCGGTAGCTTAGGGCTTCTTTCTTGAGCTGTTTTCTCCACCCGGAAATCCTTTGATCTAAAAGCTGCTTCCCATCGCTCCCCCGCCTCTTATTTTACTATCCACTAGATTTGAGAATTGAGGGTCCTCACCCAAGATCATCGATGAAATGACAGGATGAGTCGGCGTGGTAACCGAATGCTCCTTGTGCAGTAGACTGCATGTTCCATGACACCATTCCGCGTCTGGACAGTGTCCGATGGAACATGCTTGTCCGACGTTGCATGAGAGAGCACGTTCCTGTCACTCAATGTCATCTTGCCCTGGCCCAACCCCGCAGAATTGAATGCACATGATTCAGATGAAGAAGCTTGAGAATCTGAGGCCCAACTTCTCCGGTAGCGGGAGCTTGCTTGTGTTGTGCTATGTACGTATGTGACCAGGTAGAGGTAGCTATAAAGTCTTGCTTGAGCTCCCTTGTTGTTTACTTTCGCCCCCCCGGTTGCCTTTTTGAAAGACTCTCCACGCCTTTCAGAAACCGATCCAGCGCCCGCATCCTTCTCCATCTTCTGACGTATTGCGCGAACTTGTGCTTGACAAGAAGCAGTCTCTCAAAATGTTTTCTCGTTCGGTTCTAGCAGCCGCGTCGCTCGTTCTTGGAGCTCTTGCGCAACAAAATCCCTTTCAAGAATACACCATTTCTGCGCCTGGCATCAATGCTACCTTTATAGCTTATGGTGCACGTCTGACCAAGCTCTTTGTCAATGACAAGAACGGCAACCCTCAAGACGTCGTCCTCGGCTACGACAATGGCACGAGGTACCTCCAAGATACCGAGACGGACCACACTTACTACGGTCCCATTGTCGGCCGCTATGCCAATCGGATCAAGAATGGCACCTTCACCATTGACGGCGTCACTTCTCACATCCCCGAAAACGATAACAAGGGCCACGATACTTTACATGGTGGCTTCATTGGATACGACCAGCAGAACTGGACAATTGCAAATTGCAATGCGACAACCATCACTTTTGCATTCCTGGATCTAGCCCAGTCAGGGTTTCCTGGAAATGTCATGAACTACGCGACATACACTGTGTCATCGCCCGCAACAGGACCTCGATGGACGTCTCGACTGATCTCGATTCCTCTCGACGAGCCTACACCCATCATGCTTTCCAATCACGTCTACTGGAACCTTGGTGCTTTTGTCAGCAAGGAGGGTAGCACTATTCTGAATCACACTTTGAGCATGCCCTACGCCGCACGCTACATTGGTATCGACAACATTGAAGTACCCACTGGGCAGTTGTTCGCTACTGCGAACACGCCCTACGATTTCACCTCCCCGAAGCAGATCGGCAAGGATATTCTGAAAGCGCTTAACGGTTGTGGCTTCAACTGCACAGGCTATGACAACGCCTTCATCATGGACCGCCCTCGATACTCTGCCCCCGAGGCTACAGACTTGGTCCTCCTCTCCATGTCATCACCAGAAACCGGCATCCAACTCGATGTCAGAACCAACCAGCAGAGTATCCAGTTATACACTTGCGACAACACCAAGGGAACAATCGGTGTCAAGGCGAGCCAACAGCACATCCCTGGCCAAGATACGAAAGTGCCCCAGTTTGGATGCATCGTTATTGAGACCCAGCAATGGATCGATGGTATCAATCACCCAGAATGGGGCCAGCTGCAATACCAGATCTACACGCCTGAGACTCAGCCGGCGGTGAATTACGCGCAATTCGATTTCAGCATCGCGGAGTCGGAGGGCAAACAAAACCACTGCTAAGGATGAGAGGGATTGTGTTCGGTATCTGATGGTAGGTAGGTTGACTTTGACGCTATTGCGCCTCAATTAATGTAGATAGACCAATCAAAATACCTCCCATTTGAATTGTCCATACATTTGGTGTTGAGGCGGTTTCATAGGTACCCCAGCGTGCCCGGATCTACAGTACAGTAGCAGAGTCTCGGTTAGCCTTATGGGCTAATTGTTTACTGTTTACACCACCAAAACCATTATTGTGACAACCGAACACCTAACAACGAGAGAATGGAGGTTTATAGAGCAATCCAGGAATCCAGGAATACATCTCTTGAAACGCATCAACAATTGGCAATATGTCTCGCAACGAGATAATCATGACCTCTTCTCCAGATCCATTGGGCATGTCCCAGGATAGCCCTCTCACGATATCACCATCTAAAGCCAGCCGCAAGATAACAACTCCACGGAAAGTCCTGAGCGATTCAAGCGGCAATGTACGACTCCAAGATTTCTTCCTTACAACTCCACCTGGTATACGGTACACTTCCTCTTCGCCTAACAAATCAACCGCGCAAACCGAGAACCAGATTAGTCCTTGGCGAATACGTGTAACTGTCGAAGCCGAACGTGAGGACATGGACAATGGAACCCCTTCAAAAAAACCGCCGCCTACGAAACGGCTCACCGAGCGCACAACTACGACTGCGGTGCCTTTAAAGGGTGCTGGTGACTCATCACCATCACCTGTAAAGAAAGGTAGAGGGAGACCTAGAAAGTCACTGGATGCACCAGCGAAGAGGAATGGTACACCAAAGCCCAAAGCCGCTGGTAGACGCAAGACAATGCCAGTAACGGTGGAGGAGGCAGCCAATGGTTCTTCTGCGCAACCTACATCTCCTAGAGCGGGCAGAGGCAGGCCAAGGAAGAGCTATGAACCGACTGTCGAGCAGGCCGAAATACAAGAGGATGAGAATGACGCGTGCGAACGAACACCAACCCGGCCGAGAAGTAAAGGAAGAAGAAAGGCAATGACACCAGTCAGGTTTGAGGGAAATTCGGATATTACCAGCGTAGATGCAAATAGCGTTGGGCTTGACGAGGAAACAGCGGGAAGTGCTAAAGATTTTTCGGAAGACCTAGAGCCTACTTTGTCAAAGGGGAGACGTCCTACGCGCAAGAGCTTGGAGAAGACACGTCTTTCTGAAGCTCAGTCTAAGCCTACCGAGGATATTGGCTTTAAGGAGAACGAGAACTCTAGTGGCATGGGGGATGCACCGGGTGATGTGGAAAACTCCAACTACGAAGGAGCGTCGCTTGACCAGCATGACGAAGATATGTGGAGATTGATGATCCGTCAAGACAGCGTATCTCCAGGACACGGAATGTCTGAGTCTTCTAATTACGATGAACAATTTCAGAGCGAAGACAACCCAGTTGAGCCGACTACCGACCCGACGGACGAACATCAGGAATTTGATTCCATACTCGAGAGCGAAGGCTTTAGCATGGTCTCTGTATCTTTGCTTCCATCCGCGAGGCAGGATTCTAGCAGTCCAGCGGTATCTGAAGAAGAGGAGATCGAGGACGAGGAGGAGCAGGAGAGCGAGGACGAGAACATGAAAAAGCCTGTCCCGGCAGTGCCAGCATCTAGAGTTCCAGTCGGAACACCTTTATCGGACACCCAGCCAGATTCGAGGTCGTCGGAGAGTGCAAGGGTCTCAGCGCAGAGAAGCCCGGCTGAAGGGGTCGATCTATCAGTATCCCAGATGCCATCGTCTCCTCCCCCAGTGCCAAATCGTCTCCAAACACGACTGCCAACTCAGAAACAGACCCCGTCGATTATTTTTTCGTCGCCTGCGCTTCCACCACCTCTCGCATCTCATCAACCCCGTCTTTCTCCACGAACAATGGATAAACCAACAGATGGCACACCGAAGCTTGTCCGTGTCGTCCGAGCGGGCATCGCGCTTCAAGGTGTGCTGAGTCCTAAGAATAGTAGTGCGAAGCCAATCTTGGAGTCGGTTCCAGACGTAGCCCAGGCTTCGTCTTCTGCTTCGTCCACGAGGTCGCCGAAGGAACGACTAGATGACTTATTTAGTGGCTTTGGCGCCGGTACGAGGAGAGAATTGAGGGCTGGGCTTCGGCTTGGTGAGGAGCTTGCAAAGCGGCAGCAAGCTGGCGCCGACAAGCAATCATTTGAACCGACGCCCGAAGACGATGTGTTCTTCCGCGAAGCTGAATCGACTTATCCAGTATTACCAAGTTCCAGTGTCACGAAAGGCTATAGCCTGAAGCTACCGGGGCCAGGGCAGAAGATCGAGTACCCAGTCCTCTCGAACAATCAGCTACCAAGTCCTGCACGAAGTGAGCCAGATGACGATGCTGATCGTATGAGCTGGAAAGCAGACAAGCCAGTAAAACTGGAAGTGCCCAGTTCGACTAAAGCACAGATCGACCTTCCTCTTGCTGATCGTTCAACTGACAATTCTGCGATCGACGAGACCATGATGGCACGTTTAGCGGAATGGCAGCAGGAGAGAGAGGCTGTAAGCAGACAGATTGAAATGGCTAGCGCAAGTCAAGTCATTGTCATCGACAGTGATGATGACGAAGATGAGCAACAAGAAGAAGCGGAAGATGAAAGTGAGGATATCTGGCAAACGGAGGCTCACTTTTCAGATCCTGTTCAAGAACCATCGCCTGAGCGGATCGAAGATCTTTTTCCTAATGAAGTAGTTAAACCGCGTAGGGCCAAGCTACCCAGCCCATGGCGAAGAAACAGCCAAGTTGTCTACAGCGATGAGCCTGTGCCCAGTGAAGACGCGATTTGTAGCGACGATACGGCTCCTAACGAATCTGACTCGCTCTGGCAGCCAGATGGCGAAGCAACAAAGACTTCGAAGAAGCGGGAGGAGAGGAGGCAGAAGAAGCAGGAACAGGAGGCCTCTGCAGGCTCTAATGTCATTGATTCATCGACCATCAATCCAAGCATTGATAGCGAGCCACCCTCCAAAGTACAGCGGGTATCGGAGGATTCAAAGCCAAGGCTCGCCGAGGCTACCGAGAAAGTCGTTGCCGAGAAGGCTCTGCAGGGAGATAGCCCTTCTGGGAATACCGCAGCATACTTTGAGAGCAACGAAAAGTCAATCACCGATATTATGACCAAGGAGCAGAACCCTACGTTGGAGGACAGCTACGCATATTCTGAGAATGACGCAGAAGCCTCCCTAGGAACGATGAAAGAGCAGAAAAGCCCTTCTCCAGACTTTGATGCATATTCCGAGAACGATCAATCACAGATGTCTGAACTCTCGTATGAGCAGACAGAACTTAGTTTGCCTGGCAGCGAGTCTGTCGGCGAAATAGCATCCGAAAATTCCAGCACATGTGTCGTTGATGAGACGATGCCTCCTGATCTTCGGAGGCAGACTGTTATCAATGCCTCCACCCAAAAGCAACTCAAGAACCGTGCCTCTCATATTGCACCCCCACAGCCAGCTGCGCCTTCACAAACCGCTCCATCATCCTGGCTCACCAGCCTCACATCCTACATCCCCCTCTGGCGCACCTCCACCCCCACAACGACGCCCCCAACCCCCAGTTGGCCTTCCCTCAGCGTCCATTTCCCGTGGACAACCGCCCACTTCCACGCCCTCTACCCCCTCTACCGCCGTCAACTCCACCACCCCTCCACTTTTCCATTCTCCCCACTCTCTCCATCAGCCGAGTACCTCAACACCACCATCCCCGTCGCCGGATGGGAAAAGCCCTTTACAAAAGCTGACTGCGCCGTCGCCGATGCCTTCATGCGTGTGTTGGGTAAACGGGGCAAAGCAAGCACCTTTGCGGCCTTGACAGGCGAAAAGCGCATTGAGGTAGTGGACGTGCTAGAAATGCTGACGAAGCTCTGGATGGGCGGTGTGCAGCGGGGGGAGGCGAAGGTGGGGGATGGGATTACGGGATTGGATACGTCTATGGATGAGGTGAAGGTGTGGAGGGGAGTGGTGGTGCCGGGGGAGGAAGGGGAGAGAAGGTGTGCGCAGTGTAAGATTCGGGAGGGGAGGTGTCGCTGTTGGGGGGAGGGGTTGTAGGGGTTATATGAGATGGTTGAAGTCTGGTGGTGGGAAGCAGGAGGGGCAGAACTTGGAGTGGAGTTGTTTGATAGGAGATTAGAGGTTGGAGAGACGATAGAGTGAGGGTTTGGAAACGATTAGAAAAGAGAATGGATCAAATATTGAAACAATGTCGATACACGCAACCCCTGCATTTCCAGTTAATTCACTCCTATCCGTCCAGTACTTTGGAAGAACCCCATCCATCGCACGAACGAACAAACCACCCACAGTTTGCGTCCACACCTCGAATCGAATCGAACCCTCTCACTCATCAACTCCAGACACACCATTAAATCCAATAATCCCATCCCATCCCATCCCATCCCATCCCGTCCCGTCCCATTCCCACTTCCTAGCGAAATACCTACCCACCTCACCACCACCATCATCGCCATCGCCATCGCTATTCTTCTCCTTCTCCTTCTCACCCTCGCCCTCACCCTCACCCTCACCCTCACCCTCTCGCCCTCAAATCCGAGCACGTCAATCTAAACAACCCTTTCTTTCGAGACCAGTTTCTGGGATCAGTATTCATGGTCTGGTATGGAATGGTCTGGTCTGGTATGGTAGGGGGGAAATGTATTTTTTTTGGTTTGAGAGATGCTGGTTAGGAACTAGGAGAGCTGGTTTTTGGGAAGAAAGGGGGGGGGTTTGTTGGTGGAGTTTGTGGATGGATGGGGGATAAGGGGGTGGGATTTGGATTTGGATTTGGATTTGTGGGGGGAAGGGGGGTCCGGGTGGAAGTGGGACTACTCTTTCCTAAGAATGGTTTGAGTGCGGGTTGAGATGGTGGGGGGTTGTGAAGATGAGGAATGATGTGGTCGAGGAAGGGGGAGGGGCAGAGATTGAGCGTGGGTTTTTTGGCAGTGCGGATTTCTGTTTTTCGACTTTTGTGATGTGGAGGCTCCTGTGGGGGGGGTGTTTTGGGATATGTGAGATCTGCTTGGGATGGTTGCGGTGGTATCTTGTGAAGATTGATTTTTGGCTGGGGAATCGGGGGTTCTCGATTGGGAGTGGGCTGTGGTTCAATAGCGGGTGAGGGGAAAAAAGGTGGGGTGTGCAGGCTCGTTAAATCCTCCTTTATGATGACTGCAATGAAGCGAAAATGGATTATTCCATATATATCTCCTCCCTCAACCTCTGCAGATTCCTTAAGAATCCAGGGCCGCGGCTGATTTCGGCACTCGGTCTCCCTTGCTGCTCCTCTACGGCTTTCCTCCCTGCTACGCTCACACCCCGTCGCCTTCCCGTGACCCCTTCGCTCCTCTTCCTATCTTCCTCCTCCACAACCCTCGCCAACCCATCCACCCACTTCCCCCGCGCCTTCTCCTCCCCCGTCCCCTTCCACACCCCCACAACCTCTCTCAACTCCTCCACCCGCGCCCTCGCCTTCTCCAACCCGGCGCTGCTATCCTCGGCCATCATATCGAGGACTTCTTGCCGTAGGCGCGAACACGCTTCTTGGCCTTTGGCTTCGAGTGTAGGGTCCGAGATGGAGATTAGGGAGGAGAGAAGGGAGGGAGGGAAGGGCCAGGAAAGTGCGAGGGAGAAGGTTTGCGTGGTGCTTTGAAGGCGGGATTTTACGTGCTGGAGGGTGCGCAGGCGGGTGATTGCGTTGGGGGTTGATGGGAGATCGGTGCTTTCGGCAGGCGGAATGGCTGGTTTTTCGCCTTCTTGTTCTTTTTCGTGAGAATTCCCGCCGACGGCGAGCAGACCATCAGGTACAAACTCTGCAATTGCAGGCGCCAAGACTCCCGTTGCCGCAAGGGATTCGGTGAGCGATAAGGCGTCACCGCGGAGGAGTTCGATTTCGTAGGTCAGCCGCGTAGAGGAGCGAAGAATGTCGTCAGTCAGAGAAGTGAGTGTTTGCGAGAGGCGGGCGGTCAGGGCGGAGAGGGTGGAGATGTGGGATTGGGTGCTGGAGGCGAGGGTGGAGAGGGCGGGTGTGGGAGTGGCGGTTGTAGAGGGGAGGGTGGTGTTGAGGTAGGTTATTGCGGAAAAGGTGGGGGAGAGGAAGGGCTGGAGAGTAGGATCGGTGAGGGTGGAGGAGCGGGAGGACGAAGAGGCGGTCATCATGCTGGTTCTTGTGATGGGATTGATGGCACTCTTCTCTCCGATACCTTGCGTTGATTGGTCTTACAGTACAGTACTTCCGTACATCAACTTCAGGTGGAGCAACCCACAGTAGCGAGCGGCTCATTCCCGCTGTCGTGCCTGGGTCTAGTTACCCGGGGCTAAGATAGGGATCTCGATAGGCGTCGAGCAGCTACTGTACTGTAGGTAGCTTTACTGTACTGTAGTAGCCTTGTTCAAGCATCATTGTTGCCTGCCAACCAAAGTAGACATGTTGGGGGGGAAAGCCCCGAATGTTGTGTTGACACGCACTTCCTTCACCACAACTCTTGGAGTCACATATCAATAGTAGAGTCAACGTCATCTGCATCGAAAATCATCGACCTTTAGATGCATCTCCTTGCAACGATTGGGCCATGATTTAGAACACAACATTCTGTGAACTCTCTAGGGATTTTTGACGTCCTCAACAGCCTCCCAACACCCTGCATAGGCAAGGCTGCTTCATGTCGAACCTGCCGAACGTACTGCCTACTAATTGAAGCTCTCTTCTTTTCGTTGCATTACCCTTTCCCATTTCTAACCCTCACCCCTCACCTCAACGTCGTTGAATCCTCAGCAGCACGGCTCAAGGCCGACCCCATTAGCACAAACACTACTTCGCTATGCCTCGGAAAGCTTTTGTTGCTGATCTACAGGATGTTTTACGGCATTTCAGAAGCCCCAATATATCAGGTCTCAAGGCTGGAGGTGAAGATGGTTCTGTCACATTTCAGTACAAAGTACCAGAAGGATCTGCTGCAAACGTCACAGTGCAAGCATTTGTCCCGGGTGAGCATGTTCTTTTTATAATATCTTCCCAACGATGCTTGATCGTGGGTTCTTGCTAATATGGTTTCCTGTAGACCTTGGAGAATATCCATCATCTCACGAATACTATGTCTACACCGACTCAACAAACGTCCCCGCCTCCATAAGCTCTGCCTTGCAAGAGCCAGGCTCGCTACACGGACTGGTCCTCTCCCAAATGCTGTCCAAGATTACCAAGCTACTTGACAAAGCCACGGCAGGCTCGAAGCATAACCCGGTCGACCTTGATGATCCAATGGACATTGACGAGTCTGAATCAGAGCTGGAGTCAGATCCCGAACCTGAACACTCTGATACCGACAGCGACCCAGAACCTGGAGGCTGGTCTCCAGGTTCTCCTCGCCACTCTCAAGCTGCCATTGGAGGCAGCCGTAAACGGTCTGGAAATCATCAGACCTTTTCGGTTGACAATACTAGAATCCGACTTGATCTTCAAACCGCGAAACTAGCTGGATTCCGCGTTGGTCATCTTGGAGGATTACTGAACGGCGGCGAAGACGCATTTGTAACCATCTCTTGCCGCGTTGCGAAACTTGGAATTTCAGATGAGGCCCTACAAGCCTGGCACCTCGAACCCAGTGAATACTTCATACTTCTCATTCGCTATACAGCTGGATATCGCCCGCTAGAGCGCCTAGTTGCAAGAGAAACAGCTGGTGGAACAAAAACGGTTGAGATGCGAGTTGGGCTAAGCCAGAAATATAAGATCAAATATGACGAGGCAATCGAGGCATTCAGCAAAACAAAGGACAATCGCAATTGTACAGAAAACTCGAATGTTGAAAAGTCTGGATCATCAAAAAGTGGAGGCCTGGGTCGTCTTTTTGTTGGTCGACCACTCGATGAACTGATGAATGCGCGACTGCTGGAGTTGATCAATTACAGAATTTCAGAAGGATTTCCGTGGGGTGGAGCAGAACAGTTTTACAATGATCATCAGGGGAGGAACATTAATAACAGTGACGTCGCGGAACCGAGATACTTGGCAGACGATGCATCACAACTTGAGAGAACCTTACCAAGTATAGTCACCGCGGACCATCTAATCCCGCTTCCCAAAGCTCCATCTTTTCCACTAGTTGCAATGCAGTTCGCCCTCCGTCACCTCGTCAGATGTACCGAATTCTGCTTGGTCTGCCATTGCAAGGTCGAAGCCGACTTTGAGGCGCTCAAACCATACGTCTGTTCCAAACCACTATGCCTTTATCAGTACATGGCTCTAGGCTTTGGGCCTAGTATCGAGCATGAAATCATGTCACAACCCCACGTTGTCGATCTCCTGGTCAGTTTTTGCTATTCCAGTGCGTCAAGTCGTAAGCTGTCAAGTCTCCCGGTTGGCATGGGCCTAATGGTTCCTCCACTGTCTCTTATTGCCTTCCGGGAAAACCCGTATACTGGAAATTATGCATCTCGGGCGTATGCATTGGCGTTCCCTTACAGGGCGGATGGTGTAAATTCTCCAAAGGCAGCTACACATACCAAGAAAATAGAGGATGTCCAGAAATTCAAGGCTAAGTTCGATCGAAATCGTATGGAGCTCATATTTCCTTCGGGTGTGAGATCAGGTCTCTTACGCCCTGGCCACTGGATCTGCGTTACTATCGCTGGGGTGCCTGAGGAGCGACTACATTGTAAAGTTATAGAAGCATTATATCCTACCGTTCGTTTAGGACAACCTATCGTGAGAACCTCCATTAACATCGATAATCCAAGACAGGGCAACGCTACCAGCATCGTTGAGCAGCACCGCCATGTCTCGCTCTTTGGAAAAGCACAGGCCCCAACTCCCGCAACAACACCACCCCCTGTGCCCTCTCTGGTCGATGGATCTTCGCGTCCGGAGGTTGAATTCGTTGTCTACGACCAGAACTTTGACGACCTCGATGACGCTGAGAAACAGAACTCATTGTGCATGCTCCTCGATACACTTCCGAGCATTATCCAGATGAAAGACTTCCTAGGGACAAGAAACGGCAAGGACGTGTCCCTTCGAGCATGGCCGGATCGATTCAGCCCTGCAGCACTTGGCGTGCTCCGCTGGATCATTGCTTCCAACAGATCTTGCATCGTCCAGGTTGATAACATTGATGGCGAATCTCGCAAAGCTGAAGAAAGAGTGTCTGGCATGTCGCAATGGATGCAGTTCAGATTTGCGCAGGGAGCACCCGACAAAGAGCAGAGATTTGTTTCTGCAGTTCGTGAGACAAAAGGAGACTCGACTTTCCCAACCATGTTTGCTTGGCATGGTAGTCCCCTGCACAATTGGCACGGGATTGTCAGAGAAGGACTTCACTTTCAACATACTGCTCATGGCAGAGCATTTGGTAATGGTGTATATCACTCGTTACAGGTAAACACGAGCTTGGGCTATTCCGGAATGCACAACTTCAGTTCACAATTTAGCGAGGATGGAATGTGCGCCTTTGGAACTTGGCCTCATAGTGATCTGAGGATCTCACAAGCTATTGCATTGAACGAGATTGTTAATGCACCAGAAAAATATGTCAGCAGCAACCCACATCTTGTGGTTGCTCAGCTCGATTGGATCCAATCACGCTACCTCTTCGTCAAATGCAATGTGCAGGGACAGAAATTGGAGGATAAAATTCCGACTCAGGTATATGGGCAAGATCCTAAATACACACCTATGGGATCGAATAATGAGAGGATTGTTATTCCAATCACCGCGGTCAGCAAGTCTAGGAGACCTGTGCCAAAAGCTGTCACGGCCGTCAAGAGTGGACATAAGAAAGCGAAAGTCGACGCGCAAAGTTCAATGGACATGGAAGAGGTTGTCTTTCTTAGCGATGATACCGACGCGGAGGATCTCGAGATCCTCTTTTCAGATACCGAAGAGGCGCTGCCGAAGTCACACCACTCGCAGCAGCCTCAGCAGCCTCAGCAGCCTCCAGCAAGCCGGAAGACAGGCAAGATGAAGGCTGTCATAGATCTATTCACGAAAGTGGCAGAAGTTCCCAAAACTGATTTCGTACCTGGCACTCTTGACTACAAGTCACTACCATTACTGGAACCCCCAGCTTATGCGACTTCATCTGCTTCTAGGCAACTCCAGCGAGAACTCACTGGCACCTTGAAAGTTCAAGATACGCATCCTTCACATGAACTAGGCTGGTACCTTAACCCAGAACTCATCAGTAACGTCTATCAATGGATCATCGAGCTCCATTCTTTCGAACCCCATCTACCTCTGGCAAAGGAGATGAAATCCAAAGGCCTGAAGAGTATAGCAATGGAGATGCGCTTTGGCAAGGACTACCCCATGAGCCCACCATTTGTTCGCATCATCCGTCCTCGGTTTCTGAGTTTTATGCAAGGTGGAGGTGGACACGTCACTGCTGGGGGTGCTTTGTGCATGGAACTTCTGACCAACTCTGGTTGGAGCGCTGTGTCGAACATTGAGTCAGTATTACTGCAGGTACGTTTGGCTATCTCGTCAACGGATCCAAAGCCTGCACGTCTCGAGCCAGGACCTATTCGTGATTATGGGGTTGGAGAGGCGATTGAAGCCTACATTCGGGCTTGTCAAACACATGGAGTGAGTTTCGAATATTTGTGATAATGGATGGCTTTGGCTAACGGCTTTGTAGTGGGAAGTACCCAAGGACTTCAGATCGACTTATGCTGCGCCAGTACAGGGTTTCAACGGCATTTACTAGTGATAGAGCTAAGTGGGAGTTGATAATTGACAAGAGGCGCTCGGGTTACTATTCGATACCACGGACGGCGTTTGTGCTCATGGGCTCACTGACTGGAGTTTCTAAAACAAAGGCGGATTATTCAGGTGGCATTATCAAATTTATGCAAAGGAAAAGGAGTAAGTCGCAGTGGTTTGGGATGTCAATCTGAGTATCAGCGGAGTAATAGAGAATCATTTCGATTTTGGAGAAATGCTAGCTTTGTTCTCCATTACTAGTGGACAAGCATCTCGATGGTCTCAGTTTGACAGTACGATGTCTGATTCTTCCATCTGCATAAGCAAGCGCAGCTCGTGGTCATGTTTAGAGGGTATGCATACGAAAATTATTCTGCTTCTCAAGAATAGGATCGTGCAAAAACGCTTCTATTAGCCGAAGACCCAAAGGGCCAGTATCTGCTTGCCCTGCAGCGTATCGGAGTAAGTGAGCTATCGTGTGCATGGCCGGAAGTGAGCCGTCAGTAAACAAAACTTACTTCTCTATTCACAACACATCCGTGGACTCCATTAAGCCAAATCAAAAGAACCTTGGCTTTCTCTAGTCTAGTCTAGCTCATGCATCAAACATTCACTCCACCTCATCTTACTACTGTACGTGCTCGTGCGAAAACAACAAACCCTTCGCGCCAAACCGTCTTGTTTACTTCCCTCATTATCAAAATAACACAACAAAACAACAATCCCACCTCAACCCCTTCATCCTCCACCCACATCACCACCACTCTTTTCCCCCTTTTCATCTCTACCTACCCATTCCCATCACCCCATCCCCACAACCAAACTTCAAACCCCTCACCACTCACCCCGCAAAACCACCCCCCCTACCCAGTCCCTTCTCGCCTCACCATCCATCCATCCATCCCTCGAGGCAACCCAAGCCAAGAAACATGGAACTCCGCCTCCACCCCTGGCGCATCCACACCCCGCGCCAGCCCATGGATCGACCGGTGGAGGAGCGGAAGCGGAATCAGAATCGGGTACGTTGCTTTCATTCTCATTCTCATCGTTCGGTTTACTTCCCTGGCTTTGAAAAGTTCGCGTCGTCGTTTGTTGCGTGGGGCTTTGTTTGTGAGTTTGAGAGTTTCAGAGGGGGAAACAATGCGGTTGTTTTTTCATTTTGTATTTTTCATTTTTTTTGGCTTGAGAGGTGGGCTTTGTTTTCTTTGGTGCGAGGAGGCGGGAGCAAAAGCATCGCGTTCCTTCTTTTCGGCGTTGAATTTTTTTTTTTCATTTTTCGAATATCTTCTTGTACGTTTCATCGTGCGATCCCTTTCCACACCCAAAAAAAAATAAAAAAGTCCACGTCATGCTCCTCTCAATGGATGCCGCAGACCTGTATTCCCCACACCCCCACCCGCAACCACAATCACCCCTCTCACCCACACTCACACTCACACGCCCCTCACCCAGCTTTCCCAAACTTCCCAAACAAAAGCAAAAACCCTCCCTGCTAACCACCACCCTCACCTACCTCCAGAAATCCACCTCCCTCTCCCCGCTCTCGCAGGCCCACTTCCCGGTGCGCACCCCCAGCGGCTCTGGCACCAAGATCCCACACACCGATCCTTTACCCACGCACCAGACCGACCTCGAGGGCTTGCTCAACCATCACGCGGGCGAGCTGCAGCGGCTGGCGGACCGGTGCGATTTTCTGAACGAGTGGATGGATGCGGATTGCGTGGTGTTGGAACGGTTGAAGAGGGGGGTGCGGTTTGAGATTGAGGGGGCGTTTGCGGTTGCGGTTGCTGGGGGGGAGGAAGCGGAGGAGGGGCAGGCGGGGGCTGAGAGGGCTGAGGGGGAGGGGGTTGAGAGTGGTGAGAAGATGGTGGTGACGAAGGAGGAGATGGAAGCGATGACCGAGGAGCAATACGCCGAGGACTGCCGCATCAGCGAGCTCACCGAGCGCGTCGTCATGATAAAGAAGTGGCGTAAAGAGCTCGAGCGCAGTGTAGTTTGGCAGCGCGACGAGCACCTCCGCGTCGAAATCGCCCTGGGCCGCAAAAGCCACTCTTCCGGCTCTCGAAAGGGCAAAGCGGCGAGGACGAGCAACGGCAGTCAGGAGGAGGCGGTGGTGGAGCTGGACGGCAAGGAGCTGCTGGGGGTGGTGGGCGCGGGGGGGAAGTGGGTGGGGGAGGAGTGGAAATGTTGCAGGGAGAAGTGGAGTCGAGGGACGGGGAGGTTGCCGACGCAGACGGAGTGGGAAGAGATGTTTGGGCATTATGAGGAGAGGCGGATGGAGGAGAGGAAGAAGTTTGTGAAGTGAAGTGTGGCGAGGAGTGTTCGTGGGACTGGATCGGTCCTCCTGCATAATGCGTTGGGGACAGTATGATTTGGAAGTAAGCAGACTCAAAGGGTTCGGCCGATAGAACCAAGGTTTCCCGGAATATAGTGAATATCCTACACATTTAATCCAGCCCCTCAAAGTCTTCATACTCTTGCTCGCGTATGTTCTTGCGTTTCACCTCCTCAATCATTCTCTCTAGTTCACGTTGTTCGTCTTTCTCTTCCGGTGTCATCTTCTCCCATTTTTCGTGCTCGCGTTTCGTTCGTTTCTTCTCCCTTCGTCTCTCTTTTTCTTCTTGTAGGTCATGCTTTTGGCTCCATGCCCGTTTTAATTCATTCTTGACCGGTAATGGTTTAGCAAAAGCGGAAGCCTTTTCTCCCTCTTTTTCGTCCATCGCTTGCAGCCTTTGCTGCTCCCTCGACTTGTCCTTGTAAGCGTAGGTACTAAAGTCTATCTTGACTCCCAGTGAGTTGTCACCTTCCCAACGCTTGAGTTCGGGCATCTTGGGGAGTTTGAGTAAACCCCAAGCTTTGCCGAGGTCTTCCCAGTCGAGATCACTGACTCGGAAGATACTAGAGGCTTGATGTTTACTGTATGCCTTAACCCAGCTAACGAAAGCACGCTGCGCCTTGTCGTGAAGTGCACGGTCCGCAAGTACCACCTTTCGCATCGCCTCGGTCGAGGCAGTAGCATCTTCATCAGTAACGCCAACAGGTGGTGTGGTCAACGGAGTCACAGGCGTCTTTCGAACCTCTAGATACGACACGTAATCCTCTTCCCGACCGGGTTGCAGAAAGATGACACTCAGTCCTTTACGACCTGCACGTCCTGCTCGGCCACAGCGATGGAGGAACACCTTAGGATCACTTGGCGGATCAATCTGAATCACCAAATCTACCTGAGGGATATCAAGACCGCGCGCTGCGACATCAGTGGTGATGAGAATACTAAGTATGCTTGCGTTGGCAAATTTCGCAAAGTTCTTTTCCCGAACCTTTGGGGGATGCTTGCCGTGGAGTGGAACAAGAGAAAATGGTTGACTGTCGCGGGTAGGAAGTATGGAGGGTAGAACATGCTGGAAGTAATCAACAGCAGCACATGTTGAGAGGTACATGATGGTCTTGTTTGGAATTGGCGTCAGTGATGACAGGAGTTTAGAGATAGCAGGAAGCTTGTGGGAGGCAGAAGTGATTAGATAGCTCATCTGAAGACTACATACTCGACCGTCAGTGTGGCTAGTCTAGGGAACTCTGGGAGTTACCTTAAAGGGGTTCTTCTGTCCTCCCCACCGTTTATACCCTTGACTTTGACTGCAACCTTGACTGGGTTGCGTAGACCGACTCTAATGATTTGATCCACGGCCTCACTAACACTTGCACTGAACAAACCGGTTCGTCTTTGTTTCGGTAATCTGCCCAAGATCTTCTGCAGGTCCGCAGTAAAGCCAAGATCCAGAAGCCTATCGGCCTCATCCAGTACTAGCACTTCGAAAGAAGATTGCGGACAATGAACATGAGGAGAAGATAATAGCTCTAGTAGACGGCCAGGCGTTGAGATCAGTAGATTTGGAGAATGCTTGAGGAAATGATTCAGATCTTGAGCGGTAGTGGTATCTCCGCCAACAAGCAACTGAGGTACTACTGTCAAAGCTGATGAAGAGAAAGTAGGCGGTAGTGCTTGAGCTTGGCCGACTGTTGTTTCGCCTGGGTCCTCTTCAGGAGGCTTCATGGCTGCGGCGGATGGTCCATGGAAAAACAACAACGATTGGAGGACACCATGAATCTGAGCCGCAAGCTCCCTTTGGCATAGTCAGATAACTTAACAGTTACAGGATGTTTGCAACGTTCGGTACCTGGTAGGCGAAATGATGATAGCTCCAACATGGTGCTTCTTGAGGGGGTCCTCTAGTCGGAGAAGTCTTTCGACTATGGGAATGAGGAAGGCAAGTGTTTTCCCGCTACCAGTGACTGCCTTCAACATCTCAACATCCGGTTCCATCCTGATGGACTGCCATTCTTACCTCAACTACTACATCCTTATGTGCCATGAAAAGAGGTATCGTTGAAGCCTGTACTGGGGTCATCCGTAAGAAACCCATGCTGGTAACAGCGTCCAGGATCCATTCCGCCAGTGCAGGTGTCAAAGCTTCCCATGCTCGGGATGATGAAGAGGATCTCGCGGCTCTGGACGTAGCTTTGGCGGTTTCAGGCGCCATCTGGAGTTGAAAAGTATCAGTTGGGATTCTGTTGTTGCCAAGATGGACAGAAATTTCGGCCTACCTCAACCCCGATTAGGAATCGTGTGAGCGCCGCCTTATCGTCGCGCAACGCGGCAGAATCCCTGCACAAGGCTGAGGTTGTTGTACCTTTAATCCGGCCACGATGGCTACCTTATGATAACGCAAAGATGTTCCAGCTTTAGAAAAGAAAATAACTGTCAGGCCAAGGAAAACAATCCGATTGAACGTCATCTCAACCGTCACTTCTTCTATCTCTCTCCCTTAAGGTACCTTCGGATGACCGATAATGACGATGACATGGAGTGCGAATCAAAACTATGCACCCGCTCGATCCATTCTATAGCAACTTGTTCTCTTCGACAAGATTCTGAGAGGATAGAATATATCTAGTCTACCCCTGAGGCCCTGAGGGTTCACCAACAATCTACCAGCTTCTAGTTTCCAAAGTTGCCGTGGTCTACAAGCAGCAAAAATGGAACGGATGCGCGAGAAGGGCGAGGGCGTCCCCGCAAGCATGATCTTTTCGGATGGACGTCTTTACGGATTGGCTGGAATTATCTCATGGTGCTGGAGATGATGCATAACTGAGAGTATAGAGGTGTTAGTAGGTACATGAGAATCAGAGGAAGGATGTTTTATATGTGTCAGCTGCAAAGCAAAGATGATAATTTCTATACCTTCTACAGACAACTTTTAGAAACAGTGGACGTTACTTTGGAGAGATGAATTCGTGGCTTATAACATGATAGACCGGTCCATACGATAGCCATTGTTTAAGCCACGAACGAATTGAAGAGCCATTCCCGGTAACGATGAGCGTCCGAAGCAAGGAGCATGAAGACTTGATCATTCAGGAGACTACTCGCTTCGCTGTTCTCGACTCAGCAAAAGTAGAGTTCTAAGTTGGCTGTTGAAGTCTTGATATTGGAGACGTCGGATATACAATACAGCTGTTCCAAAAAAAAGGGCCAAGGATCAAAGCAGAAGGTAAACTACAAAAGAACTTGATGCCATAGCCTGCAATCGATACAATACTATCAATGTAATCTTGTAAAGTAAAGAAATATATGTTTATTAACATCTGGAAGGCCACAACCAGCAGAAACAATCGACCGATCACCAGATCCATCCAAAAGTCTCCGCAAAACAAGGGATTTCCCAAGTACTTGAGTCAGATACCCTATCAAACGTAACCCCAGTACACCAAATGATCCCAGACCACGTGGACACTGCACCATCTTACTGCGTCTACTGCAACAATAAATAGCAGGCTCCTAAGGTATGTATGAAATTCCTGAAAGAATACTCTGCAGTTTAAATTACCCTCAGTATCTTATCCAAAGCTGTTCGGGGCTAGCATACCTAGACTGTGTTTCTCTTTTCTATGCAACGTTCTCAAATAACATCTAGTCATTGTTTCACAGACAATTTCCAAGGCTACGATTAAGGTCTATTCAACATTGACGCACTTCACTCCGTTGATAAGATTCTCTTGTGGAGAAGTTCGACCTAAAGATGTATAACTGGTACGGAGCGTTTGGAGCATCGGGCATCGCATTGTGTGCTTTGGGACTTAGCTATGTAAGGACAAAATATGCTCCTGCTGGATTATAAGCTCATTTATCTATAGATTGACCTTTCATCCACTTGCTAAATACCCAGGTCCACTCATTGCGACGATTACAGATTGGTACAACGTCTATCACTGTCTTCGAGGTGATCGCCATATCGAGCTTTACAAAATCCACCAGAGATACGGTCAGTACGACTAAGGGCTGTGCTAATTACACTTGTGAAATTAGATTAACGGTACATGGGCAAATTTGTTCGCTACGGACCAAACAGGCTGTCGGTCAATAGCCACACTGCGTTGAAAACTATCTATGGCATCCAAGCAAACGTCCAACAATCGCCATGGTACTCGGTCTTGATTTTCTTCTTCGAAACCTGGAGTAGCCAGTCGACGATAGATGTACATAAATACCAACACGCTCAAAAACGTAAAGTGATAGCCCAAGCTTTAACCGACCGCTCGCTGGATCTGATAGACAGTGTCATGCTTCAGTATACGCGAATCTTCTGCAAGTTGCTGGTTGAATCCGAAGAGAGCGACTCTGCCATAGGTGCACAAGACTGGTATACCGCTCGCAACGTCCAAAAGCTCGTCAGCCAACTTTCGTTTGATGTCATGGGAGATATTTGTTTCGGGCACTCTTTCCAGGTGATGGTTAACAGTACTAACCATTACATCTTTGGAAGCATGAAACAAGGCGGTCGGTGTCTTTATGCTGTTCGTATCTGGCACAATCGATGCCATTTTGAGGCACCATTAACCTGAAATCTAGGTTGGGCATATGCCGCAGGTTTTGAAGACCTGAATTCACAAATTGCTCTCCCCTTCTCTGATCCGCAATCTCAAGCGCTTTGTAGAGTATGTTGAAATACATTGCGATCGTTGATTGACTTGTGGAGGTAGTGAGATATATACAGATGTCTTCACAGCTATTCATGAAGCCCGGCACCCAAAGACAGGAGTTCAGATCTGGTCATGTGCAGAGCTGAATAGCGAAGCAGCTTTGCTCGTTCTTGCGGGGTCGGAAACTACCACCACTGCTATCACCGCAGCATTGTTTTATTTGGTACATAATCCGCGGACACTTACAGAGGCTCAAGATGAAGTCAGGCGTGCTTTTTCTAGTTTTGAGGAGATCAGATTAGGTAACAAGCTCTCAAGCTGCCAATATCTAAGGGCTTGTGTGGATGAAGCTATGCGTATGTGCCCTCCTGTTCCAGGCCTACTGCCCCGACAAGTCTTACCTGGAGGCATCAACGTTGATGGGCACTATATCCCGGAAAGCACGGAGATTGGGACCCCGACCTACGCAATACATCATGAGCCAATCTATTTCCCTGCGCCATTCTCGTTCCAACCGGAACAGCGGCTCACTGAACCAGAAGTGTCTGGCGTTACGGAATCGAGCAAAGAAGAAGTAGCTTTGGCGAGGAGTGCTTTCTGCGCCTTTAGTAAGGGACCAAGGGACTGTGTGGCCAAGCAGATGGCTTATCGCGAAATGATGATTGTACTCGCCAGTATTCTTTGGGGCTTTGAGATGAAAGTGGCACCAGGATCGTCGCTAGGAGAGTGAGGACAGGCAGCTGGTTATGGCCGCGAAAGGAGGGATGGGTACCAACTGCTTCGCAGCTGCGGGATCTGGACCGGAATCTTGTTTCAAATTGCGATGATGTTATCTCCTACAACCTAATACTCCCTATTTCGAGGTCGAGTGATGATTTGCTTCTAACATCGCAGATGGCTGGACGAGGGGGAAGTGAAAAACCAGTTAGATACTAAGGGCGAGAAGACAACCTAAAGCGGCGTGAGTAGAATAGGCCAATAAGGTATTTCGCTATCGTTATCTTCACGTGACATTCTTAGCCAAGATTTTTGATTTGACACTGCCTTGAAAACTGCCATAACCATCTTGCTTCGCTGTTAAGACTCTGCAGAAAACCCTCTCACTTTGAGTACTCTAAAAGAAGCTATTGAGCTTCATAGTAGGGTAAAGTTCTGCGATCGAGATGTTGGGCTTTCGACCTTTCCGACCACAACTTGGCAGCAGCTGAGCTGGCAGATTTATCACGATAGCGAGCAACGCGCCCTTAGAATCGTCTTCGCTCTCTACTCAGTAGAGAATCTCCGAGTTCCAGCGCCTCCGACCTTATATGTATATGGCCTGATTAGGCATCCGGCTCTCCCACCCTTCCACTCCATTCAACCCACAATTCCTATGTCGCAACAGTACCAAATTCCCGGCACCCCCCAGGTCACTTCTCCCTCACCCGGTATCCAAGACTCCTACGAAACCAGAGATGGGTACTTTCCGCCAACAACTCGTTCCGCCTCTAAAAGAGCCACCTCCCCCCGCCCCATCACTGAAGAAAACGAACCCGACTCCTCCGACTCAGACAAACGCGCCCGAGCACGAAGTCGCAGTCCTAAATCCCTTCTAAACCAGAATCGTCCCACCGCCCTTACTTCGGGCAATGCAAAACCTACCACAACGTCTTCGCGACCCAAGAAATCCTCGGAGCCCACCACAAATGGGCATCTCTCCCCGTCCTCCGCCGCTCCATCTATGTCCTCTTACTGGCGAGACTTCAGCCGCTCGCCAAGTCCACTAGGTCTCATTCCTATACACAGACACTGGCGCTCCTTTGTCCACCGACATGAGATACCACGTAAAGCGCTCCATCTCTCCATTGGCTTCTTTACGCTACACCTCTATGCGCGCGGTACCAGCGCCGCTTCTATACACCCATGGTTATTGGGCGCACTGGTGCCGGTTGCGTCTGTAGATTACCTGAGACATACATTCCCCTCGTTTAACAGGTTCTACATTCGGGTGCTGGGTGCGCTTATGCGTGAGAGCGAGGTGGATGGGTGGAATGGCGTGATTTGGTACTTGCTGGGTGCATGGACAGTATTGAGGTTCATGCCAAAGGATGTCGGAGTGATGGGGGTATTGTTGCTCAGCTGGTGCGATACGGCAGCGAGCACGTTCGGGAGATTATATGGGCGATACACTCCCAGAATAAGGAGAGGGAAGAGTTTGGCGGGGAGTGCTGCTGCGGCGTTGGTGGGCGTAATAACAGCGGGCATGTTCTGGGGATGGGCTGCACCGAGATTTGGACACGACGAGGACTTCCTGTTCAGAGGAGAATTGAGGCTACCGGAGGTGGTGAGGGAGGGGCTTGGATGGAAGGGGAAGGGACAGGGAACTTTAGGAGGGTGGGCAGCGTTGGGAATAGTCAGCCTATGGAGTGGGTTCGTAGCAAGCGCGAGCGAGGTCGTGGATGTCTTTGGATGGGACGATAACTTGACGATCCCGGTCTTGAGCGGCTTGGGCCTTTGGGGGTTCTTCAAGGTCTTTCGCTGAGAAGGTAGTATAGAATACCCACGATTTAGATTTCTGTACTTTACCTATGTACGATTCAATGCTACAGCACTCCGCTTTCCTCAATAATCAAGCCCACGCTCCTAATGTCCACCCGCCCTTCTCTCCAATGCCGGCTTTGGCCATACCGGGACCGAAGCTTTGCCTCTGTGCCACAGTACTTAGCTCGGTGTCTTTCCTCGCCCCTGCAAGCCCGTATTGCAGGAAAGACTCCCTCTCGACTTCTACAATCCCTTTGATCTTCAATCCAGCAACAAGGCTCCCTCCAGCCCAGGCTCCTAGAGTCTCTACGCCTTGTATGACGCCCGAGACGGTAGGCTTGGTCCCTTTCGCTTCTTCATATCTAATCTTGTCTTCGATGGGGTCAGGTTCTTGAAGCTCGAGACGCGCAAGCTTGCTCTTTGATGAGTCTAAAGGCCCGTCCTCCGTCGACCTCGAGGGCTGGTCGAGCTTTGGAGTCGCGAATCCTCGATTGCTGCTTATCTCCTTTAGCCGTTTGCGCCGCTCATCCGCGGCTTTACCGTACACTGGATCCCATCCACGCTCGCTGACAAGCGAAGCAACTTCTTGGAGTAGCCGGGGTTTCAGGCCAGGTATGTTGGAACCGCCTCCTGTGATGATGATTCGCGACATGCATATAGCTCTGACGTCTGCTGGCAAAGCGAGCAGAGAGCGGTAGATGAGTAGGTGAAGAGCTATCTCGTGGTCGTCCAGCTCGCGCGGATTTTTGGTTGTTGCTAGTAAAGCCTCTTCCACCGGTTTGGAGAATTTTGAGAAAGGGATTTGCAAAACCTGGCGAGGATGAAGCGGTGATGGGACGGAGACCATGGGATCGTCCTGGGTTTCATTCTCTGATGTGGTTTTGTTTGGGCTGTCTTCGGCTATAATCAAACGGTCTAGCTCCTGAGGAAGGTTCTCTGGGTGTTCTAGAGCCCTAGATGATTCTTCTTGCTTTCGACACCAAGCCATTCTGATGGTCACTTCTTCGGACTGCTCAAAGTACGAACCGATCTTAGACTCAACTGCAATTTCAGAGTCCCCTGACTTTGGAGAAAGCCCACGGCCTTGGTCGACATGGCGGTACAAGAGCTCGGCCATGTTCATTGTCAATATTTTCATGGCCCGCGTTGTCCTGCGCTCATAGACCTCACGATACTCGTATACGGCAGTCAATACAGTCTCACTCCACCCAATATCCACAACCAAACCCGATCGACATCCTGCCGCGACGGTGCATAGGACCGGGGCGGAAAGCAGTGTTATGCTGGGGTTCTGAAAATTCAAGAAAAATGTAGACAGAGCACTAGAAAGCAGCTGATGTGGAAGGACAGATGGTAGAATGAGGAACAATCTTCTTGATTTCGCATCCAGAAGTAGATACTTGCTATGTGCTTCACGCGCTGCGCGCTCAATCTTGTCTTCTACGAGTCCAAGATCGACATTTCCAAGATCCATGCGCCACAACTCATAATCTTCTCCCCAAGAGTATACCTGCTTCTTTTTCTTGGTGCTATCTTCGTAACCTGGTAGCCACCTTCGGTAATCTCCAACTCTCCTCGAATCTTCCGGCCCAAAACCTAACGTACATCGCGGCGCACTGTCAGCCGCAAAGCCAGCAGCAAGGTGGCGTGCCCCGAGCTCAAAGATTAGTGGCTCTTCTTCTCGAATAAAGCTCGCAGACGGCGACGAAAAGGCTGATGAGTAAGTCCTTTGCGGCGTGTGAGGCGATCCAGGTTCGCGCTGAAGGTGAGATAAGCCTGGGCGAATGGTCGACGACGGCTTTCTATCGAAGTAACCTGCTGTCGTCGTCATTTTCGTATCGAGGTCTCAATTTTTATGCCATCCTCTCCCAATTCCTTACCAATGGAGCGCCGAGCGCTGCAGATGTTGCTATGGCGCGGCGGCAATCGCGCCGAAAGCGGCAACCTTGAATGCTGTCAACACAACATCAGGTCTTTGCTTCAAGTCGACGATACCGGTTATAGTATAGATATATTTTGATTTTGGGCTTTTCATTGGATATTATGCTTATCGATGGGTATCAAAGGGTGAGTGTGCCAGCAAGACTTGAATAGCCACCTGCTAATTGAGCCCTGTAGCATTTTTGGTGAAATCGGACCTGGGGAACGAGTAGCTCTATCGAAGCTTGCAGTCGAGCACTATGAAAAAACCTGCCGCCCATTTCGCATTGCTGTTGACATCTCTATATGGAACTTCCAGATACAGTCTGGCAAAGGAGGAAGCAACCCTGCTTTGCGAACCCTCTACTATCGACTCCTCCGCTTGCTTTCCCTAAATATACAGCCTCTGTTCGTTTTCGATGGCCCCCATAAGTCACCATTCAAGCGCAACGCCAAGACGAGTCAAAATACGGCCTATCTACCGAACTTCATGACCAAAGAGCTTCTGAAGCAATTCGGCTTCCCATTCCATACAGCACCAGGGGAAGCTGAGGCCGAATGCGTGCTACTACAGAGAGAAGGAATCGTCGATGCGGTTTTTAGTGAGGACGTCGACACTTTGATGTTTGGGTGTGGATTAAGCCTACGGAACTGGACAAGCGAGGGCACGAGAGGGAACAAGACTCCCACTCATGTTAATCTCTACGAAGCGAAAGCGACAAAGGAGGGGAAATCCGGCCTCGATAGAAGTGGTATGATTCTAGTAGCTTTGATGAGTGGTGGAGATTACATACCAGCCGGTATACCTGGATGTGGAATTAAAATTGCTTGTCAAGCTGCTAAAGCTGGTTTTGGGGCTGATTTGTGTGATTTGTCTAGGAAAGACAAGACCGGGCTCCAGCAATGGAGAGAGAAGCTTGCCCATGAATTAAAGACGAATGAAAGCCATTTCTTTCGTTCCAAGCACAAGGCTCTTACCATTCCCGAGAATTTCCCGGACTCTGCTGTACTAGGCTACTACACCCATCCAGTTGTCTCGTCATCCGAGACAATTTCCCAACTATTGACCAGCGTCAATTGGGACTCGCCTATAGATATCCCTGGACTACGCCATTTTGTAGCCGAAGCTTTCGAATGGCGCAATATGTCGGGCGCTAAGAAGTTTGTGCGTGGTTTGGCTCCGGCATTGTTGGTCTACCGTCTACGCGTGCGGGGAGAATCAAATCTTCTAGACAGTGATGACTCAAAAGCAAAGGAGCAAGAGGAATCGAAGCTCGTCACTAGCATCTGTGGTCGTCGTAGTCATTTCAACACTGATGGAACCCCTGAAATTCGGGTCGAATACATACCTGCTGATATAGTTGGGCTGAATTTGGACAACGATGAATCAGATGAGGGCTTAGTTAACATCGGTAGCGAGTCCGATGATCCTTTATCATGCGAGGATAGCCGCGGCAGATCTCGGAGTCACGTCAAGCGATCCACATATAATCCCACGAAGTCAGAGAAAATCTGGATACTAGAAACTTACGCTAAACTTGGTGTCCCCTCAATGGTTGAGACCTGGGAAGAGTCTATGAGACTCCCAAAGAAAAGGGTAGTGATCAAAGCACGACAGCGAGCCCCTTTGGGAGGAACGAAGAAAGGGGCTCTTGATGCCTTCTTCAAGGTCGCAAAACCAAGTATAAGCCGTGTGAAAGTTGCTGATACCATTGACCTCGCCCCTGAATTCTTGGCTCCGTCCACGGCCGTTATCCCCGGACGTCCAGAGGAAAATTCCTCAACAGTGAAGCGTAGTTCAAAGATTGAGTACGAAGGAAAGATTAGTACTCAAACTAGAAAGTCAGGGAAGCCAAGTCTTCGGCGGCAATCTTCCCCCAACACTTCAGCCCCAACAATACCACCTCATGCTGGAACCAACCCTTGGACTTTGGCAAAAAGACCATCGGACACATTCGATTGCCAAATATCTCCCCGTGCAAGATATTCGACTTTGGGAATACAAGGGTTTCCAGAATCCGATGAGGAGGTCGCTCTAGGGACTCTTTCGTGCCCACTGTCGACTACTCCACATACGCCTAAGCATACGTCGAAGAAGCACTCAAGGCTTTCCACGGCATCCTTGTCCGAGACCGAGAACAATGGCATACAGGAAGAACCCTCTTCATTGAAACCTGCTTCACCGCGAGATTTTTCTAGCAATGGGGTTAACCTGTGCAAACCCTCGCCAAGGAAGAAACGAACGCCGACCAAAGCTGCTTGCGGTGAGGCTCAGATCCAGGCCGTAAGAACACCTGAAAACTCGAAGAAGCAACGACCCAAAACAACGTCCGATGATGTATCGAGCAACGAGCCATTGACATGTTACAAAGTCAATCGCAAACTCAACTTCTCGCCCGCACCAACCCCTCCCCCGGCATCCCCCGCATCTTCATCCTCATCCCTCCCCTCACTATCTACGCTCCTATCTCCACTATCTAGCAAAGCTACCAAGCCCTCCCTCGGGATCCCAAGCCTGCCAGAATCGAGATGCTCACAGTCGTGGCTTCAAGATCAGCAGAAGGGGCGCTTGACCGCACTGCGCGAAAGCTTGGATGGCACTTGGAAAGATTTGGAGGTGTGGGAAGTCGATGCTCGACCTGGTGTCGTTGTGTATAAAGATGTCAAGATTTTGGATTTGACCGGGGATTGACGGCGTGGGGATAGTCCTGCGTTTCACAAATGTTCGTAGGCAGTTGGAATATCGATTCATCAAAAGCTGTCTCGGAGTGCCGGTGGCCTTATGATTGGAACTTCCTTGTCGTTTTACCCCCTTTCGTTCTTGTTCCCAGATTTGACAGTCCTACTTGGATAGAGACCTGTACAGCTCAGTTCTAATGGCAGCTTGATCCATTTGCATGACCGCCTGCCGGTATTGCTTATTTCTTTACCCGACCGAAAGAGATTCGTGTCATGCATGATATGGACGTAGAGAGATGTGCGAAATATGAAGTCACTATACACTATAATCTAGCAGAGCTGGAGGGGTAGCACGAAGGAAGTGAGACAGGGAAGGACAATGAAGTGCTGCCTTGATTTTGCGGTAGCATCTTCTTTCGATTGAATCGTATTGCGCTTTATTTTACCGAACAGAGGTCAGCCAGAAAAACCAATGCTAAAAAAAGCCTTGATTTGTACGTAATTAGAAAGACAGATAAGATGAGCATACAGAGCCAGCCAACTCCCTGCTCGCTAAAGACTGAAAAAAAGCCCATAGAGCTAAGGAAAATGAGTATGATCGCCCAGAGCCAGCCGACTCAGGAAGTGACAGGAGCGCAGTAAAGCCAAGAAAATGATTGTAGATGTCCAGAGTCAGCCGACTCAAAGACTGCTGAAAGCACAACCATCAAACGTCCCGCATAACATCGTCAAGCCGAATACTGCGTCCTTTCAAGCGCCACTCCCATAAGTCCAACACTTAATCGCTCCAACTATCACATCCATCATCGGATCAGTGGCCAAGGTACTTACGGGCCTCCCATTCCCACTAAACTCCTCGCCTAATCTATTCACCCCTTCCAGATCCGAAAACGCCTGGCACCAAACGTTGCCTGAAGCAATACCATCCGTCGACTCAAGTGAAATAGTCTGGCATATGGGCACCTTGAAGACCTCGCCAGCGGGTATGATGGGGGGAAAATTTACGTCTGGACCGATGGGGATGGAGGCTTGCACGTAGGGATTGAAGTTGCCATTGAGCTGGATATGCGCGGTCCCAATAGGAGACGATGAAGTGAATTTGGTGCTGTTGGCGATTCGGGCTTTGACACCGGCGGAGTCGGAGCAGAAGATGGAGCCGATTTGCAGGGGTTTGTCTGTGTGAAACGACGCGCCAGGGATGAGCTGGGGAAGGGCAAGTTAGTCACGTGTTGGTGAATGATGGCACAGTTGACTCACGTTCTTGAAGCTAGCACCCAGGAGATCCTTGCCGGCCGTGTCGCTGAAGGCTTGGCAGACGGTGGGCGTGTAGGCGCCGTAGTTAATTATGAGACCTTCGGCTTTTGGCCAAGCTGGAAAGAGCACGTCAGGAAATATTCAAAGAGCTAGGAATCGAGTGGCTGTGGCTGGAAACGTACAAGAAGTATTGAACAGGGTTCCGTAAGGGACGGTGACCAAGGTTGAAAAGTTGCCGCCGCCAGTGTTCAGGTTGATCAGGAAATTTCCGTTGGATATTGGAGCGGCGGACACGAGGGAGATGAGGAGGGAGAGGAAGACAATGGTGGTCTTCATAATGATGGTGGAGGACGAAATAGGAGGTTGAAAGGAGGTATGCTTCTAGGATATTGAAAAGTTGACTTTGGTCTGAGAGCAATCAAGCTGAAGAAAGAAATGAAAGAACAAGACTTTTCAAGAGTAGAGGAGAGGTTGAAGGAAGGAGAACAGAATATCCTCAGGAAAGCTCTTCCCTTTATATACTACATATACTACACACCCTCCACAGCCCCCCTACCCACCCCTACCGCACAGCCACAGCCACATCGACATTCACTTTTTCTCTCCCTCTCCTCGACCTCCCTGCCCCCCCGTATATCAAGAACCAAACTCACACCCTCAAAGAGAGGCGCAGTACCCACCCACTGACGTACCGAGCCACAACCCTCCACGGTAACAAAGAGCTTCCAGTATTCCAACATCCTCACCACAGCCACGCCCTCATTCACTCCTCGCTCCACCTCCTCTAGCTTCCCTGCTCCCCCTTATAGCAAATCTCAAATTCACTCCCAAAGAGGAGGCGCAGCGCCCACCTCCACAATGACATACTGAGCCACCCACCACAGCTAGACCATCAGCGTGACGAAGCTTGCAGGCTTCTGATGTTCGTGTTAGGGATATTAGGAGAGTGATTCGGGGGTAGGCAAGTAGAAGAGGTGGGAAGGAGTGGATGGCTTGGGGGGTTTGAGGGGGTGAGAATGGCGAGGGAGCCCGGGCCGATGGTGGTCTGTATCGAGCTTGCCATGGGGGAGATATCGATAATACAGTGGGCACCGGGTACATGGGCAACTGGAGTTGGCCTTTGACATTTTTTTCGGTAGATATCAGTAGGATACGTGGACTCAAGAACGCGAACAAGGGCACACTATAATAAAATCACATACATCGTCAGTCATTTCATTTCCATTTTCAATCCGCTTCAACACGTTCATAGAAACACTTCCATAACGTGTTGCGGACTAACTCGCTCGTGGGGTATCTTATGCTGTAAATCGAAAGTACACGAGAAACCCGTATTCCAAACGCCAATATCACTTTTGTGTTATCATCACCTCAACCCCACTCCTAAGCTGGCCGGTTGCCCTTCCTCCATTTCCCCCAAAACCCTTGATCCAGGACATAGTACACCCAAAAGGTCAGTCGACTGAATTTATGATTCTGAACGCGAGAACTGAAATAGCTGAAGATCTTCGTTTGCCAGGCTACACCTTTGTCTTTCCTCCATTCTTTTCCCTTGATCCAGGACATAGTGCACCAAAAGGTCAGTCGACTGAATATATGATTTCGAGCGAAAGAGTTGAAGAAGCTGAAGATCCTCGTTTGGCAGGCTATACCTTGGTCGTACCTCCATTTCCCTCGAACCCTTTGATCCAGGACATAGTACACCCGTAGGTCAGTCGACTGAATAGATAATTTCGAGCGGAAGAACTGAAGAAGCTGAAAGTCCACGTCTGTCAGGTTGCCCCTTTAGTCGTCCTTTACCTCCCCCAAAGCCCTTGATCCAGGACATAATACACCCAAAGGTCAGTCGACTGAACGTACGGTTTCCAGGCGTGGAAATGAAAAAGCTAGGACTCCTGGGTTGCTAGCTCGACTCGAGGTTATCGCTGCAAATAATTGTACGGTCTCTCGTCCTCCACCCTACACTTCGGAACTCTCTATGGCGCCGGACATGAATATAACTGGTCGATTGGATTGTTCCCCTATCTTACAGGCAACCCTCCCAACAGTACATCCAGGACATGGACAAGTCAACCGACCGGAGACTTCTCGCGCAAGTTGAGGTTTGACGGACCATCTGTTTTGTGTTGTTGGAAATAAAAGACCGTTCCTTAGATGAAAGGTTTTCCTATGACTATGAAAAGCGGCTAATAAGGACAGGTCCTCGATAGCGGTACTGGCCGACAGAGAACGGATGAGAAAAAAATACAGAAAAGCCGGTCTCCATAAACGACCGAGAAAAGTAACGTAGGGCCACATCCGAGGCAGTGGTGGATTAGAAGTCGAGAGCGCACGCCATTTACATCGTATATCTACATCGAGTCGGAGATCGAATATCTCTCTGTTGCCTTCATAGACAAGCTCGCAAGCCATGTATATTGTAAGTCTTTCCGATGACAGAAGTACTTCATTCTTGTGGATAAGCGATCACAGGATCATGTAGGTCACACTAGGGCCAGTGGTCGCATTCTCGGCTGCCTGTTGTGCAATATATGTATCAAGCTCCTCGTTGAATGACGCCGCCGCCTCCTCGTCATCTTCGACTGTCCACCCGTTTTCGAGCAAATCAACGACAGCTGGGTCAGCGGTATGGGTAAAGGTTGCGTAAGCATTGACCTTATCTGAGTAATTCGAGGCCATTAAACCTCCATGTGCTGTTCCGGTAATAGCCCCAACCGAATTCGCTGTGCCAACATCTCCACTAGCTGTTATCTCTGACGTTGGCCGTGGATCGTACGCGGCTACCTTTCCTTTGTTGAGAATAAATGGTCCTGCCTCTTGGGCTGTGACCTCTGCTACAAAGCCCTCCTGCTCTGGCGGGTTGGTGGCAAAATATTCTTCGAGCGCTTCGTCGAGGCCATCTTCTGCCTCTTCAGTATCTTGCTCAGTCCAGGTACTCTCGACTAATCGCGAGACCACTGGATCTGCGGTTTTTCGCCATTCTGCATATGCAGTGAGGGCTGGTGTTCCATTATCGCTATCAGTATGCTGACGGGCGCTAATTTGGGTCTCGTCAATATGAGACACTTTCGTAAGTGCAGTGGTATGAGCCTCCTCCACGTGTATCTCCCCACTATCTGCACCACCATCACTGTTAGTGGTGAGTGATGTATGCTCTGTCGTGTCTGCTGTGCCCGCCGCAGGTACTTCAATCCTCTCCTTAAATGGTAATCCTTGTTGGGTGGCGGCTACTACCTGTTCTTTGGCATTTCCAGATTCTTGGATAGCAAGTCCCTTAATCTTGAATGAGTCTTTATCGCCGTTGTTGATGACGACCCTAGGACTAGATAGTCTGCTTGATTGCCTAAGGGAGCTGGATTTCGTCGGAGCGTGTTTCATTGCGTTTGCACGGGCTTTTGCTATAGCACCAGTTAGCTGATCCTCGTCCATACCACCAGCCGGCAATGCAGCGTGTGAAGGGTTTGGTGGTGGAGGCGGAGGCTGAGTCCATGTGCCACTGGCTGTGGTCGACGTTGGAGCTGCAGAGCTTGTTGCACCAGCATGACCGTATGGGGAGGCTTGGGTGGCACCCATCGAAGCTGTGGTTTCTGGTGCATCTGAGGCGGTTGGTGTTGCGACCTTGGATTCGGGAACTTCAGGGTCGCTGTCGCTGTCGCTATCAGAGGGCTCGGGTACTTTGAAAGTTATCGATGGAGTCTTTTGGGACGGCGGTGGACCTGGTATGTAAACCCTAGGAGTATTGCCGAGATATCCGCGTGCCATGAGCTCTGCTTCAGTTACTTGGACCCCTTCTCTGACAGGGCCTATGGTCGCCGCCCTGGCTGCGGCAGCTTTGGCGATCTCATTTGGAGTAAGACTCATAGCTGCTGGCTCGAGTTCGGCGGCTCTGGAAGTAGCATTTGCACTTGACGCTGCCTCCCCAAAAATATTTCCACCATGATACTTCTCAGCCGAGTCTGCGAAATAAATACCTGTATATGGGCGTGCTCTGTGCGGATCACCTATAACTGGACCAGGTGTAAAATCCGGCAGGCTGATACGACTCTTTTTATTCGGCGGCTGTTTTGTTGGGGTAGTCTGTTCTTCCTCCTCGTCTGAGCTGGAGCAGCCAAAGTAGTCGAGGTCCATGCCATAGCTGACGCCTGATGGGTTCGGAATACTGTCTGGTGATGGCTGGCGCTTGCGCTTCCTCAAAGGAGTGGCAACCTTCTCAGCTTGACGTATTGCATCTTCGCGAAGTTGGGCCTCCTGAGCCTTGCGAGCGTCGTCTAGCCTCACAAATTCTGCCTGTTCGCGCATGAAATCCCTCTCTGCTCTCCGTTTACGCTCATCTGCGACTTGCTGCTTAGTCTTCAGAGGAACCTTCGCCGAGGGTTTCTGAGACCGAGGGCGCTGAGATGGTCTAGCTTTCTCAGTGGCTGGCAGATTGCCCGACTCAATGGAATGAGTGCTGGGTCGAATTTCGGTTTGTGGTGGAGCCTGAGGTAAGGGTTGTGCTGGAGTTGCCATTCGATGCGGAACAAGATTAGGGGCTTCGGCGATCTGGGGAGCTGCAGTTGTTGGTCTTGTATTGAGCAAAGGGATATATTTTGACACAGAGCGAGCAGAATCAAGTATATTTCCTAAACCCCACTTGCGAGGACGTGGAGTCGCGGGATGAAGCCGGTCTTCGGGAATTGGCTGGTCTTCCAGCGTCGTAATTCCAGCTGCAGAATCGCGCTCACGATCGGTCTGTGGCTCGCGTTCCTCAGCGAATGGATCGAAGAGGGCGTCTTCCATGAGTCCTGGCTGTGGCACATGGGGCCTGTCATCCACATTGTAGGGATTATTGTTGAACATGGTCCCTTCTAGGCTGGCATAATCGTGTTTAATACGCCGATTCTCCTTGAATGGTGGAGAAAACGGGAAACCTTCGTCATCAGAATCGACAGGGACTTCAACCGGCCCCCCTAATTGTATATTACCCTCGTTGTCGTATCTGTCAAGCTCTTGGAGTTTTGTTCGCCGTAGAGAGGAATCTGACGCCCGTAATCCAGACTTAGCCTGTCCATTGGACTCCGAAAGAGCCTGGCGTTGGGATCGACTTGCCTTGGGCGGCGAGGCTTTGGATTCTTCGAAGCGAGTCCGACGAGCTGGCCGTGTCATCTCCGCATCGTCCATGAGCTTACGCTTCCGTCGCAATAGTGAAATCGATCCTGAATCTGCAGTCTGAGTAAGCTTATTGCTCGTCGTGATTGGGCGTTGTGCAATCAATGCTAGTATCTCTGGAACTAGGCTGGAAGGTATCGCAAGAGCAAGCGATGGAGCATTGCTCGGTTCCGCGGCAGACAAGTCCTCTGGTGCAGCGTCCACCCATAGGTGTAGCCGCGTTTGAGGCACTGCCGGGATACGCAGGGTAGATGCAGGAGAAGGAGATACGCCCGGCACAGCAGCATTCGCAAGGGATGCGGAGCGCTGGACTGGTGACACTGGTGTGCTAGGGGGTGCTGGCGGAACATTCCCAAAAATACTGAGAAGCTCCGCAGCTGATACGTGACTCTGAATTGGAGTCTCCGTCGTGCTAAGGGGTACTGGCAGAATATTCACAGGCGGACTGAGAATCTCCGCAGACACAGATTGTGCGGTTAAGCCATCGGGAGACTTAGCAGGTACAGGATTTTCGGTTGTGCTTGGAGAAGGGTACTGCAAAACTGACGCGAAGATTGCAGCAGTGTCGGAAAGCCTCGTTGCCACGGGATGTACAATTGAGCTCGTAGATTCGTTTGCGAGTTTCAAATTGGGGGGGCCGGTCTTGGGAGACGCGGATTCCACTTCCGGCACGGGGTGTGCAACGGGACTTAATGAAAGGGCCTGTATCTCACTCTTTGGGTCCTCCACATGTTCCGTCGTACTCGTATCCGACGCCTCTGGGGCTTTTCGGGTCTTCTTTGCTCGAGGTCGTCTTCGAGAGGTTTCAGGAAGGACAATCTGCGGAGACGGGGGAAGGCCGGATTGTTGTTGTGCCTGTCTTTTCGCGCGCGTAGTAATAGGCATCTTGATGCCTTGCGGAGTAGGGGTTTAGCCTCGTAGGCCCAATTGCGACAGCCCCGGTTCGTTCCTTCCGTGTGTTATAGGAGGTACCTTAGTTACGACGATAGCTCTTACTGTAGGGTATGGCAGGTACGATAGGGGTGATCAAAAGGACACCGTGGGTGTCTTTGTCGATGGTTGTTGGTTTGTTGTGGAAGTGACGAGTTGCGATTCTGAATCGTTTGTTTTTGCCGTTTGCACCACGTGTAGTGCGCCAACCTGAAAGCGGTCAAGGGCGGCTCAACCGCTGTCTCATTTTCACCGGACAATACGAACTTCATATAGAAGTAAGAACTTTTAAAGCGAAATAGCAGCCAAATCATTGCTTGTGCTTACAGGTCATAATCACGCAGTCTACAGAGTACTCAGACTTTACGTCGTCAAGTGAAACCGATGTACTGAAATTCATCCACTTGTCGGTGTCACTTCGATCATGTGTTGAGGTTACTATGATTTGCTCGATGTGTTGAATATTTCTAAGGAACAGTGGCCTCATCTGCGTATGATTAAAGATATGGGTGAAGCAGCAACGAAAGCCAAATGTTCAAGATGGCACTTCAGGCCTACTTCTGGAACCTGTAGGGCGTAGCACAATGCTATTACCAGTAGCTTTCAATTAGAAGTCCAAACTTACATGCCATACCCAGCTCTCCTCTCCATTCACTCTTCCATATTTCACTAAGTCTCTTGTCCAGATAAGCACAGGAATATGATTGATCGAATAGGTTCGTTGTATCTTACTTCTCCATGACCGGGCCTATGTACAAAGGTGAAAAATCTACAGTTACCAAATTCCAAGTAAGGATCAATTGACGGCAATCTGGCCTTTCCAGGTGGCTTCCGTCAACCCCAAGGTCCGAACCACGTTGTGCCATCGCTCTGATCCTCTTTCTCGTCGCTCCATGTACTTCAATAGCTTCTGCCGCCGATGCAACAGGAGTCTTAGATTTCTTTTGTTAACCTTGTCCATCCGGTTGGGCCCTTCATAGCGATCCGCGAGTACGCGGATTTTTGCTGTCAAGATACCAATCTGAACCTCCGAAGACCCGGTGTCCGGACCTGCTCTTGGTGTAGGCTCTTGGTGGGGCAGAGAAGAATCTAGCTGAGCAGATGAAGGCGCCTTTGGCTTTAAATACCGATCTGTGTTATGTCTTCCGAACGTATCGATAATCCTCTGAACGTTTGTGCGGGTTCTATGCTCGCTGTTGGCATTTCCTAGACTTAATATTCGCGACACTGCTTCATGTGCTGCCTCGTGCCATGATTCGTGCCTTTTGGCGTTTTCCGCCTCAGCCTGAGGATCCGCAGTCGCTCTGTCCTGCGAAACGACTGGCTGAGTCAATCTCCGAGAAAAGTCAAGCGATTTTTGCAGTTCGGATGTTGAAAGGAAGTGGTTTAAATGTCCCTCACTGTCGGTATGCGCTGGGGAAGGTGGAGGTTGATCAGGGGTCTCGGCTGTTGTCTTAGTGGATAGCTGGCTCATAGTTGGCCGTACTGCTTGAGGGATGGCTGTATCCAACGACTCTATGAAAGGAGTGGTAACGCCACGGATAGGGTCTCCAATTTCCTTTGCTCGTTGTTCTTTGAGCAGCGCCTGCCGACTCACATTGGCCTCTTTCCTCTGCCGAGCATGATTGAATGCGTAAGTGTCGGCAAAATCAGCTCTCCGAAGCTTCTTACGAGCTGCTGTAGGACGCGCGGTTGAGAAGAGACACTGCCATACTTTGGAAACCGGGCTTGAAGGATTAGGTAGACCTTGAAGAAATCCTATCATAGATATTAATTGGTATACTAGCAATGAACAATCTGAACATACCAGAAGCAATGCGCGGGGGTTTACAGCCTGATATCTTCAGCACCATGGTGTGTTTATGGGCAAAGTCTTCCAGTCTTCAACATTGATTTTAGTATTCACCTACCTTACTGTAGCAATACCTTACCTATTTAGAGGCTAGCTTAGCGCCAAAGAAACACAACGCTAGCGCACGCACACAAATCCGAAGCGAATCTCCGCCCATAGCACAAAAACCGAAACGTCGCAACACGACTTTGGCCGACATCTTGTACGCTGCAGATATTAATCCCAATTATGGCTCCAGCGAATCTTCCTCCCATCTTCAATGCCACGTCGCAAGACATCGAGATGCTGCTCGCAGCTCAGTGTCACTTGGGCTCTAAGAATCTGCAGGTGCACATGGAACCCTACTTATGGAAGACTCGCCCTGATGGAATCAATGTGATCAATATTGGCAAGACTTGGTTAGTTCTTCCAGCGAGTCATAGCAATGTCTATCAGTGGTGCAAAACTGAACTTCACGGAATAGGGAAAAGGTTGTCCTTGCGGCGCGTATCATTGCCGCAGTCGACAATCCTGCTGATATCGCTGTCATCTCTGCTCGGCCCTATGGTCAACGTGCGGTTCTCAAGTTCGCCGCTCATACCGGTGCCGTCGCAATTGCCGGACGGTTCACTCCTGGGAATTTTACAAATTACATTACTCGATCGTTCAAGGAGCCCCGTCTCATTATCGTCACCGATCCCCGTACCGATGCACAAGCCATTAAAGAGGCATCCTATGTCAATATTCCCGTCGTTGCCCTGTGTGATACTGACTCACCGACTGAATTTGTGGATGTTGCAATTCCTACGAACAATAAGGGACGGCATGCGATTGGTTTGATTTGGTGGATGTTAGCTCGAGAGGTACTTCGTCTTCGCGGGACCCTCGCCAACCGAGAAACCGAATGGGATGTTATGGTTGATCTTTACTTCTACCGCGATCCTGAGGCGGAGGAGAACAAGGACGCTACAGGCGTAGAGGAAGGCAAGGTTCCGGGTGTTGATGAAGTGGGGCCTGCGGCTATCGATCAAGGATTCGCTGGTAACTCTGAGTGGGAAGTCCCTGGTGGTGCTCCAGGTGGTGTGGCTGCCTTCAGCGCCGCCTCCAATACCGCCGGCGCTCAGCCTGGGTCGAGTTGGGAGGCTGATGGTGCAGACTGGGCGGCCAGCTCCGCTCCAGTACAGACAGGCAACGATGGTTGGAACGCGGAAACAAAGAAAGAAGGAGATGTGACATGGTAGATGTTAAGCAAATGGAATTCCGAGCTGTTGCACAGTAGCGCGTGTAGCTGTCTCAATGGAGACTTTACGAGAGCTATGTGGTGGAGAAAGGTTTGACGGCGCTCACGAGGGAAAGATACCTAGTGGAATTCTGCTAGGGGAAAGCCCTGTGCTGTCAAAGGGTGTAATTAACATTTGCCCAATCTCCAAAGAACATATCCAACAGTACCCGCACTGCGGCCTCACATCCTTTGTGGAGACTTGGAAGACAATGCTAACATTTACCTTATACAGCCTTGCCCGGCTAACACAGGACACCTGTGAATCCAAAAAGCACCATTCGACGTTCTTCAGGCCACGAGTGGCACTTGCATGCAAGGCTCACACTTTCAATTCCTCTGAATATTTTGGAATGCGAAATACTCGTGCTACTCTGACGCGCGAACTTACTTTCCTTACTTCCAATAAACCATGTTCGTATTGGTTCCAAGTTCTTGGTGATGTCAGCTGCCTTTCTTTGTCAATAATGTAACCGCAGACAAGGCTGCTCCCTCCTCTAATTCTTTATGGGTGAAAGCCACAATGAATCGCTGGGGAGTCCAACAATGCCATTATTGCACCAGTAAGTATATTTCAAAGCGAGGTGCTGCAGAACACTTGGGTTCCAATTCATCGACCTTCATTCTCGATTCTCGCTTATCAATGGAAATTCCAATGCAGCCTACGTTTGGTGTGGAACTGGAGTTTATTGTACGCTATCGCATTGAGGACTACGAGCCGGCTTTCGCTTTGGGTGAGGGTGATTTGTGGCCTGAGCACCAATATATGTGTCGCAGTGCACAATTCTCAGCTATTGTAGGAAAGCACATCGTTGCCACCTTGCGAGAAGCTGCTTACGTCGTCAACGATGTTTCCAGCAGGATAAACTATGAGAAGTGGACAGTCGCCACCGATGGTTCGATTTCTTGGGATGATCTCGAGATATCTTGTGGCTTTGATTACTGCGGCGTTGAGTTCAAGACTCCTGCCCTCCACTGCTCGGAAGAGGCACTAACCCTAATTCAGGGGGCGGTCATGATAATTAAATCACACTTTCAGGTCTTTGTGAACCAGTCATGTGGGCTCCATGTCCACGTCGGCAACCGCGATGCTGGATTTCCTCTACAAACCCTTAAGAATATCGGCATGCTCGCAACAATATTTGAGCGTCAAATCGACATGATCCATCCTGAGCACCGGCTCGCAAGCCTTTATGCACAAAGGGTTGCCTGCCAATTTCGGCAGATGGGTCCTTTTGAAAGAGCACAGAGAATCAATGCTATCGAGGAGCTTGAGGAGCTGATCGATTGCTATCACCTCCGGAGTAGCGGAGTGCGAGAAGGCTACATGGCCTATAATTTCTTGAACCTGGTTACGGGAAGGGGATTAAAGACGGTCGAATTTCGTCAACACGGAGGGAGTCTCGATCCAGAAGTAATCGTCAGGTGGGCTCAACTTACTATTGCTATTGTCATAATTGCTCACAATGCGGGAGCCCAAGGCTTTGCGCAACTAGTACACGATCATGCTCTTGATAGCGACTATACTATCATAGATCTACTGCATGACTTGGACCTAGACGAGCTGGCCAATCATTACAGGAAGCACGGATTACACCTACACCAAAGGCCCGCATTGGACTGGATTGCTCAGCTCGAGGATGAGAGACATTCAGAAGATGCAACCGACCAGAACCCAGGTCAGGATACAGTCCCCAACCCGGTCGCTTGCGTTCTTACAGATAGAATAACTCCAGAAAGCCCTTGACAACACGATCCAGGTTATGGGCGAGACCAATAATATGGCTATGGAAGACGTGGTTCGTGTACGCGGCTTTACCGATCAGGATACGGGCCAGTTTTCGACGATGAAACCCTACAGGCACTCGGTGAGATAAATTTTGCTAAAGCCTCATAATGATTTTCTAACATTCTGTAATCATGAATAGACATAACATGCATTGCACAGAAGAAATCAAAGCCGTTCGTTCTACTCATCATTCGCCGTGAGAAAATACATTGATGCTGACATGTGTGCAGGATCGGAGTAAGGACTTGAATGTTTGCAGCGCAGCTGTATGAAACCTCATGTAATGACTGCGTTCTTATGATGATCTTCGGCCATCTTGTGAAGCAAATCCAATACTAGGAGCCGGTTTAGTCAAATTCGTTATAGTCACACTCCACATTGAAGACAATGATAAATGGTAGTTGGCAGCTGAGACAGTATGGTAAAGGTCATGTGACATTAAGGTTCCTGAAATCAAAGGAAAGAAAAACGGCATCCGATCGACAACAAATAAGCGGTGAGGAAAGACTTTTGTTCACGGGAAGATACCTTACAGTGGACGAGAAATCACGCATGAGGAGGACTTGTTGTCAACGACTGGCGTGATGGCAGAGAGCCTGAAGAATGAAAGCCAATGAATAGTCGTTGGATTCACGGTCATAGGATAGGAGTCGTACTGTGATCTAACATACTCCGGAAACTCCGAGGAGGAATCTTCCCGTGAAAAGTTGAAAGGGGCAATTTTATTAAAATCGGTCCTCTCAGTCTAAGTAGTGTCGGAACCACCACCATATCGGGTGTTTTAAGCTATCACAAAGCTAGCAAGCACAGCCCTTGGATACAATAGGGTTCGTGCCGCTTGCACAGTCGTCTTTGGTGGTTACATCTGTCGGTTAAGGTGGAAGGACGCAGCACGCCTTATCAATAACCAACCACAGAAGCTCGTCAACGAATGTTCCATCCTGGTAGTATCGGTGTGGTGCAGAATTCAGCTGCTCCTCCACCATGCAGGTTTCCGCGAGGATCTCGCTAACTGGTCCCCGGCATCTTTGTCTCGGATGCGGGAAAGGGCTGATGATTACCTAGCCCACTCTTGGGACCATCATCATCGTACTCAATACCATCTTGGGTTAGGCTGCTCGGCGCTAGTACAGATCATTTGCGCGCTGTCTAATGCTGTCAGATATGTATATTGAGGATGACTTTCGAAACGGCAAGACTGAGCCTTCCGAGTTTTAGGATAAGAGAAGTGGAAGCAACCCCAGCAGAGCCAAAGAACGAATGAGCTCTGCGTGAAGTTTGTGATGCGATTGCCAATATCGAAAGACTCGAGTTACCAAGAAAAACGAAGGCGATGGACAGCAGACCAACTGCACTCGCCATATCCGTTGATCTTTGCACTATAGTAGAATACCTTCGGCTCTGATGAAATAGTGACGAGAGGCAACTCATGCCATTCGGGCCTGGGCAGGTTTTCTGCAATAGGGATTGGATTAACCTCAGTAGCATCGAACCATTAACCTTGAATTGACACGCAAGGATTGGTCAATCGCTTTTCTTTTGCCGTACCTACATTGCTAGTAGTGATTGCTAGTAGTGAGGTATTGTGAGAGGAGAAGAACGAGGAACCCGGGACCGACCTAAGTCTTTATCGGAACATCGCTAATGGTCAGAAAGCTTGTCGGCCGCAATTTCCAAGGCTGGCTTAGCGATAGAGCATAAGAATTGAAGCATTTGCGAGGAATGTGGCCGCACTAATGTAAGTGGCAAGTTGGACAAGAAAGGGTGAGGTGAAGGTTCTTGTGCGATGTTGTACACAGCCTGTGGCCACCAACTACCAGTCCATGCAGACAGGCAATGCAGGAAGCACGTTGATAGGTTGCATTCACGAAACTTGTGCCGTCTACGTCGATCGGGATGACGGACGTTTGTACGAGCGAAAATTGTTGTTGTGCTGGGCTTCTGTTAGAAAGCCAATTATACAAATATGGTTGATACGGCATGCTTCAATATAATCCACGGAATCAGTCATGTGACTTTCCTGTCGCCGGTCACTTTGATCCGCTGCACACTCGATATACCCTCTATAACTTCCTGGCTGCATTGCAAAACAGGTGTGACTGAGTAATGGCATACCAGGCATAAACCCCGGGTGCTTCAGCCTACTATATAAAAAATTGGAGTCCGCCAATCTCTTATACTTCGATCCTCTCTTACATATTCTTCGACCATTAGTCGTCAACTTCTTCAGATTATCCTTTCAGTATTACAAAACTTAACGCTCGGAATCGCAGAGCTGATAAGGAAGTGAAGCTCGTCAAGACAAAGCTCCGTCCTTTAATTCGAAAGTGCTTATTCCACTGCGCAAAAACACTATTGGTCCACTTCTCTGACATTTTTTCGTTTCCACAGGGCTATCTTGAGCTTGCAAGTGCATGAAGTTCAACATGGCACCTTCAATCCGAGTGGGGAAGTTCGCCTCTAACAACTACACCATCACGCCGAGCCCACTCCCAGCCCCTACTCGAGTGGACTCGAGCGGCACCATCATAAACGTTGTCTTTGGCCTGCTGGCCCTCGTCATCGGTATCATCACAGTATGGCAGGCTCAGCGGACATATTACCTATGGCATCGCCATGAGAACCAGCAGGACTCCAATAAAAGTAAGACGATTCTCCACACCTCTTTAGTATTGCTCAATCTCCTAGACTAATGGATCTTTGTAGTCACTGGCATGCAGTTGCCGAACCTGAACGAGGAGATTCCTTGTCGCTTCATTCCTGACGCTGCAGGAACCAACAACAATACTCCCCATATCGAGAAGGGTTCCGACATAAGCACCGAGGATACACATTGCTCTGAGCATTCCGCTACGGCAGAAGCTGCTCGGAAAAGCGCCTCGGTAGGGAAAGTTGAAGAAGTCTGATCTCATGCATCGCATTATCTTCAAGACTGGGCCATAAAACTCTGCTGTCCATGCCATACTCGCAAGGTACCTCCGTTAGACTGGCAACGACCACCTTAGGCTTGCGCTTAAGCCTCCAATACCATCAAACGTGTTAGAACGTACATCTCCACATCTGAAGATTAGCCATAACACCCTGTCTGGTACAGTGGTTTCTATATGTTCGGTACAGGAAATCGTAAACAGAAGGTGGAATGGAATAGAATGCGCTCAAAGGATAGGGGGACTTGAAGCCTAGTATAGCCACGGCTCATAGTTGTCCCGCAGCCCGCCCGCTTAGATATCTACAGACTATGTACAATGTGCTTTGCTGAGCAATTAACTGTTCCTTTTGTAAGCAGATTCCTTTTGTAAGCAGATCGTGCAATAGCCCAATCATCAACGAACACGCTCCAAACGTTCTATGGCAGCGCCAAGGAGTGACAGGGTTATTTGTAGTTGTGGTAGAGCATGGATGCCTTGAAAGAAGTATATATGGATCTTGGGCTTATCCCAAACATTCGAAGCAATTACTGAGAACCACTTTCAATACATCAACAGCGATGGCTTTCAAGATACTAGTCACTGGCGTTACTGGTGGCCTAGGTCGCAGTGTACTTGACACCCTCCTTGAACACGTTCCTGCCTCATCATTAGCTGCGTCATCGTCAAATCGATCAACAGCCGCGATACTAAGAAACAAAGGAGTGGAGTTCCGCTGGGTCGACTACAATGTCCCGGAATCACTGCAGGAAGCATTCAAAGGAGTAGACAAGCTGTTCTTTGTTTCTACTAGTGAAGTAAATCCAGAAAAAAGAACCAAGCAACATGCGAATGTGGTCGAAGCCGCCAAAGCTGCGGGTATCAAACACGTATGTCCGAAATATCATTCTTGTTACAATGTTCGACGTGTTTAATCAAACTTTTTGGGGCAAAGGTCTACTATAGCTCTCTTGCGTTCGGTGGACGTGGCTCCGATTCCAAAGTTGTAGTGCAGCTGGCTCACATCGCCACTGAAGACATACTGAAGAAGTAGATGCTTCTCTCCAGCTACCAATACATCTTGCTAATATCCTCAAGGTCAGGATTAACATACACTTCTATTCGCGAAGGAGTTTACGCGGATGCTTTCCCAGTATTCATGAATTGGTACCCTGACTCCAAGGAACTTTTCTTACCAGCAGATGGCCCAGTGGCTTGGGCATCTAGGGCAGAACTTGGAGAAGCTACTGCAAAGCTGATGCTAAAGGAGGGCTTTGAAAACCAGATCGTGCTGTTAACGGGCCCGAAGACGTATACGTTCGCTGACATTGTGGATACGATCAGAAAGATTACAGGGAATGAATTAATTCTACATCGAGTTTCAGCTGAAGAGTACGTGACGAAGAATGCGGCAATTGATGAGGGAAAGAAACCAGCCCAGTTTTTCGAAGCGTGGAGGTCCCTGCTTGAGGGCGTGGCTGAAGGTGAAGTCGTAGACGTTGATCCATTGATGGGCGAACTTCTAGGAAGACAACAGAAAGATGGATTGCGAGTGATTGAGGATTTGTTGAAGGAGAACCCAGGGTACACATGGCACCAGAACTACATGTCATTCCGCTAGCATCGATGCGATCCTTGGAAACGTCCAGACCTATGATTTGGTACTTGGAAACTCGATGGTCAGCATCCAAAGACTGGCATGCATACATAGCAGATTGTGTAATATGTAAAAGTTATATGGTAGGTAGTCTTGTTGGCAGAATTGGACAGATAGAGAGTAGACAATTCGACTTTCCACTGGTGCACGGATCACACTGGAGTCATGTGATTCATCGCACAGCCGCCATCTTTTCAAAAGTGCCATCTGGAAGGCAACCCTCCAGCACACCCCAAACGCGCTGCTAATACAAATGACAAGACCCGTCTAATACCATTTCAACTTTCGGAAGAGAGTGGCCCGGTATGATACTTCTACTGCTACCGAGGACATAAAAGCTAACTCGGAACTGCGTTTACCTAGATCGATCGACTCCGCGCCACATACCCAACAACCCATCCGAACCTGCATCGTGATTGTTGAGCTCAGTCGGTTCGGTGCAGCCACCAGCAAAGCCACCAGCAAAGCTGGTGAAGTGCGAATTACACCCATCCTCTTCCAACTGTAGTCTTGGGATTCATGGAGATACTTCGACTAGTCTTAGAATTTGGATAATTCAAAGGAGCCGTTCCGAATCTGTCCCGATGATATTACTCTGGAGCATGTGGCACGCTGAAAGACCCAGAAATACTTCTCATCAAAGAGATAGGACATACTTGAGACTCTCCTGCAACACTATAGTCTACTTCTGATGATGTTATGCAGCAGAGAAACTGTATCAGAAAGGGCTACAACCCCGAATGTGAATTATAAAATGGGCTCTAAAGGGAGTCTATGGGGCCAATGAGCAGTAACGGTGAGGCCCTCGTGCAATGATAATAACTTCCTAGGTATATTTCATTGCAATTTCCTCTGCGCGGTTGAGACGGGTAAGAGACTCTTCGTATTCTGCTCTTAGTCGCATCGTGGACTCGTCCTCCGCCGCCAAATTCCCCGCTGCTTGATCATTCAATCCTCCCACATACGTTGGAGAGAACATGAGGAGTGGTCCTTGATCATCGTCAAGATAACGCTCCACGATATGCTGAGTGACGAATTCCACGAAGTCGTTGAGAGCTATCTCGTAGTATGCCTTTAATGTATCGTGAATTTCATCCTCGAGGTTCTGGGAGTTGCTCATGTGGAGCTCCGTAAAAAGGGCGGCTGTGTCTCGCATGTCGATGGTGAACTGAGTGTCCGAAGTAGTAGCGGATGCAGAGCTAGCGAATAGTGAAGCTGGTTGTGCCTTTCTCGAGGATCTGTATCGCTCCAGTGCACCTTGAAACCGAAGTAGTCGAGTCTCGCTAACCTTTTGCTCGAATGCTTGGTTGTTTGTCTGTAGATGTTTGGTAAGAATGTCATTCAGCCGCTCGGAAAGCAAATTGAGCCTGCGGCTAGTCGCTTTTTGGTTTGCTTGGTGAATGCGATTCCTTATCAGTGTTCTTGTGTGTTTATCACCAACTGTTTTTTCTAGTAGCTTCTCTGTTACACTTATTATCATTGTCTGTACTCTCAGAAAATGAGCTTCTGACATGGCGCGCCAGTTGGCAGCCTGTTTGTGGAATAGGACAGGTAGTACATCCGGATTGAGAGTTCCTTGGAGTTCTGTACCTCTGCTAGCTTTCACTTCATTCCTAATCCACTGGTATATCTGACCTCTTCCTCGGTCAAGGTTGGCTGGTTGGAACACGGTCGTTGCTTGGGTGTTTGGAGGGTTTGAGAACAGAGAACTGGGGCTTCCAGCAGCGGAGTCAAGATCGATTTTTCCAAACAAGCCAAATTTGGAATTAGCGAAACCATTTTCGTTTGTATAGGATACGCCACCAAATGAGGTAGTGGGTGTTGATATCTTTGGTTGTGCCTGAAGATAATTGCTTAGCCGAAGCTCTTCAAAGGAGGTGTTCGAGTAGGGCGGCGAGAACGAGATACTCTGATAAGCACACCGGTGCTTCCCCTGCCCAAGAGTATACTCATGTTCCGAATATTCTTTGAATGGGGAAGTGCTGGACCAAACATTCGAAAGACCTACTTGTAGAGATCCGCTTCCTCCGAACGGAGAGCCATTACTGCTTGCTTTCACAGGTTGGGACTTCCCAGAACCAAATAAACCAGACGCGTTCTCGGGACCGGAGCTTAAGGCGTTGGAGGCGTATCCCATATTTGGGATGTCTATAAAGGGGGTTGAGTGACCATGGGTTCTCATTTCCAGCGCAAAATCATCGTTGAATTCTCGGACCCTCGTTCGCAACCTCATCTCACTCATAGAAATGACATCGTATCGACCACGGAGAGCTTGTAACGCCAATGACTGAAAATCGTGTGCAATCGTTGAAAGGTACGTTCTTTTTTGCTCCATAGTCTTCCGCGATGTACCCAAGGAATCGAGTTTGATTCGGACCGAATCTCGACGAGTCTGTATGGTGGAGAGTATGGTCGGAAAAGTCGCTTGAATACGACTACATAAAAGAGCCGCTAGATATCTCTTCAGAGGTTGCGTGCCGCGACGATCTTCAGGAAGCTTAGTCCAAGGGCGGGCTTCGAAAAAGTCTTTTTCTCTTATATGCCGTTCCAAAGGCTCTAATCCTTCTTGAACTTCGCTTGGCGTACGGTTCCGAATGACAAACCACCCATGGTCGAAGTGCTTCTCCTTGTTTTGCGCTAGCTCTAGGACCTGCTGAAAGTTAACATTGTCAGCCTAAAGAGAATGGTTGTTTCAATTACCTGATCTATGTTTTGGGCAACATCACACTTTGTAATTACTCCCACAGTGCGCGAACCTTTAGGATCATGTTCCGACGCCATATCGAATGCCGCTTGGTTGGCTAGATCGTTTGTTCCGCTCGCAACGCATCTTGGTGGGTAAGCATGCAATGTGATCCGGTCGTGGAGGGGTGTGCTTACACTATAACGCTTTGTTGCCGTCTCATATATGAAGCAACCATAGATTTTACGCCCATCTTCTCTGCTTCCGTCAAATCCTTGGTTAGCGATTGGAAGACCCCTGGCACGTCAATAATGCTGAAGTAGGAACGGAGGGGTCCTGATATTTCAATCTTCAGGACATCATCAGAAAAATTCTGGGCTTTGAATGTTGATGAGGGTTTCATGCGCCTATCAATTGGTTTCGTGGCCTTTGTGATTCCCATTAGTTCTGTTGCCTATGTGCGTCAAAGGTCAATTGCACGCCAATCACTGTAGAATGGAGGTTGTTTACTTCATCTACTACTGCCACAAAATCTGAGGCTGTAATGTTGGCGCTTTCACGCGTAAATTGAGCATAACGTTCGACACGGGCAGGGTGCAGGTCCTTTGTGAATGAACTAAACATCGCCGGTTCGATCGATATCTTCGTGGTCTCGGGCTTATTCGGCGTTCGACGCGACAAAATCAAGGTTGGGAATCGAGTACAGAGTCTTCCCGCAACAGGAAACGGGATGTCAGTCAAACTTTGAAGGAGGGACGATTTGCCGACTGATTGGTCGCCAACAATAACGAGCTGATTCCGTCAGTGATCTATATTGACATGCACTGATCTCGAGAGGGAAAATACTTCTGGAAGATCAACATCGTGGTTTGCACCACAGGTCCGGAGCTCATCAATGGCCTCGAAGAGCTTCTGGCTCTGCTCGCTCTTGAACGGATCTTCACTAAGAAGAGGATTGACCTCCTTGTCGGAAGGATATTCAGTCGCCATTGAAGATCAAGGGACTGGTTTCAGCGAAGGACGATGTAGCAGTGGTTTGTATGTGTGTCGGTACGTTGAAGCTTCAGGGTTCTGTTGAGTCCAACGGGTCCCTCGGTGTGTAGAGATGCTGGTTATAATATTCTCCTAGCAAGAGGACTTACGATCAGTAGTCAATCGAGCAGGAAAGTGGTGATATACATGGCTTTAAAAGAGTTCCTTTGCAAGCGCCCAGTATAGATCGTCCTACCCTCCCGCGGGCCAAAGTGTCAACCGCTCCGGGTCGTTGTTTGTAACACTCTCCGGGATTTGAGCCAATCATAACCCCATATTACGCGCTGCACGACAGGCAATGCGACTGTTGGAACGCGCTTGGATAATGATCGTGCTTGAGAATCAAGAATTGGGGGCGAGCTGCTGGGAAGTGCAACGACCTTAACGGTTTCACCCAGATTCTACGCAGCTTTGGTGACCTTGAAGTGCTTGCTAGAACCATTCCAAATCTGCTAGTCCAGCATGAATTTTTACCCGGTTTCAAGACCCCTGGGAAGGATTGAGTTCCCTGTACGGAATAGATCCCACCAATCCGGTCTGCTATTACATGAATTAGCTTCAAGAACGGAATACATCCGAGGGATCCTCATATTTTCAAGGTTGCGAAACGTGTGGCTGGATGTTCAGGAGGTCTCATCAAAGTCAACCACAACAATTTCAGGACAGTCTTTCCCGGAGAAGGCAAAGTCAGTAGAAGGGTTCACCTAGCAACCGGCTAAACCTAGCAGTCGGACAGCCCTATAGGGCTGAAAATCCACATTTCATATTCTATTGGTATAATTCTTCAACATATCAGCAAAACGATGGCAGCCACCCCCCCACCCCTTCCCACCCCCCCTATGTTCTTCATACTTTCTGAAGATATAGAACTTTCACAGGAAAAGCGCATAACGCTTGCTCATGCACGTTGAAACGAGGCTTCAGCAGTCAACGAAAATTCCTTCCAAGCAAAAATCGCTCGTCAATATGAAATATCAACTAGTACTCTTTGAGACCGAATCAATGATCGAAAGACTGTTGCTGCACGCAATCAGCAATTTCAAAGACTTAGTCAAGAAGAAGAAGAAGCTATATGTGACTGAATTCTACGTCTTCAGACTTGAGACTGATCTTCTCGTGTGAAGCAAGTATATTCAATAATTCAAGAACTACTAATAAAAAAGAGTGATGATAAGTCAGTTGAAATCAATTGATCTCAGAAGTTTTTAAAACATCATTCACAAATCAAAACAGCATATGTTTCTTCGCTTGACAAAGAGCGTGCTATAACTCAGAATCATGATATTTTAGCTGACTGATTCAATCTTTTTCAAAGTTTGAAAGAAGAGTATGAAATAGAAATAGAAGATATCTACAACATGAATGAAAAGAGATTCATGCAGAGAATTATTGCTAAGCTTTGAGTCATGATTTTCAAATATGAAAAGAAGACTCATATGATTCAATGTGACAATCGAGAGTGAGTTTCATTGATTGAATATATATCTATGAATGAAACAGTCTTGAAGTCGTAAATTATCTTCAAAGAAAAAGTACAGCAGAAGATCTGATATGAAGTACTTAAAGAAGATCATATTGCTGTGAGTAAGAATGATTGAATCAACAACGAATTGAATCTAGTCTGAATTTGAAAATGCTTTGATTCAGAAATTAAAATCTGTCAAAAAGATGAATATTGAATATTATTAATTGATGATCATGCTTCTCATATCACTACTCAGATGATTGACTATTGCGTCAGTCAGAAGATCATTTTACTGTGTTACGAGCGTATCAAGACTGAACAAGACTGAAGCTTTAATCAATTTGCAGTGAACGCTAGCAAATGCTCTGCGTAATGATTAGAACTAATCAGCGAGCTAGTCAGATTTGACTCAGATATGACTCAATCTCTTTTTTCTTTCTCAACACTCTTTTCTTTCATCAACATCTTGTTCATCTACATCATCTTCTTTTCATGTCACAAACACATTTCTTTCGAGTCTAGCACAGTCTCTGAACATTACATAAATAGAAGCTTTTGTATCAATCTTCTTCTGTATTCTTAATATTTAGTTATAGCTATTTCTAAAGATCAAGCACTATTAACTCTGATCTTCATTGATTGTATTATCTAGACATGATTCTGACATACTGTATCTTTCAACTCACATCATTCATCTGCTTCAGTCACTCGATGTTGAGATTTTTGCTTCATTGACTACTGCATACAAGTCTTATGTTTAGCGAATTACTCAACTATCGAGCATCATCTTCGTTTGAACAAATATATATTATATGTATTTGAGCAAACTTGATGATCTTTGATGATCTTCAGAGCTAAAATTTGTCTTGAAAGTCGCTCTGAAATGTCAAGCACTTTCTCTATCTAAGTGACTGAGTCTATAAAGTGAGCGAGTGAGGCAAAAGCGCGTTTCTGACTGAATTTTAAGAAATAAAGAAACAGAAAGAGATGATAATGTCAAGAAATAGAATACAGATGCAATATAAAAAGTTGTATTGAAGCAACAAAGAAAGCAAACAATAAACATGTATAATGATCATGCTAGTAGAAAGATACTGTAAAACGTGTATGTCTCTTGTTTTTATCTACAAGTCACAATGATATCTATATGTACATTCAAGAAATGTCTCTCGACTTTTTTATCATTGACTCAGATCTCGATCTCTTTTCTCTTACTAACTATCTCGTAAGAATGATGCAAGCAGTCTCATGATATTCATTCTTTATCTAATTAATGATTGTCTCTTGATCACTACAGAAAGAAATAAAAAGAAAACAGAAAGAGAACAATCTATTTATCAACGTTTAAGAAAACAGAAAGAATACAATCTATCATTAACATTCAAGCAATTGCTTTCAAATGCTTTCATTCATCATTTTTCATTGACTTAATATCATTCTTGACGCAGTAGAAATAGAATTTAAATTCATAGATTGCAATCTTTGTCTCTTTCATTCTTTCGTAAGCTTTTCTCATCTGATTCAATGCAGATTTTCAATAAAATTCAACAAACTCTTTTACTTGCTTCAAATTTTGATCAAACAAAAGACTTCTTTCTTTCTGTTACAAGTGTGCTCAGTCTTCTACTAAGATGCACGTTCTCGAAGTAAGTCTAGACTCTATTGAGTCTAGCGCTTCTCTTTCTTCTGTACATATAGTCTTCACATCTTGATAAATCTCACTCTTAAGCTTTGAATTCTCATTTATCTCATTTATTTGATTTATTCTTCGTTTATCTGTATTTCTATGACTTGCTTTAAACATGATTCTAACATTATTTAAAGCTTCATACATATCACATGACAATGATTCACTTTTTAGTTGAGTCGATTTTTACAGCTTTACGATCGAAAGCAGAAGCTTTGCTACACATGTGTAGTAAACATAAAACAGAAGAACATGAACGTGTTGCTCTTGACTAGCTTTTTACTGAGCTCGTCATCAGAATAGAAATCAGAAATTTCTAGAATCAGAAGTCAAATTCAGAAATTTCGACAATATAAACAGAACAAGCTTTGTGACGCGTTGCAGACATGAATCGACTCTCAATCAATCAGACTCAATTGATCAGATAGTTAATTTGCTTGAACGACATTCAAAGTGAGTCTGCTACAAAGACACTGTTAGAGATTAGCATAAAGCGAGTCACATGAATGTTATTTAACTAATAGATAAATGCTAAGAAAGAAAAGTATCTACAGAAAAGAACTCAATTCTTTATATATATGTTTCTTAACTCTGTGCTAGACTCGAAAGAATTGACGTCTTACACATATGATGCAAAGTCTCAATGACATCATTACTAGCTTGAATACTCACTAGATTTGATTAGAATAGAACTCAGGTCAGAGCTAGAATCGTAACATTACTTTTTCCCCTTGAATATTCATGTTCACATGAATATTGTTTCTTAGTGCGCTTTTCTTGAATATTTGATATGAAAGTCATCAATCATTTCTTGAGCGTTTATAAATTCATCATCGTCAGCGTTATATCAGTTGAGATCGTTGTCATAATTCTTTCATTTGACTTGATATTGAAGTCATCTTCGATATCATTGAAAGTTCAATATATCGTCAATTTTTCATTCATTTTCATCGTTTATCACTATTAATCTCGAGAATTCATTCTTCTGATCAGACAGAAGATCATTGATGATGAGACGAAGAAGCTTTGAATAAAATACATTATGTATATGCATAGTCTTGAGTAGTTTCATTTTATAGAATGAGTCAATGAGATTGATGATCTGAAAAGAATCAAGCATCTTGTCATTCAATTTTTTGAAGAGTTTCGCTGTAATGATGTTTTGTTCGTTCAGAAACATTCTTGATTCAATCTTGTAATTGATTTTCTTTCTATGCTTATTAGCTTGATTCATCATTTGTTTTCATGTTTTGATCAGAGCTTCATGAGCGAAGATCAATGTTTTATTTATTTATTCAGATATATTCTTGACTTAATCAATCTGCAAACGTTCGCTAGTGCTTTCATATTTGATGATGTCAGAATCGAAGCTCATATGAGAATGAAAATTCTTGTTTATGAAGAAGAGAATCAAGAAAATGACTGAAAACAAATGTTATTGTCAACAAACTTGATCATGAGTAGTCACTTGAATCAATCATTCTGCATATATGAACAGAAAAATCAAAGATATTACTTGATGTTCTGATTGACTCATTCGCTTTAATCGTCGATCTGAAGATGATAAATGATGAATAATCAAAGAAAAATGCTCAGTCGTTTGCAAAGAAACTTTCATAGTATAAAGATGAATTGCAAACCTCAATCAGATACTATGAAGCTTGATAGATTATAAGTTCAATATACTCATTAAATCAGCATTTCAGCTGTCTTTTCGACAGTGATATCTTCATCATCAATGATGCAAGAAATATAATGTCTTTCTTTTGACAATCTGCAGATGATCATCAGAATAGCGTTGTATTTACTTGAATCAAATAGATTGATAATGAAGTTCATTGCTATGTCTTGTCATCGCTGTTCAGATGTCAACAGAGATTGAAGCAAGTCATTTGATTTATCTTTAAATGTCTTTAAATGTTGACAGATATAGCAGTTTTGAATATATCAATCTATCGTTTTTCGCATGAATGATCAATAGTAGTTTCGCTTTATGACTTTCACAGTTCTAAGAATATCAGAATGATCAACTGATGATTGATTATACATTTCACGAATCAGATTCATTTGTAGAAGCTCATTGAATGAGACTCATAACTGACTATCATGATACAAGATTTCATTCTGAGTTCAACAATTCTTCAATTTGATATTTTCATATTGTGTCTCATCTCTTGCTATTGCTTCACGAAGTAGCGTACAATTCTCGTCGATTTCATTAGTCTCAAGAATCTGTTTATAGATTGATTCATTGATGTTCTTCTCTAAGTCAGCAATTTTCATTCAATTCAAAGTCAGAATAGTGATTCATTGATAGCGAACATGCTCATCTTCTGAATCTCTGAGCACGACGTCAGCTCAATGAGTTAGTGCATTGATCTTGATGTTCTGTTTGTTAGATCAATACATTATTCTGAAGTTGAAATTAATAAGTTTTTGAACTCAGCGCATCTGACGTCTGCTCAGCTCTTTATCTTTCATCAACGAAGTGAGCGCTTAATAATCGATGAACATCTTGATAAAAATGTCAGTTAGCTTCATTTCAAGTCGTCAGTGTTTAAATGCTCAAATGATGATCAGAAGTTCTTTATCATATATCTCGTAGTTGCATTCAGCAGAAAACATGTTCTTGCTATAAAAGACAATTGAATGTAGTACTTCTTCATCATCATATTGAGAAAGAACTTCATCATTGACGTAGTTGAATGAGTCAATTTCGAGAATAGTCTCACAAGTTTAATCAAAGTGACGTAGTATAAAAGTCTCGATCATACATTTCTTCATATGATTGAAGACAATCTGACAGACTTCATTTCATTCAAATATGATTTTCTTTTGAGTGAGTCAAATCATTGAACAAACAATCTTTGAAAAGTTCTTAATGAAGCGTCGATAGAAATTGCAGAAGTCAATGAAGAACTGCATCTGAATAAGATTATTAAGTGTAAATCAATCAACGATTGTCTGCATCTTTCACAAGTTCATCTTCAATTCTTTGATTGATATCAAGAGTTCTAGAAAGATAGTTTTCTGAACATGAAACTTGCACTTGTTGATGTTTATCTGTAGATCAGCTTCTTGTAGTTTATTCAAGATCAATTATACATGTCACTTGTGTTTCTTCAAGATCTTGCTGTAAATAATAATGTCATTTAGATAGATCTGACAAAACTGATGTAAATATTCAAACAACACGTCGTTCATATAATGTTAATAGAATGTAGATTCATTGATTAATTTAAAGAGCATTACTTGATATTTGTATAAGTTGAAGAAGATAATAAAGATAGTCAAATCTTTGCTATCTGAGTGCATGTGTAGTTTGTTGAACATGACAATAATGTTCAATTGAGTCAGATACTTACTTTCTTGTATATGAGCGAAAGTCTCGTCTATCAATGACAAAGAGTAATGATGTCATTTGATCAAAGCATTGAGCTTTCTGTAATTGATGCAAAAATGCAGACTATCATCTTTCTTTTCGATAAACAAGATGAGCGAGACGTATGATGCAAAGCTGAAGAAAATGAATTCTTTGTTTAGATGATTGATTAGATACTTCTTTATCTTCTGAAGCTTGTGATTGAACATCTGATATAATCTGCTTCGAAAGAATGTTTCTTCATTGATCAACTCAATTTTGTGATCATAGAAATGATGCAATAATAGCTGATCAATCATTGCTTGATTGAAGATGTTTAAATAGTTGTGATATTCAGAGAGAAGCTTGATCTTAACTTGCTTGAGAACTTCAGCATGAAAAAGCTCATGCAGATTCACTTCTTCAGACTTGTTTTCAGCTGTAGTTATGAGTCAATCGATTTTCAAGATGATAACAGCAAAGATCCTGACATCTGATCATTTGACTAACATTTTATATGTCGCTGTCTTTATCATTGCTATGTTCATTAAACTGAAAGAGAATAATTTAGAATTGACGTTAGTCAAAGTCGCGTCACGCTGTTTTAACTGTTCAATGAATTTCTTGTTTTGACTGAATTGAAATGTAACGAAAGTGAAAGATCTCTTCAGTATATGAGTAGAAGTCAAGCTCTTTCGTTTCGTGATTGATTTATTACTTGAAGATAAAGCAATCGATTTCTGACTAGTAGAATTGAAATTCGAAAATCGAAGAGAATTGATTCACATATCAATTACTAGATTGATTTTGTTCATTCATGTTTTTTCAAGAATCATTTGATGTTGATTTAATCAAATGATCAACATAAAAGCTGTGTCAATCGTATGATCTTGAACAGTCAGATTCAAATAAATGACATGAGTAATGAGTTTCTTAGCATAATGATCGTCGAATTCTTGAATTGACTTCGCTCTGATTAAAATCAGAAGCTCAATTTGCAACTGATCACAAACAATTTGCGTAATCACTTCATCAATGAATGAATAGTCAGCAGCTTTGATGTTAATCAATGACTTCAATGAGTAACTAATTTCATTGCTAGAAAGTATACATTCAGTAGTCAAAGATTCAGAAGCAAAAGAATCATCTGACATGCTCATCATTGAAGAAATTAACACATTTTTCATTGCGTCTTTGATGAAAGTCTCTAGTTTTTTGCCTCGCTATTCTCGAAAGACATTTTCTCATTCTCTTTATTCTTCGAAATGATAATTTTATGTAGACGAGAAATGAATGCATGAGATGCAAAAGTGCTGATCTTGTTCAGCTGAAAACAATTCTTGAACAAATGATCAAGAATCTTGCAGATGTAGCAGATAATTAATGATTTCGCTGACTCAAGAGTAGAAGAGATAATTGACTTAACATAATCGATTATTGAAGTTGTTACTGACAGAAAAGTAGCGCGTTTATCAGATACGACAGTGACTTTGATGATGACAGTGCAACGTTCGTTGCGAAGCTGATAATTGACTCATTGTTTACTATTCACATCTTGAAGAAAGATTCTTAAGTGAATGAGCGAAGTAAAGTTCTCTGAACAAACTGATAGAGCATTCTGCAAGCGATTATTGATTTTATTCTGAAGATCATTCATCAGAATGCAATCATCATATTCGAGATAGCTGAATAGCTTTATAAAGTTGAAGTAGAAGATATTGAAAGACTTGTCTGTTTATCTCAGAGTGTTGTACTTGCGATGACACTTTCGATTCTTATTCAGTTCATCGTATATTTCTTTCAGATGCTTAAATAACTCGTTGATTGAAATGTATGAATGTGAAGCATCATGTCAACGTCAAGCGAAGATATGCTCAGCAGCATCATCTTTTAATCTAGATATCACATAAATAATACAGATATTCTCATTATTGAAGTGATCAACATTTGTCTGAAGCTTGTCATCTATCTTGATTTTTCAGCTGTCTTATGTCAATTCATCTTCATCAGTGAATATAAATGAATTCAAAAACTTGAAGAACTTGTGATGATCATTGTCAAATAGAGTGAACAACTTTTGTTGAGTATGATTCTTGATAGAAGCTTGAGACTTCGTAGACTGTTGAGATTGAGACTGATTCGCTGAACGCTGTCTCTTTTTGAGACTCAATACTTTCTTTCATAGTTTGATGATAGTCTTTTCTTGAGTGTCTATTGTTGTTTGATTGATTTCTAACTCATTAAGTCTCTTGAAATGATCGACTTGTAGATTGATTCATTGCTCATTGTCAGGACCGTGCCTAGATGATACAACCAATGGAGGTCAGGGTTGATAGTGCTTGATCTTTAGAGGTAGCTATAACTGAATATTAAGAATACAGAAGAAGGTTGGTACAAAAGCTTCTATTTATGTAATGTTCAGAGGCTGCGCTAGGCCCGAAAGGGAT
>JAABUH010000055.1_pt1 | contig 160904 bp, 162 predicted proteins | sample 5559121 | NCBI WGS metagenome assembly JAABUH01 (sample SAMN10711871, study PRJNA513364) | rock metagenome | isolation source: Antarctica rocks | place: Antarctica: Victoria Land, Battleship Promontory nord | collected 2015-12-28
GTGCATAAAAATGATTAGAATGCATCTTTACTATCAATCAGCTAAGCATTGAATGATTGCAATTGCATATTTATACTAACAATTTATTCAACGTCTATGTGATATAAGTTAAATCAAGAGAAGAAAAAAGTTACTTAATACAATCACACTTTATTTTCTCATTATGTGCATCTCTCTTTCATCATATATTTCTCTACTCAATGAATGACAATCATTGAGTAAGAGAACACAGCTTTATGTACATTACAATTATGAGCATCACAAATGCAAAGAAAACATCTTTCATCTTTGAATCAAGAATTGAATTGAAACATCATTGTATAAAATATCGTCAATGAAGAGCAAAGCAAAGACGATGTGTCATAATTAAACAGCACAGACATTCTCATCAAGAGTTTACTTAAGCATCACACGCTGAATAAAAGCTATAGATTCATTACTTGATAACACAATGTCAATCTCATTGTTTCGACTGCGTGAAGCAGTCGTATAAACAACGAGTGATTTTCTTTCTCAGAGAGTTTTGTTCACTCGATATAAATAGTATAAAGTTTCTCATGAGTCAAGTTTAAATTAATGTCACAAGAATGTATGAATTACAATCACAATCATATATTTCATAATATATTAAGTTAAAAATGTTACGTGATTAAGATAATGTCTTGACAAAGTTACAAAGTTAATTTAGATTTAATTTTCAGTCTTGCTTTTGACTTTAATCTTTGATTTAGTCTTTATATGTTAATTCATCATGACAAATATTTACAACTAATTAATCAGAGAGAGAAATGTATATTAAAAGAGTCTCAAAAATAGATTGATTACATTGAGTTGAGTACTCAACTTGAAAAGTATTAAGTTAAATTGAATTTTTTTTGAAAAAGTGTTGAGTTGAATTGAGAAGTTGAACTCAACAACTTGAATTAAGTTGAGAAGCTTGATTCAACAACTTGATTTAAAAACTTGATTTAAAAACTTGATTTGACTCAACAAAATATTAAATAAATGTAAATAACTTGATTAAACAATTTAAAACAGTCTTCATGATTTCTCTTTATGACTCTTTATCATGTTTTTTCATCATAACTTTCTATCAAAGTCAAATAATCTTCATGTTTCTTCATCATGACTTTCTATCAAATGATCTTCATGTTTCTTCATCATGATTCTTTATCAAATGATCTTCATGTTTTTTCTTCATAGCTTTCTGTTACAAGCATGCACTTCAAGCTAATTTAACATAAATCATGTTAAATTATCATAAACTAGTATAAAGCTGATGTTGACACGCTAGCGATTTAGCGTGTCTTCGTGAGTAAAACTTATGACGTGTTTCATCTTTCTTCTTCTTTAGCTTTAAACTTCTAGTTAAAATACACTTATATGATTCGCTTTATGCAGATTCATAACATTAGTTCAAAGCTCATTAATCTTGTTATTGACGTGTAAATGATACAAAACAAGTTACACAATCAACTTAAATCAGAAGTTGAACTCAGAAGTTTTGACAGCAGAATCAAAACTTAAGCTCAGAAAACTTAATAGAAATTAAAAATTTCTAAAGAAGAATCTTAATTCAAAACCAGAAATTTTGATAGAATCAGAATCAAAGAACATGAATACGTTATTTTTGACTAACTCTTTATTGAGTTTATCATCAGAAATCAGAAATTTCAGCAGTACTTGAACTCAGAAAGTTTAATAAAGTAACATCAGAATCTCAATCAGCAATTTTCTACTTATACAATGACTAGAAGCTCAGAATCAGTGAGCATTGCTCATTATGAACTTCAAAATGCTAGAAAAGAATCACTTCTATCACAGAATCAAACAGCATCAGAAGAAGAAAACATGAATGCATCATTGAATACAGAAGAAGAAAACATGAATACGTTGCTTTTTGATCATAAAATGATTAAGATCAGCATCAGCACTGAATTGAATGCTTGAATAAATGTTCATGAAGCAGATGATCTCGTTGTTTTTATCAAGTATATATATCAACAGCATGACATCAAAATCAAGATTTACAATAATCTGATTCAGATGTTAGAAGATGTTAACGAGATAAACATCACATTGAAGATTATGCAAACACGTTTGCAGAAAGAAATGAAAAACAAGAACATGATTATACATTATTTAAAAACTGCATCAAGTCAACAAAGTACTTCAATCTTTGAAGATCAATTCTTGAAGTTAATCAAGTTATTGAACTCTTCACTGTTTCAAGATTTATCACAGAATGTAAATAATTGACTGTCATGAATGTGAAATAAGTTGAAAATCAACAAGAATTACTTTTCTATGAAAGAGTTGAAAATAGTCTATATTAAAAGTTGAGTCAATGAAAACGCAGTCAAACACATAGCATCACAAATGAGAAACACATTTTTGAATCTTTTCTTAAAAGTTAAAGAAGTATTATTGATCATTAATAAGATGTATGATGATCTCAATCATCATTATATGACTCAATGACAGTACTTGAAGCTATATCAGAACAAGATCTTCTTTCATGAATTTTAAATAAAATTTCAGAGATTTAATGCAGAACTAAAATATAATAATGAGATTCTACTAAATGATTTTCAGTATAAGATCAGCTTAGATCTTTAATGAGTAATGCTCAATGAATGAATCACGAATTTGAATGAGTTTATTAACATTTACATGCAAGTCAATGTTAAATTAACTGAATTGAACACTCGATCAATCATCAAAGCATCAGCAATTTCAGCTGCTTGCTCTGTCACTAACACATCATTTGCTCAACTTATGTCATCAGTCTTTGCGTGAAAGAAACTCAGAATATTGAATCTTGATTTCAGCAAGAAAGAGTTGTTTAAGAAAGAACTTTGCTTCAAGTGCAAGAAGACAAAATATAAAGCATATGAATGTCTTAAAATGACTTAAGTGCATGAAATTATTATGAATTTGAAAAATGATCTGTTCTCATCAAAGTAGTGACTGAGAACAATATACTTACATTTCGTTTCATCAGCATGTCTGATGATTCATTTGATTTCAAGTCATTCACTGTTGACATCATCTTAAGTAATTTAGAAAAGATATTCAAATTTCTTGCTCTGATAAATACTGAAGTCATTGACATGACTTTCATTGATGAATCTTTGATGTCAGAACTATGTGAACGCTTTGATATTCAGTTAATATCGCTGTCAAAATCAAAGTTGATTTAATTGTATAATGAAATCTCTGATCAAAAGTTGATTATATATGCTTTGTATACATCAATCATGATATAAAAATACAAGAATGAAATGATGTTTTTATTGATAACTTGTTTAGATCAGCACAAGATAATTATTGAAAATCTTTGATTGAAAAGAAATGAAATTTTGATAAATTCTGCAAATGATTGATTAATATCATCATTGAAGATTCAAACATCGAAATTTGTCATTTTGAAAGTAAGCAGTCAATCAGCATTTTACAAATCTGAGTCAAGCGAAATCTGTAAAATGAAACAAAAGAACTTAAATTCAATTGTTACATCAATAATCATCTTGAAGAAATTCATGAATTAAAAATCAGTGAATAAATTCATTGAATCTGCTTTCATAGCAAAGCAAAGTACTTAAGTTGATTTCAATTAACTTTGATTCTTTCAGTCAATTGAAGTAAAGAAGATTGTCAATATTATCATGATCAAAGTCGTTGTATATTAAACTTTAGTCAATAATAAGAAGATTAAGATCTTCTCATTGATCATTAGCGAAATCAATAAAGCGCTTAACTCAGTCAAAGATTTCGCAGAACTGAATGAAATGACATCAATCATGTCATTAAATGAACTGAAGAAGAAGCTTTCAATCATTTATCATAACTTTCTGAATGTTTTTGATAAAGAAAAGACAACTCATTTGCCTTTGCATCAATCATACAATCACAAGATTAAATTAAAAGATGAGAATCAACTCTTTAAAAGTTGATTGTACTTTATGTCAAGTCACAAGCTGCAGAAGATCAAAGAATATCTAGAAAAGAATTTGAAGAAGAAGTTTATCACACTTAGCAAAGCTTCTTTTGCTTTGTTAATACTATTTGTTGAAAAGAAAGATGATAGTCTTTGCTTTTGCATGAACTATCAAAAACTGAATGCTTTGATTAAAAGAAATTGTTATTCAATATTCTTAATAAATGAAGTACTAGTCTGAATTCAAGACAGTAAGTATCTGACTTGACTTAACATTATTGTTGCGTTCAATAAACTGCACATAAGTTCAGAAAGCAAGAATTTAACTACTTTTGTTACTTCTTTTGATGTTTACAAGTATAAAGTAATGCTTTTTGAATTAATCAATGAATCTGCGTCTTTTCAGCACTATATCAACAATATGTTGTTTGAATGTTTATGTAAATTCTGTCAAACATACTTGAATGATATTCTCATTTATAATAAAATCTTGAAAGAACATAAAACTCATGTGAAAGAAGTGTTAAACAAGCTTCATGAAGCTGATCTGCAGATAAACATTAACAAGTATGAATTCAAGATTCAGAAAATCTCGTTTCTTGAATTACTGATATTCATCAATGATCTGCGAATGAATTCTTGAAAAGTAAATGTGATTTGAAGCTGAAAAGTGTCATAATCATTGATTCATGTGCAGATCTTTATTGACTTCTGCAATTTCTATCAATGATTCATAAAAAACTTCTCAAAGATCATTCAACTCATGATAAAGCTGACTTGAAAAGATCATCTTTTTGAATGAATAGAAATTTATCAGATGATCTTTGAAAAACTAAAGTAACAGATGATAACAGTTCTCATTCTGAAGCATTTTGACTTGATCAAAGAAGTTATTCTGAAAATGAACTTCTTGAATTATGTGAACAACGAAGTATTGTCTCAATATGATGATGAAGACATTCTACATTCAATGATCTTTTATAATAAGAACATGATTCTTGCAGAATGCAACTACAAGATTTGTGACAAAAAACTGCTGATCATTATTCATTGTTTGAAACATTAATGTTTTGAATTAAAATGTACAAATGTTTCAATTAAGATTTTCATCAATCATTTAAATTTAAAGTACTTTATGATCATTAAAGAATTAATCAGATAACAAGTTAAATGAGTTGAGAAGTTATCTGAATATAACTTCAAGATCATATATCAGTCGAAAAAACAGAATCTGAAAGTTAACGCGCTGATCAGAATGTCAGACGTCAAGTCAGTTGAAGCAAATAATGATTGAAAGTTATATCAACATTAAATACTATTATCAGAAGATAAATTTAAGCTGCAATCAATAGAAGTTAATCAAGAAGATAATCAGAAAACTGATTAAGATTTGACTTAAATCTTGCTCAGATTTGACTCAGATTCAAAACAAGAATCAAATGTTAACAAAGATTCAATTGAAGAAATAATTTCTATTCAAAATCAAATTATAGTTGAAAATCAAATGAATTAACTGTGCTTTGATATTCAAATAATCATGAAACAGAACAGAAAAACTTGTTAAGATATTAATTTAGACAATTGCAAAGTACTTGATGAAGTACTTTGAAAAGATGATAAACTATGAGTTTCTTAGTCAATGATCATTTAATTAATAAGAAAAGTATATAATTTTTTGATCAATGAACATTCTGACATAAATTGAACGTTGAACTTGCTGAGATTATCATATTACTGATTGAAGATGAGAATAATGATCAAGCATTACATTCAAAACTGTTATGTTTATCATAAATCAAAAGCATTGAAAGATTAAATCAATAAACTGCTGAAGTTATTGCTCATACTTAAGCAGTAATGACAAAACATATCATTAAACTTCATTATCAATCTATCAGAAAGTGATGAAAACAATGCAATTCTGACAGTCATAAATTGATTGTTTAAGAAACGACATTATATATTATGTTGATCAGATAACAAAGAAATTTTCGTAGAATAAACAGTCAAGCTACTGTTGATATGAGTCTTCAGAATTCATGAATTATCAAGATCAATAATGTTCAATCATGATTTACAATTCATATTAATTGTCTGAAAGTCTTTATGTCTAAGACTCAACATTAAGATGAAACTATTCACAGATTATCATTTGCAAATTAATAATTAAACAAAAAGAATGAATCAAAATGTAAAATAATATTTACAAAGTTATTATTCATATATGTAAGATGATTGATTTATCTGATTATTTATAACTGAATTCATTGATAATAATGTTATTTCATCATCAATTAAACAGTTAGCGTTCTTTCTGAATAAAAGCTTTCACTCTCATATGAGCTTCAATTTGAATTCAATTGAATATGAGATCACTCAAGCTAAAATTGAAGTGAGTAAAGTGAAGAATATATTTGAACACATGAAATGATCACTAGCATTAATCAAGCAAGCATTAACAAGAGTCAAAGTCACAATGAAGAAACAAATTAACAAGCATTGAAAGAAAATGATTTACAAAATAAATGACATGATGTTTCTAGATTCTAGAAACATTATGATCATAAGATCATTAAAGAAACTAAATGATAAAATGCTAGAATCTTTCAAGATTTTGATCAAGATCAAACATGCATATTAACTGAAATTGTCATTAATAATAAAGATTTATTTGAAATTCATCTTGAATCTGCTGCAACTGAATTTGAAGAACTCTCTGAAAGAACAATGAAATGAGTCATCTGATTTTATAGTGATGAATGATGAAGATAAATGAAAAGTGAAAAACATACTGAACTTCAAACATTACAAATGATGATTATAATATCATGTTAATTGAAAAGAATACAACGTCGATCTACATTGATACAACGTTGATGAAAATGAGTTTGAAAGATGTTAGAAGATCGTAAATAACTTTCATGAATGATATTTAAATAAGTCAAGATAAAAATTGAAAGAAAGATTAATTGAACTGCAGCAATGAGAACATTGCTAAATGAAGAAGAAGAGTAATGTTGCGAGCGTGCACTTTGAGTTAGTCTAACATAGATCATGTTAAACTATCATAGACTAGTATAGAGCTGATGTTGACACGCTAGCGGCCTAGCGTGCCTTCGTGGGTAAAACTCACGACGTGTTTTATCTTTCTTCTTGTTAGGGATCAGCATAGAGCGAGTCATATGAATGTAATGTAACGAGTATATAAATGCTAAGGAAGGAAAGTATCTAGAAGGGAAGGATCGACTATCTATATGACTCAGAAGAACATAAGCTAACCCTGAATAGGGTTGGCTTCGGAACAAGTCTATGCCCTAGCGGCGAGCGATCGGCGATAGCTCTCAGGATAGCCATCAACATAGTCATCAACATAGTCATCAACATAGCTATCAACGAAGGTGCGCAGCTAGGATCGTAACACTTCTTCTTTAGCTTTGAACTTCTAGTTAGAATACACTCATATGATTCGCTCTATGCAGACTCATAACACTTTCTACCATGACTTTCTACCATGGCTTCCTATCATGACTTTCTACCAAACGGCCTTCATGTTCTTCGTCATGACTTTCTATCAAATGCAGAAAGGTAATGCGAAAAAGTAATGCGAAAAAGCGGAAAAATTTCTATATTTAGCCCTCTTGGCGCCAAGCTCGGGTCCTTGACGGGTCGGGTCGGGTTGACTCGATTCCTAGTCGGGTCGGATCGCGTCGGGTTGAAAATATGCTCAACCCGACTCGGATCGGGTTGAAAATGTGGCAACCCGACTTCGGATCGGGTCGGATCCTAAATGTCAACCCGAAACCCGACCCGACGGTCAGTCTACTCAAAAAGATCATATTAGCTGTGTAGTTTATCATTTGAAGTAATAAAATATGAAATGTGGATTTTCAGCCCTATAGGGCTGGCCGACTGCTGGGTTTAGCCGAGTGCTAGGTGAATTCTTCTATTCCGTACAGCGCTCGTATGTGTATTCTTCTACAGCGCTCGTATGTGTATTTTATCGATGTGACTGCTCAATGAGAAAATATAAAACATCAATTTAAGTCAAATTAAATGTAATTTAGCATATACACAGCTGCCAGCACTTAATGAAGAAAAAGAAAAAGAAAAATCCGGTTTGCTGATGTACAGTAGGCGAGAGACAATTGCGCTTACAAGCGCATCGAACCCTGTTCACACGCGCGAGAATTGAAACTACTTGCCAGTTACTTCCTATAACTAAATTCCTATAACTAACTCCCTCTTTGTAGCATCAATGAATTGACGTAACAGTCGCTATGGATAATAGAGACTCCGTCGATCGCTCATCTGAAGAGTTCGCTGCTATAGCTCCTGTTCCCAACGGATCATCATATGTCAACAACGGAGCTCAACCGAGGGGAGATGAGGCTCCTCATCCTCAGCCCAGGCCTTTGGCCAACGAGCCTTCCCCAATAGCCGATGGCGTTATGCAATCAGACGTTTGTTCTCGATGGTTTACATTGGTCGGATGTAAAACTGATACTGGTGTAGATCGGAATCAACACCCTACTTACACGATTGAAGCAAAGCATAGCATCAGCGCGAGTGTGTTCTTTCTTCTTTTGCTTCGTAGCGATAGAGCTAAGGGTTGCTTAGGAATTTGCGGCATTCTTGAAAAAGAGGTCCACCCTCGAGGAGGAACATGCCCAAGCGCTCAAGAAGCTGTGTAAGAGCAGCCATGAGTCTGCACAGCGACCCGACAACAGACAAGGATCTTATGCGCAGAACTACGATGAGGTGATTCGAATTCACGATCGAATGGCCGACAATGGTATCCAATTTGCACTGTCCCTGCATCAAATGCATGAGGATCTCCATGACCTTGCCGCAAATATGGAACGAGGGCGCAAATCCTGGAAGCAGACTGGATTGACTGCGGAAAAGAGAGTACAGGACTCTGAATATATGATGGAGAAGGCTAAAGCGAAATATGACTCACTCGCGGAAGACTACGATCGCGCTCGTACGGGGGACAAGCAGTCCGGCAGGGTTTTTGGGTTGAAGGGACCAAAATCTGCAGCTCAACACGAAGAAGATCTTCACAGAAAGGTACAGGCTGCTGATACGGACTATGCGTCGAAAGTGCAGACCGCACAGACTCAGAGGCAAGAGCTTGTGGGCACTTTGAGGCCACAAACAGTGAAAGCGTTGCAGGATCTCACGAGTGAGTGTGATTCAGGCCTGACAGTCCAGTTGGTAAAATTCGGTAAGTTCCCAAAGACCCTGTCTATCTACGAGCAAACACTCATCGGTAGCTAGCCTCGTTCAATGAGAAGTTGCTCCTTGGTAACGGGCTTTGCGTAAGCCCTCTCAATAGTCAGAGCGGTCAAGGGCCTCGAAGTCTTCGGGATGTAATTCATCAAATTGACAATACGAGAGACTTTAACAGTTTTGTGTCGAGTTTTGCATCGAAAGTTGGGCCCAAGTCCTCAGATATCAAATACGAGCGTCATCCGGTGAGCTCTTCAAATTCTTTTCGTGCATTGAAGAGCAATACAATATAGATTAATATCTATAGACTCTTGGAAACGCCCAGCAGACGGCGCCCCCTGCCAATATTCGGTCTCAGCCTGCGCCAAACTATCAAACCCCATCGTCTGGCGCACCAAGCCAACCAGTTCAGTACGGTGCGCCCCCGAGTCAGAACTATAGTCAAGACATAAGCCAGCATTCAGCATTTAGTGCGGGTCCTCTAGCGGAGAACAGTCTTAACAACTCGCCACAGCAGCAGCTGTTCCCATCAAGCAGCCATGCGGGACTACCACAGCTTCCTTTGCCTACCGCGTCTGCTCCCATGCACTTGCAGTCATCCACACTAACAAGCACCTCCCAAAATCCTACCGCCTATGATGACTTGCCTCCGTTGAGACCGGTCTTTGGTGTATCGCTGGAAGATCTTCTGAAGAGAGACAGCTCTGCAATCCCCTTAATCGTATACCAGTGTTTACAGGCAGTCGACTTATTTGGCTTGGATGTGGAAGGCATTTACAGGCTTTCGGGTTCTACCTCGCATGTCTCGAGACTGCGAGCAATGTTCGACAATGGTGAGTGGTGGCATAAGGGGGCCCCCACATTGTGCGTAGACTAAGTTCTTCTAGACTCTAACCAAGTCGATTTTCGCGATCCCGCGAACTTCTTCCACGATGTGAATAGCGTTGCCGGCCTGCTCAAGCAATTCTTTAGAGACTTGCCGGATCCTTTGCTCACGCGCGAGAATTACCAAGGCTTCATTGAGGCCGCAAGTAAGATTTTGCCACATGCTTTCGTTTCTACGGCAAGGGCTGATAATGTCGATTACAGAAATTGATGACGACACAACTCGTCGCGACTCGTTGCATGCTACGATTAACAGCCTTCCTGACCCCAATTATGCTACGTTGCGAGCGCTGACCTTGGTAAGCCGTTCGAACCTAGACTACGCTCATGTGCTAAAGCTCCGGACAGCACCTCAATCGCGTACAAGAACACTCAAGTGCCAATAGGATGAACGCCGGTAACCTGGCAATATGTTTTGGGTATGACGTCCGAACTACTCTACGTCCCGTCTATTTCTACTAATCCCCCCCGACCAGGCCAACCCTTATGGGCTCGAATAGCGGTCATAACATTGCCGATGCTGGGTGGCAAGTGCGAGTGGTTGATACTATTCTGCAGAACACCTACCAGATATTTGATGACGATTAGATTAGGTGGAAATTCAAGAGAAGTAAGATTGGAAAGGGATCCACAGTAATTAAAGTACGAATGTACGATACCTTGAGCTTTGCAAGATACCACTTTTTGACAGCGAATGAGCAATGCAACGCGAAAATCCTCCATGGACGAGGGAGTTGTATCCGTGCAAAACCAATTTAGCACTGGCATATTACCTCTTAGCCTTCGATGAAATATTGTAACAACCTGTGTATGATCTCTTCATTCGGGCATACGATGCACCCGGTTAGACCTTGAAAGTACCTTACTTCTTCGTCCCCATCTTCATTCTATATATCTGAAATTGTCATATCTAAACATGCTCTCGTCGTGGATCTTGCCGCCGTCGTCTTCCTTGAAGCTCATAAAATCACAGACTCTGAATCATTCTCAATTGCTTTGGCAGCTATCGATTCTTCCAATCTAAAAGCTCGTGCGCTCTTCCGATGGAAAGATTATTTAACGAATGACCTTCGCTGAAAGACAGCAAATTACTCTTATTGACTGAGACGGGGTTCGAATGCAATCTCATGGTTGAAGGGACAAACCGACGATTCCGAGCAGATTGAAGTCTGTCTCTATCGAATACATTTTCCTCCCAATTCGCAGCCGCTTAAGAAAGCATTGGAGAGAAGTTGTCTGTTCTGCGAATGGAACAATGAAAATACTTAATGCGCAACGCGTCGATATGCTGGCTATCCGAACATTACTATGAAGATCGGAAGATAAAGGACGTCGACAGCGGATCTTGAGGCCGGTGAAAGAGGAAAGCAAGTGTTGAATCGAGAGGCGAGACGGCTGCTAGCTGGATGATTAGCTAGCCATGTCAGAAAATGGGACATAATCAAGCTAATATACTCATTTGATTTATGGAGTAAGACGTGATTGACGAATGAAGATTTTCATGGATGAAAATTTATATTAGCTGATGAATAGGGGACCTCACTAGACAGGGTTCTGATTCGTCGACGTAGCTACTTTCCATGATGTAGATAACCTCATCAACGGATGAGATCCATCGTTCGCAAGTTGCAAGACATAATTACTCTTCAAGTGACCATCCGTAATGTTTTCGACTACGCAACGTGGTTGATGCCTCGCGACTCAACCTGTAAAGATCCAAACTCGATGCAAATGCAACAATGCCGCAAAAGACGCTCCAAGGTATCATATCATACAATCATGAAATCATGCACAAAAATGCACCAAAACTCGTGCTTACAGGATAACCTTCTTCGCTATCCAAACAGTACTATCATAGAATAGCCTTCCTCGCCCCAAAAAGCGTCAGACTAAGACTGGTGTCGTTCTCTGTAACCAAGGGCGTTGCATCTTGCATCATTTCCCATCTACGTAGCGGGAAAAGCTGCATTGTCGTCGTCTTGGCCGTCACCACGGACCCGGTGGCTGGCCCCGTAGGCTTTAACTCGGAGGCTGTCGAAGTAGGGTTTGTGACGAGCTGCAACCATTCGTTTTCTATGCTTTCGGAATAGCCGAATAGAAACACCAGGCAGGGTTCTTTTGTTCTTTGTTGGTCGCGAAGGATACGAATGCATCGTAAGCGCGTCTCTTCTGTTTGGAGGTCGGTAAGGGAGGCAAGGGTGTCATAGATGTAAGACGGAAGGGTCGGATGAGTGGACAGGATAGGGTTGATAAGCAGTAGGCTTAAAGTTACGAGAAGGCGCGTGAGGGTACTTTGGGAGAACTTTGGGTGTTGAAGAGTGGATTGGTGGATAAGGAGGAGACGGAGAAGTATATCGATGGAAAGGTAGCTATGCTCTAGCCCCTGGTCGCTCTTATGCGCAGGAAGCCCCTCAGTGCTGGGCTGATCTATCGAGAGCGGGGGTGATGTGAGGAGAGCAGTCAACCTATCTGCAATCTGTGCGACCAACAGAGACGTGACATCATTCTTAATGCTGAAGGCAGTCGCCGCGACGACGGATGCTAGGACATCTGTAAGTCTCTGCCTATGCGTTAGATCCGCATCTGCTTCTTTGTAAGCGTCTAGTACGAGCTTGCTCTCTGCTTCTTCCCGGACTTGAAGTGCTTGGTCTGCAGCCAGCCCCGATGCCAGAATTGGCCAGTAGAGCAAACATACATCATCCGATGATTTTACGGTTTGCACGAGGATTGCCATCAGCGTGCTTGCAGCGTTATCCGAGCTCCTCGCTGCTGCTCCGAAAGCTGTCCTGAGTTTTAATTGACATATTGGTAAGTTCAAGTCGCCTACAACCTCAAGGAGCTTTATGATTTGGTCTCTAAAACCTAGGTGTGATGACGCTTGAGAATGAGATGGGTAGACTATATCGTCGATTAATAATTGGACTTGGTCGACGGATAAGCCCGGATCGAAGGCACTGCTAATTTCAGAGAAGTTCTGGCCATGCTGTGTTAGAAGAGTCTGGATCAACGTCCTGATCCCAGAACTTGTTATCATGTCGCGAGCCCTAGCGCAAGGGACTTCTTCCCTCGAACAGGCATCGATTGCAGCGCGAACTAAAACAATCACTGAAGAAAATGATGCTTTCATAGCTCGCTGCTGCTGGAAGTGGAAGCGGTACTGTCTGTAAACCATCGGAGGCAGATACTTCAACTCGGTAAGGGTCAACAGATCCAGCGCATCCAAAACCACTTCGATGAACTTACTCAGAGGAGCAGTGCCTTGTAGAAGGGCGGCGGTTCGTGCAAGCACAAGGTCTAACGTAACGATCTTGGTACAAATCAATGGCGGTAGGATGATTGTGAGTGAAGGCCGGCTTGTCGAGCATAGTATGCCTTGAAGCCAGTCTGTGATCAACATGTCAAACGTCTTGGCACCAAAGGATCGCACCTGCACTAGCAGATCCGCAAAATTAATGGACGGTGGCATGGGCTCACGCCATGAGAGCTCCAGACGGCCGATGATTGTCTTGAACACTTGCGACAGAACTTGCTTATCCATACTGGTGCCACTTGCTAGCAACCGGTCTATTTCATCCGCGAAGGTTGCTTCGGCTGACTGTAGAGTTTCAGCCATGTGGTCTGAGATGGGAGAGCATGCAGTAACAGATATTGTCTGCTGGTAAAGCAGTAATTCTTTGCGTAGATATCTGGCTTCATGCACCGCCTTTGGAAGCCGTTCCCCCAAATCTATGAGCGACTCGACAAAAGAATTTTCGACACGCTGTCGCTTGTGGATGTTTTGATACTGCTGCCATAAACTTTGGAACAGATCATCCACGGCACCGATAGCTGCCATTGTATCAAAATGATGATTGATCGTGTCGGTTATAGCGGTTAAGATCAAGTCGTCTGTGCTATTGGACACTATCTTCAGAACATCGGCTAAAATGGTAAAGTCCTCAATTTCCTCAAGAACATGTCGCACTCCATGATACTGTTTCAATGTGATTGTAATACAGGGTTTGACTTCGGTGCCAAATCCCTGCTCAGTTCCGTCCTCGATCGCACGAGGACTATTTGCATTGCGGGCCTGAAAGCGAAAAGCAACAGCTTGGCGGATCCAGCGGCCTATATCAGACTTGATTGTTTGGCTCAGTTGCGCTATGTCCCAATGCTTCAGTTCATGGTCGGTCAAGGCATCCGGAACGACGCAGATCCCTGGGATGCGCCTAGAGATCCAAGACTTTACAGAATTGATCGTGACGTTCTCTTCAGCGATAGAAGCGCCTACAGAAGATACAAGTATTCTTCTCAGATTCAGAATATGGGTTGGCAGACCATACAGAGGGAGCTCAAAGAGTAGACGCACCTCGCAAGGACCATCCTAAATCTGTCAGTCGTGTTTTGACTGCTATGGAGAAGAGTTTGCTTACCCGATTGGGCCTTTTACATCTGTATAATGTTCCCCGAGACAGCAGCCATTCGAAATACCTTCCGACTAAGAAATGCTTCGAGCGCACCAGCTCTGCAAGGAGTCTGTAGGTGTTGCCGCTGTGTAATCCTGCCAAGTCCGGATTGGCCGCAAGAAAATCTAAGATCGGTTTTTCTACATCGAAACCGTGCTTGGACCATCTACGCAGCATACGAGCGGCAACGTATAGCCTGGCGTGCCCTCGCCTGTATAAGCTCGTAGCCCACTCCAGGCAGGTAATCACAAAAACACCGCTGTTATCTGTGGCCGCCAAACAATCGTCGGTGAACTTAACCATCTTTGGCCATTCGGTATTGCTATCAAGTAGTGTGATGAGCTCTTGCCTTGGAGATGGCGTTACATGCCAGCTTTGTCCTACGAGAGTCTGTATGAGGCGCGAGTTACGCCTTGAAACATGTTCGAAGTAGGAGGCTGGAATATCGGTTTGCTCTTGAAAGCAGTCACGAAGCATCGTTTCGTACTTAATCCAGCAATTAGGTAGGAGAAGACATGCCGGAGCAGAGAGCGCGAGTGACTTCAAGAGTTTAGTCAACTGCTGCTCCAAGGAAGCAAACGTTTCCTTATCCGTTTGCTGATTAATCTAGAGGTTAAACGTCAGCGTCCGATAGAGCATGGCAAGCTGCCGTTACTTGCAGTGTATAGTTGCCCCAGAATAGCCTCAGCAAGTTTTCGGCCTCGCTGTCGGTGCTCAAGTATTTCCTTCCAGTATATTTGAGTTACAAGAAGCCAAATTGGTGTAGTATCGAGATCACTTGGATACAATGATGCTATAAGCCAATCAATGTAGTGCTCCTGATCAAGAAGACGCTCCGAAAATAATTGGGTCGTAAGTCGTAGACTAAATACACATAATCAGCAACTTATTGGTCAAAAAGGAGAGCGATTTCGGGTGGCATGAACCCTTACCCGTAGTTGATTTTGGACCTCCATTCCGAAGTACCGCAGAGAGTAATGATCATCTCCAAGAACTGCTCCACATTTGTCGTCCAATCCCTGATCCACTTCGTCTCCCCACCAAGTGCAAACGCGCCACTGGCCCCTTTCCTCTTGAAAGCGCGAATTTCATTTGCACCAACACATTTGGCGAGCCAAATGGCTCTTGAGGTGGGAATTTGTTTCGCTAGACAGTGGTCGAGAAGAACTTTACCCCGAATTCCATGGGGTATAGTGCGACTCAGGCGGCGTAGTGGGATCGAGGAATTTGCAAGGTCACGTAGCCAAGCTTCTCGTTTCGTATCTGTCAATGTAACGCGAGGGGGAGGTTTAAACGTAGAACTAGCCGTAATTGTACCATGAGCTTGCCTTTGATCGAACACCGAGACGAATAAGGAGGAGAGGATCTGCAAGCCAGACTTGTGTTTCAGACTGGACCAAATGGAGGGTCTAGCAGTGCTTGACTCCGTCTGACAGCCCTGAAGTTTGTCGAAATAGCCTTGCTTCGTGGTCAGCTCGTTGAGAACATCCTCAGGATGATCTCCATTCCAGGGGAAAAAGTCGGCTGGCCCTGTACATCTTAATATCAGCCTACCATATCAGTAGCTTTGATATGAAGCCTACCGTCTTCTTGATATCTCGGAGCGGAAGATGGGGGCTCGGCAACATAGGGTCTAACTTGGACAGCTTGTTTAACTCTCGCTTTCCCTAATGGTTCAACGCTCAAATGATGCCTGTGCGCACCCCCCCTAGGTCGTACTGGAAGAATAGGATCCCTACGAGTGTGGGTCTCCGCTTGATCAAACTCTGATATTGAACCGCTTGGCTGTAGCGGTGTGTTCTTGGCCGAATGATCTGCTGAGGTCTTTATCTCCGAACTTCCTGCTGCGATGTTCCGCCCGGAATGTTCTAAATCGTCTCGATGCACACCGTCATTAGTAGTGTGCCTTTTGACATCCAGCTTTTGCTTCTTAAACGCCGGTTCTGCAAAATCATCCAACGCAGATCCGTTTGTGAGACCGATGGTGGCTTGACGTGGAACAGATCTAGGTGTTTGCTGAGATAGAAGATGATTCCGAGGCCTGGCGAAGGTGGAATTGGGATTCCGGAGCCATTGAGCACCGGCCGATTGACTGGTCATCGTTCAGTCATGGTGAAAGTGTGTGTGTATTGCAAGCAAACAAAACTGGGGGCCGTCTGGTCATGTGTGGCACGGAGCCTTCGCGGAAACCGGGACTTGGGGTCTGAAGATAGGATTGGTAATGGTATTAGACATTTGATAATGGGACAGGAGGACTCTCCATCGCTTTATCCAAGGGGTTGCGTATATACCTTAGGTAGCAGGTAAGTACTGTACACAAGATGCTATATTTGTAGTTGTCAGCAGGAAACAGCAACAAGGTATCATAGCGACAGCCCATCGGCTTCCCTTTCACCTTAGTTCGCGGTTATTCGGCGGCGGGCGTGATCGACGGAGATACACGAATTAAACTAGCCACTAGGGTACGATAACCGGGGCTAAGGCAACCCCCTAACCCATCCGGGATCATCCCAGGCCGCTGTCCCCTTTCCAGTTAAGTGTGACACAAACTCCGGGCGCCGACGCGGGCACTATCACGGTGACTTGCGGTAAGGCCTGCTGGGAGGTTGCTGGTGAGAGACAAGTCCTGACTTACTCAACCCACATAGATCCATACCAATACTAAGTTGCTCTTAGAGGACCTCAAACTGACAGCTGTTTGACTGATCAGCTGATCCGCGCTTTTTCATTTGCTTCGACGACAGTCACAATGGCGTTAAAGAAAGACATGAGAAGGGATGACCTCAGTAGGCCCCCCCCAAACTCGCTTGGCCATCTATCTGCTGACTTGGGCTGCAGTAATACCTTATAGGGAGCTCGCCAAAGACAAGAATGAGGGGGACATGTCAGGCACAATGGCGAGCACGCTTCCAATGGCTGCGGTGAGTACTTGTTCGTCGAGCATTGCTGTGGTCCAAGCTTATTGGCTTTTGTAGATGTTCACCAGAAACAAGTGCGTATGCCCGACAGAGCAACCGCCTGAATATGTTGCTCACTTGCTCCCCCGTCTCTAGGATGATTGGCTGGTATATTCTTCAGTTTTTGACAATTTTAGAAGAAACTTCCCTCTAACTAAAAAAAGGGCGTCCCTGGTATTCTCTTTACAAACATGGCTTGCTGAAACCCCGGAACAAGCACGAAAAGGCGGGACGCCTGGCTACATCAGCGTCGGCATGGCTTGTAAGATTCCTTTTCTTTCTGCTTCCGATGCTGTTCCAGATGAGCTCATGCTAACATACCCCAGTCATGGCTCTTGTGGTGGTAGGTGTGCTTTCTCTCGTTGCATTTTAAGGTATCCTAACATGGTAATTCTCAGACATATCTTCCACTCTTTATGCCACCTCCAATGGCAGGAAGAATGGCAACAAATACAGAAGCACCAGCAGCTGTGCCGCCTTCGTAAACTTTTGCGAAATTGGTAGACCGGCAAGAGGTGGTCGTTTCCCAGCAAATAATCTAGGATACCCTATATATTTGTGACAGAGCGAAGAGTTGTGCTACCATGAGCACTACCACTTCCAATCACTCACAATGCCCACAATCCACTTGCGACGATTCCTTGCTACATGTACATAGGAACGTATTGGCAATGGGTGTATTCTTAAAGTCTTTTCATTGGCAAAAGTTGCTCCATTACCCTCACGTCTACAACCTCCCTATGCGAGTGTCTCTTCATTATTAGATAGGATAACCATAAGTACCTTACCTAGATATGATCGAATACAGGGCTAAGCTTTAGGTAAGGTACCTTAGAATGGATGGATCAGTCAGCACTGTGTAATTCTCCATGCTTTAGACCGGTTTTAAATTACACCCCTCCCCAAATGCTTGTAACCATACCTGTACCTACATTAAACACACATAGCCACTCCACTCTTCTCTATCAAATTAACCCACAAAGACACTCAGCCAATCTATCGCATTGCTTAACAGCATACCACTGTTTCATAAACAAATACTCGGCCCAGAGAAACCCGGAGAGAACGAGTTTATGTCAATCGAAAATCTCAAGACCTTTGGTGAGTACCTTCCCAGCATGGGCTCTTCTTTGAGATGGATCTGCAACGTTGTTCCCTCCTGCTCCTGGAACCGTAAAGTACCACTGTGATCTACAATACCATATCTGGCGCATCGAGGCTTAACGGCGATCTTCATATATGCTCAACCCCGCACGAAGGTCGAAACTTGGCTGACATGTTTCGCTCATAGACCCCTTCGCCGAAGCCGACGAAGATACAGGGGAGACTAAGCAGTCTCAAAACTACATCCATATTCGGATTCAGCGTATGTATTTGCCTTACCCCAAAGCCACCCAGAATTCCCTCCAGCTGGGTAGTGTGGTCCAATAAGAACCCGTGCACTGACACCATATTCAACAGAGCGCAATGGCCGTAAGACCTTGACTACTGTCCAGGGTCTGCCCAAGAAGTTCGATCAGAAGAAGATCCTCAAGGTCATCAAGAAAAAATTCGGTGAGGCCCGGAATGAGTCACATTCGTCTGGCTTATACCTTCGACTGATACCTCTCTACTTAGCGTGCAATGGCACCATTGTCAACGATACCGAGATGGGCGAGGTAATCCAACTTCAAGGCGATCAGCGCAAGGATGTCCAGGAGTTTCTGGTGGACAAGAAGGAAGGGCTGGAACTTGATGCCAAAACCATCAAGGTATAGGATCGCGATCCCCAGTCCAACAGCACCTTTGGTTTACTTGAATATGCAGGTCCATGGGTTCTAAAACCCCTCAATCACGTCCTATTGGCCCCTCCTCCGCGGATCACTTAGGAGCTCCCTCGGCAAGCGTATACTTTTTACTCCTTGCTCCCTTTGGTACGGGTCAAGGAACGGCGTGTGACGGGGCGTTGATTGATACCCACTGAAAGACGGAATTGATGACACATGGATTATGGGCAGTTTCTTATTCATTCTGTATAATGGATGGACTAGGTGGAGGGTTGGACTCATGCGGTATTGTTGCTTACGACAGCTTCAACCATGACATGATCAATTGAACTAAATGGCTCCAGACTTCGTGTGCCTAAATGTACAAGCCTACCTGATTTGAAGTAATTCCTAACTTGAGCAGAAACTCCCAGATCTTTCTTAACAACATGAATAATGGTACAACGGGGTCCTGAAAGTTTCAAGAGTGTCAGTGATGCCTTGTCGGAGAGAGAGAACAAAGGATGGTGAAATATGCGGGTAGAGTTCTGTACTCCCCAGGCACACGCCGTCAAACTCGTTATTGCGTCCGGGTTGGGAAGGATTGACTTTATAAATTTCACGTACATTTGCCCGAGTTAGGTGTAGCTGAAGCAGCAACGAACACATGCTAATGAAACTGGCAATAGAAAATACACTGATTGACGCCGACGTCTCCTTCCTGATGTTGGTTTCCCGTTGGGTAAGGTGGTAGAGTACGGTAAGAGTCTACAGCCCCATGAGTGCTTTGGCATGGCAGCAGGAAATGCAAACTCTGACTTACCGTTGCTATCGAAACCCAAGCAGGAAGAAGCATCCGTGGATCTTGTGAAGCGCCGGATAGCCAGAGCACCCAGCTGGTGATGTACGCAATGAGCAAATTGGTCGTGAGCAGTCGAAGGACAGTCGCCGAGGGGGTATAGAAGGAAAGCCTGGATGTATATTCTCGATCAGCACAGTTTGAGGCACCGAGTTTGGCGGTTTCTGACCACCTCGACATAAGGCAATCGGTAAAGAAGTACGAAAGGTACGCCGACGCAGAACACTAGAAGAACAAACATTGTCAGCCGATGGCTTACGAGAATCCATCCATGGATGCGCCCGCCCTGCAACAGCCCAAAACCACCCAAGCTACGCTCAACTAAAGACAGGACGTACCCATAGAATCGCCAAAAATACCTCCGTGACCCTAAATCTCTTCTCCACCGTCCACGCCTCACTTTCTCTCATCCCCATGCCATCACTCCCAAGTAGCAAATCTCCCAGAAATGTAAGCGCACACCTGAGGCCCCACCACGCCGCAGGAGCCGTGCTCAAAGCCCGGCATACCAGGAGCGGGATATTCCAGCGAGAATTTATGCCGAGCTGAACTGCGACTCGAGGGTGGGCTCTGCCAGTGGAGGAGGGAGCCGAGGCGGTCAGGGCCTTTATCTCAAGGGTAGAAGTGGCTTCGTAGCTGGGAGGGAGCGGGGAAGCCAGATGGAGGATGGGTACGGCATGTGCTGCCGCATTTGCACTGGCAGTTACTGATAAAGGGTGCAGCTGCGTTTTAAGGAATTTAATTATGATTAGGTTTCGTGTGCGGAGTATATCTCCTGTGTGCTGCTTGCTTGCTTGGTGTACGACTCGTACGAGGTCAAGTTGTGGACTTGGAGTTCCTCGGCCTGAGTTGCGGCTCCCCAGATTTCGCTTAAGTACGGCGGTCCATTATGGACTTACCGACAATAGAATACTCAAAAACTTACAATCGACAAATCGACAAATGGAAAATCAACAATTGAAAATCGTGAATTTAAAATCCATCGACTACCTTATGCTTCATAGTCAAATAGAAAGTTCGCTTAGACATGCTCTTTATTAAATCCCCTTCATTCAAACACCCTCCATGGCTCCCTACCAAACACCCTCCATGCTTCATCCATGGCTCCCTTCATGATTCCCGTGGCTCCCTACCAAGCACCCTACATAGTCAACAATTCGTTTAGTTAGATGGTAAGATAACTATGAGAAATTCGATAAACTTCTATTAATAAAACAAATAATACGAGTTTACGATATCAATGAAAAAGACGAAATTAATGAAAATGAGCGAAATGAGTCCAAGGGCCATATACGTGAAGCCCTGCGAGCCCAGGGAGCTCAGGGCTTCTAGTGGTGAGCCCAGGGAGCTGCAGGGCTGAGACCTTGGCTCAGGGAACTCAGGGAGCCCAGAGCTAGCCCGGGGGTCTCAGGGTCGGCTCAGAAAAATCGCCCATGAAGGGAGCATGAAGGGAGTCATGAAAGGGAACCAAGGAAGCATGGAGGGTGTTTGATAGGGAGCCGGTGTTTGGCAGGGAGCCATGAAAGGAATTTAATAAAGAGCATGTTTAAGCGAACTTTCTAGGTATTTGACTATGGTCGATGGATTTTAAATTTACGATTTGTCGATTTGTCGATTTGTCCAGTTTTTGAGAGACGGGCGTCTATAATGCGCAATATGTTTGCCTTGATCACCGTAGAAAGTTGTGCGTAACGGCACCTGAACGGTAGAATATCAAACTTCATCGTCCCCTGAGCCATTGAGACTCTCTGCCATGGCCCAGCAGACACTCAGATCGACGCTGTGCGCATTCTTGTACCCCCCAAAATGTGTCCCACAATATCGCTACTTTTCGACCTGCCCTGTACGCTATGGCGGGCTACAATTTCGAACACAGTATCGGGAGCCGAACCTCAAGAGCTTGGGGGCAATGAAGGGTTCGGGTTCTGGGACGCAACTCCCCTCTGATATTGGTCTTGCTCCCGGTAAGATTTGTTATCATTGCAGCTTTGATTTGAGAAACAACCAAGCTTAAGCTATGCAGGGCTGTTCGTAATGCCGACGGGCCCCAGGAAACCATCGGTTCTTTCATCGCCCCGACGACGTCTTAAACTAGAGTGGTACAGACTGAAGATGCGGTTTATAGATGTGATTTCGTAGGTCTGTCCCTACCGCTACCCTCTCACTTGCGGTTACAGGGGGGGGGAAATCAAGTCGGATGTCTGATTCAGAATCGAGCAGTTTTTGGTCTGGCTACAGGTCAGCTCTAGATGGCAGGCCCAAACCAAAACGTGCGCGCCGAACGCTCGTTCCCACTGCAAAAGCGCTGCATAGGCAGATGTATACTGCGTTTTCCGAGTAAGGGTCTCACTCTTCAATCACTGCCAATTGCGGCGTGCTTTGTGCTAATTGACTAATAGAGGTGACCAAGCCACTCTTTCCAGAATTTGCACCGAAGGCCTCGCCGACTCCTTCAGCGCGCGCATCGGCTCCCGCTCATCCCGAGAGAATCTCCGATGGAATCTCAGCAAATATGTAGGATTCCCCCGTGTCGTTGCAGATCGCTGCGTCATCCCCCCGATTAAAGGCTCTGCGATTCGACAAGTCGTTGTGCGAATTCGATCGAAGCAGAGTCTTGCAAAGATTATACCAGCTACGAAGGGGCGAAGGGAGTCGGTAGTTGAAGGCACGGACCAGGAGAAGCAGGTGGATGAGTACGTTGTTATACAAAGAAGGGTTATGAAGGGGAAAGAGGAGCCGTGGATGGTATGGGGGACGACTCAGGAGACAAGTGTGGATGAAGTGCTGAGAAATGTGAAGCCGGCAGTGGCGAAGAAGGAGCTTGAAGTTGTGTAAAACCTCGGAGGGTTTCATGCATAGCAGACACATGTTTCGCGGGAAGTAAATCGTTCAGAACCGAGGTGTGACATTCTACGTATATAGCAACTCCTGCTCTGCAAACAAACTACCGCCTTCATCTCTTCCGCCAGAGTGTCAATTTTTATCCTCCCGCACACCATCCTTGCTCCCTCTCCGCTCCTCCGTCACTCGGGAGGAAACCGTCTTGCCCATATCAAAAGAACTTACCCTTGACGGACGACGCCTCTACATCTGTGCCCGGCCCATGGTCTTCCTCTGACTCGGCGGCGGGAGCGTCTGAGGATCGGGAAGGTAAAATCACAGGTCGATCAAATGAATCAAACCTGCCGCCTCCCAACTTGGCCCTTACCCATTGAAAACTGACACGAAGAGCGAAGGCACCAAAACCCCAAAGTAAGCCACCGATTGGCGCAGCGACGAAGGCACCTTGAGAGGGAATTAGCCAGAGGCCCTTTAGAGGCCGGGTTCGCGGGAACAAATACCGAACACACTCCAATCATTGGCGTACAGTCCACCTTCTAGCAGCAACAGGTTTGCTCCATCCTTCGCACTGCCAAAGTAAATGGTTCCAAATATGAAAACGGTGAGTAGACCCCCAAGGCCACCAACAACAACCTCGAATCCCCGCCACCAATAGCACCGGCTACTCAACCCAATGACAAGCACCGGAATAGAGCTCGCACTGACCAAATCACTTATCAGATATATTTGCAGCACGCTGGGACTCTTCAACGCCACAACAACGACAGGGAAAATGACCAGTACGACGGCCAGGCGGATGTACCACAGGTTGAGCTTGTTGCGGAAGAGGTCGTTGGAGCCTGTAGACACCATACCCGATTGCAGACTATCAAAGGAAGCGGTGCTGAGAGAGACAGTCATGACAAGGATGATGCCTACGACCCAGGCTGGGAGCCGTTCTAGGAAAAGGAAGAACGCAACACTGCCCGATTGCGGTGGATCACCGGGCCAAGCGCCAGTCCAGGTTGCGAGAAGACCTGTTGCGCCTACTAGGGTAAGGATAATCATTACAGCTACAGTAGCAACAGAAGTGCCAATGACCAAGTCTTTATCAGTTTTAGAAGCAAAAGTGCGCATCCAGAAGCCGGAGATGAAGAAGTCGTTGGTTAAAATTGCCACAGGTAAGATGTATAAGAGTTGCCAGCCTAGGAGGCTTGAGTTCAAGAGGCCAGAGGAGTCAACAAGAAATTTGTTGATATGCGTTTCTACACCGACGGTAATGACGCCAAGGATGATGAGGCCAACGACCATGGCGCCTTGTATGTTGTCTGTAATGAAAGAAATACGAAAACCACCGAGAGATGTGTAGATAGTGGTGACAGCACATTCGACAATGACAGCGGGCAGGCCATTGAGACCGGTTAAGGCGTTGACGATCTGTTGGAGGGCTGAAAGTTCGGCTACCATGTAGAGAAATAAGGTAACAAGCCTTATCAAATTCTATATTAGTTCTCAAAGTGACAAGCAAACGGCCTGAGGACGCACGTCAATAGGCTCAAATACAGAGCAGCGACGATCCCATATCTCTGCCTTGCCCACTCGGTAAGGACGAATCCTTCAGGGCATTTCTTCCTGATTATAGGCCCTAGAAACCCAAATACCAAAAGAGGCAAGGAGGATGACAGAGCATAGACAACCAAGCCTTGGACACCGGCAATCGTAGATATCTCGGGATACGAGAACAAAATGCCTGAACCAAGGGCTGTTTGGGAGAGGCAGAACCTATGGTCAGCGGATTCACTACTTAACAGGAAGGGATAGAGGGAAGCGGCAGCACGTTCCTCACGCAAGCATTAACTTGATCGAGTAATCACGGTGCAATCTCAGCTTCATGCGAGGCAATGGTATAGGGATCTCTCCAATCACATAGATCGGAAGGTGGATCCATAACGGTTGCCTGCAATCCGCGCCCGTAGTGAAGCCGCGCAGCACCGTTGTCCAAAATCTCCTTTACTCGGCCAATATCCACCAAAGGTGTACAGGATGACGAAGCAGGTGGACTTTGGACATCGGTTTGCGTTGTTTCTGCAGATACGAACCTGTTCAATTTTTCCCAGCACGCTCCCAACCTCCAAGTCCACTACCTCTTAAGGGCCATACCAACCATTACGTGTGTGAGATGCTCGTCGCATTGAAGGAATGGCTGCCGCTTCATATAGTAACGACGGAGGCACCTGTGCACTTACCTGAAGCTACGAAGTTCAGAGCAAGTGGTAGTGCTAGCTGAGTGTCAGTGTTGGCTGCTCAATCATAATCAAAACCGTTAAATCAATGGGGGAGAAAGCCATTGAAGACTTTAACAATGCTTCGGTGACTTGTATCTGACCCTTTTGCGTTCGATTGCTTGCCAAGAACTCTGACTTTGACTGATGCCGCCATCGCCATGCGATGTAGAGACCGGTGACCCTGCGGGCGAGAGTATATTTTCAGTATTGGGCGAAGAAACTTGTGGATAGTGCAACATACAAAAATGCTCCGTAAGTCAGGTACATGATGGCATTTGATGCCTGGAATGAAGGTTGTCCCATGACGATTATTGCTGTAGCTATACAGTTGTGAGTATCCCAGAGTAATGCTCAGATTGTCTTCCAGATGTTGAACACTTTCGTAAGTAACGAATTTCTGAAGCGTAGCAAATTGTGCCCTTCCATGGTGATCTATGCCCTAAGGTCGCTTATCTACGTCAGACAATGTCTACCACCCTGATTGGAGGCCCATGTATCTTGGCATTATGAAGAAGAACAAGAGGTGATCCGGGGCTCTCGCTGCGAAAGGACTGTTTGATAAGTCACACTTGCCATTTCGGGTTTATAACTAAGGTAGGTATCTACACATTGATTCCATGACAAGAACGATCCTGAGTCTGCTCACTCACTTTGCATGAGGCCGTTGATCACATAGTAGTTTTATTCTTAATTTAGACCTTTCTGAATGAAGCTTGTTTTACCTGGTTGATAGCTAAAGCACATGTTACAGAAGCCACTGTCTGGCGTAGCTAGCTAAGATTTGAGCAAAGATGGATGCGAAGATGAAAGCATAGATGGAGTATCTTGAGGCCTCCGAGGCCATGCCATCGTAATATGACAATCAGTCGACTGAGTGAAGACCTCGGAAGATCAAACGGTCTCCACTAGACGATCGCATCAAGCATAGAAAAAGGAAAATTAATACCTTATGTACTTTTGGAGCAACAGTCGCAGTGACCGTTGACATCTGGTGATAACATTGCGGGAAAAAAAGGAATAGCCTGGTGCAGCGACAAAAAGCGACGAGCAAGTACCAGCGACGTCGAAAATATCCATCCTTGCACCAGCTCAATAGGCAAACTCGAAGGTAGAGCCACTACTTAGCCTCGTCGCTGTTAAGAGCAACGGAAGCGGTAGTTGGAGCGGTAGTTGGAGCCGTGGTCGAGGCAATAGCCGAAGCAGTAGTTGAAGTAGTGTTCGTGTTGTCAGTGGAGTTGGCTGGTGGCCATTGGTACACTGGACGCTGCGAGACCGGTTGGTACTGGACGTAAGCTGGAGCTTGAGGGTACTGAAATTGGCCCATCGGCATAGACATGTAAGTATTCCCGTGTGCTGACAGACCGCTTGAAGCTTCAATGTCCATCTGAGGGTTGGCTCCGATGTAGGATCCGTACGGCATCTGGCTGTATGGTGGGTAATACGGATATTGGGTGAACAGCGGAGATGGCGATACCTGAGCTTGGGAAGCAGCCGCCGCATTAGCCATACCGATGGTTACACCACGCTGGAAGAGTACCGCCATGGCTTCTTGAGAATCAGTGTAGAGGTGTTCGCGGGGGCTTGCTCCAGATTTCACAGGGCTGAAGCGACGAGTGGCTGTATCGACCCACTCTTTACGTTCCACGCGGAGACGGACTCCACCCAGCGCGAAACTACGTTGCACGACGTGAGCTGCTTCTTCTTGGGTGTAAAATTCGATGAAGGCGAAAGCGTTTACACCGTTTGCTATTCGGGATCAGCAATCATCTTCCTCCAAAGCAATCCGGTCTCGAAACTTACCATTGACAGACGGCTTACGGACAATCTCAACCTGGTTGATGCGCCCAAAATGCCCGAAGATTTGCCTCAACTGCTCCTCATCTGCACTGGGGGGTAGGTTGCCAACAAAGATGGAGCAGATGTCAGTCGCACGTCGCACCACTACCTGGGGTGATGAGAGAGTAGATCCTGGTAGACCTGGCGGGCGTTGCATAGGAGAAGACTGGTTTGAGCGACTCCCCATTCGGTAGCGGATATCATCTGGCATTCTTGGTTGCTCAAGGCGATACATTGGATCATCGCGCAACCCCTATGTACCGTTAATTGCGCTCGTGCCATTCATTAACTAGTAAGACTTACCACTTGAGCATCGCGACAATCCTGGAAGAAAGCGAACATCACCCAGATCCCCTCGGGCAAGCGGAACATTTCTTTGTCGGTTTGGGAGCAGTACCATACTTTCTCAAGCGCTCCGTAGCGCGCTAATACTTGGTGAGCTTCACCCTCAGAGATCGGACCGCCAGTGACCTTGGAAAGGTAGAGGGAGCCTGAAAGCGGTTGCATATTAGCCTATGGGATCCTTGACGGAGCAGTGCAATTTTTGCTCACGGTTCACTTTCGCAATCTCGGTACGGCATGGGCGCCCGTCAATAATCATCCCACGGCCAAGCGTGATAGCACGCTGTGCATCAGATACGTGCTGGTATTGTTAGCATGGTATATCATAAAGCTAGAGCTATAGAACTTACTTCATACTGACAGAAGGCGAATGGCATACCCTTGCTATCCCGACGAATCTTAACGTAGACGGGGCCGAAAGTCTGGAACACATCCTTGACAGCAAGCTCGAGCTGGTCATCGGTACGCGCGGAGACAAGACTGCTTATTCTTAGCGGGTTCGGGACTGCTCAAACGTTGTACTTACTTGGCAACGAAAACGCAAGCATTTGGCGGTAGCACAGCTTGTGCGGTATCGCCGGACAATGTGACGCCAGCTCTATCCTCACGGGGATGGAATACTGTACCGTGACCAACAAGGTTAGCATGGCATTACCGGATGAGGTAGAGCAGATACTTACCTGGACCGGAAGTAGGACCAGTACCTGAAGAGATGAAAGGATCATCTACTTGAGCATGTACGTGGCGCACAAAGCCATCCCCACGACGCCAAGTTGGACTCTCCATGATCTGCTTATGACGCTCTGCATGTGGAGAGGAGTTTGTCGAAGGCATGTTGAAATTCCCGATGCCAGCTGACTTGGATGGGCTAGAGTATGTATCAAGCATAGTACCACGATTGAAGTCTGCCGATGACGCATAATGCTTGGGCGCGCGAGTTGCAAGTGGAGAGCCAGAGATACGCTCGATAGAGTCGTCGATTTGCACTGCACGCAAGGAGTGAAATAAAGCTGCAGTGGGATCTTGGCAAATGTTAGATGATGGACTGTGCGCTGCTACAGGACTGCAAGGGAAGGAAGGCAGAGAAAGGTAGACAGAGAAAGGTGGGCGGACGTGGGGAGTACATGGCCAATTGATCGATTTTTAAGAATGGTATACAAGATAAAACGACACGTGTCGCTGGGAGAGAGCCGGGCGATTACGGCAGCAAGAGACATGCACGAAGCCAGATGACTCCAGAGTGTAGAGAGTCACTTACCGATTGGAGTAGCTGGAACACTGTCCCCACCAAGAGTCTCGCCATATGTGCTCGCCGGAGAAGGCTCATAGAGAGGAGTCTGCTTGAGCTTGAGGTTTGCAGTACGCTTCTCCATGGAAAGGATTTCCGCCTTGGACATGAAGTCCGAGAGACCTTCGCCCGGACGGATTGGAGTGGCAGGTTGGTGAGACATGTTGTATCTCGTAAGTGATTATTTGATATTCTTCTACTGTTACAAGGTGCCAGAGGCAGGCAACAAAGGAGTGTAGTAAGAGCTTGGAGATCTTTCAAAGATCAAACGACAAGATGATCGAATACTTTTGCTTGAGAAATGGCAGCAGTGCTTGTAAAGCTGTGGAAGCGGAGGTGTAGGAAGAAGAAGAGGAAACATTTGGCAGAAAGATTCTAATGTTTAAGTAGACCTGGACTCTCCTAGCATCCAACCCCAATTGCTGGGCTACTTGCGCACTTGCCGCCATTGGGAAGGATACGAAGCCTACTCTACTGGACCGGGGATAGTGGCGTTGTGAATACTCGTTGTTACGGCTCCTGAAACAGACTTATCCCTGGCCGAGGAGTCTCCAAGCTTACTAAAGTCGAGGCTATCAGAGTTTTTCAAGACGGCATTCCAATGGTTGTTCGAGCTAGGCCGACTACCGCCATGACAAGGAGGGGATCTGTCACCAAGTCATCATTCATCTTGATATTACCCCTCCTCAAGGGCCTCATCGAGTAACCGCGAGTCTGGATGAATCGCTTAGTTTCTTTAGCTTTACAAGATTGTGGCATTTTGCAGGTCTTGTGGCGCTTTTAGCTCGACAATAAGCGCGCTTCAACCGGAGCGGGCCGTCGATCTAGCGTGGTACGAGGGGACCAAGGGGGGACCAAGGGGTTAGTGCACCGACAGATTGGACTAGGACCGGGACTGGAAAATCCGTATGTGCACGTGACGGACATTCACTCGTTTCTAGCACGGACAAGTGCGTGGGTATCGTTATCGCGACGGCTAGCATCCTCTTGGCATAGGAAGAATTGACAAGATGGAAACTGGTAGACCCAAAAGGGAAATAGCAAGCTTCTGACATACGAAATCCTCAAGATTCCGTCAAGTATAAAGCACAGACAAGCCCTGGATACTGTTTTTTGCTAGGTGTATCTTATGTATGATGTATTCGCACAGTTTCAACAGCATGCTTTGAGAGGTAAAACGGGTAGGTTTGGGATTGCACAAACGGAGTCCTCAGAGACATCTTCAGCGGTATGGATGGGAAGAAGGACCCTCGCTACCGATGTGGCTGTTCTAGTGTTAAAGTCTTCCAACAGACAGTCTTGTATGACTCTTCGAGAACATCATACCTTATCAGTCAACCCCCTTAAGACAGGCGTACCTAAGGTAGGTGTACTTTCGTAAAATGCGCCTGTCGCGTCTATCGGGTTTCGGGAGGACTACGTTAGCCGCGACGCCACTAATTACGCCAGTGCACCAGTGTCTCAGGGCCATCATGTCATCCATCATCCCTGGTGATATCCTTATCACCCACCAGTCCTCATATGCTATTGTTGAAAATACATTACCGTGTGGGAAGAGAACCCTAGGCACCTGAGCAGCAATGCATCCCTCATCACGTCTACTCGCACCTGGCTTTGCGAAGCGCAGTCTCGATGAATTCAAGAGACTGTCCAACATTGGTTCGTCTCTTCTTTCAAGACTGGAAAACTGATTGAAGGCTCATTCTCTTCTATGATGATCGTAGCTAACGTCTAAGGTTAAAGCCCTAAAGGCGGAGGGTCTCCATACCCCCACAGCACCATATGTTCTACTTGATTTCTCCGACCCTGGTACAGTTCCAGCCTGCAAAAAGATATCTGATGCCGATACCGGTGGCTTTTCCAAAGTCGCCCTAGAATATATCCCACAGAGGGCCTCGGATCCGGCACATGCTCGATTCCATGGCGACATCTCCATTGACCTTCCTCGAAACAAGCCACATGTCCAACGTACAGGCTATGCGGCATGGCGGAATATGGATAGAGGGCCAACATTATTTGGAAAGAGTTTATGGGATGTTGATCCATACAGATACCTTGCATTGCGAGTGAAATCGGACGGGAGAAAATACTACGTTAATGTACAGACAGAATCCGTGGTCTACACAGATATACATCAGCATCGGTTGTACGCGCGAAAGCCTGGCGAATGGGAGACGATTCTTATAAAGTGGCGTGACTTTGTCAGAACAAATTATGGGCAGGCTGTAGAGCCACAGACGGAAATATTGACGCAGAAAGTCCGGACAGTTGGTATCGGTCTCACAGACCGTGTTCCTGGACCATTCGATCTAGCGATCCAGAAAGTTTGGGCTACGAATGGATTGAGTGAGAGTGAGAAGATAGAGGATCGGAGGAAGGAAACGGTTACAGAGCAGGGACTGAGGGTGGAAAACGGGCCAGTGGCCAAAGTATCATGAAATTATATAGTGGGCATCCTAGAAATTGTACAAAATCACCGTGGACGCACATGGTCTACTCAAGTCTTCCGTGTTCAATATGTTAGGCTGTAACCGGATTAAATCCACGAAATACCTTCTGAATGGTAAAATAGCCCAAAGTCCTTCGTGTTCTAAGGGTTTTACTGCAAACCCGGCGCCTGGACAAACAACTTACACAACTGCTACTGATTGAAGGACTTCTATCTGGTAGCTCCACCAATAGAAACTTAACAATGCATCGTCTTCATCTTTACGCAGTATGTCACGTTACTTGACCTCTCCCAAGATTGGGCTTCTAGCCCTAATATCGCTGTATTGCGACTCCGTCGTTCCATCGACGGCAACCATCCCTGTCCTCTCATTTCTCGTCTCCCACCTCCTACCTGTTGGCGCGACAGTATTTCCAAAGGACTCACAAGCCACAGATCGCAACATTGTGATCTCTCTCGAAGATTTTCAGAAAGCTACAATTGTTCTTGTTTCAGGAATCCCCGGACGTACAGTTTGGGATTTGTTACTCAAGAAACTATGGGAAATCAATTCGCTCGACGCATTAAATGCGTTTTTCGATAACCTTTTACTTATACTGGAGAAAACACGAGACGAGCAGCAGAAAGACGCCGAGGAAGGCATTGTGTCGGAGCCAAACCGAATATTACTCTCTCGAGTTTCACCATTAGGGGCTTTCGTTAGAAGAGCTCAGCTCGAGTTTACAAGACTCCAGATACATGATAGTATAAAACTGTGGAAGAGCTTCGTCAAATACCGCGAGCCAACTCTGCCTTTGTGGAGGAAGAGGAATCCTGCAGCTGGGAAGAACACTTTTGATGCGAATCTGGAAGGTAACAATTTCGGCTTGGGAGACTGGCTCACGGAGGTTGCATATGGCGACTTTGATGATAGTGACCGCAAGGAGGCGATCATCAGCACTGACGATGTGGAGAAGCTTCTAGAGTACCAAGTCGATCAGATGCAAAGTACGCAGAGGAAAATTCCCTTGTTACTGGATTCATCATACTAATACCCCACTGCAGAAATGGGTAGTAGGCTACCACAGGGAATCAAAGACCGGTTCCGCAGGATGGTTGAGACGGGTGTTACGATTCCCAGTTTATCTCACTATGTCGAGTACACTTAATACTTGCCAACTATTGCTTCTAAGACACAATTTAACCAACTGGCAGATTTCTCGACTCGTGGAAAGCAGGCGATTATCCATCCTCGTTTGATAACCTACATCGTTACTTTGACTACACAATGCATAACCGGGATCGGACTTTCTACCAGTACGCATTACTGAATCTCGCTACTCTGCACGCGGATTTTGGCTGCTTTTCCGAAGCTGTGACTGCAATGCAAGAAACGATCTCAACAGCCAGGGAGAACAATGACATGGCTTGCCTGAACTATAGTCTCAGTTGGCTGTACCATTTCGGCAAAGCTCATCCACCACAGATGGATGAGATACAAAAAAGAGGTATACTCGGGACGGAAAAAGAAGCTCTGGCTTTCCTTAAAGCCAAAGCCAAAGAGACGAGCATGTGGAGCCTTTTGAGCATTTCTTTATTGAGCGAGGCTAAGCTTGCGATGAGTAACGTATGTTTTCTTTCCGGACTATAATTAAAGACCTTCCCTGACCTGCGATGGGTGTGATAGGGTGATAGCGTAGCAATAGCGTTTGAGAGCATCATGAAAGCATCGTACTTAAACGTCACCAAAGATGTTGTGAACGCCATTGGTAGCCAGATGATGATGCAGTCCTCCATTTTCGGTAGGCTTGGTATGTTCACCCGTGCCAATGTACTCTTGAAGAGTTCACGATTGATGTGATGAAAGGTGTAAGCTGCCAGGCGTGGCTGTATGGCGAGCTCTTTATCCAATGCTATGCTACGCTGTCTCCCAATGAGGATGTAATGAATTGTCTGTGCAGAAGTGCTTTCCTTGTGAGCAAATCAATGATAGCGTCAACGCCCCAAATGCTGATCAGCATGGACAGCTTGCCCAGAAAGGCCGGTATGAAGATGCCCTCTCACGGTTGGATGAAGCCGACCAAGAAGCACTCCGAACGCTCAAGTATCAACAGTACTGGACCGCTAATCTAGGCGTCCTCAAATTGCAGAGACTTCTACACAAGTGCGTATTCCGGCATCTTTCTGCAACATTTTACTGACTGATCGATAGGGATAATCTCATCGCAGCTGAACATGTTCTCTACCAACTGCGAGCCATCCCGACAATAGGCCAAGACATGTTGTTCAGCATCATGATCCTCGCTATCGATCTCCACGTCCGGCGTCAGGATTATTCCTCTGCCATGAGCGACCTGGAAATTCTCGCAACAAAACTTGATAAAGAAGAAGCAGACATTGTACAGCGAGTCAAGCTGATGATACTGAAGGCTCGCATCTTCGACAAAGCCGGCATACCCCAAAAAGGCTTTTCCGTCGCTCTCCGCGCCGCCACTCTAGCGCATCGAGCGAGGCTTCTCCCTGCCCTTTGGGAAGCCATTGGCGCGACATCCCGTATCCTCATAAGCCTCAAAGAATTCGGCGCCGCCGCTAAGCTCCTCTCCAGCATCATGCCACAAGTCCTTGAGTGCGAAGACTGCGACCTAGCCGGCCATATGTTTTCCTTCCTTGCTGATGCGCACATGGGCATGGCCGGACAGGCGAAAGCTGAGACTCTGCAGCGCAAGGAGCAGCTGGCGAAGGCGTTGGAATATATTGATAGGAGTTTCGATGAGTTCTCGAGCATTGAGGAGATTAGGGGGCAGTGTGAGATGACGGCGAAGAAGGCCACGATCATGCATTTGAATGGGGATCCGGTGCTAGCAAACGACTGTGCGGCGAAGTATCTGGACATCAAGAAGGCTGCGAGGGAGACGTGAAGTTGTAAGCAGAGTATATATACAGAAATGGCTACGGTGCATCGAGTCTGACCGCTCAGACATCATCCGATCTTCAGCTTAATACTTTTCATCCCTAGAATCGATATTACAAGTCCGATATCATTCACAGCGAACCCATTCTGAGGTGAATGCAAGCATCGGGATGGGTGAATATGTAAGAAAAGACTGTAAAAGGTAACTCCATACTTGTAGTCTGCACCTTCCAATGCACAAAGAACCCAACCCACCAGTCCACCCATTCCCAGGTGCAGCGTGGCCTTGAATTCCCATCTTAGCCAACCCCCCTCGCCCCCTCGCCCCCTCGCCCCATCATGCCCATCATCTCATTCAATCCTTGCGGTGGTAGTTGACCTTCGGATTCCAGCTGCAGTAAACGATTAGCGGTCATTCCCTTCTCAACTGCTCTCCACTTTCTTCACTTCGCCCCTCCTCCGGCGGACCCCAGTTCTCATTCGTCCACTCAATACGGAGTACTGCAAGTCTCTTCTCTTCCCCACCTCAGCTCCAATATCAATTGGACCTCATCTCCATCACAAACCGACTTCCACTACTAAAAGTCGTTCACTTACAAGAGAGTCTGTGATTCACAGTCTGGTCAGCCTTTATTCCAACTCATTTTACGTCAGTTAATAGTTTGCATAACTAACCTCATCACCATTACCCCAGAAATAGTTCTTTGTCCTTATATTCTGGTAAGGATACTCCACGCGTTCCTCCAACGGCGGCAAATGCTCCCAGTGCTCCCAATGCTCATTCCAAAGAACATAAGCGTTGACTGCGGCGATGATTATACAAGGAATAGTGACACTGTCTTGCGTAAGTCTTTCACTCCAGAACCACTGACCCAGGGCTCCTACTAGATGGAAATTTTGCGCCAGAGATCTAGCGACAGATAAGCGTTGACTCATATCCAAACGCCTGGAGGAGCGCACTATGCCATACCAGAGGAGGCCGCCGCATGTTGCTTTACAGCCATTCTTTCCCGGTTGAACGCATTGTCCATGGGACCGGTAAGCTTGGCGGGTTCGTGACTGGCGAAACGTCGCTGAATGCCTTGCCGAAGTATTGGAAATTTAGCTTGTTGGCTGACACGCTGCGAAGCGCGCAGGATCTGTCGTGAAAGCATTCTCAGTAGGGTGTTGACAGTATGATGTTACAGCTGTAGATGTCCGCTTTAGGTTGCTTGAGCAAGGGAGCGACCGAGTTAGATAAGGCCGAACTACCTTGTCTATCTAAGCGAAAGTGATGTCAGTGAATTTGGGAAACCAGTCCAGGTCGAGCGCGTCTCCCAGTAAGCTATGGCAAGCTACAGCTCTGATACACCACTAGATGATCGATAGGAAATTGTGAGAGTCATGAAGCGTCAGAAGAAGGTAATGCCAAAATGGGTCTTCGAATAACCACTTGGAATGGTATAGTGCTCCTTCAATGCATCCTGATAGATTCTGTTGCTAAATGGGGCGTTAGTGAATGGTATACGGTCAGTCACCGAAACCTTTGAAGTTCTCTGCTCAAGACTACAGCTCCTCATACGCTTAATGCGCTCGGAGTGACGGTTTGTTAAAATCGTTCTACAGGAATCCCTTCGGGTACCAACCATGGCGAGACAAGCGGTCATTTGCGGTAAGCTCTCAAGATGGTATATCTTAATCTTCTTGTTGAGACGTTCTACCTAGGCCATGTTCGATATCCTAGAGGCGGATATTGTCATCTTTCAGGAGACCAAAATCCAACGCAAAGACCTTGATGACGGACTTGTACTTGTGCACGGGTGGGATTGCTACTTCAGCCTACCAAAACATAAGAAAGGTATATTAGAAGCTTTGAAGTGTTCAAAGCCTGATATTAACGCTTCATAGGCTATTCAGGGGTTGTCATCTACACAAGAAACTCGGTATGCGCGCCTATTCGCGCTGAGGAGGGTATTACTGGAATCCTTTGCCCACCAAATTCGTCTACAAGCTTCTCTGAGCTGCCCGCGGAGCAACAGATTGGGGGCTATCCTACATATGCGCAGCTCGCGGCCTCCACGATCGATGCCACGACCTTAGATTCTGAGGGGCGGTGCGTGATCCTAGAATTCCCCGCTTTCGTTCTGGTAGGAGTCTACTGCCCAGCAAATCGTGACGAGACTAGAGATGAGTTTCGTCTTGGCTTCCTTAATCTTCTCGATGCCCGTATCCGCAACCTGATCGCAATAGGCAAGCGTGTGTTTCTGACAGGCGACCTTAATATATCAAGAGACGCGATCGATACCGCTAATCCCGAGTCGGCAATGCGCAAGAATGGCATGACAGTCGAAGAGTACGCTTCAACACCAGCCCGCCGTCTGTTCAACCAGCTGCTCGAAGGCGGAAAGGTCTTTGGGGAAAGCGACGAGGGCAGGGAAAAGGCAGTCATGTGGGACATTTGCCGAGGTTTTCATCCGGATCGCAAAGGAATGTTCTCGTGCTGGGAGCAGAAAACCAACGCAAGGCCTGCTAATTGCGGTGCTCGTATTGATTACGTTCTTTGCAGTCTCGCGATGAAGGACTGGTTCCTGGACTCTAATATCCAAGAGGGGCTTATGGTATTATACCTTTAACCAGGCTTCCTACTAGCCAAGCTAATTCAAGCATAGGGATCGGATCACTGCCCAGTCTATGCGATTTTGAAGGACAAGGTATCCATTGATGGCGAGGCGCTCGATGTGCACGATGTCGTGAACCCTCCGGGAATGTTCATAGAAGGCAAGCGTCAAAGGGGATACTCTAGGAAAGACTTACTGCCATTATCGGGAAAGCTAATTCCCGAATTTGATCGCCGAAGACACATAGGAGATATGTTTGCCCGCAAGCCCTCTCTTCCCAAGTCGCAAAGCGCAGGTGCATCGCACATAGTGCTAGACAGTACCCCTTCTGCAGGAAGAGAGCCTACCGTGACTCAGGATGAGCCCATACCTGCACCAAGCACCGCCATAACCCAGACTTCGGAAAATGCCACCGTGTATTCCAGCTCGTCACCATCAGCGAGCCGGAAGCGATCTCTAGCAGATGCGTCTACTAACAAACCGCTAAAGCGTGCAAAGTCCGGATCTGCGACAAAGCCACCTCCCGCAGTCATTAAGGGGCAGCAAAACTTGAAGGGCTTCTTCAAGACTAAGCCTGTCTCTACTTTCGATGCTGATAGCACTGTCCCAGGATTGAAAGCAACGCCCTCGGCCCTCGAGAATATCTCGAGTACTTCTCTCTTGCCAGCGGTTGATCTTGTGGAAAGAAGCCCGACTGCCGACTCAGGTTCACGCATAGGAGCTGCAACATCCTCTGTGGGCACTTCGCCCCAGAAGACTCCTAACAACAGCCAGATGGACGGCTCCAATTCCGTCGAAGCATCTCCATCGACGAATGGTAGAGGCGCCCTTAACGATGGAGACGTTGTGCATGATCCTATCGAGAGCAAGGAGTCGTGGACGAAGCTCTTCACGAAACCAGCAGCTCCTAGGTGTGAAGGGCACAACGAGTCATGCATTAGCTTGCTTACGAAGAAGAGCGGGATGAACTGTGGAAGATCTTTCTGGATGTGTCCTCGGCCGATAGGCCCTACTGGAGTGAAGGAAAGGAACACGCAGTGGCGTTGCCAGACATTCATATGGTGTAGCGACTGGAATCCCAATAGCGCTTGAATGAACTCTCGCTCTTAGAACCAACCATTCGAGCTCCCAGTCTGTCAGCATGCGTGCACCAATAAAACCGCCGTATTTCTTTCTTAGAAGGCCGCTTGCCACAGTATCAAATGCTCCGTGGTCCAAGCCGCTGTACTCCGAATGCTACAGCGAGTATCTGGGAAGGAAGAAGGTCCCCGTACCAAACCTCTCGGAATCCATGCTCCGAGCCTGCTGACGAACGTATAGCCAGCGTTGCTGATTTGCATGTACTAGCCATGGACTATGAGACCATACACCAGATATCCTAAACAGAACAGGTACTAGCTGGACTAGGTTCAAAAGGGAGCTCCTTAGGATTGCTCTGGATGCGTGGCATCTCTGCTGTGGCTGGAGTGCATGGCTACACCGGATGAAGAGGTTGGAAAGCTGCTACACGGTAACCGTATAGAGTATTTAGATAGACAATTCTACACCAATTGTATAATCGTCAACCAGCCATAGCCGAAAATTGAAACCCTCCCTTCCTTGCAGAAGCTTGCGCATCAAGTGTAGCAACTTGAATTGGCATCCCTAAGGCATGCAGAGGATATGAACCCACTGTATTCCGTAGAGGCATATCTATGCTAAACATCATGACTGTGCTTAATCTCCATTACCTCCTTTGTCAAGCTATCGCATTTCGTTGGAATTTTGCGACCGAACATTCCTGCATCGAGAATTCTTTATTCGTGCCTGGGAAGGGCCAAATGTCTCGCCTTGAAGGATTGGGAGTTCTTGAGATCGGGAAGCAATACAGCTCCCCCAACGGGAAAGTGGACATTTAGAAGACTGCTTTTCTTTGTCCCAAACGTTTCGCTCTGCTTGGAAATCTCCAAGGTCTTCCCTCAAAAGTCCTCCCTACAGGGCCCAGGGACGTGGTCAGGAATGAACGAAACCAGGCTGAGTGAAAGGAGTCGCCTAGCAACCGTTTAGCCTCGGGGGCCAGTGCCGAAAACGGCGCAACAAGTGATTCAAAGGTGTTGGCTGAAAAAGAAAAGCGAGGTGTGTTGAAGATGATTCACATTCCTCCCACGTCTCCCCTAGCAACCCTCAGCCATCATTTCAGAACAAAGAAAACTCGGCTAGCTCGCACCAAAATTCCCTACGACAATCCTAGAAAGGGGGATAGAAAGGGGAGAAGGGGGAAAAGGGGATATTCTTGACGTATTTGAGATTACAACTGTTTTTGGTTTTTTCTAACTAATTTTCTAAGGAAAGTAAAAATCAATCGCTAATGGTGTTGGTGGTACCTGATAAGAATGTCAGGGTTTGACCACCCAACACAGCTTTCTGTAAATCTTCGAGCTGCAAGTATGTCTCTAGTAATCCGAGGCTCTTGTCTTGGCTGAGACAATCCATCCATACGCAGAGCGCGTATCCGTAACAATCTAGTCTCGTTCGAATACCGTAGACATCCGGGCGAGCTCAGATGCGGAGATAGTAGTACCATCTTCCTCGGATGTTCCATACGCGTTATTGAAGGATCTCAAGGCGCTTGGGGACAATTGGGCGATGCCGGTGGCAGCCCACATCTCACCGTCTGTGGTAGCATCTTGCAGGCGAATCTCCATCTCAGCGGCGAGATCATCAGCAGACTCAAGCTTGTCGTCGAGATCTAACATGCTAGAATAAAAATTCCCTTCAAGTGAGGCTTCCTCGGTGACCCCAGTAGAGAGAATTGCGGAGTGGCCGTTAATGTTGACATTATGGCCTACCTGACCCCACATGGGTTGAACGTTTTGGTTGTATTCGTTCAACAACTGCTTAAAGATGTCGTCCTCGAGATCCTGGTGGCCAATGTCAAGAATCATGTTCCCCGTCTCGGTTTGGGCAAGTTTGGGCAAGGGAGCAGGCTCGACTGGTGCGGACGTCATAGAGGCAGGCCCAGTTGATGGCAAGGTCGCCGTATTCAACGCTGCGATCTTAGCACGGGTCATCCGACGCTTCCTATCTGCAGGCTTCCGAGGCTGGTATTTATAGTCCGGGTGGTCTTTTAAGTGCTTTTTCTTGAGTGCCTCAGCCATTCTCTGGAATTTGACCTTGGTATCTTCGGACTCAAGTTTCCACTGAGTACCCAGAACAATCGCTACAACAAATTAGTCAGATAAGTGAGTTTAGGTTGTTGGGCGTAAGAACTTACAGATTTGGGTGTTGTGAAGCTCCGGATGTTCAGCCTTCACAAGCGGATGGTGACGCTGGCGGTACAGAATAAATGCGTTGGGAGATCGAGGAAGCTTGGACTTCTTCTCAGACGCATAGTTTGGCTTTGACCCGCCAGCAATGATAGCACGGTCTCCGTGAAGTTCAGGTGCACGCTTGATGGTAACATTGTGGGCTGCGTCCTCGATGATGGCAGCGTTCGCATGAACAAATTGGCTAGAACAGTGTAAGCTATGTCGATGCATCAAATCAGAGGAATGCAAACCTGAAGCGTGCTGCAATATCGTCAATGCCCTGCTTGCCAATGATGGTGGTCAGGACCACTGGCACAAGGACTTCATCGCTGATACCAGCGTTCAGCGCAGCCTCACAATTGAGCCACAGTCGGTCAATCAGCTGTACTGTCGACATGTTTGCGTAGTCTGGTGATTTACGTAAGGAATGCTGTTAAATGAGCTCTTCGACAAACCAGTATCGAAGAGGATGGATGAACTCGAGGATGAATATGTGATGTTGCCGAAAGTTTGTGTCAAGAAGAAAGGTGTGCGAGGTGAGGTTTGGAAACTTTACAACACACCATCGAGGGAGCTTAGTTGGTTTTCTTTGTTGATTCACAACAACACATAGCGCTCGCTAGTCTCCTCCAACGCACTATGCTTTCAAACATCAAGTAACCACCACAAGAACGATTTTGAAAACTTGAAGCAACTATGGGCTCCAAAGATAATATTGTCGGTAGATGCATCGCAGCGGCTCGAACCACTAGAAAACCGGGTAGACGTTTCAAAATTTTACTGAGAAGTCTGCGCAAGACTTCATGTGAACAAGAGGGTGCCGAACAGCATCCAAGTCCGGTAGCAGATGATCATGACCACTTTCAATTTGGTGAACAAGCCGTTCTGCGATTACAAGGCCGAGTTCCAGTAGAGCTTTTCGTACAAATCCATAACCTATTCAAGATTGAGCATGCGACAGCCAACGAGCAGCTTGATACACTCAACCCGACGAATGAGCTTTACATCCTATATCGTTGTGCAATCCGTGCTTTGTGCGAAGAGTGAGGTGAAATTTCTCTTAACCTTCTTACAAATCACTGACTCGCGCAAGGCAACTCAAGACCACCGCTCAACTAAGCGGTATATACCCTCCAGACCCCGAGATGACCGCCGCAACCCAAGAGCTCTTTGAACAATTTTACGAAGCTCATGGGAAGCCCAACGATGCAGAGAAAGATCTGCTGGAACGGGTGGGATACGTAAACGGGGATGTTATAGATCAGTGGTGTAAGCAGAAACGCACGAGTTCCACAATGATGTACACCGGTTGACAAGGTTCCAGTCGCAGCAAAGGAATTTCGACTGCGTGCTTTCACCAGGATGCAGCTAAAGGTTCTCCGTCAGATGTTGAAGTTTCCTCGGTTTGTTGCTGTTATCAGAGCTCGAGAACTCGAGAGACAAAGGCCCAAGAAATCTATGTTCCGTCACTAGATAGAATACAGGATTCAATGAATGGAGGAAACTTACTCGGGAGGTCTGACGCATATGAGGGTTACATCAATTGAATGAAACCGATCACCTCGGCCAATTAGTAGCTTATGGAGTTCAACCGGAAGTCATGAAGCCCTACTTGAAGGTATTAGATTGACGCCTACTCCACCAGGCATGCGACAGCAAATCACGACTTGCGTTGAGATTCTCAACCCTTCTATGTGGCGCTTAATGCGAATCGCGATTAGCGATAATCTGCATGGATGATCTACGTACCTATGTTAATCCAATCGCTTAAGTGGTCAAAACCCTACAGTTGTCAGTATATAAACTTAGATCATCTTTTTTACTTCCATATTTCCCATTGTTATTACACCTTTAGGTGCAAACCCTCGAGCTCCCTTCTTCATCCCTCCGTCGTAATTACTATGACTCCATCTGGTCACATCATGAGAGTGAATGGTCAAGGTAGGTCATCATTCCCGCCCCCAAGACCTCTTCCACTCGCATGATGACCATACACAAGAGGAACCCCGAAATACAGTGCCCCGTACTAAGTCTTCGGCTACGAAATCGCAAAACCATCCCCCCCACATGCATGCGACCATGGAACCCCGAAATCAAGCTGGGGAACTTCAATATTTGGACTAACTATTTGATAGTATATGATCTATGATTCCCCAATCAATACTTAGTATGCCAGCCCTCCGCTATAATTACAGCTGCACATCTGCGTGGCATACTGGAAATTAACCCCTCTATTACCTTCTCCCGTATGTTCACTCAGGCCTTCTGTAAAATGTGGAACAGTTGAATTTCAGCTTCGTCGCCTTTACCCTTCAGCGAATCCAGATCTGAATAAACTTTGTAGGCCTTCTTCTTTAGCAGAGCTCAGAGATTTTCGATTGAGTTCAAATCGAGGCTGTACGAAGATCACTTCATGACTTTTATACCATTTTCCTGAAATCAAAGCTTTGATTTTCTGACTCTATGTATCGAAGCATCATTCTGCATGAACATTAGTTCTGATTCTCATATGTCAGTCAAATTGTGATTCAAAATCTGAATGTAGAAGACTGCTGAATAGTCGTGCGTGCTAAAACAGCTTTCCGCAAGATTTTTGGCTCGGGGCCGGCCTCAGGCCAGCCAAAAGCCGCATCAGCAGCTTTGACCGAATTTTGCTTGAAATATTTTGCCTAAGGTAAAATCTTGAAATCTTGCAGCCGGCCCAGCCACCATCTACTCGCCCACCTACTCGCCCACCTACTCACCCTGTTATTCGCTTCATGACCTACCCCATGACCTACCCCATGGCCTACTTCATAGTATGCTTTATACATTCTTCATAGCACATGCTAACTAGCTCAATAGAACGCACCCTTCATGGCTCGATATCGAACGCCCTACCAAATTCCCTACCAAACGCCCTACCAAACTCCCTACCAAAAGCTCTACCAAATTCCCTGCCGAATTCCCTATCGAATTCCAACCAAACGCCCTACCAAACTCCCGACCAAACGCTCTACCAAATTCCCTACCGAATTCCCTACCAAACTCCCGACCAAACGCCCTACCAAACTTTCTACCAAATTTCCTATCGAGCTTTCTACCGAGCTTCCTACTGAGCTTCCTACTGAGCTTCCTATCGAGCTTTCTACCGAGCTTTCTACCGAGCTTTTTACTGAGCTTCCTACTGAGCTTTCTACCGAGCTTCCTACTGAGCTTCCTACCGAGCTTTCTACCGAGCTTCCTGCCGAGCTTCCTACTGAGCTTCCTACCGAGCTTTCTACCGAGCTTCCTGCCGAGCTTCCTAGTGGGGTGGTGGTTGGGCTTCTCCAGCGAATTGGTTGGTTGCAGTGCAAAATTTGCAGAGGGTGGACCCTCGATTTTGGAAATTCTAAAATCCGGAACAGTCATTATGAAATATTCTAGGGGTAGTGTGGGGCACTGTATGCAGAGGTGGCAATCCTATCTCAATGACCAACAAAACCACATTCTGAAACCCCAACTCCCTCATCGCCCCTCGCAATCCTCTCTCCTTGATATTATCACTACATAACATATTTACCTTCCCGATGCTGGGACCGCCCTCCCCCCTCGACTTCGACAACGCACTTACAACACGACAGCGACAAGGACGAACAGCGCTTTGGTACGTCCAAGGTGACAGCCAGACAGCAGGTGTTGAACGCGTTTTGCTTACCTTGTGTGTGCAGATTTTGGGATGTAGTAGATAGATCAGCATAGCCAGCAATGCAATGGTCAACAGCCCAGTATCACAGTTCAAGAAGCTTATTGTCTTTTGCAAGTCGAGTCCCGATTGCTACATACGTTCCAGTAGCACCCATGCCCGTGTGCTTCTACATCGTGGCGCCAGCTAGCTACACAGGTAGGCCATTGCCTTTACTCTCGCTCCACCTCCCGTAAAACCGGCACACAGTCGTAGAACAAATGTACAGCAGTCTTTTATTTACACTCAAGCACAGCTCGACGTACGCTGCATGGTACCCTACTGGTCTTCCTGATACGAAACCTTACGCATCTCGCCCAGCCTCTGTCTGGCTTGCTCGAGCTTGTTTGTTAGTTGGAGAATCTCGACCTGTGTTACGAGGTGCGTCAGCATATGGTCCAACAACCATAGTACGCGTTGCCCCATCGGCGGCGAGGGAGGCACAAGCGACAATACTAACCTGTTGTTCCATCTCCCTGACTTTGAATTCATGCCCGCTTAGAGCTCCATAATCCATATCTTCGCCATCATCTTTATTCTTCTGTGCAATAATATCCTGCACCTGCCTGACAAGACCCCTACAAGCCTTCCCAACCGCTTTGCTCGCTTCTTCGAGCTGATCCTGCGTCCGGCTTCCAAAATTGGCCTTAACTCTGCTGGCGGCTACGAGCTGCGCTGTGGAAGCGGCGACATCGTTGCTGGCTACAATCAACTGCTCTGGGCTGTTCCGGCCGCTGATGACGCCATCAGCGGTCTCTATAAGTGTGTTGGTAGAGGAAGCAACGGCTTTAGCTGCGGAGATCAGACCCTCGGTCCAGCGGTTGTTCTTCTTGTAGAACGCTGTTCTGGACGAGGAGCCACGACCCTCCTTGACGATTTCTTGCTGCGAGGCAGTGGCGGCCTTGATGAGCTGGGCGATAGCGTTGGTCACGGCGATTGCGGATTCGAGGATGCTGTCGTGGATACGGAGTTCGTAGGTGCTGTAGCCATCTCTGGGTTTCTTCATCATCTTGTTTAGGCGTTCTGCGGCAGCGTCAATGGCTTTTGCAGCGTTGGTCAATTCGCGGTCTACAAGGTCCCCGAGATCTCCGGAAGCGTTGGTGATCTTGCCCGACTTGGGAGCGAACACATCTGCGAGCTTGGAGAGTTTCTGTAGGTTCATCAGGACTTCGTGGTTGCTGTTGATGACAACGTCTGTCCTTTTAGTGTCTTCTAGGCCTTCTAGACGGAAAGATTGGAGGTTTCGGAAGAAGTTGACGGTGGACAGTGCAGACTGCCGAGCAGCATTTGTAAGCTGATCTGCCTTCTTCTCTTCGGTGGCGAATCGAGTAAGTCCTTTGGTGTTGCTAAGGACGTCAGCGATGGAGCCAGCAAAGACGCTGACAGTGCGGATAATCTCGGCATGGGGACTGTTGGGCCCATCAGCGATGAAATTGTTGAATGCCGTAGAAAATTCGGTGGCACTTGAGGATGCCTTTTCGATCTGTGACAGGACGTATGGTGCTGATGCGTTTTGGTTACCTGCCTGCATCGAGGAGTCTAACTCGTAGAGGGCATCATCTACACGTTGCACACCACTCTGCAGTACGGAATCGATAATGTCGTTGATCTTCTGAATATTGCTCATAAGGACTTGATCGATTTGCTCGTCAAGTGCCTTGTCAGTATCCCCACCGCTCATCCTCAACTCGTTAAGCTCGAGCAGTGTTTGGTCCATTCCGGACTTGTAAATTTCGAGCTCTTCTTCCTTTTCCCGTAACTGGCGCTCGAGATCACCATCTCGCTCTCCAAATTTAGAATGTACATCGTCTAGAGCTCGAGTCTTATTCCGAAGCGCTTCCTCTAGGTCCGCCATTTCCCTGTTGTACTTCGACAGCATTGAGGACAACTCGTTACCCTTCGCCCGCTCAGCATTGTCGGCCTTCTCTAGCGCAAAGCGAAGCTCTCGCTTAAGCTTCTCGACTTCCTCTCTATGACCACCTGTAGATCGATCCTTCTCATGTAGAGCTCGATCTCGCTCGCGAATCATATCCGCAAGCTCCAGGTTTTTCGTCTTGATTTCGCGCTCTAATTTTTCTCGTTTGTCGATCGCTTCTTGGGCGGAAGCGGCCTTCAATTGGACTCCCTTGAACTTCTGCAAAAGTTCGAGATGCTCATGTCGTAGCTGCGAGTATAGCTTCGCCAGAGCTTCATACTTGGATCGCCATGTATTGACCTGTTCTTGCAGCGCCCTTATTTGGTCATCTTTGGAAGCCGTCTGTTGACTGAAATTATTGTTCAACTGCGTTAGTTGGTTCTCCAAATCCTTCATCCTTCGGTCATACTGCTCAAGCATTAGCTGGTCTTGTTCGTACTGTGCTCGAGCGTTAAGGTTCTCTCGTTCCAATTCAGCCATCCGGCCTTGTGTCTGCTGCTGGTATTGATCGCGCATCAATTGCTCTTGCGCCAAGCGTTGCTGCTCGGCCTGGAGTCGCCGCTGTTCCTCGAAATCGCTCTCGGCTTGCTGCTGCGCCAATTGTTGCTGGTATTGTTGCTGGTTCCACTGCTCTTGTAACCTTCGCTGTTCTGCATCATACTCCTCTTGCTGCCGCCGCTGTTCGTTTTTCCAAAATTCGTTGATCGGTTCGGGATCTGGTGCTGATACAACTGGAGGAGGTGTTGATGTTGGTACTGCCCTCGTCTCGAGCTCTCTGGCTGGTCGCTTTGGTAAAGCTGGTTTATCTTCATCTTCCGCAAGTAAACTGGGTGGCTCTTGTGGTAATTTGGGTACTGTGATCAAGCTAGTCAGATACCGGAGATTGGAGCACTCGTAGTAGAATTTAAGCAGGCGGTAATGCTGTGTATCATATCTCCCTCGCAAAGGTTCCAAAGCATCATCGTCGCCGGTAGTAGTGTGCATTGCTCGAAGCATGCTTGTGACAAATTTGTAGATACCATAGCTTTCTTGCACTAATGGAACCAGTGCTGATATTCTGCACTCGTTGTTTGCGCCGCTACGGAAATGGGAGAAGATGAGTTTTTGGAAGGAATCGATCTGGTCCTGAAGAGTCATAAGGTCAGATATCGTCTCATACCCTTCGTTCGGGTCGTTTATCGACTTTAGACTGATGTATTCCTCATATTCGAAGAGACCGTTAAATTCAGGATGCTGCCTATGAAACGCCAGCTTTGCCAGCAAAAAGTAGACATATTCTCTGATCAGAGGCCCGTAGCCTAGCGTGATTGTAAGCCTCTGTGCTTCCGTATACCCCTAGTAAACAGTCCACTTATCTTAGAACAGCCATGGAGCGTAACCGAAACGTACCTCTAGCGCCTTCACCCGAGACTCCTCTTGTCAAGCTCTCTAACCAGTTGATATTGGCCTGGGCTTCTTTAACCACGATTGGGTGCCCTTCTTGCAGCACTTTATGTACAGTGATCAGGGCTTTGAAAGTTTGGACTTCGTCAGCAAGGATAGGTTGCCTGCAAGCGAGGTCGAGAGTTCTATTAGCACAATGTGATTCAAAGACCTCCTCGGGGGACTCAACAAAGTCGAGTTTCTGTAGACCCACACTTTCATGCCTGCCCAGAAGGACTGTGAGGATTTATGGTCCCATGTGTACACAATGGAGGCGCGGACATGTTTTCCTTAATAAATGTGAGCTCGAAGTATGGTTCAGACGGGGTGTATGCGAGGCAAGTACGTTTAGGAGCAGTTTCCTCTATAGAGGCAGATCAGGTTAGCAAAGCTTTACGAATGATATAGAGATGAGGCGTGGCTGACCTATGCTTGTAGCTTTGCGGATATTGATGGCTAGCTCAGTCTCTGACCTAGAGAACGCATCAGCTTGCAAGCCCCCGTTGAAGTTTCGAGGCCTAGAGAAACTTTGGAAAGCCTCACTTGCTCATATCCACATTGCGAGTTGTGTTTCCACCATAATTATGAGACATCTTGGCTTCGGAAGGTCTGCATGAAGCGCAGAGCAGAACCCTGAGTGACTGTCATACGATGCGAAGAAAAAAGAAGGTAGGGAAGGGAGAGAAGTGAAATTGAACAGGAGTGAGGCCTGCGGCGAATCGGGTACGCAAGCTGTAAATTGATCGTAGTCGTCGTCAGCTCAACGCTTAGCCGCAGCTGAGAAGGGAGAGTGAAGTCGTAGAGAAGGAAGCCGTTTTGGAGTGAGAGGACGATAGGTAGTAGAGTTGCTGTAAGATATGTTTCGGTAGACGGCGCATTGATGAGCATAAGATATGCACATGGGAGACCTCAAGAGCTTCAACAAGGCTCGCTTACGTAACAAGGTATCAAGCCCGTCACTGCCTGAGGTACTGTACGCCAATGTTGCCTCAGTTCTCAGACGTTGACCTTACAAGCCCCTTCGGGTTGACGTTTCGCTTACTACGCAGGCTTGTGCTCACACGTCTGAGAACTGAGGCAACGCCAATGGAAGGTTCAGTGATTGAGAGAGTTATGATGTGATATAGATACTGTAGCGGAGCTCTTTATTATTCGGCAATAGGAGCTCTAAACTAGGTTTGAAAAAGAATCGATTGGGTATATTCTCTGCCCTCACGATCTCGTAGTAGCTATGGTCAAGAAGTCGAAGAACCCCGACAGCCAAAGTCAAATCCTTCCCCTCCTACCTAGGTACCATTCAAAACGCCAGCCCGCTAATGCACGTATCATGAATGCTCATTGTTCTCCATCCACATGCTCTTAGATCTCTCCTCGGCCTCTTGTGCCAGTTGCCAGCTTGATGATCTGGCCCCATCTTCCTCATGCGAGCTCGACCGATGTCTTACATCCGACTCTACCACAGAAGAAACACTTTCGTGAGCTGAAGCGGATCTAGTATTGTCCTTGGCCGACAGTGTCTTTTCGTCCTTGTTCATGTCCATCTCTAAGAGTCCAACCAACTCCACATGATCTTCGTTAATTGGGCTCGCAGGTTCGGACTGTGGGGCTTCAACGACCATAAGACCATCCTCGGCAGTATCGGTTTTATGCACAGCTTCTTGTACCCTCCGCTTTGGAAGTGAGGGCGCCGGTACAGGCCGACGTTTAGTCTCATCTTGTCGCCGCTCTGGTAGCGCTGGAGGAGGCAACGGCTTCCTTTTAGGCGCACCGTTCTGTGACACTTTTGAGCTAGGTCGCTCAGGCGGTGGCAATGGTTGCCCTGGTGGAGGCAAGGGGCGCCCACGTCCAATAGGATGTTCAGGGGTACCCTCGCGGTCCAGATCAGAAGAATGGCCCGCCTGTGCTCTTTGTTCTTTAGCGCGACTTATTACGTTCCAACCCCAATTTTTGGCCGCAGTCCCTATAGCTGTTATGGACTGTCTTTTCTCCACTGAATCTATAGATCGGGTGTCTGAGTGCAGCGAATTTGAGTATTGGTCGTCATTTCCAAAGCCTAATGTAGAAGAACGGGAGCTCGTGCTCGAGTGTGCCTGAGCAAAGGAAGACTTGCTGGGACTGTTTGGGATACTGTCCATTAACATCTTGTCTGGCACGCTATTGATCTTCAAAGATGAGGTAGAGGAGGAGGATTTTCTAGTCTTGCTGTTCTCCCATAGACTTGGAGGTTCTGGAGGTGATCCGAAAGGCGTTTCAGTGGGCGATGTGGGTTGGGACCGGTTTGAGATAGCCATAATTGCACTTGTAGCATCCTTGTGCTGCTTCGTCTTCATATCATGCTTTGCAGAATCTACATTGGCGTTGTCCATGCTTACTAAGGGCTTAGCCGTTGACGCAAAGGACCGCGACCTCATAGCTTTTGGTGGCTCTGAGCGTTTTTGGCTCCCGGTGGAAACTCCATTCTCCGCTTTGTCAACGAGCGCCTGCGTAGATGCAGCAGCTTTCCTTGCAGTCAAGCCTGGCTCTGAAGGGTCCGAATGAACTGGCATGCTCAATGTTCTTTCGTCTTTAATTTGTAATGGCGAGTCATGAGTAGAGCTTGCGGCAGTATCTTCCCCACGCTCGTCCAAAGCCTCCTCATCCGGTATTACTGTGTGTACAGTAGAAGTAGCAGAGTCGTTACTACATGTCCAGATACCTCCTCTGAATCTTTGGTGCCTAGTATCTGTGAAGGGCACATCGTCCCAGTTGGGTAAGACCAACGTCTCAGCTATGACCTCTCTTATCCTGCTCTCAATTGCGCGCAAAATAACACTGTAGGTTATCTGCCTTGAACTAACGATCGGCTCTATCGCCATCTCCATATCCGGCATCGTTTCGAAGGTGACCCATACACGATTGCTAGGAGGAGGTTTAAACTTTACTAGACCATGGCCTTCGAGCTTCTTCACAAGTACAGCGAGAACAAGATTTACTTCTCGAGCTTTGAAACGAGACCCAAGGTCAATGCGAGCGGTAGCTGCGACTTCCAATCTGAAGTTACCACTGTATTTGATATCGGCTTCAGCGCAACAGTCGCCATCGACTGTAAGATCTTTCAGTCTTGGATTTGTGATGTAAGGAGCGCTATCGCCCATATGGATTTTTTGCAGAACAATTCCGGATAGAAAAGCGGGCTTCTTGACCCGCGAGATTTTCTTCGTGATCTTCCTGCGGATAAAGTCTTCAATTTCCCGAGTTTTATATAGGGCTAGAAAAGCCCTCCCCATAAGCGCATTGATCCATCTTGTCTGCAATTGCTCCTCAGAAGAATGTAGTTTCTGTACAAGCGTAATGATATGCTTGACATCGTATTGTTGCGGTCGAGGCGGGTTATACAGAGCATCAGGCTTGACCTCCTGGTTCTGTAGCAATGCGAAATAGAAGTCCTCCTTCTCTGAACAGTTCTCAGAAAATAAAAAGAACGGCTTCGTAGCAGATACGGCGTCTTCAACATTGGGCTTTCTTGACAACTGTATGGCATTCCTCTTGATCCAGAGCTCGCCTTCGGGAATCTCCTCCCCACCGTTGCATATACTCACATCGTGATGCTCGAGAGAAATAACATGCCTGACTTCTACCTGTTCCGCGTCGTCATATAGCATGAGATGACCATGCCTGAGGACAACGAAGAACACATTCCGAGCTCTTCTGATCGTTTTGCTACTCCCTTTTCCGGGATCAATCGTCGGAGCCTGCTTCTTGTCGAATATAGACCTGTACATGCTCTGATATACGCTTGGGCTTTCTGTCGCAATTACCGCCCCCGCAGGTGTAGTCCTTTCGGGTGGTTTCCCATTGATCCCGCCTGGAACATACTCTCGACATACCGCGAAGTAGCCAGCAGCAACGTCGGACTCATGGCCTCGTTGGAATTGCTTGGCGAGATTTGAGGTACCAAGATCGGACTTGATATTGTGACCGTCGTCGCTGGTTTCGCGGACATCGTCAGGAGCAGAAGAAGGACTCGGAGGGCGTTCAGGGAACGTTAGGTACGCATGCAGCAGTAGGAGGCAGAAGAGAATAGGAAGGAGGGTTAGTCCGCCGCATACGTAGACGATAGCAAAGGTAATGAAGCTGCCCATCGCTTCATGGCTGGGTGTATGGACTTGAAGCACAGGGTGGTGTTTAAGACACCTTAGCTCTGTTGGAGTTACGCGAATCCTCGGCGATGTTAAATTTGGGCAATCGAATCCTACGGCTTTCTGGTATAACAATAATTCGAAATTGATCTACAAGGTTCCTCACAATACCTGATATCATTCAATGTCAACAGATCTTGCCATGCATTTCGTGTACTATTTACATCGAAAAAGAGGAGCAGGCCCCGTGGGGCCTCCAGATGCCGACGACGCCAGAGCACTCCAGAGCCTCTGTGAAAACACCATATTCATGCGCTTCCCGGGGTATCTTATGCTGCGCCGGCAATGCTATACCCAGACCATAAACCGATATTCTACCATTGAAGAGGATCGCTTTCCAATTCCACTAAGACTTTGTTGACCGACCCTGTGGCCATCTGAGAGTTCCGCAGACTCGCCCTATGCCTTGCCCTTGAATAGAACACCGGACAGTCTTTGCTATCACATCTGACATCGTCTCCCCATGCAAGCCCGGCACATGACCGGCAAACTTTATCAAGGTCTATAGCTTTATTCTCCGCACTTTTCAGCTTTGTCCGAAGTTTCAGTAATGAAGTATCGGGTTGGCGCATGCACTTGCTGCAGATAGCCAGTTCTTCTTCAAGTTTTTCGCGGCATACTAGGCACGAAGAAGATTTCATGTATGATTCGAGGGTTTTCTTTGAGACGATTAAGTCTTTACCTGTTGGGGCTATGCCGGCTTCGATCCGGCGAATACGCTGGAATTTGGGCATCTCATCATACCACTGTCGAACATTGGCTCCCACAAGGTTGAAGATACGCTCCAATGGTGGGATCAAATTCTTTGATATGTAATATTCAGCGTCCAACTCATTGTGTTCATTGTGTAAGAGTACGTCGGGAGCCACACAACGGTCTATCAATCGAGCACCTGGCGCCCCGGTAATGACAACATAGGGAACACGTTCGCCGTACTGAGGTTCCGCTCGAGGATCTTCCAGCATTCTTCTGGTACTGATAAGAGCTCCCGGTGGGGGTGGACCTTTGTCGCTGTAGGTGCCAAGCTTCACTTCCTTCGCGAAGCAGAAGTCCTGGATGGATACCTTGCCCTTCATGATCTTTGTGCACTCACGTTGGAAGTAGGTTTTAACTTCACTAAGATCTGCTGTCCGAAAAAGAACCTTCAATGCCTTCTCCTCAATCTTTTGCTCTGCAGGAGTGCCGTCACGGCGAACTGTCTCGATACCCTTGGCATCGAAATCCGGCTCTTTCTGGTCCTTGCTTTCGTATTTAAAGCCAACATATCGCTTCTTGGCGAGTAGTACGCAAGGGAGGTATACCTTTTCGAATTTGAGCTTCACTGGTCTTGGGTTCATATCGGTGATCGTCTTAGCGATGTCCTTGCCAATGTCGAAAGCCTCGTCTTTAGTGCGCCCTTTGAGATATACAAATAGACTGTCAGTGTCTCCGTAAACGACCTCAGCGCCCCATTTCTCTACGGAGTGAATCAGTGCAATGGCTTTTTCCAATGTTTCGCGACCAGTCTGCACAATGCTATCGGCGATCTCCGAGCACGGCATGCGTCCAGAGAACGATGCAGAGGTATAGCCATACGTAACATTCGCGATGAGCTTCAATGCCAGTTGCCTGTTGTTGAGGAGACGCTGCAACGTCTTGTCGTCCTTGTCGACCTTCATTCCACTCTTAACCATAATTCGGGTTTCGAGGATTTCACCCAGCATCTTGGCCAGCAGTGATTTTCTGATCTCAGGTTTGACATACATTATGCCATTCGGTGCAATGTTGATCTGGTCTTCGAAGATTTCGAGGAGCCTTTGCTCGCGCTGATAGTCGGTAAAGCCCATCTTATTTTGACCACGCCAGTTGACTACTCTACCAAGAAAGGTAGAGTAACAGTAGTTGTACGCAAGCATCACACTAGGATATAGTGACTGAAAGTCGAGGACTAGTAGTGGGCTATTGTAAAAGGCGCTCTGCGGTTCCATGACTAAGGGCAGACACTCCAAAGCGTTCTGCTGGCCGACTTGTTTTCGGCTAGGCGACGGTAGTAAGAAATTTTCAGGCTTCGCAATACGAAACATGAGAGACTCGACCTTGAATTGGGATCCCCTTGAGAACACAGAGAAAAAGTCAACCCCAAGTAAGCGCGCTTGTTCACTTGTTCTAGGAATCAACTCATTCTGTTCCAGAATTTCGAGATCAAGCTGTACCCGGGTAATGTAGTAATCGAGGACCTTCGCTAAGTCTCGGGGCTTGCCACTAGAATACCACGCTGTCAAGTCAGAGAACGGGTAATGCGGTGTGCGGCGATGTAGCAGGTGGAAGACAACATTCTCCATAGTGTACTGTAGTAGGTTCAACTCGCCTCTCATTGCACGCCAAATGTTAATCATGTGTCGTCCAGTCACCCTAATGGTTGAAGTATGGTTGAAGCCCCATCGGTCGTCCTCTTTGCCGAAACGACCGTGCGATTGCGATCTCATTCGGGAAAATTCATCGCAAAGATTGTAGTCGTACTTACACCTTGCTCGCTCAATCATATATCCCCAAGATCCACCATGGACTTCGTAGCCTGTAAGAATGTCCGGATCATAGTACCTGACGATATCTATCATGCGATTGATGAGGTCAAGCTCGTTGTCTTCACCCTCGACTTCGACGGCCGTGTGCTGTGCAATACTGTGGCTGAGCCCACCTTCTTCCGATAGGACAAGAATACCGACATGGTTACCTTCATTAAAGCCGTTGACCTCAAGGTCCTCATCCTCAGACTGCACACACCAAAACACACACCCAATCTCGTCTTTCTCTGGATTCGGCACCAGATTTTCTCGTGTGTTGACATGGATTTCGAGACTCATGATGCTCATGTATTGAGTCTCGTGCTCTACATTCGTTGATTTCTGCCTCTGCGTGTACTTGAAGTCATGACGATTTTTCTGTGTTGCGCCATCAATCTGCGACAAATATTCGACCTTCTGGCTCTTGGCCATACCATCTTGCCCTTTTAGCCAACTTTGCACCTCTGATCCTGTAGGTGGCCGTTCATCAATTTCCCAGGTTCTGAGACCGCAAGCTCTTCTACGTTTTTTATATGACTTCTCCTCTGCGACTCTGTCGACGACGATGCTAGGCTTCTCTCCAAAACTGGCAAGTGACGTGCCTGTTGGGTCGAAATCAGGAAGATATGGGACTGTAGTACTCTCGAGCTTGAATTCCTTCCCTGCATATGCTCTCACATGCTCAGGTACATCGCGCTCGTCGCTATAATGAGCGTCCGGGTATATAATTGTTGGAAATCTGGGGTTTTGCAAGTCCTGCGAAACATCTAAGGCAGTAGGAGGTGCTTGAGCAAAAAGTCTTACGCTTCCTGGGGTCGGAACGTTACACACACGATGGATATGCAAGGCGACTTGGAGGACTTGAGTAGAGGGTAGTGTGGGCGGCAAGAGAGGCCAAGTGGAAGGGTTCCTCGAACTACTGGATATGCCGGACTCACGCTCTTTTGATAGGTCGAACGAGGCTGATTTGGCTTTGGACGCTTGAGAGCTTCTTTTCGGTGAGTTGCTGCGCTGGCTGAGCCTCAAAATTGTATTCGGATCTTGGGGGTCCTTCACAACTGGAAACGAGAGTGTTCTGTTGCCGCTTGCACCATTGACATTACCTCCGTCTTGCGAGGATGGTTTCAATAGGGAATACTTCACTAGGTTCTCTTCTTGTCGCTGTGGTATCAAATCACTATGCATCAATAGCGATGCTTTGAACCCGTTGGTCAGCTCAGACGTAACATCAGCTCCAGAGTGGCTGTGATCCATCTTGGTACGATTGTCTAAGCGACTTTTATACACATCTATGCTCGACGATCGCTCATCATGCGTAGATTTACGTTTCCTCTGAAGAGACTCTGATTTTGGATGTCGGTTGCCCTCCATCGCACAACGTTTAGTTGCAGCAGTAATGTCGCTGGCGTACTCTGAAGGTATTTCAAACGCGTCTTCTTCGGCGTGACTATAGTCTCCAGTATCTCTGATACCTAAGGCTTCCATTTCTGTAGAGCTAGTCGGACCTTGCGCTTCACCAAATGGTGCCGGATCCAGCGGATCTCTGAATTGCTCTGCAAACTCATCATCTCCGGGCCTTGCAGTATAATTGGTATTTACCTCTAGATTCTCTCCATCTTTTACTGGGTGGTCGAATTGCTCTACCTGTGAGATTTCCATCTCACGTGCCAGATCTTCGTCAGAGTCGTACGGAAAATCTTCTTCTTCGAATAACATAACTCGACTTTCGTCAACTTCGGCTTCCTGATCGATACGTCCACCTGAAAGTACACCGTCTACGTCTGCAGCCTTCTGTGGCATAGCAAGGTATTTTAGATTCTGAGGGAAAAGGTCCTCCACACTTTCCAGTGTTGTCTTTATCCACGCTTCGAATGGCGCTTTCTCAACGAAATTATCGAGTGACAGCTTCTGGCCATCGCTCATTTCCTTTTCGTCTTTCATGATGCCAAAAACCCTTTCCCGATATTCCTCTTCGTGTATCCACCCACCTGGCTGAGAATTTCTGGGGTCCGCAGAAATGGAAATCAGAACCTCTGGCGGAAAGGGTGAGCTCCCAGGGTCTGTGATTCCCATTTGGGCTTTTCTCCTTCTAGTTTCGTCTCGCCAGAGTCCAGCCATACTATGCACTAGCTTCTCATCCGGATCAATTGGATTCTTCCGTTCAATAAAATCGTGATGTAAGGGTCGAGATTTGATATCAAGCCTGTTGACTATATACTGAACCTGTACGTCAACTTCGATGGAGCAGTGGCTCTGCCGCGGGAGTACTTCTGCACTGGATATGAAAGGAGGTGGTATCGTCCCTTTATGCCATTTATGGGTAGTGCCGCTCATGTCGAGGAAAGCTGGTACAGGTTGCCGGAAATTGACCTGGCTACAATCAACATAAGCGCACCCATACAGATTGAAGTCACACATCCATTGCAATTGGTATTGCATGTGGCTCTCGTACGGTTGTATAAATTTCTTCATTACCGTCCCTTGTCGCAAGAGGTCCGCCAGTCGGGTCATGTGCGTTGGGTTGAGCATGTACACCTTTAGAAAAAATCGGTAGCCGACATGGTAGCCATAAAAGGGCACTCCTTTGACAAGGGTAATGTGCGCGACGAAAGCAGTCTTGCCATCGTACATATTGCGGCGATAGCTAACAGCAAGAGCATGGTCAATCGATAAGTGAAGGCGGTGGATATAGGACTCAACTACGATTCATTTAGAAGCTTCGCAAGTTTTGTGGCTATAGACCACTAACCATCATCAGGAATCAAACTCCCGTGGTATTCGATGTAGAGGTACGGAAATGCGCCATGGATATGGGCGCAAACCTTCTGTCCAGATTCAGTGGCTCCAAATATCCTAATGACTGGGATCTTAGGCTGTATCTGCTGGTGTGCCCGCCCATTGCTCCTTGGCAATTGAGGGTCAAATTCTGTGGGCGTTGCTTGGTAGTGATCGATGCAGTTGAGCCTTACGCGAAAGAGATCCATTGAAGGTCAGGTTGTGGAGATCTCCCTGAACAACAGATTTTCGAGCGCATGACGAAGCAATGCAGTGAGCGAGATTAAAGCGGTGTGCAAGAAGTAATGCGCTGGAACGCGATGTTGAGCTTCATTATAATGAGAACAGGCAGGACAGGGATGGTGACGCGATTCTGTCAAACATCGGCCTGGAGGTCCACAGCCTTACCCGGGCGATCTTGAATGCTGACATAATCTTGCCATGTACACAGAAAAGTCCCCAAACACTACTCTTGATCTCCTCTGTTCCACTTAAGATCTCTATTCCTGTAAATTCCTAGAGTGTCATCCGTCATGTCCCGTAAACCCGCTGAAGTTGCCTCCAAAGAAAAGAATGAGTACATTCCAAATTTCATCTCCAAGAAGCCCTTCTACCTCGAATCAGCCGACGCCGAGAATGACTACCTTGAGCATCAACGTCTTCAAAATGCCGAGAAAGACCAGTCAAAATGGTACGACCGTGGCAAACGGCTCGGCCCCGCGGCAACCAAATTTCGTAAAGGCGCCTGCGAGAATTGCGGGGCGATTACGCACAAGACAAAGGAGTGCCTCAGTCGACCAAGAGCAAAGGGGGCGAGATGGACGGGCAAGGATATACTGGCGGACGAGGTGGTGCAGGAGGTAGAGCTGGGGTGGGACGCGAAGAGGGATCGGTGGAATGGATATGATGCGACCGAGTACCGAGCTGTGATCGAAGAGTACGAGGAGTTGGAAAACCTGAAGAAGAGAGTTAAAGGGAACGCGGAGGGACAGCAAAAAATGTTGACAGACAATGCTGAAGAGGGACAGAAGGGAGAGCAAGAGGAGGCAAAGTATGGAGAGGAGTCGGATATGGGGAGGCAACAGAGTACGGCTACAAGAAATTTGAGGATACGAGAGGATACGGCGAAGTACTTGCTCAATTTGGACTTGGATTCGGCGAAATACGATCCGAAAACTCGGTCAATGGTGGATATGGGAGCGCAGGCAGACCAAGCTGCTGCGCTGGTAGCTGAGGATAACTTCATGCGGGCATCTGGGGATGCAGCAGAGTTTGAGAAGGCCTCGAAGTATGCTTGGGAATCGCAAGAACGGGGGGACAAGAACAAGACACACTTGCAAGCTAATCCTACGTCCGGTGAGTATTTTCGGCGGAAAGAGGAGAAAGAAAGGGACGAGAAAAGGGAAACCCAGCGCAAGATGCTTTTAGAAAACTACGGTGGAGAACAACACTCGCAACCTAAATTATCACGAGATGCTCTGCCGATTGAGAACGAGCGATACGTGGAATATGACGCTTCAGGAGCGATCAAGGGCGCTCCAACAACAGAGATAAGATCCAAGTACCCGGAAGACGTGCTCGTCAACAACCATAGCTCCGTATGGGGAAGCTGGTGGAAGAACTTTCAGTGGGGATACGCCTGTTGCCACTCGACGGTCAAGAACAGCTATTGCACCGGCGAAGAGGGCAAGCTAGCCTTTGAAGAAGCTAACCGGATACGAACCGGTGGTGAGCTTGAAGCAATGGCCGCGGCGAAAACGATCGAGTATCATGGTGATGCAGGGGATATTGTTGCTGAAGCCCAAGATCCGAATCCCATGGAGAAGGTGGATGAAGTTGGGAAGGTGGCTGTTGTTGCGAAGAAGAGGACGTTGGCGGAAATGAAGGGTGGTGTGAGCGAGGAAGAATTGGAAGCATATAAGAGATCTAGGGCTGTGGCTGATGACCCAATGGCAAAATTGTTGGGGAAGGATGAATTGGCCAATTGAGAGGTTACTCGAGGATGCATAGCGGTGGCGTTTCCAATATGGGCTTTTGGCAGGTTACTAGGGAATTGGGAGGTTCAAGCTGCATATACTCAACAAGTGATAGGTGTGATGATCCAAGGAATACGTAAATCGCAAAGTTTTTGTCTGCGAAAAACATTTGATTGTTCACTGCTACTGTCGAAAGTATCTGAGCCCAGCTATATCAATCTTTCTTGCGACTGCTTCGGGAGCTGTTGAATTGCAGATTGAGTCAACATGTTCTACTCAGAGTCTACTCCTCTTCCTCCTCAGCCTCATCACCACCCTCATCTTTCTTCTCCGCAGCCCTAGCCTTCTTTCTCCTAACACGACCCGGACGTCCTCCACCAAAGGGCGACGTAAGCGCAAAGTCAATATGCTTCTGCGAGTCGAGACGCACGACGAAAGAGGGAACGTTGACGATTTGCTTTCCAACGCTGAATTACCGAGTTGTCAGCCCCCCTGATTCAAGATGGAGTCTTCAAGGGATGTAGAATATACCGGATGTGCCTCTGCCTAATTAAAACACGAGCATGATGGATACTCTTCGCTAATCCAAGCTTGTAGACGCAGGTCTGCAGTCTCCGCTCTAAGAAATCCTCGACCTTGAGGGCCAGCACGTAATCGAGCTTCATGCGAGACTCATCGAGCACACCGACACGGACGAGACGACGGATGAGGGCATTGCCTTCGAATAGACGCTTGGGGTCTTTTTCATCAAGGGTGAGTAATTGGCTGTGGTGAAATCAGCCCTTGCCCTCCGATGGTATTTTAGAGCGTAGAGAGCTAGATGTAGTAGCGTACCGGGCAGCACGACGGATTTTGGATAGGGTGAGCATGACACGCCACACCTCACGCTTGTTGCGTAAACCATATTCGCCAACAATCTTCAGCTCGGAGTCCCTGACAAGGGGTCAGTAAGGTGCAACGACATGAGCAGAGGCAAGCTCGTGCTCAGTGGCCGGGATATACTGACAGACGAGCGGACTCGAAAGCTACAGAATTCGTCAGCTTTGATCAACTAGACTTCAACTTTTCTTCCGGTAGGTACTTACGACGCCTAGGGACCTTGTAGGTTTTGGAGTACGAGCGTGGCGCCATGATTGCTGTCGCTCTGGCAGGTGCTGTTGAGGGCTGACGTTGAGAGGAAGGGGTCTATCTGTCGACTTTCGTGGATGAATCTGTGGACACTAACGAGTTAAGCGAGTACTAGTGCGACCTTCACCACAAACATTTCGGTACTATCAACTGCATCACGAACGACATCCAAATACAACATCATAGCCATCAACCGTCGTTATGGGGCACTCAGGGGGTCTCCGCGCTGGTACTCGGGTATGTAATACGCTCCTCGAATCTGCGAAGGATTGGCCGCATGTTCATTTGTAACTTCCGCATCGAGGACCACCGATTTGATGAAGTTCGATGAGGGGATGCTTTACAGATCCTAAAGCTGACTTGTATACAGTATGCATTCTCAAGAAACTTCAAGCAAAAGGGCATGATCAAGCTCTCGACATATCTGAGACAATACAAAGTTGGAGACATCGTGGATATCAAAGCGAACGGAGCCGTTCAAAAAGGGTGAGCCTTCTCCTACCTCCGAGTGTCTCACTTCCTCTTCAGATCCTTTCAGTTCTATCCATATTTATTTCCAAACGGGTCAACAATGCACCTGCCCAAGGACTACAAATTTGACATCTCCACAGCATGCCCCACAAAGTCTACCACGGTAAAACCGGCGTAATTTACAACGTCACCAAATCCGCCGTCGGCGTCATCATCTACAAGCGCATTGGCAACCGCTACATTGAAAAGCGCGTTAACGTGCGCATCGAGCATGTCAGCCTGTCCAGAAGCCGAGAAGAATTCCTCAACCGGGTAAAAGAGAATGCAGCAAAGATGAGAAAGGCCAAGACCGATGGGGTACACATGCATTTGAAGAGACAGCCAGCAATGCCGAGGGCAGAGAGGACGATTGATGCGAAGGGGACACATGCGCCGGAGACGGTGACACCCATTCCATATGAGACGACGATTTAGATCCGGGGGTCCAAGGGCAGCAGTGGAGTAGTTGTGTGCTTTTATGGAATGGACATTGCTTCGAAGAACTGCGCTATGATTGTCGTGATATGAGATACCATCACCGTCCGCGATCAGAAGCATACAGCTCGTGAACTTTTGTACGAATCTAGTTCTGAAGGAACGCCATCCCCATCCTCCCAAATGTAGCGCTAAACCGTTAAATACAGCTATTTTCAGATATGTCAATTAGTGGCTTTCCCATTACACCGCTACCAAGGTTCCTCATCAACGTCCTCGTCGGCCGCGGGCACTCGCTGAGCCATCATTTGATTTCGGAATTGACTTGTTCTCCCGCTCCGTAACCGAGGATTGTTGTACAGGCCATCATCATGCTTTAGCTGCTGATCTACTCGTAGACCCATCTTAGGTTCACCTTCGTCATCGTTTGCGCCATCGTTCCAGCTGTGCGTTGTACAGGTTCCCTTGGACATGCCCCATCCATTCCAAGATGTTGCTATATGATGTTAGAGCGAATACTGTACGTTGGGAACGTTGATCAGATCTGAAACGAAGGACATACCAGCAATTACGGGTGCGTTCGGATGCCAGCTTGCATCTCTAACACATGTTTTCCAAGCTCCTCGGCTTCCGTCATCCATTTCGTATGTGTTAGTGTAAAGCTCTGGATCCCTTGGTCGGGAGTGATGCGTGGCTTTGTTAACATCGATCTTACCTGCCAGCGTTGCATCCATGTTGTAGACATGGATGCTGCCGTCTTCACTCCCTGAATATACGTATCTTGAGTTCGTACTTCCGGGAGGTGAAAAGTGACATCGTATTAGGGTCTTGAGAACACTATGACCACGGTACGTGACTAGTGAACAATCGTGCGGATGGGGTTTGTAGTCATCATCAGAATATGTCATGAAACGATAGTCGAAGCCTTGGGCGTACTGTCCTGGGTCCAAATTCGAAGCTTTCTCTGTTGGCATCATTTTCCGCAGATCCCAAAGCTTCATTGTCTGGTCCTTTCCGTTGCTAAGGACGTACCTGCCGTCCCCTTTACTATCAACGTAAGTAAGACCCTCGGTATGGCCCATGAAAACACCAGCTTCACGTTTGTCGCTCATGCTTCGTCTATCCCAAACCTTTATCAGAGTATCGTCGGAGCCGGAGTACAATATATGCGGAGATTGGGCATCTCCGAAGCAAACAGCGTTCACATCGTCGTTGTGACCCGGTATGCTGAGAATAGATTTTCGAGATTCAATATCGTAAACGTAAACAGAATTATCAGATGTACCAGCTACAATTTCTCGACCATCTCCAGAGAATCGTATGGACCATATCTAGCCATTGTTAGCTGAGCATTGGATTGAGACAGATATTATCTGCCAGCACCTACACCGAAGTGACTATATCCAGTGCCGAACCGAGGCCTACTAGTTCTAGCTGCCATGTCTGCAAAGTCCAGTAGCCAGGGTTCACCTTGTTCGCTCGGATCTGTGGGTGCAAGGCATACTATGCTTCGAATTGAGCTGTACGCAAGGTATCTGTTGTCTGGGCTGAGGGTGGCATCTGTTATTGTCCATTGGCCATATGGGTAGACGACGGTCTTATAGTACTTCCATTTGTAAGGGTTCGATGTATCGTACATGCGGACTCTGAAATCCTGAGCGCAAGAAAAGAAGAAGTTGCCATCGTCCGAGAATTGACCGGAGTAGCATCTTGAGTTATAATGAATGATAGTGTCCGCATTTGAAGATGGTATAAGGCCCTACAGAAGCCTCGGGTCAGCCGAACTGGTCGGGGTTACCTCTTTCCAAGACGAGTTCATACCTGCGAGATCACTTTATTGGCTCTAGCTGCATGAGTTCCGTCAACATCCAGTTCTCTGTACATCAACTGTCGTGCTAATTTTGATTTTCGCTTCTTCAATACATCCCGCCAAGGTTCGCTGCTCCCAAAAGAACCATTGTCCATCAGCTTTCTCCCCTCGTCACTAGGGATCTTCGGGAATCTATTTGGATCTCCTTTTGTACACCGCCGTCTCCGACCTGACGAGCCCCCATAACCGCCGCCTAGGATGTCATCGTCATCGTCCGCATTCGGGTCTCCGGACCCAGCAACTGTATGGTTGGCAAATATTCTCCGAAGTCCAGCTTGTCCAAGAAGCTGCATTATCTGGGTATGAGAGACTAAAGTAGCGTCTCAGTAAAGGTTCTTATCTCTCCTCTGAAAATATGAGTACCTGTTATCCGTCCTCTTCCCGCAGGAGCAGGTCTAGCTGCCTGGCCCTGAGACTGCTCGGTCTCTGTTTCGTTTCCCCTTTCTTCATCCAGTAGCTCACTTCCGCCTTCATCCATTGAGAATTCAATCTCCACCCCGCTCAAGCCGTCGCCGGCGTCTATTCAAAACCCCGAATTAGTAGATGGTACGGAGTATTGTGGGGATGTTCGCCCTATGACTGTAAAGCATACCGTGGAATTCAGCTTCAACACCCTCCTCGTTTGAGTCGAAGAACTCGTTCTCCTCACTATCGTCGGTTGTGGGCTCGAAATCCATATCATCATCATCATCAACCCACTCGCTCTCAGTATCCGCTGTATCGTAGATATTGACGGCGTGACTGGAGGGATCTGGTGACTCAATACGATCTGTACCATCCTCCTGTACAGAAGCCATGTTGTTAGTGTGACAAGAAGACAATCTGAAGGTTGGATCGAGGTTTGACAAAGGTTCGAGGGTCATTATGGACCGCTTATCGATTACGGTTTAATAGCCTTAGCTTCGGATTTAAAGGCTTTATGGTCTCTCCTTGCCCCAAATCCTACCTTGCCTTACTCCGTACTGATGGCAATAATCACGACCAAGACATGAATCAATAAAGCGAAGTTAAACTCATCAAATTTCTATTCTAGTGTACCTTGTGATTTACATTGCCGCCAGTTTATTATACATCCGTGAGCACCAACACCGGGCCATGCCAGTTGCTATGCTATAAACACATACAGTACATATTAGCCACAAAGCAGCATATCAGATAGTTAGGGTGGTGAGATCTACACAGGTTTTGTTAACGAGAGATCAGGCCTGGGTTCCGAACAGTCGTAATATCACTTCGTACCTGAAGGGATATTAGAATGACGACCAGCAAGATAAAACGACCTATGGAGTGAAATGCACTTACATCCCAAACATGATGGCAGCGCTTGGCACAACTCTGAGCATGTGTGGTGTAAGGCCTCCATAAAGTGACGCTATGCCTTCCTCTTTCCAAATCGTGCTGAAGCACTGCACTAATCCAGTGTATTTCAGACGACCATCTTGGAATGGTGCCTGTCGTAACCTCGTCCGGACAACCTCATGGGGATATGTAATGATTGCTGCGAAGAATTTTGCGCTGCCAGCTGCCCCTAATTTGCCCCCCCATCTGACAGTCTGATCCCATATTGTTGGCTCTCGTCCCGAAGATACCAGTTCCGCTTCCCTCGTGCGAAGAGAAATCTTCATTTGCTCATAGAGCATCCAGTGCAACGTGCTTTCGCTCACCCCAAGATAGCTCGCGCTGAGACCGCGATAGAGTCCTTTGATGCCCTCTTTGCGCACTATCTGCATCGCACAATCAACTGAGTTTCTGTATCGCCTATTCAATTGGGACCCTGTCTTCTCGGCATTCGATTTATCGAGCTGCAATCGCGTCTTTACCACCCAGATGGGATTAGTCGCCGTGCCTGTCACCACCCCCGCTGTGGCAGCAGCAAATAAGTGTACCCATGCTGACTCGTTGCCGTGGTTGAAAGTTTCACTTATTATCCGCTTGCCGTTGCCGTATGTGTAAAAGTTGATCGCCCTCGATGGGACTACACCAGTCAAGTTAGGACCTAGTCCTTTGAAGAGTGCCCGCCAGCCTTCCACCTTCGGTATAGAGAAAAGTATCTGGAATGTTTCGCTGAAGTGAAGGAGAGCACTCCTCGAGAGCGACTGCGCGGAGGGTGGCAATATTCCCCGAGCTTGTCGCGAAGCAGCAATCTGGCTTTGATAAAAATCAGACTGGAGGCGGGTCTTCAGCACGTCAAGAGGACATGTCAGGGTCGCAGAGGTCAAACCTCCAATACTGAATCAAGTCAGAATAAGTAACTTAGATCTCTCGAGCAGGACAGAACTCCTTACGCGCCAGCAACAAAGTGCGCCCATGGCTTTACCACGGCAGCGTCCTCCTTTGCTATCGAAGCGTCATTGGGATAACGGTTTGGTAGAAGGACCCCAGTTTCTCTTGACTGGGTGAGAGGGAAGCCTGGGCTATTGGGCCTAAGGTCACTCAGTTGCGCCTGCGCCGCTGTATCCTCTTTCGTAGTAGAGAAGATCATGGACAGCTTCTGCCTTCCGCACAATTATGGGGGTGTGGATTCGGGAAGCTTAGAAGTAGGTACATGACTTGTATTTGAAGAGAAGTTGGCTGAATATTTCGGGAATTATTTGCCCTCCCCAAAGCGGTTAGATAAGCTTGGCTTTGCGGAGGACGGGAATCAATGATATGTGGAGAACCAGCGGCGAGCATTACTCTTTTGCTTATGGGTGCTTCTACTCGTAAGTCGAGAATGTTAAAGTAGGGTGAATGATATGTATTCAATGCCACGTTTACCCTGTTGGATCCAATCTACAGTCAGCCCCTCCAATACCTTACATCCAGACAACATCTGACAATTTGAAGCGTATTGGTATTTGGGATCGGCCAGGAAATGGGCGGTGTTGCATTGAGAGCCTAGGAGGTCTCGGGTTCATGTCTTTAAGCTATTGAGTTGGTCCATATCCTTGGTCCCATCATCCTTTGCCGTTCCCCCGAGTAGTAACCGCCCCAAAACAGCATTCTGCAACACCTTTTTCATGCGCCTCCCACCAGTATGTTGTTCACAGGTATATGTACTGTAGAGTTCCGGCAATGGTTAGCTAGTTGTCACTGCTGGAGCTGGCAGGGAAGGGATTCTCTTCCACGTTGCGAACAACGTTCCTTCATTTGATTTCTGGAGTGAGAGGCCACGTACTTAATTTGACAATGTATCCAAGAGCACCCATTACCACAAAGCCCACTCCGACCGCTTGGGATATTTTGATGAACTCACGCTTGTCAGCTGTTTTCATTTCGAGTATTAGTTATTATTCATCTCGAAGGATTAGGGGTAGCTATGAGCCTATAGGTCAAACGCTTGGAGAAGCTGACACATACGCTTCGTACACCTATTCAAGAACTGTGTACCGTCTCTGAGGAAGTCTTTCGGTATGTCTGCGATTTCTTTGAATTGATCTGACATTTTGAGGTATGGACAGCGAGATGAAGGGAGAGAAGGGTTTATGGACGTTATGCTAGTCTGCAAGGACCGAACGGTGCCACAATTGAGAGAAGGTGATTTTTTGGACTCTGTGCAGAGACGTTCGAAAGAATGGCTGTCGGTGAGTGCTGTGATAATTCTGGGTAGGTGTTATTTCCAGTAGCGGGATGCATCCTACACGGAAGCTGGTCCGAGCGTCGATCCGCGAATGGAAGTGAGGCTAGCTTGCTGTTTGAGGCTCGAGCTTCTGCAACTCTGCAAGGCAAACATATCCTATCACTACGACCTTCATTTCACCACGCCCTCATCTCCTCTGTCTTCAAGCTTCACCCTTTCCACCGCCATTACCAGAGCATCTCTGTGCACGCCACCCTCTGTTCTGCTACCTTCTCAATCACTCACTTTACGGTCGCAATCCTTTTCGCTTCAACAGGTCCTTTGGCGGAGGTAAACCCGGGCAAGGCAGGATAAGGTGTTATTGGGGGTCTCCTACGGTCGCTTTACTCAGCTGACTCACATACTGTTCTCTTCTTCTGGATACGGATGGAAAGTTGTTTGGGTCCTCTTTGCTAAGAGTGTCGTCAAAACCAAGCGTTGTACCGCTGTTGAGCTCAGTCAACTTCATTCCTGCATTCGCCGACGAAGGCAGGCAGGCACGAGCATCTATTGTCTGCGTAGCAAGTGTTCAGTACAAGACCTCTTCTTTTAGTGAGATTCCTTCAACTGTACGTATGTCTGCTAGGCTTCCTGCGTTTGCGGGTTGAATCACGATGTCTTAGGGTACAGACACAGCGATCCTACCATCTTCAAGTATTTCCAATCATTGTCTCCTTCGAAGCTAATTATTTCGCTGGCGATTTGCAGACCTGTACTTCTACCTCGAGCTCTTCGAGACCATACTGTTCATAAAGAAATTTAGCAGTCAAGCTTGCAGCCACAAAGCTGAAGAGGTCTTTTCGCAATGGCTGAAGAGGATAACTTCGATATTGATATTTATGGCGATGGGGGTGAAGACTACCATCAAGAAGCAACAGAAGAAGATGTCAAGGTTGAGAATCCAGCTGAACAAGCAGCTGTGATTGCTGATACCATTACTCACCCCCCAGATAACCCAGACTTTTCTACTTACCCGGCTTCGAATGATCACGACGCACATCAGGAAGCAAAGTTAGGGAATGGCCACATGCAACCGAGCGACGTAGCACAGAAAATCGCCAGCACTGATGACTTCACACAGGATCCCGTACATCTTCCAAAGCAAGCCCCTCAGACTCAAGGACTGAAACGCAAAGATGGTACTGATGATAGAAATGTCGATCCCGGCGCTACGACCGCTCTTTTCATCTCGGAGTTGCATTGGTGGGTCACCGATGATGATATTCGTGGTTGGGCGAATCAAAGCCAGTGTGAGGACGAATTGGAGGACATTACTTTCAGTGAGCACAAAGTAAATGGCAAGAGCAAAGGGTATGTTTTCTCAAAGTTGGCATTCGTCGTTGCAAGCTAATCTTACTATCATTCGTGGCACAGACAAGCCTATGTTCTCTTCAAATCCCCTCAAGCTGCCACTGCCGCCAAACAGAAGATTGAATCTTTCGGTGAAGGTCAACAATACACGAAGAAGTTCACCGTCAGCTATACCAATCCTTTTACCAACCCCTTTCGAACACTTCCTAAGGACGGGCCCATGCGGAATAACAATACCCCAAATAGCAACCGTTCAGCAAGTGGGGGTTATGGGTCAGGAAGCATGAACTCTATGCCACCGCAACCGATGGGTTATAATATGAACAACTCAACAGGCGGGTACCGCGGTGGTCGGGGTGGTGGATACAATAGCCGTGGAGGTATGAACAACATGTCGGGCTATAACAGGGGAGGATTTCAGCAGCCAATGGCTGGTGGTTTTCAAGGAACTCCGATGGGTGGGTACCAAGGATCACCAATGGGCGGCATGCAACCCTATGGCGGCTTCCAGAACAGAGCCGGCATGATGGGAGGCATGCGAGGGGCCCCAATGGGTATGCGAGGTGGAAGAGGTGGAATGAGCCCGAATGGCATGATGGGTATGCCGATGGGCGCAATGGGGATAGGAGGTATGGGTAGCCCGATGGGCAACATGGCGATGGGCATGCCGCAGATGAACGGAGGGATGGGAATGCAAGGTATGCAAGGCTTTCACAATTATCCAAATGCAAACATGGCCGGGTCATACATGGGTCCTACTGCCCAGGCCGGACACTGGGCTCCGTCTTCATACGTGACACGACAGCCTGTGGGCCCTGGTTTTGGAGGCCAGCCTACCCAAATGCGAGGAGGACATACTCCAAGCCCACAACCAGGAGCTCACCGGCCAAGTCTCAACCAACACTCCCCAATAACAGCTAGTACATCTCTTTCGCGCTTTCCTTCCCAAGCAACAGCGTCCACTTCTGCGACTAGCCCCCAACCACCTGAGCAGAACAACACACTAAAGCGTACATTACCACAATCAGGTCAAGCTGCGTTTCAAACAAACCAAGCGCATTACAATCCAGCCTTCTTTTCACAGCAACAGCAGCCAGCTGCTGGCGCAGGAGACGCGAGCTGGAACCCGCACGGTGCGAAACGGACAAGACAAGAGTAGTCAATCGGATTTTCTTCCCTACAACGAATATATCACGGCGCCTATCAGGTTTTTGGGCTTTTCCATCAAACAACTACCCGTATTGGTAACTCGACGTGACCGACAGACTCTACTAGTTCGTTTAAGCGGTGGCATAACTGCGTAGGTGCATAGCTGCGATCATTTCGACTGGGTAAGGATGGAAAGGAAGGCTAATCAGGCCATCCTAGCTCAGGAAAAGACGTATCATTCCATACCTGTATTTTAGAACATTCCGCCTGTTGAGGGACATCACAAGTGCTAGGATGTTACTCCAACGTATCAGGATACTTATGATCAATCTGAATTTCTAGCGAGAGTTGGGCTATCAGTTTTAGGTCGCGAGGATGTACTATAAAGTTTCGCATGCTTGTAGAGGGCTCGGGCAAGGATTCCACTGTTCTTGGGTACTCGAAGTCTGACTATCTAGGAATATCTAACACGAAAAACTATAGTACCTACGGATATTGCGGCGAAAACGCTAGACTTGTCGACCAGACATCAAATCCCAAATCAAGTAGGACTGGAGCTAGAGCATCCTTAGATCAATTGAGCTTGGTTTTGAGCATCAGCCGCAAGCTGGCCAGTTACCTACCTGTTCCCTACGAAGTTGAGGTGACGACCATATCTGAACAACGCCCTCTGGCTGATGTAGGATGTCGATGTTCCCAGCACCGATGGATACACCAGCTAGAGTATGGAGACAGCCTTGTTCAGATATGTTGAAGAGACATCAGCATGAGAGGATATTGTGGTGAGATGAAGGAGAGAGACTACAGGTATGCTGCTTTGCTATTAATGGTTGTCTATTGAGGCGTGACGGCGATGTTGAGAAGTTCCTTAAGGCGTGCTCAGAACACGTGCAGATTTTGCTTCCACAAGATCTTGAGGCCTTTCCGAAGAACGATTACGAAGGTCGATGACTTACGATAAATTGACAGAATACTGCTATGTAGTCGCCTTTCATATCCGGTCGTCAACCAGTCGAATCCACCAATTGCCTATTTGCTCGCTTTTTCCACCCACCGAACATTCAAATTGGCATCCAGCCAATTGCTCAGCCGTCAAGATGACGGAACACAATTTTCGGGGGTCGCTCCTTCCCTGCAAGCACTCGAAAATTAAGTGCCAACTGCTGCCGCGACGATCATTAAGCTTTCAGTCTTCGAAACGATGAGTGAAGCAGACATTTTACGTCCTCACGTCTACTCGTCGTTGTTCAAGCGGAGCAGCAATTAGGATAAGTACAACATCTATACATATTCACTCAACTCTGAATATCAAATCACTTGTCCCGCGATGCGGTCCCACACTCACGTCACGCTCGTGCCTGTCTTCGTCCTACTTCATCAGGCTGGGTGCCTCCCTATCCCAGTAGTATCAGTACCAGCTCCAGGGACAGGTGATGTACCAGGAAAGTCTATTGCTCCATTCAGCTCGGCCGACAGCTTGACTAGTTGCTCACAAACAGTGGGTCAGTGGCATGCCTGGGTGTGGAAACTCATGTTCATGGTCGCAGTAGGACTCGTACTGCTGACAGGACTGCTGGCTGGGTTGACTTTGGCGGTTCTGAGTGCTGATCTGCCGCGATTGATGGTCTGGACAAGGACTGGTAGTGCTAAACGCAGGTTGGTTTCACATTCTAGCTTTGCACGAATGAGGCTCACGGTTAATTGCCAGAAAACACGCACAGATGATCCTAGGAGTGCGGAACCGTCCGAATTGGTTACTAGTATCTCTAATCCTATCGTCGGTGATGGTAGCAGAGGGGCTACCCTTGATACTTTCTCATCTGTTCCCACCAGGGTCATGGGCCGCATTCGCCATTTCTACACTCTGTGTGGCGGTTATTGGTGAGATCCTCCCACAGGCAATCATGCCTCTATTTGTACTAGAATTCGCGGGACGGATGATGTGGTTTGTAAGGGCGCTGATGTGGCTAATGGCGATTCCGGGAGTTTTATTTGCCTATCCTCTGAGGTTGTTCAAAACGTGGAAGAAGAAACGGCATCCGTACAAAATGGACGGAATCTTGGAACTTGACGAACTGATTGAATTCATTCGGTTGCACGAGCATGGAGAGGGGTTAGGCGGAAGACTCGAAGACGGTGTTGGATGTATAGCAAGGATGATGATGGTGCAGCAGGAGGACGTACAACACTGGGAATCGGTAGTAGTGCTTCACTCTGACCCCCAAGGCGGCTCTACAATCTTCCAACGATACGCCAATACAGTGTCGGAAAGCAACGATATCCTATCTCCAATGGCCGAGAGTAGTCGAGGAAGCAGTAATGAGACAACGCGTGGCCTTCGGAGGCGTACCAATCGAAGCTCGGAGGCGTACCCAGGCACCTTTTCGGAGAAGGGGCCCACTGCCTTTGTACCAAATTCCTTAAGGATAGACTCCACTGCTGAAAAAGTCGTCGATCAACCATCTTATCAAATTGAAGATCGGTCACTTGGCGATATCCCACTTAATAAAGTCTCAACGACTTCAAGCCGTCGAAGGCCCCCTTCGAAGTTCGATCAAGTTGATGGACCATCCATTCCACAAGTTGATAGGTTGTCGTTCTGCGACATGGCTGATGGTCCACTTCGGCAGAAGGCGAGGTCGACTTCCGGTCAATGGGTCAAGGCTCTAGTTCGAGATTTGAACACGTTGACTCAATCTGCCAAATCACCAGTGATTGAGACCGCCCATTGTTCGAGTTGGAAGAATTTCCGGAATGGTTGTCGGTCTGCAAGTACCGGAACATTATCAGAGTCTCATTATCCAAGCTGCAGGAGAAATGCCCAGTTTTGGACCAGTGGACATATGCCTCGATCTCGTCAATCTGTTTACTCGTACTTTAAAGTGGAGGATGGAGCATTGAGGGTGGCCAAGAAGACAGACTGAATCATGCCCCGCTCCGCTATTGCTAGACGAAAGCGTTTGCGCAACGAGTTATTGGGTAGAGATTTCTAATTAAGTATGAATCTTAACAGTATGGAGATACTCAGTTTAGATAACCTCGTCGTCGACTGTATGACTGATGTATCATGTATGGTAATTTTCCCGTGACATTCTGGCTGTAAGACCCCACCTCGTCCCGCATTGAGTCAAAAATCATAGCTCCTTTCCCATCTCAAAGCCACAACCCCACACAATTCCTAAGAGCTTTCTTGGCTAGAAATCTATCTTGCTCGAGAATACTCTTCCAAACTGCCTACACCGCCTCAGGGACCAGAGCTCTCTCTAGACATAGGACCAATTTTCACACCCCCAAGCGCAACAGTCGCCGAACCGTCTCCCCCTCCTCGCCCACCATGCAGGCCATGCCGGACGCCCGCCAGCAATCCTTTGAAGAAATCTACGGCCCCCCCGAAAACTTTCTCGAAATCGAAGTAATTCACACCCACTCCCTCCAACCCACAGCCACTCTAACATCCCCTCCCCCCCCCCCCCAAAAGGTCAAAAACCCCCAAACCCACGGCACATCGCGCGCCATGTACACCGACTACGAAATCGTGTGCCGCACCAACATCCCCGCCTTCAAGCTCAAGCACTCGACCGTGCGCCGGCGCTACAGCGACTTTGAGTACTTCCGCGACATCCTCGAGCGCGAGTCTGCGCGCGTGACCATACCGCCGCTGCCGGGGAAGGTGTTTACGAACCGGTTTAGCGATGATGTGATTGAGCACAGGAGGGAGGGGCTGCAGCGGTTCTTGCAGATTGTGGTGGGGCATCCGCTGTTGCAGACGGGGAGTAAGGTGCTGGCCGGGTTTGTGCAGGGTTAGTCTTTTGTTGATTTTCTAAATTTACTTTTATTTTGGTGGATGTTGGGGGGCGTTTAAGGGGGGGAGAGGTTGGAGGGATGAGGCTAATGGGTGTACAGATCCGAATTGGGATAGGAATTCGTGGTAGACGGAGACAGAATGGATGATTTATGGAAACTGGCGTAGCTCTCTCCTTCAGTTCCTCCAGCAGACACGGCGACGGTTATGGACGGCTTCCAGGGCGTTGGGGTGGGTCATTAAAAGGCTTTGTGCACATATTCTACTTTGAAAGGGGCGAAAGGTATTGGACGCTTGGTGCTGGGTTTGGCATTCTGGACTGCTGACTTTTTGTACATTCTCGATTTAGTATCATATTGCTATTGCGGAAATGCTCCTCCCTAGTAAAGTGCCTGTGTGAGGGAAGAGCTAGGAGTGTTTGGCATTGTATAATGTTGAATCAGGTGATCGTATCCAGGTACCAAGGTAGGTAGGCAAGGTATGATTTCACTGGGTTCTCTAGTGAACATCATTATCAAGACCTTTCCGTGCATCATTCAGACTAACGGTTCATCTACTGAAACTCTCAGTCTTGATGGCCTATTGTGCTCGTTCCTTAACGGCTTTCCCTGATCCTATTGTCGTTCGAGGTTCCCCTATACTATTGAACAGCGCACGGCGCAAACTTCAACAATAGCGCAACAATCAGCAAAACCCGCAATCGCTCATATTGTGTTTCCTCTATTGAAGTCATGTCTAGCCATTTCTAGGGCATATAATGATGTTCATTAATAGCTTTATCTCTTTCTCTTTCTTCGTTGTCCATGTCCTGGGTTTGCGCTTTCATCTCGACGGTTAGATCATACTCTCGTGCTCAGGCATCAGATACTGTATATTCTTTAATTCGCTTTAATCATCGCTGCTGTCTCTGCGCTGGTCGCAATTCTGTTTCTTCTCTCAAACTCACATTTTCCCGAACTGTGCAAACAAAATGGCTCCTCACCGTCGCACCCCAACGGCTCGCCGTAACCTACGTCCTCTAGGCACCAACCATGAAAGCGAAGAAGTGGGAGTAGACTGGGCGGCTGACGCCAAGAAGAAAGACGAGCAAATTGCGATGCTAGAGCAAAAGCTGCTGAGGCAGGAGGCAGAGGTGCTATCAATGAGGCAGATAAGTAAGTTATTCTGCACTTTGAGCCATCCTCTCCTAGATTACTGACTGCGAACCCTGTAGTCGCGGACGCTGTCGACGACCTCAAGGGAGAAACCCTGGACTCGCTCATCTACTACAGAAACCAAGTTGAGATTTTGGAGGAGCGACTGAGCTCGCTTCAACCGATTCTTCCGTCGCTGCAAATTGCCAATGGACAGACTCTTTGGATCGCCGATGATATTACCGACAGCCCCGCTTATTTGACACCGCGAGCACCGACTGTGTCGCCGCTGACGCCGCCGCCGCAAGGTATGATGTTTCCACCGATACAACCACCAATACCACCACTGAGGCGGCAGAAATGGAAGAGGACAAAGGGGCAGGAGCCGGAGCGCAAGGTGCTCGAGCGGAAATGTAAAGTTGGGAAGAATTACAAGGTCTAGAGGCAGTTGAAGGTTTATTTTCGGGTTTGCGGATGGAGGGGTTTGTGCGATTCCGTTAGAAAGAATAACTAGCTGGTCTGGCCACAGGGTCGATTTTCTGCCTTGACTGTTTGGATCATCAACGTTGGAGGAAGGAAATGGCGGTGTCGATATTACATTCGTTGGACACTCAACAGCCAAGTTTTCACGTTTGCTCTTAGCTTAGAATTCTCATTCCAAGTCAAACATTGGTCTCGTCGCCATATCTTCCCATAGTAGCGGAGGTAATGTGACGTTCTCATTCAAATCATCGTACCGAAAAGAGGAGAGTCGATTGTCTTCCTCATCATCGTTGAGAAGCCCCATAATATTGAATGGCGTTATCGCTGATAGAGATTGCTTGCTCATTGAGTTCGAAAGAGCTTGAGCTTGGAATCCGTAGTCATTACCATTATCATTATGACCTTGCCCATCATCTGCAACTTCTGTAGGACCATCGTTTCCCTTCTTGGCCGCTTTTTCGGATTCTTTGCCTTTGCGTACTTTTGCCGCTGACAATGCGTCTCTCTGGGATTTGGAGACATCACGATATATATCTGGGAACTTCAGGCGGAATCGATCTCTCACGTGTGCACCTGTTCGGTTTGAAAAAGTGAGGTGTGGGTCTCTGGCTATTAGGGACCATTGAAACCCATGTTTCTGGTATCCTTTAACTAGATCCACATCTTCTGCGTCGGTCCATGCTCGTGGAGGAAGCGGGTTAGGAGTGGCTCGCTTTTTCTTCCCACCAGTATCTTGATATATAGGAAGCCCGTCATGTCCGTGAGATGTTACCATTACGGATTCAGTAGCGTTAACCGATATAAATGCCGAATCCTTCAAGCCGTCGCTGCGGAATCCTTTTTCTTGAACCCCCGAGTTTCCGATACCAACTTGGGTCACCGAATTATGTCTAGAGGTATGGGCTCCAAACCGCGTACGAAAGCTGCGTCACGTTAAGAGGGAGCCTTAGGCCTTGCAAATGGCATGCTTACCGGTCTTTCAGGTCCACTGGTGTTCTCCCATTTTGGAATGAGAATTCTGGATGTAACAGGATCTTCTTCCACTTTCCAACGCCGTAGATAGCTACGCCTTTCAACAGTTGGTCCGTCTCTTCTTCCGTCCACTTCATCCTCGGTCGGAGATATACCCTTTTCGCAGGAAGCCCATTCCCGCTGCTCTCTCTCGGCTTCCTCTTCTTCGGCTCTGTCTTGGCTGGGGTACTTATACCTGGTAGTTCCGTGGATAGCATCCGATCCTGCGCATCCTGCGATGCGCTTGGAGTGATCGGTGGGAAGCGCGCAGCGCTTGGGGGTGGTTCGTGGAGCTCGTTGAGAACAGATATCGGCTGAAATGGTGGTGGCCTGTCTTCCTTGGTCTTTGCTGTAGGCTTCGGAAGCTGAACAAAATCTGCGATCCGTTCATGATCGTATAATTTCCTTCTTTTGCGTGGAGCAACTTGTATGGGCCGTAGATCATTAGAATCGGGCGCCCCGATAGGCTTTGCTTCTGCTAGTGCCTTCCGTCTTCCGGTGAGCTTCGCTGCCTCGTTGGCGATATTAGCATTCACGCGGGCATTAGGCTCTAATGGCGAGGGTCTGACGGAGGCTGTGCACGGTGCCGGAAATGGGTCTTGGAGGGGGGGGATCCGTAATGAAGGATAGAGAGGGAAGTCGTCAAAGATGTCGTCAAACATCGCCATCGTCATGCCGCTGGGTTAGGGGAGGCTTGACCTATGCTCATCGTACTTGTTTCAGCTCGTGGACTGCTGAGACGACTCACTGTAGCCCTCGTGCAGGGCCCAGTAAATGATTCTTCCAAATTGCGATATGGCCTATTTGAATCTCAGCCGCGCAAAAGGTGAAGTAGATAATTTCGTCGGCAGAATTGGCGGCGGAGTTAAGGCGGGATTTCGCCCGGAATTCTGTGCTTCCCAAATCCCAATATGTAGCCAGGCACGTGCCAAAGTTCCCCCAAGGTTGCGGTTAGTCGATCCTCATTCCTCATTGACTTAAGGTAAGGTAATGTACCTGCAACAAGACGGGCCTACTAGTTGTGCGGAATTCGAAGATATGTTTGGTAAGACATCGATGACACTTCAAAAGAGCGAGAATTGGTAGGAGACGGTGCTACACGTTTTCCTACTTGTCTGTTCCACTTGAAAACTTTGAAAAGCTAGCATTTCTAGACTTCGGTTGCGCTCCAGAGCCCAGGGCTCAGAACATATTTCCTAGCTAAACCAGGACCACATATCTGCCATCCTGCTATTCCAACTTCTAGTGGCCTGCAATGGCGTAGGCTCGACGACGATCTCTCTCCTCGGCGATAGAAAGCTGTTGAATAAATAGTCAGCTTTGGAACAAGTTTCGGGGCGATAGAATAACGGTGTTATACCTTGACACCTTTGCCTTTTGGCAAACTGATCCATGGCTTCTCCCTCCCAATCACAAAGACATTGCTCTCCCGTGTAGCAAAAGAGTTGTCTATCGCATCCTTGATATGCACAATGTTGAAACCTCCATCGTGACGTTCCCGATGCGTTATTACACCCACACGACCCATGTTACGTCCACCAGTAGCCATAGCAATGACAGCGGTATCGAAACGGATAAAATCGATGATCTTCCCTGTGGCCAGGTCGATCTTGACAGTGTCGTTGACCTTGATTGCTGGGTCAGGGTACCGAATTCTAAGAATATCACATCCTTCCGTCAGTATATTTCCGCCGGAATTCTACCAAAGCTTGGTCCAACGACTGAATCAATGCAGCAAACTTACGTTCGCGCATCATGCGTAACCAAGAATGGGATTCCTCCTTTGCCTAGTTGTACTCTCTTGACCTTTGCCAACTTGTATTCCGCCTCTTCGGTGGTGATGCGGTGGACTGTGAAGCGACCTTTGGTGTCGTAAACAAGGCGGAAGTTTTCGCCAGTCTTCTCGATTGAGATTACGTCCATGAAACCGGCGGGATAGGTAACGTCTGTGCGAACTTTACCGTCGACTTTGATGAGGCGTTGCATCACGATGGCCTTAGTTTCGCGGGAGTTGAGAGCATACTTTAGACTATATTGACACCGAGTAAATCAGTGAGGTTCAAGCTGATGGCCTCAGTTGCGAATCTTGAGCTAAATACTGACCGATTGCGGATGAAGACTATGAGAGGCATGCAGTCGCGGAGCTTATGAGGACCAGGGGAAGGACGAGGCGCATAGGAACCCGATAATTTGTCCAGAAGCCAGTGGGAAGGCGCACTGAGACGCTTTTGATGCTTCTTCCTATAAGACGATGGAACATGTTAGCATTCATGCTCCTGGCAATATTGTGCATTGGAAGTTCGAGCTCTGTGCCTGACGCCTTTAGCCTCTTAGGCCCAGGGCTTTGAATGGTGACGTTATTGTCGTACAAGCAATCACGCAAATTTGATGGTAAAAGGACATAGTTTCACTTACGGTCCACGACCCATGATTGCGGTACTGAGTCGAGTTGTCGAGCGGGAGTGTATTTCAAGATGTCCAGAAAATCCGTGATGTGTAGTTCGCTTATTTGCGTGCGCTTACTTAGCGAGACTCTAGTCTTCTTAGGGCTCTGTCACTCGAAACGATACGAAGGGTAAAAAGTGAGCTATCGAGGCTACAGCAATAGTGTTTTCTAATTCCTATCTAGTCGAGAAAACCTTGTGGGTATCAAAGTCTACGCAAAGCCTTTAAGTACGGTAATCTCTGCATTCAATATAGATGACCCAGCAGCTCCAATAACAGCTAAGAATAATTAGCAGACCGTTTCTCCAAGAGACGATGAGGGTAACTCACTATTATGACTTAAGGCAACGAATTTGATATCAAAGATACCACTCTCATCTTCCCGTACCCTTCCGACACTCACAGCATATCCTCTCTGAATGTTTCTGTCCAGTCTAGGTTGCGGCCGATCGTCTTCATTGAAAACAAAAATTGCATTTTCCGGTGCAGAAGGGCATCCTAACTTCTGCGCTTCCGAGACGTAATTTCGCATAGCCTCCTTAACCTCTTCAGCACTTGGAGGAGGCCTTTTCTTGAGCCGTAATGATACACAAGCCGTGTGACCGTCCAGGACCGGCACTCGATTGCAGGCCGCAGATATTTTCAGGTCTTCCTGATTAGTGAAAGACGTCATGTCCTCGTTCACGGCGCCGAGAATCTTCTGCGCTTCACTCTCTATTTTGCTCTCCTCGCCGGAGATGAAGGGGACCACGTTGTCCAATATATCCAAACTGCTAACTCCTGGGTATCCTGCACCCGATACGGCTTGCATAGTGACCACTGATGCCTGATCTACCGGACCGAATTTTGCTTGTATAGCTGCGAAAGGAATGACGATTCCAATGACGGCGCAATTCGAGTTGCAGACTAGAAACCCCTTTCCCAGTCCGCGTTGTTTCCTCTGATGTGGGATCACGCCTAGGTGAGGGACGTTGACGGTTGGAACAACAAGTGGAACAAGCGGGTCTCTACGGTGGTTCTTGGCATTCGAGAAGACCGCAAGGTTTGCCTTTGAAAACTCTAGCTCTGTAGAAAAAGGAATTAGTGGACGCCTTTGTTTGTAGTTGTTTAAAGCGTACCAATATCTCCAGCAACATCGCTGTCTAATCCGGAGAATATAAGATCACAATCTCGGAACTCCGCTGACCTACACTCTTTCACTACCATTTCCCCCAGTTCTTTCGACATAAGCATGTCTTGCTTCCACCTAACAGCATCCTTGTATTTTTGTCCCGCAGAGCGAGATGAAGCTCCCAGCGCATGTATTTTGAAATATGGGTGAAGTGCAAGCAACAAAATGAAGCGCTGCCCTACGGAGCCAGTACAGCCAAGTACACCTGCAACATATTCAGCTAGGTTCGCCTAGGATGGAGTTGTTCAACAAACCGCATCTCTTGGTCGGAAATTCCATTGCCATTTGAGTCTTAGGCGTCGTTCGGATCTGAAGTGACTGTCAAATGCCAATGCCCGAATACGGGACAACCTGATATTGCCAGGCGATAAGATATCGCTTGTGCATACCTAATACGGGTTAAGGTGCTAATCACGTGCTCTATAGGCACTCCCACGACTCCATTGTGCAAGGGATTAGGTATGAATATGTACGACTAAAGGTGCATCAACGGCCTAAGTGTTTGTGTATCTTATGATGATGGCCTTGCAATGTCACTATCACCCAAGAACTGGGTGATTCTAGCATAGATCGCTCACCGGACCCGTACTGTAACAAATGTATATATTGGTTTTGAATATGGGCCTTCCTGCGCTACAAATTCGGTGTCTTTAGGCTGGTCGCAGCTGTGGCCTTCCTTGAGTCTCGAGGCTCTTGACATCTTGTAGACTCAAATATCTTTCCCGGATTCATTAGCCAGTAAGGATCTAACGCTCTCTTGATACTCCGCATCACCTCAATCGTATCAGCTCCCAATTCTTTCAAAAGGGACTCCTTCTTGCCCAGCCCAACCCCGTGTTCTCCCTGTACCTATTAGCTTGAAGCTTATGCGCTGGGGAGGCTCGAGAGCGTACTGTACATGTGCCATCCATTTCCAAGGCTCGATCCACCATGTCATGCAGGCATTTCTCCACCGCTGCCCTCTCTTTCGGATTAGTATTGTCGTATAGTACGCTTTCGTGGAAATTGCCATCTCCAACATGACCCAAAATGCTCGCAAACAACCCAAGGTCGTCCATTTCTTTCTTTGAGATCTCAATGATATCCGGTAAACGCGATAAGGGAACGGCGACGTCCGTAGACCAAACCTCCTGCCCTTCTTCTTTTAGCGACAACATGCTCCAGAGCGCCTCTTTTCGCGCAGACCAAAGTACCTTTGCTTCCCGGGCATCTTTGGCAAAGTCGAAATCTCCACCACAATGAGCTTTGGTGATAGATCTCGCTACACTAATATTATCTTGAACACCAGCCTTAGTCCCGGAGAACTTGAAGAACATGGTCGGCATCTCCTTCCAAGTCTTCCCAGTAGTGCCAGCCCGGTTCACAACATTCATTTGCACTTCATCCATTATTTCCATAGCGCCTACAGGAACACCAATTCTCATAATCTGGGCCGCAGCAGATGCTGCGTCTCTGATTGTGGGAAATGTAACGACTGCAACAGTAGTTTCTTGAGGGATTACGGCCAGCTTGAGCGTAATTTCAGTGACGATTCCAAGTGTGCCCTCGGAGCCAACAAATAGTCCAGTAAGGTTGTAGCCTGCGCTCGACTTTCGGGGTCTTTTTTTCGTCTTGATCACTGTTCCATCGGCCAGGACGACTGTCAAGTTGACCACCCATTCCTTCATGGTCCCGTACCTAACCGCATTGGTACCGCTACAGCTTGTTCCGACCATTCCCCCAATTTTTGCACTTGGCCCCGGGTCTACCGGAAAGAACAGTCCAGTCTCCTTGATCTTATCGTTGAGATGCATCCATTGAAGACTCGGCTGAACAACCACATCCATGTCATCTTCATGCAACGCTACGATCTGATCCATATAAGCAAAGTCAATGCTCATGCCTCCGTATGGCGCAGCGAAATTAGCTTCTAGGGAAGAGCCTCCAGAGTATGGTATCATGGGCATGCGATACTTGTGGCAGATCTTAGCAATTTGGCAGACCTCCTCAGTAGTTTTGGGGTACGCAACGGCAACAGGGAGCTGGTCAATGTTGATCGAGGACCATTCGGAGAAGCCATGAGCTCGAAGGTCTTCATCATCGGTACTAATCGCATTTTCAGAAAGTAGTAGGCGAAGCTCCGAAATGGCCTACAAGGAGAGAAGTTAGTCTTTTGTGGAAATTCAGTCAAGTATAACCTGCCTTATCTAGATCCCTGACACTGCCATAGACGGGAAGATTGTCTTTCTTCCATAGCTTTTCGGCGTGTGATCCTGTATTAGAGACGTTAAAGAGGTATGTTAATGAGCTCGCAAATGCGGAAAAGAGTATGACTCGGCTAGTTGTCCATGATGAGCCTGATCCAGGCTTGGCTGATGCGGTGCTCTGCCACCTTCCATTGGCGACATAGAGGCGACTACAAAGCTGAGGTTGTCTCCACTTTGTGTGACGCAGAAGACACGTCAAGCTTGGACGCAGGCTCATTATCACAAATACACAAGAGCGGACAGCAATGACGGTACGAAGGAGAGGAGGCCATTGTCAATTGTAAGACAAGCTGTGAAGAGCACAAGACGGCACTTGATTCCTGACTTAGTCTCTCCTGTCGTCCCGCAGTTCCCCCACTTTGACTCTGTACGCCATTCTCGATCGACGATCATCTTAGATGCGCTATTGTATCCTTAGCCTTTCTCCACATAAGGCGACCGACCGAGGGGACGTTGGCTGGTTGGGAAGGTAGAAGACGATTCCAAAGTAGTACGTTGTATGCGACAATGGGGGTGTCTGGGCGACAGGTCATTCTCCACTTGAGCGAATACTAAAATCGCATTGCTTCGTTGTGGTCACAGGTCTTTTTGGATTCGTTGCGACAGGCAACCAAGTGCGATTAGCTGCCTCCAGTGCTCCACCAACGAGATAATGCTTGTCCCTCATACCGCAGGATACCGTATCACAGTACATCTGCCCAAGCGAAGCATCATGGACGTCAGAAATGAATTGTCCGCGGAAGTTTCCAGAATTCTACAATCGCCGTATGTGCCGTGCTTGAAGGTGAGGCTTCTTCGAGGATCGCCCGGCTAGGAGACTCGATTGGAATATCATGAAGCGACAATGTATAGTTTGAAGAGGCTAACAGCTTGGTCGGATGTAACAGAAACTACATGACCTCCTTCAAGATGTCGACATTCGAACAGTCCAGAACTGGGCGGACTCAAATGCATGCCAGATCGAGGGTTTGGCTAATGCAGTTCTCGACGGACTTCAATCTTGGCCGTTTGTGCTACATATTCTACGAGTGCTGTGTATGCTCCAGTGCAAAACTACGATTTGCTCTTACTGAAGCTTGCTAGCTAGGATATCATCAGTCCGTGCTGCGGTCCTTCGACAAAAGCCAATGCTGCTTGATACCCTTCTGACAGAGGCTACACGATCAGAGCAGGGGTTCCTGAAAGTATGCACTGAAGGCTGAAAGGGACCTGTGATACAGACACTTACAGCTCAATAGTACGCGACAGTATGCACCTCCTTACTTTGCGCTGATTTACCGTTGCCCGCTCCAGCAGCCGTAGCATCATTTCTTCAAAAACTTCTGGAGAAAGCTGTTCAAGCTCCTTCGGCAGAAACCATCCGGCCTATCTACTCGATCTTGTCTGGCGTCGGCTACAGTTTTCTTGATATCTTGCCTCTGGAGACCGTCAACCGTTTTCAACTACAGCTGATTCAAATCCTTAAGGGTCTTGAGGTGGAAGAACACTCCGCCAATTTAATCTGCCTGGCTATTTTGGCAAACTTAGCCGCGCGAGAGATTACAGGTTCGACAGCATCGGATGCATTATCTCTGCCAGATGCCACATCAACGAGAAATCAAGATGTATCCGAATCAAATGACCGTTACCATGCCGCTAGGCAATTTTTTACAGCCAAACGAGCTTCGAAGACTCTGGATCTCGTGGTCTTGAAGGTCATCCTATCATGTTCAAAAGTTTGCTCACTGCGCCGCGACGAAGTCATGGAAAGCCTAAAGCTTTCTGAAGAAATCGTTGACGCTGTTTCCAGTGGCGAGAGAAGCTCCTGGATGGATAGGAATGCCGCGAAGGTCAAGAAGCTCTCTGACAAGATCCTTCATCACGATCTTGACGGAGATACACAATGCGCTGTAGGTTCTGTTGACTGGTCTGTTACAGCCTTAGCTGATTCAATACTAGGCGCTTGGCTTCGTGGCTTCGTTGGCCGAGGGTGGAGAATTACCAGAAGCTCTTATTGTAGCTTCTGAGAGCCTGCTTTGCATGTCCAGCCCGTATGCCCTTTCCCAAAGATCATCCCAGCGATTCATGGTAGCAAACCGATCAATCCCAGCTACTGTGCCTTTTTTGCTGACCATGTTTAGCTTTTACTTAACGAACGTTCCGTATGCGCGAGATTGCTTTCATTCTTGCACGCCGCTTCTACAGAGTGTCTTCCAAGTAGCGAATCCTTGACTATTATAGCGACTGCAGAAAACTGCGTCTTGAATCTTGATGCAGCGGCGCAAACATCATCGAGCCTCCAGCAGATTATCCTCCTTTCGACTTCGGCAAAGGAGGTCAAAGAACCGCTGCACCATTTTGTCAATTCACGACCATCGATTCCAAATATTGGTGTAGGGCATATTGGACTGGATGTTTGTCCCCGAGTGTATGATGGGGCAAGAAAACGGCTGCATGAATCTATCTGTGACTTGTTGTTGAAGACAGCGTTACATGCACCAACGGGTGGAGCTTGTCTTGATGCAACAATAGGCCTGGCCCTCCTCGAAAAACGAAACACAGTGTCCTCAACCGTATCACCTTGCGAATACTATGGCTTATCCTTGCCAAGCGTAATGGCCCCAACATCTCTTCTCGAGGCTGTTAGTACACCCCAGACACTAACAAGTAGTCATGACTGGAGAATCCGTCTTTTTGAAGAGCTGACGAGGGATGCTAAGTACCAATATGAATCAATTATAAAGATGGTGGGAGATATATGCCAAGATCTTGAACGTCGCTGCGATGAGGCTGAGCGCCCATTTCGTGCGGAGCAACTCATAAACAGTGATTTTAAGTTTGAGCTACAAACCTCTCAAGCAAGACTTGTAGAGCTCGAGTCGCAAATACTGGAGCGTACGCAAGTATCGGAAGGCTTAGAGGTAGAGAGGCGTCACCTCCAAGGCCAAGTTCAGGCGTGCGAACAACGTGTGCAACTTCTGGGCGGTAGGCTTGCAGAGCTGGAACAAGAGTCCTATGAAGCAAAGAAAGAGGCAGAAAGCGCCGCCGAAGCTGCCTGCGAGACGGCTAAACAGCAAGAATTGACGCACCTCGCATGCATGACAGGAAAGGACGAATTGCTTGAGGAGCAAGGCGTCAAGCTTGTAGACCTTGAAGCGCGTGCTAGCGGCCTTGAGAGTGAGCTTTCAATTCTTCATTTGCAAGAGGTACACGGTAAGGAAAATATCGAAAGACTTGAGGAGATGGTAAACACACGCAATCAGGTCATTGAACAAGTCAAGGCCACTACAGCTTCCGAGAAAGCAGACGTAGACCGACTCGTCGTGCTGGAAGCAACATTGACGAGTGAAAATCAGAGACTCAAGAATGAGGTACGTGATCTTCACATCCTCATAGTCCGTGTTACAATGTTTAGTCATCACAGGCCCAGCAAACACTTGACGAGCGTAATTCCACAGTTTCGGATTTCGAGATTCAGATCCTCTCTTCAAGGAAGGAGGTATCAGATTTACAGAAAGAGCATGAATTGTATTTGTCCGCTAAATCTGCCGAGGTAAGTCCAGGTTACATGCTTTCAATGCTTCTGAAGTAGTAAATTGAAGACCTTCTCCAGATCTTACGGTTGGAGGAGAGCCAGAAAGCCACAGTCGAGAAGCTTAATGCGGATCTCTACGAAACCAACGAGAAAGCTGCGCTAAAGCTTCGTCAGAAAGAATTACAGATCACAGATCTAGAGAAGAAGGTATGGTAAAATTCTTCCCCAGAAATATCTGCCTGCCGCTGGGTACTGACAGAGAACCTGTACCTATAAAGGTGCATCAGCTTCGCCGTGATCGTGAAGAGCGAACGAAAGAACTCGCCGAAGCTCAGGAGCTCAAGGCTAAATTGATGACGGTCATGGGTACCGTAAGGCCGATTCAGATGCCTTCAAATCAGCCGTGTCCTCGGACATCGAACTATTCTGAATACGATCAGGATGTGCAAGACATAGACAGGGCATCACCCCAGAGAGAAGCTGGAGTATATCCTACGCACTCCTTTGGGTCCAGCACATCGAACAGAAGTGGACCCGTACCAAAACGGAATAAGACAAGACGAAGCATCGATTCGCCATCAACCCATCCAATGCGGGCTGGTAGAAGGGGTTCGAGAGGGAAGAGTCTCAGCAATACCGCGGTCAGGCCGAAGCACCCGTTGAAAGATCTCGGGTTGAACGGACAGAACGCGATTCCCTGGAGTCCGATTCAATCTCAACGCCAGATGGGCCAAGACCAGTCCCAAGACCAGTACGCCGGTGTTCCAACGGCCGCTAGCAAGAAGCATTATATTAATAGCTTGGAGGAAGATCTAGGCGAAACTTCGTTTGGTAGCGATGTTTTTACTAGTACTAATCAGCAGCGATTGAACGGATCAGGAAGTCGATGCTCTAATGATGATACGACTGTAGATTTCTGATCGATGAAAGTATTAGACGGTCATTATAATGTTTGAAGAGTCAATGTGATGAAGGACATAACACGGTAATATGCGATAACGGCCGCGGGTCCTCTGTGATTTTGCTATTCGAGTATAGGGAGCGAAGTTTTTCAAGCATCTCATGCTGCCTATCTACACAAACAAACGGAAGGCTGCCCTACTAAAAACCAAGTCTTGTATGCAGAATAAGGGCATTGGAGTGTTGGCAGTCGGTTCATTGTTTCGGGCTCTTGACCCAGCAGGCTCCCTACGGAGTACTACGTCTTTGTTCGGTGACGGCTACCATGCTATCGTCTGGATACAAATCCACCCACAGCCTAGTAAGTGACAACCAGGATGTCTTTCAAGCTCGCTTATTCACTTCCTTGTTGCGGTGCACAGCATCTTTGTCAAGCGCTACGGCCATTTGCATCGAATGACAAACTTCCGTTTGCGTCCAGCGCACAATCACCCCGGTGGAAGCCCTGCCGAAGTAGCTAAGTGAACACGCCTAAATAATATATCATTAGTTTGAAGTATTCATGTTCGACCATGGCTGGGGACCAATACTTCCAACAGATTACCATCCCAGGATCGTTTCTCACGGCCTTGACATGCTCGATGAATTGTCTGGCGTTCGGCATTCTCAGTACTATAAGCACTCTCTACAAAGCATGCTTATACTCTCAAACAAGCATGGTAAGCAAGCAATGCCTCCTTGCTACCATCAGAGGTCATGTTTCACTTTAGCCAAGGACCTTGACATTACAGATTAAGTATACCCAGACATCGTGATCCTCCATCATCCTGAAATTACGCCATCTTATCTTTTTGGGGCGGCACTGAGCTCTGTTACTGCAAAGCTGCCACGAAAGACTCGGTTATCCGCAACTCAACACTTCTTTCCTGTGTTCACTTGATCGTTATGCTTGGTGATGAATAAATAACTTACCCGTACCTAGCCTTCGACACCTTTCTGATATCTTCATCATAACATTCAATAACCTTAGGACACCCGCCCCTTTTATACACCTTCAGCAGGGAGACGATATCTTCTTCCTTTGCTTCTATCTAGGTTTCAGAAACCACTGTAAGCTTGGGTGTAACTTGCATTATTGGGGTTACGATAAGTATTGCTTTGTTGAATGAATTCAGGAATGGCTAAGAAGAAACCCAAAGCCCCAGTGCATTCTGCGGAACACATGCTTCGTGAACAGGGAGTCGCACCAGTCTGGCTGGCTCAAATCAACGAACAATGGAAAGATGGAATATACGAACAGACTGTTCGACTGCCCGGTGTGGACTTGAGGCAGCCGCTCGCTAAAACGGAGGCGCAAGAACGATCTTCGCTACTACCAACTTTCAACGCTAAAAACCCTACGACTTCATTCACATCTTCCGGATCACAATCACAATCACAACAACAACCACCCCAGGTGAACGCCAATCTTCCTTCAACGAACCATGAACGCGATACCCACCAAGAACACCTTGTTACCGCACCCACGAGATCTCACTTCTCTCGTAGCACACGAGGAAGACTTGGTCACGTGAGACCAGCATCAAGAAAACATGAGCACGCTCTGATGACCAGGACCTTGAAGTCTCAGCTTTCTCGTCGTAGCCGAGGCCGAGGTGACCCTCGAAACACAGCAATGAGGCAAGCAAAATTGAGATACGAGCAGGAAAAGTTTGCAATAGAACAACAAGACCAGCAGGAACCTGTTGATCTAATCGACGTCGTTTCAGAGAACTCACCACGTAGGTTCGGACGAGCAAGCCCTGTCGCAGGTATGACTCGGATACAACCGATCAGTTTGTCTTCACAGCAAGGTCTTGTACAGCAGCCAGCTCGAAATGCATCCACTGAAGGACGGTTTAAGCCGTTAGAAAACCCTACTCGCCTTCATGGTTTACGACCTGCAACGGGCCGGAATAGAAACGTATATCCGCGACCCTTAGCTTCGGCTCATAGGCCGAACAGCGCACCTCGCTATCAGCAGCAGCCGAGCGATTCTGTTGTGCGACGTCAAGGTGGCTGGTGCAGTTGGATTGAACTCCGTGTGAAGATCTTTGGTCTTCCAGCAACTGTTACGACTCTGGATCTCTGGCAGTGTTTCAGCAAAGAAGGCACCATCGATGCTATCGAGATCTTTGAGAACAGCCAGGGTGCTCGGGAGGGGAAGGCATCGGTTCGCTATAGGTAAGCTTATGAACCCCAAAAATACCGTTGATGCTCTCACGAGCTTACTTCGCACAGGCCACCACCAGCCAAACCTTTCTGGCAGAGAGGACAGTACCCAATAACGATGAACACTGGAAGAATCATCAATGTTCGATTGGAATTGGAACCACAAAAGCGCTCGTTCTTGGTTACCAGTCCTGTCAGCCCGCAAGTAAAGTTTCCGGAAGTCATGGTAAAGCTACACTGTCCTTAAAGAAGGCGAAGACTGATGTATGTTTCCAGACTATGAACGCTGACTCCCTGGATTTCGGGTTCATGTATGACTCAAAGACGATGATGTGCATGCACGAAGTGAAGTCGGCGCCATCCATTAAGATTCAGTTCCGCCAGAACATGTTCCGCCGAGAAATCGCGATTCAGACGCAGATTTACATACAAGATGGGCGAGCAGGGCTTGAGGATGGTAGACATATTCCCAAGTTTGGAAAATATAACAGAACAGAAACCTATCAGTTCCGTGTCCCTTTCTCTCAGTTACAAACGATCCATCAGATACGGACAGAAGGCCACCAGAAAGTTCTTCTTATTTCACTCGAGACGCCCCCAAGATTCTTCAGAAAGGTTCCTGAAATGGACACCCACGAAGAACATGCGAGATTTTGGACTCAGAATGATGCATGGTATAGGCAGACAGACATTGTCTACAACCCCAACCATATAAGATTGTCTCCACTCACACTAAAGAAAAGCAAAGCTGTGATTGACATTGGTATAATTTCCTACCTAGCTCCTGCGTATCTCCGCTCTAACTCGTGAACAGGACGTTGGACAACCTACCGTTTGGTTTTCGACATGGCTAGGAACGACGAGGAGCTTTTCGGACGTATGTGCCAGGCTTTCCGAGATCATAATATTGATATTGTACCTTTTCCAGATTTTAGGCTCATCACCGACCGTGAGCCTGCGGTCTGGGACTACATCGATAAACCAATTGTCAAGCAATCAAGGACAAAGAGTGCGCTAGATGATTTGATCGAAGATGCAGTGTCACTGGCATTCCCAGTCCGTTATCAACTCGAAGTCTGCATCTCTCAGGGTTGCTTGAATGAACATAATTTGAGTCGAGATTTCGTCAAACAGCTTATGGAAACCGAACTGGTAAGAGCTCAAGACTTGCTTGAATATGTGGCCAATCAGAAGAAGCGGATATACGATCCGATGGAAATTTTTAAGATGACCATCATCAAAGGCTCAGCTTCAAGGCCCAAGATCCCACAATACTGTGCGTATACCCGCTCAGCTACAGTTACGCCAAGCACTGTGTACTACAACACACCCACGGTCGAAACTTCCAACCGGGTTGTACGCCAGTACGCTGCTGTACATGCTGATCGCTTTCTCCGAGTCCGTTTTACCGATGAGAAGTTCGAGGTAAGGATCAGTGTACTCCATTTCGAAGTCGTACTAATTGAAGTAGGGAAGGATCAATCCCACGGATAAAGACACCAGTGACGAAATATTTACTCGCATCAAGCGGACGATGATTAACGGTATCACCATCGGGGACCGACATTATGAGTTCCTGGCGTTTGGTAATTCCCAATTCCGCGAGCACGGTGCTTATTTCTTCGCCCCAACAGTAGATCTGTCTACAGAGGCTATTCGAGGGTGGATGGGGATGTTTAGAGACATCGTAATCGTGGCTAAGCACGCCGCCCGTCTTGGCCAATGTTTCTCGACGACCAGAGCCATCAGTGGCACCAAGGTCAACATTGTAGAAATTGACGACATTAAGCGCAATGGAAAAGACCTTTCCGATGGTGTAGGCAAGATTTCGGAATTGCTTGCACGGCTTGTTGCTTCCGAACTTGGGGTCGGCCATTCCCCCTTCGGACCACCATCTGTTTATCAATTCCGGCTCGGGGGCTGCAAAGGCGTGCTCGCTGTCTCCCCAGATGCCAAGAAGCGAGAAATCCACATTCGCGAAAGCCAATACAAGTTTCCTGCCGTCCACGAGGGTTTGGAGATTATTCGCTGGTCCCAATTTGCCTCGGCCAACCTCAATCGACAGCTCATACTAGTGCTTTCCGCGCTAGGTGTCTCCGACAATGTATTCATCAATAAATTAAAAATGCAGTTGATCGACTTGGAACGAGCTATGAACGACAAAAAGATGGCTTTGAGCCTATTACAGAAAGACGTCGATGCAAATCAAATGACCTTGGTCCTTGCGGCGATGGTTGTGGACGGTTTTCAAAGCGCATGGGAGCCATTCATGACGTCTCTGCTCCAGCTGTGGAGAGCTTGGTCCATCAAATACCTGAAAGAGAAGGCTCGAATTACTGTTGGTGACGGTGCGCTTTTGTTTGGTTGCGTTGACGAAACTGCGACCTTGAAGGGCCACTTTGGCCACATTGTACCGCCCAGTCATGACGCCTCGATTGAAGAAAAAACCGAGGCGTTACCAGAAGTATTCGTACAGGTGTCCAAGAGCCCCGATGAAAAGCCTCAAGTCATACTGGGTCCCATGCTGCTAGCGAGGAACCCATCTTTACATCCCGGGGATATCCGGGTTGTCCGTGGTGTAGACGTTCCTCAGCTTCACCACCTCCGGGATGTTGTGGTCCTACCGCAGACTGGCGACAGAGATTTGGCGGGCATGTGCTCTGGAGGCGACCTCGATGGAGACGACTACTTAGTCATTTGGGACAAGGAACTCTTGCCTTATGAATGGAATCACGAGCCGATGGATTACACTCCCCCCCTGCCTGTCACAGTTGACCGCGAGGTCACAGTTGATGACATTACGTCCTTCTTTGTCACCTACATGAAGAACGACACATTACCTCGAATAGCACATGCACACGTTGCATTTGCGGACTTCATGGACGCAGGTGTAAAAGATGAAAAATGCCTTCGGCTTGCTGCTCTTCATTCAATGGCGGTTGACTACGTCAAGACCGGAGTACCTGCTCGCATGCCACGTGAGTTGGCTCCAAAGAAATGGCCTCACTTTATGGAAAAGAACCATAAGCCAAAGGAGCAAATTTACGTCTCGCATAAAGTTTTAGGGAAGCTGTACGATCAGGTTGAGCGGGTTGATTTTATTCCGGCATTCAGTAACACTTTTGACAAACGGATTCTCCAAGCATACAAACTCGAAAACCATGTCTTACAAGATGCTACAGATTTGAAACAGGAATACGATGCGGCAATGCGTCGCATAATGGCCCAGCATGACATCAAGACCGAGTTCGAAGTGTGGTCAACCTTTGTTCTACATCACTCCAATCAATCCAAAGACTACAAGTTTCATGAAGAGATAGGACAACTTTCATCAGCTCTAAAAGATCAGTATCGTACGGAGTGCTACCGGAAGGCGGGCAGCAAGGACTTTCAGTCCATGGGGCCCTTCGTGGCTGCAATGTATGCAGCTACAGCGTCGGAAATGGACGAAGCTGTGAACGAATGCCGCCAAGTCAAAATAGTCGGTGGAGTTGAAAAGCCGGTGAGGAAGATGATGCCAGAAAGCATGCCATTGATGAGTTTCCCTTGGCTGTTCCATGACATCTTGGGAAAGATCGCAAATGGCAACAATTCTTTATTCAGCCAGAACACAGATGCCGCGATGCTGATGCAGAGAGAAGTGAAGCATACCCCACCAAAGAAATTTAGGGCTGATCATGGATTGCTGGATGAGGAAGATACTTTGGAGACTGCTGAAGGTGTGACACACCGGGGTGAGGTTCTCGAGCTGTTTGATAAGTTCATCGACTATGGTGGCGATCTGCGCAATGGGAGTCTGGATACCATGTCAAAGTCATCCCTTGCAAATTTCAGCAGTGATAAGCCGTCCAGTGAGGCTTCTGTTGCTTCCGTCAACGGTCATTTCTTTGAAGAGTCCGCCATGGAGCTTCCGCCCCTCCCACAACAAGAGCCCCAAAAAGATAGCAGCTCAGGCTTTGGTACAGATGATCTTGCAGATATTTCTGCCAATGATAGAGACATATGGAGCTCGACGGAGAGTGGCAGCGGCGAGTTAATACGCGTGTATCATGACAACGAGATGGCCCTTTCAAGTACAGAGGCGGTTCCCCATGATAGTCTGCTGTTGGATTTTGAAGTCGAAGCTGGGAAGCCAGCGAAGGCTACGGTCGAGTCTAGCTCCAATTCGAACGCTTTGGCGGAGATGGCGGAGATGAAGATGGAGATGGAGAACATGGAGAATGAGGAGGAAGCAGAGGCTTTGGCCCTAAGCCGGAGCGAACCCACCACCGGAACACCTGAAAATGAAGCGGCGAAGGGAGCCAAGAATCCCACGGCAACAGACACCTTGACTAGAGACATCAATGCACCTAACACCACAAGCCCGAGTCCAAACGGAACATGTGTGTCGGCTCGTACTAGGTTTTCATATCAGGCCGACAAACCCAGTAACCACAACGTGGAGACACTACAGGAAATGTCTGAAGAAGAGGAAGTCGAAGAGGTTGTGATAGAGATGGATACGCACACGTCGTTGCTTGATCGGTTGGCAGCGCTCAACGCGAGTTGACCGGGGAGAGGGTTCTGCACGAGCATGGTTTAGTGCTGGCTAGCTGGAGGTGCTGTGTGCAGGAGGAGGATTTAGTATCAAAGGCTTGACACAACACGGGGAAACTCACCGAGGAAGTCATGAAACTTGGTTACCAAAACTAGTCTGTGGGAACAGCCACGATTACCTTGGCTCCTACCTAGACTGCCCGCTTAGATAGCAAGAAGTTACTTACCTTAGCCATTGCTCTGCTTTCACTTACGATGGATCTGGCCCTGTACATACCCACGCTCTTAAATAGCCCCATATCATGTATCACCTTCCAACTTTGCGGCAGCTCCCTGCCTTCCCACTTCCACATGCCAAGCAACTCAACCTACAAAACTACTCACTACAGAACCAGCCCCTACCCCTCCAACAATGACGCTTGTCACACTAGCTGATAAAGAAACATCCATCTCCCAACCGCTCCCCTCCACCTACTCTAGACTTTACCGTAAGGCCGGACAGACTTGAACACGACAGGGCTGGAAATGCATATTAGTGGAAGGAGTGTGTTGGATGTTGAGACTGTGATAACAGGTCTTGAGGAACGGGAAGGTGGGGACGTAGGATGGGTGGGACGAGCACGGGAGTGTAGAGGGGGAAGGGGATGGTGGATTGTGGATTGAAGGGTGGGCTAGGATAGACGCTGATGGCAATGCTGACTCTACTGCCGTACGGGAATCAAGGCTGCGATCTGGTGAGTGTGAGCCGCGTCTCGACGTAAGCGCGTCAGGTCGTTCAGTCGTATGCAAGGTCGATTGCTTTGCTGTAAGCATCTTATGGGCTTTGAACATGCGTTGGTTTAGCGGTCGAGCGAAATATGGTATAGAACAACACACGGCTATTCGAGAGCGTGAGCGGTTACCGAGGCGTAGGTTAAGCAGGCCGTTGAGCGGCCTTATGAGAGAGTTAATCCAGGATAGCTGAGATCCGTCGTCCAATAGGGCTCGAGCACAGCTCATCACATATGCACTTGTCCATTGGAAGCACCAAATATGAAGAGCCTCTGCCCTTGCCAAAGCACTTCTGTGATTCTGCAATATGGTCTTTCACCCCCACCCTACTCGTCGTTCCCCACCATTTCATGCTTGGTTCGCTGGCCCCCTCGCCCCCTTCGGTGTTCCAATCTGAAATCCATTCTTGAACTTCCTTGGCACCTCCTTCATGCTGCGCATTCTGCCCGTTCCTGTGGTCTTTCTTCTCTTGGCTTTCATGCCCCAGTTATCTATGTGGTGTTAGATTGGATCCCGGCGTTTCTGAGGGTTTTGGGGGGTTATAGAGGGAGGAAGAGCATACATTGTCGGATCTTAGCTGCTGGATAGCCGCATGAGGAACAGGTGTGTTTTTGGATATGAAGGGAACGGCGGCCTATGTAGCTCACGAAAGACCGTTAGCCAAGTATCCATGCCCAAGGTTAAAGCTCAAATGGCTTCGCGTGATTGTGGGCTTCGTGAAGGACAGCGGGAGAGTTGAGGACATACCGCAGCGTCTGCACAGCGTGTGCGTTTTGTTGTGGCGCTTCCCGAAGGAAGAGGTACCCTTTGCTATTGTAGCCCATCAGTAACTGCCCTCATCCTATCTGTTGCGATCGCTGGGACTGGGGGACGTACTCATCTTGGATCAGGGTATCTGGTATTGAATGTCAGCGAGTACGATCTTGTGGAATTGACTATTGAGAATACTGACCCTTTACTGTCGATAGGGTGTCGTCAATTCCGTTGCTAGATTGTCGTTGGACGTTGAGGTTCGTGATGTCGAAATTCGCTTAGCGGGCTAAGTGTGGGCAGGGACTTGAGGGTCTAGCCCTGAAATGATTTCAGTATGATTAGCGTCAATTTTACTTCCAATTTCCCAATGCTCTTTTGTGAGGAACAATTCTTGTGGTAATTCGTTTCTTCATGTACCAGTAAGCCTTAGATGCTCTTTCACAAATACAGATAGTTTTCCCAAACACAAAAATGTTTTCTCCCATCCTTCCATCCCGAAATATAAACCCCGTCGACTCTATTGGATAGCCCTAAGCCCCCGCACATCACTCCCTTCCATGCCATCGCAACCCCAAATCCCTCCCCTTCTATCCGCACATCTCTCATCTTTGCCGTCAGCCGGCTCCTTGACGCTTTTAACCTCAGTCCTTAATGCGTCAGCAAACTGGCTCGTGCTTAGGTTTATCTTCGCAGTACTGAGAGATCAGACTGCGCATGATGAAGATGGGGGAGAAGTACGAGTTATACTGGTTAGCTGGCTGAGGGACTGGGAGGGTTGGAGGGGCGGAGGGAGAAGGATGGGAATCGACTTCCAGAAAGGAAATAAAGTCATCTTTGTTGATGGCTTGGGAGAAAAAACAGGGATCCGAGATGGAGGGATTGAAGTAGTAGAGAAAGAGATCACAGCTGCGATTGCGAATGCGAAGGCACAAGGCTGCCGCGTGCAGTTGGTACTGGATGGGTTGGACTTCCTGCTTGCAGCTACCAGCACGGGGACGATGGAGATGCTGGATATGGTCTACGAGCTTAGAGAGGTAGAGTCCCCCTTCTCCGATGAAACATTCGTCAAACAAGCTGCTGACGACATTCTTCAACAGCACGTTCACGCGACCATTGTAACGGCATCCGCAGATTACCCACTTATGCAGGCGAGGAACACTCCGCTTGAAGTCAATCACGCGGCGTTTGTAATGGGGCTGGCGCACCAGGCCAGTATTATTATGGGATTGAGAGGGCTGGATACGGGCGTGGCCAGGGATGTTAGTGGGGTTTTGAGGAATACGAGGGGAGGGGACGACAGGGATGAGGTGGAGGAGAAAGAGATTTTGTACTTCGTTGGTGGAGACGGGAGCGTGAGGGTCTTTGAGAGGGGTGCTTAAGGAGATATGCTATCGCTAAGTCATAGGGAGCCTCGAAAAAAATCTGAAAATGCAAGACGACATATTAAAGGGTAGGAACCAAATCTACTACGTTACTGAAATAGTATTTGTTCCTGCGAGGGAGCCTCACCTCGAATTGGTGTGCCCTTTTGGGTTATGGTGAGCCATAATTCAGGGCATGCTTCGTCCAACCAGATTCATCTTACCGTCGTCCGAGGGGTCGTGAAGAAAATATAGCGTTATATGTCATAACAGTAACAAGATCACAATTCTTTACAGCTTATGAGCTACAGTATTCGGCCAGCCTGAAACGTAGGTGGACGCCCTCTATCCTTTATAAACTACCGCTTTGCTGGTAAGGATACGACTCTTAGTGGCTTTGCTATTGCCCTTTCCTCGATCATTTCTCGTGAAACTGTAACATATCCTTAAAAACAGATTAATATTCCTTGTGTTCCTACATTGCGAGTCTTGTGTATATGCTGATATTAGTTTAGTGAATATCTTGCTTTGATAGGAGCAAATGGTGGGCCTAGTGTCTTGAAATTGCTCCGGCTATGATGCAGCTTTCAATGCTAGAATAGTCGTTTTTTTGAGCGTGTGAATCTGGGACTGTCCATGGCAGTATTTCTGGTAGAGACTCAAGCGAAGAAATAAAGATTCAAGGGTTCCCTAGATCTTGGCTTTGCGTTGCGCTAACTTATCTTGTCGTGGCCTTCTGGACGTAAGTTGATGGGAGTGAAGAACAAGGACTGCGTTTGCTGCATATGTTTGGCAGAAAACGAGGGACCCCAAATGGGAAGCGATAAATTCATGTTAGGGCAAATATGGGCAGAATCCCAGGGCCACATTAAAATTGTTCCACAGTGAGTCAAGTGTGTGGATTACGCTAACCTGCTCCATGGGCATAAGTACCAACAAAATTGCTTCCATGTCAATAAAACGGTCCGCTAGTTTAATGATTCCTGCGCTTCAATTCTGGTCTTAAGCGCAAGGAGTGGTCCTTTATCTTTTGTACCAGGTACCATAGCCTTCAGCAAACAGTTTTGTAAATCTATAACTGATGTCAGTACTTGATTCGCCAAAGGATAGGACGACAAGCACTTACCGCGAATGAACCTATGGCGATATGATGCCACGTGAACGTCGACTTTCCCAGTGATGACAATATTTTCGACCAAAGATTCGCACACACCGATGCTCCTGAGACTCTTATCGACCTCTTCGAGGTAGTTTCGAATTGGAGGGTGAACGATGTTGATATTCAGATTCTTGACAACTAAAGGATTACTTTCACTAAGATAAGTCTGCCACTCCTCCCAGTGAACACTGTTTACTTGAAATGTGATTGATCTTGCCCGTCGAGCGTAATTGGCGCAGGAGAAGGCCGTTGTTGTGGGAGGTACCGAGAAGAGAAAGTCGTTCTCAGAAAGAAAAATATTTAGTACTTCATAGTACAACATCCAGCACGTGAACATCATGTCAGCATGGACACCATGAAAGGCCTTCCAACTAACGAGAGGATTTCCGTAAACTCTTGATGGACATTGGAGGGTTTCATCAGCTATGAGGAGTGGCGCCAAGATCATGTGTCGTATTTCAGCTGGGAGACGTAGTAATTGTGACGGCTCACCCGCGGTTTCTTCCAGTCTAGCTGGAGTAGGCATTGTGGAAGTACTTTGGCCACGGTCCAAGAATGTGGCTATGTTGCAAGGCAGTGAAGACAAGTCGATGGTACTTGAAGCAACTGCGGTGGGCTATTGACTTGAATTCTGCCGGTAAGGCACCCAGCACCTGTTACTTAAATGGATACACGTTCAAGGAGACTTGCCGCCTAGCCCGAGTATGCTTTTTTAAAGAACAAGGTAATCTACTACCAAGTCAGTAGCTCAGCCCAACTTATGGAAGTGAGGATGTGGGCTCCCTCGCTTGTTTGACGGCTGGCGCTTGTTGCGTCAGCTAGTAAACTGGCATTTTGACGTCGTCGCCCTTTGCGTGTCCCTTGAAATTTGATTTTCCCTTGCATGATAACTCATGGCGAATCTTTCATGGCTGCCAAAAGTGTCATTACCAGCGTACATAGCGTTTTGTGTAGGACGGTCCTTGAAAACTGGTAAATCGAGTTCAATATACTTCTTGGCTGACAAGATTGCTCCGAATGCTGTTTTTGTATGACGTCCTTGGTCTTGAGAGAGCGAAATCTTGGGGGAAAATTGAAATGAGGCTCGGGAGGGAGAAAACTGAAGAACAAGCGCTGCAAGTACCACTGTGTATGGGAGTATCGGATGATAATTTAGGTGCGAAGAAGGCTTTGGAGATGGGAGGCGAGACGTGTGGTGGAATTGAGAGAATTGTAAGAGCAACCCACTGTCCTTGGTTATTGTTCTGAGAAGCTGCTCACTCGATGCTTTAATTTTTGCTGATAAACATATCGATTCTATGCTGAGTTCCTCTTTACGTTAAGTTGTTCATATCGAGTAGAATTCGGGAGCCTTTTCAAGGTTATGGTGTTAGGGTTTACTCTAAGAATCTTACCCCATTATCTACTCTTAGGTACCGTTCCGTACCCTTCTTTCCAGGAAGGAGGAGACATAGGCACAATCGTGTGGTCATGTATTTCGCCTCGAGAAATATGTAGGGTGGTTCAAAGGGCTGTCATCTAATTGTGATATCTCTTCCTACCTACTATATCTACATTGGTCGCTCTGTATTAGTAGTTGCTTATGTACTTGGGCTGTCACTGGACCGGGGCATTTTTCGGTGTTACTGAGTCCCTATGGTTAATTCAGACGCTTATTGACGACCTGAGAGAAACCTTACTACTAGAAACAGCTATTTTTCACAGATGGCAAATATGTTGTGACTAATGCACTGTATAGATCCCTTATTCGTTAAGATAGACCTCACCTCCAAGACATAAACCCCCTTTCCTAGCGAGATTCAGATATCAGAGGTTGCATTCCCAAAAATATGTCTAAAACGCGGCTAGTCAACAAAGTTACAAAAGCCGAGGTCGGAAAACTTGCCCAAGCAGCCCAAGTCAGAGACTGGAGGATTATCTAAGGATAACGACGTCCACTCTGCCATTCCCATCCATGGTTAATATTCAATATCTTATTTGACTAATATATCTTATAACAACCAATTTCTAGGATTGATATATCGTTGTGCAGACAGGAATGTGTTGGGTTTTCAATTTGGGCTGGACATAGCAACACCAGAGGCATTGACGGGTCGGTCAAGTAAGTCGGAAAAGATTCCCGACATTGAAACATATGCGATTACAACTTCACTATACCACAGTATCATTCAGCAAAAGGTCTGGCCATTATGGATCAGGTCGTCGACCATGATAAGTATCATCGGGTCAATTCTTTTTGTGCCTGTGCTCTATGTTCTTCCCTCGAGATACTCTTGTTATCTATACTTCGAAACCGAACCTACTTAGTAAATATACTCGCTCAAGAAACTCTTAGTAATATTGATCCGCTTAGATATCTAGATGGGGGATATGTAATTATCTGCAACGGAATGGCAAGACTACCATCTAGACTAACAGCCACTACATACAACTTTTACGGAGACAAGTCGGTGTTTGCTGGCCTTGGCTCCTTTTGGTGAGTGTGTTAGATTACTACTTGTCTATTCTCAATGGATTGAATAGTATATATCAGGGTCACATGTGTCGACAGCTCTTTAAAGGGGCTTGGAAGTAGTGCGTGCGATATTGAAGCACATGCAGAGATACTTTTCGCATTGGCTACAGCGTGATTCAGTAAACAGGATTGGCTGTACAGTATCTTTGGTTAGATATGTAGTCTGTGTAGAAGCTAGAGCAAAGAGTCTACAGAGCCATGGCTATTCTTTAATGCAGCTAATCTCCCGTTGACCATCCACCTCCTCTCTATTTAGAAGCTTCGGACCTCAACTACGCAAATTGCACCGACCCGCTCAGCCCAGCACGATGCCGCCATTATGCCATGTAAAATCTCTTCAAACCCTTCAGGGTCACAACATTCAATGACCTTGGAGAACCGAGCGTTATCGATCTTCACTGCAAGATAGTTCGGTATGGTATTTGGAAGATTGGTGATTCCCCATGCCTTCAGAGTTGCACCGAAGAACAGGTCTGCGGTGAAGACTTCAGAAAGCGTTCTCTGGAGGCTTGCCAGGGTCGAGGTAATGTCAATAACAAAATGTATAACCGTGCTGTTCATCAATGCGGAAGATTCAATGATTCTAGCACCAGTGTTGCCTATTATTTGGCTCGCGCTGTCTGGATTCGTCCTCTTTGCAGACTCTGAACAAATAGACGTTTTCAATTCTGGTGTAGAGCTCAAAAATAACTGGGGACCTTTCCCGTATTCTTTCTGAATCGACCGTTGAATCTCTATACGAGGCTCCGGCTTTGCTTGAGGGTAATTGAACCCAAGACGCACACTGGTAAACGTTAGAAATCTTTCACTGCTTTAGACAAGCCCTTTAATCGTACCACTTTGATCCAAAGAGCTTTCTAACTTCTGCCCTTGCAAGTTTCTGATCTCCTGGATGTAAGAGCTTATACTCCGTGCTGTGTATCAGTGACTGTAAGACTCGTCTGGATCCTTGCAAATGCATCTCTGTTGCAAGGACGACTTCTCGTACATTTTCCTCCTTAGGCGAGGTCTCAGCTCCGACAGCAGCGTTCTCACCTGCTCCCAAGCTTTGGTCGACCTTGCTTTCGAGACATGAGTGAACGATAGCCAATAGACGCGGACGAAGACCAGTGCTGGATGGCTTTGATGTTCTTGAATGCTCCTTTTCCGGAGTCAATGTAGGGTCACAAAGTCCACCACCGTAAAATATAGGTGTTCCTGATTCCTCTTCCTCCATGGCATCGCTCCCGGTGGTAAGCGTTTGTTGCTCGTCCTTCACCGTCGGCGACCGAGGAAAGAAGGTCGGTGACTGAGGAATTTCCTTCTTAACGTTTACAAGCTCCCATTCCATGTCCACGACAGAAGACATTACGGGGCCACAGTTGATTGTCGAGGGGTTGCAGGAGATCGTTGACAAGAGCCACTAAGATTGTGGGGGTTTTAGGAAAGCCACTTGATGAGTTATATGCTTTGACACATCTATCAACATTCTCGTAAAAACAGTATGTTGTGTTGCAAGATATCTATCTTCATTAGTGTGGTCTTGTGAGGCGCATTTTCATATGGTAAGGTGATGGCAGTTAAAAGCCGTGTGGTTGAGTCTTGCTTCACATTTCAACACCCATGGCTGCACTATGTATCAAGCTCAGCTTCCTGGCTGTACTCTATCCGTGAGGCTTTAGCAGTTGATAGAGTGTTCATTCCCATCACCTGAGAAGCGTGCCTCTGAGCTGTTTGTTCGCTCGTCTTCTTCAAATTGTATTGATAAAGTCGCAAACAACAGGGATTTAAAAGGTATATGGAACTGACAGAAAATCTCTCCACAATTGCTGCCCTCGATTTATGAAGCTTTCATGACTAAGAGTCTACAATCCTTACGGGAAAAGGCCAAGAAATCGGAGATTGATAGTAAACGAAACAAATTTGGAAACAATCGAAGGCCGTGTGAACAAGACGTCTCTACAAGGGACACGTTGCTCGGTCCCATGAAAGATTCACGAATGTCCCCTCCATCCTATTGGGACTTACAACACTGGCTTCTTCACACAGCAGCATGGCTTTCCCCGCGATTCTGCCAGAAGCTTATGCCAAACAATTGCGAATGTGGTCAAACATTCTCGAGAACGGATGTACAGCCCCGAAGCTACCTTACTAGAGGCAGCAAAGTAAAATCGGTGTGGTACAACACTGGGTAGTTACCGAGACCACGTAGGGAGTGTTGTCTTCTGTCCTACGCAATCGATTCCTACAAACATATAAGATCCAGCGTTGGAATATGGAAACCCAAGCCGGGTGAAAGGGATCATTGTGCCAACTTTGCAAAGCCGAAACAGCCGCGATAACAGACTCAGTATGAGAATGTGATAGGTGACTCTGTGATTTGAGATGAATGCGACATTCGAAGCCGCATAAAGTCATCTAGGTGGTTGACGATGTCGTTAGATGGGGTTTCAGACGAAGAGATGTCGGATGATCATGCCAAGGAACGCCCACCGCTGCGGCGGGGCCGGAAGCAATCTACAATCGATTATGCAATTCAGTCGCCAGGAGCAGTCAAGATCAATGTCAAAGGCGCTTTCATAGTCGAAGATGAGGCACCAGGTGCAGGTACTGAAGCTGAAGATGGAGCTCAGCACGACACAGACATTCGTTTGCCCAATCACAGCGCAGTTGTCAGCCATGTCGCCCTTGACGTGAGTTTTCCGCTGTTCTACTGGAGAACACAAGACTTGCCACTAACACTATTTTGACGGCAGATTGGTGGTTCACTTGCCAAGCTTGTCTACTTTTCTCGCGAACCGAACTCGAAAGAGCTGGGCGGACGATTGAACTTCGTCAAGTTCGAGACGGATAGGATCGACCAGTGCCTGGCATTCGTGCAGCAGCTCAACAGAAAACAGCAACCATTCGATGGAACCAGACCTGGAGAGTTATGCGTCGTAGCAACCGGTGGGGGTGCCTACAAGTACTATGATGAGATGAAGAAGGTCCTCGAGGTTGAGGTGTTTCGCGAAGATGAAATGGAGTGTCTAATCATTGGTTGGTAGCCGCCAAGCCATGAGAGAATGCGTTCATTTCCAGGCTGATCACGATACGCTTGTGATAACAGGCCTCGACTTCTTTATTACGGAGATCCCCTGCGAAGTGTTCACCTATAGTGAAACAGACCCAATGCATTTCGCGGAGACTCGAGCAGACATATATCCTTACCTCCTCGTCAACATCGGTTCTGGTGTCTCGATGATCAAAGTTTCTGGTCCGAGGCAGTACGAACGAGTCGGAGGTACCTCTCTAGGTGGGGGAACGCTATGGGGTCTTCTGTCGCTCCTGACAGGCGCTACAACGTTCGCCGAGATGCTCGGAATGGCCGAGCGAGGTGACAATACTACGGTCGACATGCTCGTTGGAGACATCTACGGCACCGATTATGGAAAGATTGGATTAAAAAGCAGCACAATTGCCAGCAGCTTCGGCAAAGTCTTCAAGATGAAGCGGCAAGCCGAAGGCGATGCTGAACATTTTGGCGGATTGTCGAACAAAGACCGAGAACAGATCGATGGAGCCAACGGGCCAGATCAGGCCTTCAAGGCCGAGGACATCAGCCGGAGTCTACTGTATGCTGTCAGCAACAACATCGGTCAAATCGCCTACCTCCAGTGCGAAAAGCACAACCTCGAGCACATCTACTTTGGCGGTTCATTTATTCGTGGCCACCGCCAGACCATCAGTACCCTTTCATATGCCATTAAATTTTGGTCGAATGGGGAAAAGAAAGCATTCTTCCTCCGTCACGAGGGCTATCTTGGCTCTGTGGGAGCCTTCCTTAAGCGTCAACCCAAGAATTGGGGACGGCGGAATAGCTTCGAGTGATACCCCGGAAAGTGCAGCGACCGTTATGCAGAGATAAGAGAGGTCAGATTCCGGGGTTTCCGACTATGCTCCTGCTGATCCCACTATACTTTTCGATCTGTCAGGTACAAAACCCGGGCCACGACCAGCCTTATCGAGCAACGATATTTGCCAAGTCTGCATGTTCCCTTGTTTTCCAAGCATTATGTTCTACCGCATAATTCTCTTTCCCTCTGCTATCCTGGTCTCTTTTACCCCTATACGTTTCATCCTATTCATTTCCTTCCTTTACCCACCCCTCGCCTCCCCCGCAACCTTCCGCTCAAACCATCCCTTCACAATCTCCACAATCGCCGGCTTCAGCACCGTCTTACTAATCCCCACCTTCCGCATCTCCCCCTCCTCCTCTGCCAAACAATCCTGCACCACCCACCCCAAAAACCCTCCCATACCCTTCAACTCCCTCTCCATCCCCATCTCCCCCATATACTCCCACCCCTGCATCAACCGATTCTCAGTAACAACCGCTTTCGCAAAATTCTCCGCCCGATGCCGATTCTCCATCGCAACCGCAGAGGGCGGAAGTTTGTTACTCTGGCTAACAGCAAGCGCGTCGCCTTTCGTCTTGAACCAAAACGCCGGATCCCCGCAGTACTCGCGCGCCTTCCACACGATCCCCTCCCCCATTCCCTCGATCCCAAACGTCCGCGCAAACGGACACGCCCGCTCGACCTTATCCGCTAGCGCTTGCACCGCTCGTTCCGAGCCATCAGCATCCTCGAGATCAAACGAGAAGTGGAAATACCCCGCCCGGGAGATGTTATACACCCCCACCGCCTCGTCGCAAACACCCTTATAGTTTTCATCCAAAACCCACCCGCCGTTCACCCATAGCGAGACAATCACAAAACACCGCTCCAGCTGCATCAGCGCGACGCCCTTCTGGATGCCCTTGCCGCACCACTCCCCCGCGATGACCAGCGGGCTCTCTTCCGAAATCTCAACGACGACACCGGGGTTCAGCGCCTCGTACCGCGCAACAATTCTTCGGCCGAGTTCCAGGATCTGCGCTCGTAGAGGGAGCGCGAATGCCGCGAAGCCGCTGTTGTCGTTCTTGCCCGGGGCGAGGCTGGTCTGGTTGCGGGATTGGAGGCGGATTTCCGTGGAGGAAGAGGGGGAGGAGGTGAGGACGATGTCGGCGTGGGTGCCGTGGAGTTTGGTGGTGCCGACAAGGGAGAGGGTAAGGGGTGGGGGTGTTAGGAGTTTGGCGGCATACACGAAGTCGGAGGGTTTGTGGATTTTGGGGTAGAGGGTTGATGAGGGTGTAGGGGGAGGAGAGATGGTGGAAGGAGGAGGAGGGGAAGACATGGTGGGTGGGGAGGGCGGTGGGGAAGGCATTGATTGGATGGTTTCCTGAAGGGGAATAGATGGGATGAGTGGGCTTTTTATGTATGTGGGTTTAGTGGTTGGAAGGAGCGATTGAGTCACGAGGTTGGCTGGATGAGTCATCGAGCAAGTTCTTGAGGATCTTGGTATCTGATGCCGTATCTGTGTCCACAATGCGGTACGATTTCTTGCTGGACCTTGGTATGGGTTCAGTAGACAACTGCTGATTGAATGATGACTAGGGTAATCCGCGCCTTGGTTGACTTGACGAGAAGGTGGGATTTCTTATCTGTTGAGTGAAAATGCCTAATCGTTAGCAGGGGCGCTTCCCCTTTGTTATACCATTTCATTCCAGCCTTTAAGGATGATGGCGAGTAGTCTTTCTCTGGCTGTGGTTGACCGTTGGTGCTGTGTGGAAACGTTGTGGCTGGATTCTATAAGAATTGTTTAGAAAAGGGGATTTTGGCGCTCACAGTCGCAGAGAGCTGCTCTTTTAGGCGAGGATCGAGGAAGATAAAGGAAAGTAGGACATGATTGATGAACGGAACACGTAGTCGGAGGACGAATCGAGCAACAGTCGACTGAATGAGAGATGGAGCCAGAATGAGATTTGGAAAGGTTTCTGACTATTGAAAAAGAACGGTACGCTCGGAATCAAAAGTTTTAGTCCTCCAGTTAAGCAGCTAATGTGACATCCTGTTCTATGAAAACCGAAATTGACCCTAGTTGTTGTTGTTGTTGTTGTGGTCACATCAAAGTAACATCTGGTGTTCGACTATGAGTGCAGTCTTGTACTCAACCATTACCTTAAATGAGATCAAGTCTGGCTCCATTTCAAGCAGCACTTGTGCCATCTGCGAGTGGCCTCTCCGGCGGGCTTCCTGCAAAGCCGTGCCATACCACGTACCGCGTTCATCGAGGTCGGCCCCTCTTGCAATCAGCAACCGTACTACGTTCTCATGACCTAGGGATGCCGCCTCCTGCAAGGCAGTCCTACTAGTTACAGCCCCCTCGTTGATATCGGCTCCAGCATCAAGAAGCATTCGCACCATCTCCTCATCACCAAAGGATGACGGCCCCCGTAGGATAGGGGCATAGAGCTTGCTTTGGGCATTGACGTTAGCTCCAGCATCAAGCAGCATCCGCACTGTTTCCCGATGGCCTTGCAATGACGCCCCACACAAGGCATTACCGTATCTATCATTTTGCGCATTGGCGTCGGCTCCCCTTGCGATCAGCAGACTGTCACCCATGACAAAATCTATAAACCTGTAGGCAGGCGTATTCAGCAGGCGAGACTAGACGCTTATCGGGATTGGAATGAGTACCATAGTTTGATTGCTTTGGAACACTTCCTCGAGCCTAATGTGAGAGTGCATTTCCCGAACATGCAAGGGTGCGTTGCTTGCCAGCCATCTGGCCCATGACTCTGCATTCAGAGGAGTCGGTTCGTCTTCGAGGGAAACTGCCAGGAGAACTCTATAGCTTTGATGGAGAGAGCGCGCCGAGGCTAGGCTTGACGTAGACGTGATGGGCGATGTTCGGGTTGTCAAAGAGGGATAGGAGCCTTGAGAGGAGTTTGAATAAGACGATGCACTCGTCGTTCCGGAGAGCGCGTCCGGCATTGGCGCAATGCAGATGCTAGGTCTACCATAACCTGTTATAGGAATGTACTGAGGGGTATTCTGTAGGCGATCCTTCGAATTTAGGATTCATTCGTAGAGCTGAGCGACTGTGAAGGGCTTGGAGCGGAAAGATTGCAACTGAATCATCATATTTCGAGTGAAAGAGTGGTCGGGTGAGCCTCCTGCCATTAATTCCTTGCCACAAGTAGTGAGGATCTCTGTAGTTGCATCGGCAGTGATACGTCCAGCACTCCCGGCATAGCAGCAGTCAAGTAAGATCAAAGTATCACAAGACGCTCTAGTTAACATTGTCTGAATATCTGACCAAACCAATGTGCGGCTGTTGGGCTTTAGATTCCTGTAGTGGGTCAGACGAGCAGAAAATAAGCCAGTTAGAAGATCCTTAAGCAGTCCAGATGCTTTTGTCACTTAAGCCGTGACTTCCATGGCCTGCATAGTAGACAATGAACAGTTTTCGGTCGTGTCCATGCTCTCCTTTGACCATGCTTGCCTTTTGCTTAAGCTCGTTATCCGCTCTCTGGCTAGGTATTCTCCAGATTTCTGTTGTAAAATTGAATTGATTTTTCCATTGTCTGTCGAGACCATGGAGCTCCGTGGGGTTCTTGAGGTCATCGTCGAACCACACCAAAAGAAGAACATGGCCATTGGTGTACTGGGCCTCGGTTCATCTGTTCAATGGCAGACAGAGTTGAAACCTTGACCGAACTTTCCTGTAGCCTACCAGCGTCATAAGAATTCAACAGCAAAAGCCAATTTCGAGAGTATACCCCCGGTCCATCTGTTCAATGGCAGGCAGAGTTGAAACCTTGACCGAACGTTCCTGTAGCATACCATCTGTTCAATGGCAGACAGGTTGAAACCTTGACCGAATTTTCCTGTAGACCAGTGGGTTCTTAGGGAACACCGAGCTGCGGGCGACCATAAGATCCTGCTGGAAGGTACTCCAGCTCGAATGTTCAAAGTCTAGAGTTTGAGGCTGTGTCAAATTATCAACACACTCGTCTTCAAGTAGGTCCATGTTGGATAAATGGTTGGATGTTTCTGTTGGGAAAAGCGACCAGTAAATGTCTTGAATAAGGCATTGTCGTGCGGCTGTGTTCGAGAAGTGGTGGATGCCCACTGTATTCACGCAGCTCAGTTTCTCAATGAGATTTACCTTTTCGATTTCACAAAGTCTTCACACGATGCTTAGAACATTTACCCACATCGAGGCACACGACGCAAGTGGGCACAATACAATAGCCAGCTTGCTCTCTCGTCCAACATTTGGTACCCCATACTGGCCTCCGAGGGAGAGAAGTCGAAGTGGGGGAGAACCGAGATAGTGATTTTGTGCATCTGATCAAAGTAACTCAAGTCGTCTTAGAGTCTCCCTCTGTGCTCGACTTTACAGTACTTCGCTTGAGGTACAGTAGATAGGTACAGTAGTCCGTCCGCCCCCTGGCGCTTTCCGCTGTCAGTTGTAATGACGAGTGGTGGGGTAAACTGCGGGGTGGAAAGCTGCAGCTTTCAAATGCGATAGTTTCTCGCCGAGAGATCTCCTAACTTAGGGACGAAGCATTGGAAGGTCTATCCTTCCTCCACAACTTACGATTGTAACAGCATCATGGCACCCCTCAACGTCCTAATGGTATGCTATAAGCTCACACATTATACCGCCCGCCATGAGTTAATTTAAGTTACCAGGTCGGCACCGGCGAATACACAACCGGCTTCGTTGGTGGAGGCATGTCTGGCTCCGACAAGAAAGTCGGTGTCGTAGGACTTACACTCTTTGATCTGCGACGACGAGGAAAAGTGGGAAAGCTCAGCATGGTCGGGACATCCGGCACCAAATTCCCAGCGATACGTACGCCCACCACAGAGCAACCGATGAGACGACGAAGATAACAAAGCCCCCGAAGGTGAACACCTCAAGGAGAATATCTCGGCCGTTTACAACAACCTCGACACTGCCTTCACGTCTTTTCCTTCCGACACCACTTCCCGCGATCCAGAGGCTTACATCGCCGCCATTGATGCCCTCTCTCCTGGCGATGCTGTCACTATATTCACGCCGGATACAACGCACTACCCCATTGCGCTATACGCCATCCGTCGAGGCATGCATGTGCTCATAACCAAGCCTGCCGTGAAACACCTTGCTCATCATGAATCTCTCCTTGCCGAATCCCGCAAACACAACGTCTTTGTGTTTATAGAGCACCACAAACGCTTTGATCCGGCGTACGCAGACGCAAGGCACCGAGCCAAGTCGCTTGGAGACTTCAATTATTTCTATAGCTATATGAGCCAGCCGAAATCGCAACTGGAGACGTTCAAGGCGTGGGCAGGGAAGGATAGCGATATCTCATATTATTTGAATAGCCATCATATCGATATCTGCGAGTCCATGGTACCAGATTGGAAGCCTGTGAGAGTTACAGCCAGTGGGTCCAGGGGCACCGCAGAGGACTTGGGATGTGCGGCTGGCACCGAGGACACCATCTCTTTACTCGTGAACTGGCACAAACGTCAAGAGCCGGGGAGAGTAGCAATAGGAGTATACACGGCAAGTTGGACGGCGCCGCAACGAGCCGGTGTCCATTCGAATCAATACTTCCACTGTAGCTTCTTCCACAACCACCTAGCATAATGGTCCCGTGCTTGCTGATATAGAACTATAGATCTTGCCTCCCGAGGCGAAATCCGCGTCGACCAAGCCAAACGCGGCTACGATGTAACCTCTGATGCTGAAGGCCAGCTCATGTGGTATAACCCGTTCTATATGAAGTACGCCCCTGACGAGGGGGGCAATTTCAATGGCCAGACAGGGTATGGCTATATCAGTTTTGAAAAGTTCGTGGATGCTGTAACAGCGCTTAAGGAAAGACGAGTTACGTTAGAGGAGCTAGATGCGAGAGATTTACCGACGCTGAAGAACACCATTGCTACCACGGCAATTTTGGAGGCCGGAAGGAGAAGCTTGGATGAGGGGAAACACGTAGAGATTGTAGAGGGCGCAGACGGTTGGAGGTTAGGATGAACACCATGAGGTGCGATTTGCGCTTTCCCCAGTCCGGGAGTGGATCATGGGGGAATCGTTGCCCACAGTAGACGCATATATCAGCAGGCGGTGCCAAGCCCAGTATTGCTGAGTTAGAAGAGCCATCGTTGCTTGATGAGTCAGTGAATGTATGTGAAATGGCTTCGGGGTTGCTATTCAGAGTAGCGTATGACCGAGAATGATGAGATTGGGATCGCAGATGTGCAGAAAGCTCGTGACATTCGGCTTCGTAGTGTTTGCAAACCAGCTGTAGCAGAAAAAGCGAACGCTTTGCTTCTCGTGCACATGAGCCCTGAGTCAGGGAGGTCGGCCTGTATGAGGCAGCTCATCAACACCAGGATGATACGTACAGCAAACCCTGCTCTTTCTCGAATGGCTCCGATTTTGTAGCACAACAACCGCAGAAGAAGGTTGCCTTGCATGGATGTACCACCGAATTATCAATTTCTTTCTGATGCCATACATCATGTGTGGCAGCCGACGTGTTCCGGCACGGAATCTTATGCATAAGCGAGGACTCTTTCTCAAACGGAAAATCTTTAACAGATGCTACTGAGGAACTTCTTCGAGATAGGTTCGATCTCGTGAGAACGTCTGACTCTTGTGGACTGAGATCAAAACTGTCAAGATTTTCATTCAAATGCAATCGCGGACTACTCAGTGCTGTCTAGGCTTCTCATACTGCATGCGGAGCTATGCATATTCGCACATGAATATGTTTCAATTCTACCGAGCGCTTCGTTGTTTAATTTACGGTTCGCTGCGGACAACAAAGTGGATTGACCAACTTTATCGTCAATCGTCTGCGTTCCACGAATCGTTTGAAAGCCCAACGCCCTACCTGAAATTTAGCCTGGACGATTCAAGAGGCTTTATCAACTGTGACATATACCTCCCAAGTACAGTAAGGCAGTAACCGATAGCCTGCCTATGACATTCCATGTCACCACGTACGTTGCTCACCTTACTCTTGTTGACCGCGAGCCAGAACTAATGAACCAGGTCTTTGATCCTGCGTTCGAAGCGGGGCGAAGTGAATTCGTTATTCCTAGCCACCCGTGAACGTCTTTCGTACAATCTTCGAGCTGTATCTGTAGAGGAACAAGATTGAGATCTGTAGGTGAAGACGGCGTGCTATCAAGAAGAATTTTGACATCCTGTAGTACTTGAAGGAGAAGGTCTAGATCGTAGACAAATCGCTGAGCTGTTTTGGAAGCGGAGGCAACATTGGAGGAAAACTGTCTTAGCCTTTGTACACCGCTGATACTTTGAGCGGCTAGAGTAAGAATGCCTGCTATGCTCGCGGCTGCAGCGACAGCTTTCATATTACAAAGTCACCATCGTAGCACGGAGGTTAATTACCATTTAGGACCAGTACATTGTAGCAAAGTCCGTCTGGAAGATAGGAAACTGTGTTAAACACAATCTGGAGAATACATAGTGTAAAAGTAAGGCTGCTGTCGGTTTCGTGTCATTTGCAGCAGGCAGTACCGACCGGCGACTGGCTCAGACCCAGCAAGTTTTGAGGTAGATTCCAGGGGCACAGTAGGGAGTGTGATAAATCAAGGACATTGCCTTGATGCTCAAGAATCAAAGATTAACTTCGAAAAAAACAAATCCAAGTGCGTTGCTCAGGTAGAGCCTCCCTAGTTGCTCGACTCCGGGTACGCCTGGTACAAATGGGTTCATGGGGGCAGACAAACAGTAAGCACTGCCATGGTTTGCCTGAATACATTATGATACCGTGGGCACATAGCCTGACATTGGGTTATGCTGAATACTGAATGCATACCTTACTGAAGGTACCTTGGGTAGGCACGAAGAGGTTACTCTTGAATCGGCAAAGGTAGAATACGATCTTTGCCTTGGCTATCGTTGGGCTGTGGCGGGCTGTGGCTGGGGATGTGGCTGAGCAAAGGTGTTACTGTGTACGAGTACTTCCGTACTTCTAACGTGCTATGGGCATCTGTTCCATCATTCCATGCCAAGAGCGATGTACAGAGAGACATGTCATTCCAGACTCGTGGCCCTTCGTTGCCAAGGTAGATGAGGGTGGCTCAGAGGACACAGTCCGAGGGGGACTGCTGTTGACCATCATGAGTTTTTCCGGATCCCTGGAACAACTGGGCTCGGCATTAGAATATGTACAGCCGAAGCTCGCAAGTCATACACGTCTTGTTGATTACGCAATAATGCTGTCCTTGGCTGTCCTTGGCTGTCCTTGGCTGGTCTTGGCTGGTCTTGGAAAGTCTTGGGATTGTTTGTCTCTCATGCTCCGGGCAGTGCTGCTAACTTTGCGACATGCCTTGGAGAGCCGCTCACTCTGCCTCGAGGATACTGATCGTATGGTAGGTAGTCTAATCATAATGCGGTAGCAACGAAAGGAGATACCACTGCGGCATAGAGAATTCTCGCAGAAGCAAAACAGCTTCATGCATGATGCAAGAGAGAAGTTCTCACAGGTTTAAGATGATCGCCCCTAGCCGTTACCTAAGCGTGCTAAGGTACCTACGCACCTACGATATCCTAGGCTAGTCCTTAGCGTCGGCGCCTTAAGATTTCCGTTCCTCGGAACAGAATCAGACGATTGGCCCGCGTGCTTTCTTCAATACCACAGTAATCTGCTGCGTCTTCGCGCCCCACTGCTCGTTGATGATGGATGATGGCGTCTAGGAAATCCCATGCCCAGCTGGCAATCACGGCAATCATATGGCTGCCAATGGCGCCTATCAATACACTAATCAAACTGTATCACGTTCGAGGCCTTCAATCGGGTCTGGAGGTTCTTGGATACCTTCAAATCCCGGCAGGTGAAAGGGCATCGCCAAGAGGAGGGCTGTGCAGCAATCGCCTTCCTTGCAACGTAGATAACCTTGAATCCTCCTCGACGCCCCCTTTCATGCTCTCATACAAGTCAACGACGCAGTATTGGGGTAAGGCGCTTGGATTTCGTGCATGTCAATCCTTATTATCTGTTGCTGCCTTGACACTTCATCCACCTTCTCTACGAGAGACCCATCATTGATTTCCGCCCTCTAACACGACTTTGATATGCATACTAACAATTTATTGGCCCCTCCACTACTTTCTGTTCCTGTGGTCAGTTCTCAATACAACCTTCCATTTGGTCTTGCTTGACTGAATATGTGGCAGCTTGATCAACACGACTCTGCATCTACGGCATCCTTTGAATCGGATTGTTCTACATCCAAATCCACGGGTGACCACCCCCGCCTCAGTCTCCAAGTCCCATCCTCACCCACAGCAAACTCATTAGGCGGCGACACGTTACGTTCCAGAGCGAGCTCTTTCAATTCGACAGCCGACACCGCGCGATCCAGAACAAGTTCCGATGTCAGAACATTACGTTCGAGGTTTGAAGGCGACGATGTGTCCCCCGAGGAGGCACTGCGGGCAGACAAATCAAACGAGAAGGACTTTGAGGCGGCCAACAACCCTTTTGCGTTCTCACCGGGCCAACTCAACAAGACACTCAATCCTAAGTCGCTGGCCGCGTTTAGAGCTTTAGGGGGCATCAGAGGTCTCCAGCGGGGGTTGCAGACGGATACCGTGGCTGGGTTGAGCGTGGACGAAACCTCGGTTTCCGAGAAAGTCAGCTTTGAGGAAGCGACAACATGTGCGCATACGACGGAAAAAGGTGTTGCCAGGCTACCTTTAAGACAGGATAGCGCCGTGACGACGCATGAGATAGCAGGACAATATCACGACCGGAAACGAATATTCAACGATAACAGACTACCCGCAAAGAAAACCGCCAGCATATGGAGGCTGTTCTGGAACGCCTTCAATGATCGAATTCTTATAATACTTACAGGTGCTGCACTCATTTCACTTGCGCTCGGAGTTTACGAGGCAGTGGGCCAGAAGAGGAAACCAGGCGAGCCACAGCCGCTAGATTGGGTTGAAGGGTTGGCGATAATGGTGGCCGTTGTCATAGTGGTTTTGGTCACTGGTCTCAACGACTACAGGAGAGAAAAGCAATTTACCGCGTTAAACGCAAAGAAAGATGACCGTCAAGTCAAGGCAATTCGTTCTGGAAAGTCAACGATGATATCGGTTTTCGACGTTATGGTTGGTGATATTCTTCACCTTGAGTCTGGCGATTCTCTTCCCGCCGATGGGATCCTTGTCAGCGGCCATGGTATCAAGTGCGACGAGTCTTCAGCTACGGGAGAATCTGACGCAATGCGGAAGACCGCAGGTCAGGATGTCTGGACGCATATGGAAGATGGAACAGCAACTTCAAAGCTGGACCCTTTCATCATCTCTGGTAGCAAAGTCCTTGAAGGCGTTGGGACCTACCTTGTGACGTCGGTCGGCGTCAACAGCAGCTTTGGCAAAATAATGATGTCTCTGCAGACTGACAACGAGGACACGCCACTGCAAGTCAAGCTTGCCGGTATGGCTAATTGGATCGGTTATATTGGGACGGCTGCAGCTGGGCTCTTGTTCGTCATCCTACTCATTCGGTTTCTCGTTGGGCTTCCAGGAGATACCGAAACTCCCGCCGTGAAAGGGTCGGAATTTTTGAACATTCTCATTGTCGCTATCACCATTATCGTTGTAGCTGTCCCAGAGGGCCTTCCTGTTGCCGTCACTCTCGCTCTGTCTTTTGCCACGAAAAGGATGCTCGTGGAAAACAATCTGGTTCGACACCTTCGAGCTTGCGAAACTATGGGCAACGCTACGACGATTTGCTCGGATAAGACCGGTACTTTAACCCAGAATAGGATGACAGTCGTTGCTGGTATGCTAGGTACTGGCACGCACTTCGCCCAAGACATTGGTTCTAGTGAGAAAAACACGGTTTCAACATTCTCGGCTGCATTTCAGCGACTATCGCCCAGTGTCAGGAATCTTCTGCTGCAGTCTTCTGCCATCAACTCTACGGCTTTCGAAGGAGATGTTGATGGAGAATCTACATTCATCGGGTCCAAGACGGAGACTGCCATTCTCACTCTGGCAAAAGAGCACCTTGGGATGGGGCCTGTGGCCGAGGAACGTGCTGGGGTAGAAATCGTGCAACTGATCCCCTTCGATTCCAATCGCAAATGCATGGGAGTCTTGATACGGCTCGCTTCGGGCGACTACCGCTTGCTCGTCAAGGGCGCTGCAGAGATACTGCTTGCGAGGACCACCACCGAATTGATCGACATCTCAAACGACACCCTAAAAGTACAAGAACTGTCTGAGGCCGCCAGGATCCAAGCTACTGGTGACATCAATGCTTTTGCTACCAAATCGCTTCGGACAATTGCCATGGTATTTAAAGATTTCCAGAATTGGCCGCCTCGTGGAGCTCATACCCTTGAAGATGATAATTCTGCAGCTGACTTTGAGGATGTCTTCGAAGACATGACTCTACTCGGTATTGTTGGAATACAAGATCCTTTAAGAGATGGTGTCTCACAGGCTGTAAAGCAATGCCAAGACAGTGGAGTGATGGTCAGGATGGTCACTGGGGACAACATAGTAACAGCAAGTGCAATTGCAACACAATGTGGTATCTTGAAGGAGGGTGGAGTCGTCCTAGAAGGGTCCAAATTCCGTCAACTGTCTGAAAACGACATGGACGAAATCTTGCCTCGACTTCAGGTTCTTGCTCGGTCCTCACCGGGGGATAAACGAGTTTTGGTGACCAGGCTAAAGCACCTCGGCGAAACAGTGGCAGTCACTGGAGATGGAACCAACGATGGCCCGGCCTTGAAAGCGGCAGATGTCGGCTTCTCGATGGGAATTGCAGGCACAGAGGTCGCCAAGGAAGCCAGTGCCATAATCCTCATGGACGACAATTTCTCTAGCATCGTCAAGGCCATTATGTGGGGTCGATCAGTCAACGACGCTGTTGCAAAGTTCCTTCAATTTCAGATAACCGTCAACATCACCGCTGTCGTCCTTGCCTTCATCTCCGCAGTTGCCTCTCCAGATTCTCATTCCGTCTTGTCCGCCGTTCAGCTTCTCTGGGTAAATTTGATCATGGACACTTTTGCTGCTCTGGCCCTAGCCACCGATGCTCCGACCGAAAAGATTCTCAACCGCAAGCCGACGCCGAAGCGCGCCGCCCTCATTACTACGAACATGTGGAAGATGATTATCGGTCAAGCAATTTATCAGCTCGTAGTTACGTTTGTTCTTTATTTCGCCGGTGCGACTATTCTAGGCTACAACGTCGACGCCAACGGTGGGGTTCTCCAAGCCGAACTCGACACCATGGTCTTCAATACCTTTGTATGGATGCAAATCTTCAACGAATTCAATAATCGACGCCTTGATAATAAACTCAACATATTCGAAGGCGTACTGAAGAATTATTGGTTCATCGGTATCAATGCGATCATGATTGGAGGACAGATCATGATAGTCTTCGTTGGCGGCAAAGCCTTTCAAGTGGTTAGGATCGACGGCGCACAGTGGGCGATTTGCATTCTGTGTGCCTTGCCTTGTCTGCTCTGGGCCGTGTTACTCAGATGCATACCAGACAGATACGCAGCAAAGTTGTTTGGTCTAGTGGGCAAGATCTGGCTTGCAGTCGCTCGCCCCGTCTTAAAAGTATTGGCTGTGGTCTTCAAGCCCGTCTCTTGGGCTTGGAAGGCCCTTCGAAGCTCTTTTTTTGCACCCACCAGGCGAGTTCTTCAGCGCACCGTGTCCAAAGCGTTGAGGAGGAACAAGGCGGAAAATACTAAGGCGCCTGCCACAGACGAAGAGAACCCACAACACATGGAAATGGCGAAAATCAGATCTGTACCGGAAACATCGCAGGAGCTGCCACGGCAGGGTCCACCTATTACGTTAACGACTGTAAACTAGCGACATCTTCTCTTTCGGGCTTTATCCGTTGTATAACTATTTGTGATATTATGATCTGGAACAGCATAGCGTTGGCGCAGCATGGAAAAGAGTGAACAGGCGTTGCATTTTTGGGGTGATGTTTGGATTTCTGTTGGGTCAGGGATTGGTATTGCATCAACAGGTCGTTCGTCGTGCATTATGATACCTCATGGTTAGCTCGCTTTGGCATGGCTTGAGCAGGGGGCTGGCAGATTTGATTTGCGTACGCAACATATGCGAGAGAAGGGTTTCTGCAACTCGCAGATGCGTGCGACATTCATTTGAGACAAGATCAACCCTTTTACAAAAATATGAATCTCACTTATCCGTGTCTCGATTCTGGAACACCACCTCCATGCAAGCTGGCGCACGTACCCGTTATTTGCGGATCTCATCTTGACTGTTTGCTGCATGCGTCCACTTGCTTCCTGCAGGTGGGGTTTGCTGTCCGTTGCCGTGTGAGATGAACAGGGAGGGAACGGGTTTGGAAGGCAGACACCTGCTTTATGAAGTGAGAGAGTTCTTTCTAGCCAATCCCAAGGCTCGAGATGGGGAATGTGATATGGAGTAACTAATCTAGAATGTGATCCAAATCATACATATCGTATATGTCGTTCGGAAAAGACTTGCATCAATGTGACAAGCCGCGAATGTGGCTACAGTGATCGAGATGCTCCTGGATGCAAGCCCTAAAGTAAGGTACCTTAGCGGAATTATGAGGAATGGCTCTACCGTAGCAGCACCGTAGTACTACCGTAAAATATTGTTACTGTAATTTCGAGTTACATCGCCTTTAGGCGGTCCTCTTAATGACACGTTATTATAAAATATACGCTTAGAATTTCTAAGCGACCTTGTAAAGGAACAGTTATGAAAATAAGCATATGTAAAATACAGTATCAGGTATCATGAACAATACCTGCATCATCCTCCTGCAATGCCTCTCCGTATTCACCCACCTTTACTCTGCACCCCCGCATCAACCTACCCATGGTGATCTTGCGCATGGTGTACATGCAGCCCATGCGATGTGCCCCCGTGTAAAAATTGGCTGAATCGATCGATTCTGAGCTTGAAAACACAGAAGCGTTGATGTTGTCTGGAATACAGTCTATCCGAAGATAAGGCTTGGCAATATTGTAGCAGTTATCATGAAACTACACAGAGCTTCAGGTTCTACCGTAGCAACACGGTTCTATTTGATATCAGTGTATTATCTTTAAACGAATATTCAACTAGACTGTAAGAGTATCATTCTTTTTAATACTCGGTTATCATTTTGTCACATATATAATGAGCTACTGTAAGTCAGTATATACACTATAATACCGCCTTTAGACGGTAATCTGAACCATTACTGGATAGATACAGTTAAAGGAAACCATATATTTTCGCTAAGGTAAGTTCCGCGGGCCCCCACCCGCCCCCGTCCCGCCAGCAGATCTCCGGCGTACATACATACATACAGGTAAGGTACATAGCCAGCTTTGACTTGTACATAAGGTTCTCGCTTCTGGGACACCTGGGAGTAGCCGCGTAATGATGCAATGGAACGTCATCACCCTGAACCATCTTCACCATCTTCAATGCACCACCAGCATCCGACCGCAATCAATGGATTAACCCCCCAATCCATTCTCTTATCATGAAGCCAGCATCCCTCCGCCCCTTTCTCCCCCGCCCCGCTCTCCGAAGGCGCCTCCAATCCCGCCCCTACGCGATCCAAACCCCCGGAGCCCCGACCCTACAGGTCTTCAATAGCCACGCCAAATATCTGCAACGAGAGCGTGCAGCCTCTGATCCCGAAGCCAGTCGCAAGGTTGATTATCTCCGCGATGAGGTCGCTTCGAGGTTGTGCGAAAGATTACTGGTAAATCTCCTGCTTGTCTTTCGATCATTACTATCTACGATAATCAATCTGACCTCGTACCCCATCACGCAGGACATCAACCGCTCGTTTCCCCACATCCTCGACCTTGGCGCCAATGCCTGCAACATCGCCCGCACCCTTACCCTCCCCCCCCCTCCATCCCCCGAAACCGTTCCCTCCCCCACAACGTCCACCCCCGCCCCCCTAACAACCCGCTTCACCACCCTCACCTCGGCCGACTGGTCCCCTACCCTCCTCCACCGCGATGCCTCCCACCCCTATAACGCCCTCCTCCCCTCCCACACCCGCACCCCCATCCCCGACCCCGACACCTCCCCACTCCCCTTCCCCCCCCATTCCTTCGACGCCATCCTCTCGTCCCTCTCCCTCCACTGGATCAACGATCTCCCCTCCCTGCTCGCCCAAGTCGCCCGCCTCCTAAAACCCGACTCCCCCTTCCTCGCCGCCATCTTCGGCGGCGACTCCCTCTTCGAGCTGCGCACGAGCTTGCAGCTCGCAGATCTCGAGCGCCGCGGCGGCGTGAGCACGCATGTCAGCCCGCTGGCGGACGTCAAGGATATGGGCTCTTTGCTGTCGCGGGCGGGGTTCAAGCTGCTGACGGTGGACGTGGACGACATCGTTGTCGAGTACCCGTCTACGTTTGCGCTGATGCAGGACCTGCAGGCGATGGGGGAGAGCAATTGCGCGCTGACGCGGGAGATGGGCGGGTTGAGGCGGGAGGTGCTGGTGGCGAATGAGGGGATTTATAGGGCGTTGCATGGGAACGAGGGGGATGGGGGTGGGGATGGGACGGAAGGGACAATTCCGGCGACGTGGAGGGTCATTTATGTGATTGGGTGGACGCCGGGGGAGGGGCAGGCGCAGCCGCTGGAGAGGGGGAGTGGGGTGGTTAGTATCAAGGACGTATTGGAGGGGCGAACGCCGGGGCCGGAGGACAAGAGGTAACGGGAAGAAGTTTGAGGGGTGGGGATTTATTCGGGTGCGCAGCGGCATTTGTGCCAGCACTCTAAACGGGACTGGGGAGATGCGAGCGCTCTCCAACATGCACATTATCAAGGAGCTTTGGGGAGTCCGATTATACCTATCCGTACAACGGAACAAGAAAATAAGAAGTAGTGAATAAACATCCATAACGAACCCACATCCCGAAAGAAAAAAAAACCAACCTCTTCCGCCGCTTACATCACCTACCTACAGTACTCTAGTCCCCTTCCCCCTTTTCAATCCCCACCAGCAAAGTCCCCAGGCATATATGCAAACAAAACAAAACAAAATAGAAAGAAAAGAAAAGAAAAGAAAAGAAAAGACAAGAGACGAGATAAGACCAAGACCACCATTGGATCGTTTCGTTCAACAGGAGTACTGTATGTACATGTCCAACCAGAAACCCTACTCTCACCACCAACACCACCACCATCACCACCACTACCACCACGAAGCTACCTTATCCAAGCAGACAAGCCTGGAATCTTTTGACCCACTAGAGTAGCGGCTGTAAGTAGGGGTGGTTGTTCACGCATTACATACGTCGGTGTATCCACCGTTTTCGTTAGTGTTTTTGATTAGCTTGGTTTGCTTGGGAGGGGGGGGTTGAGGTGGATGCGAAGAGGGGGGGGGAGATGGGGATGTTGGGGGAGATGCTGTTGGGTAAGGTAAGGTAGATATGGTAAGTGTGAGTGTGAGCGGTTGTGGTTGTGGTTGTTTAGATGGTGGGGTTGCTGTTGGCGCGAAACAGTGACTAATGCGTGCCCGCATCTCCCTCTACCATTTCATTTCCCTCGTCCTTGTGCTGTCATTTCCCTTGGCCATCCGCTCACCAGCCCCGGACCACCACATCCCCACTCCACCTATATTCTCACTGGGAGACCCCCCCCCCCTCCCCCTACACCCAATCCTCCCTCTCCAGCCTCCCCAACCCCATAACCCCTCCCTCAAACAATCCGCCGATCCGTCATCACCCTCACCACAGCCCCCAACCCGGCAATCTCAACGACCTTCTCGTGCCAACTCAGCAGCACGCTCATGGCTTGCCCGCCGCCTTCGCCGCCGCCTCGGGAGTGAATTTGCGAGAACCCGGTTGCTTGGGGGGTTAGAGCCCGCTGTTGGGCGGTAGAGGAGGTGGTGGTGGTGGAGGAAGATTGTGGGGTTGGGGACATGCCTTTGTAGCTTTATTGGGGGAGAGGGGGTGTTAATTTGCCGGTGATGTGGGGGGCGGGGTGCGAGGGTGGGAGATGGAGGAACATACAGGTATTTCATTAGGACGTCGAGGACTTCGGTGCCGCCGTCCGAAGCGTAGATGCGGCTTAGCATGGGCGACATGTCTGATTGTTTGATGGATTGGAGGATTTCGACGACGGTTGCGACATGGATGTCCTGGAGGGTTCTGAGTCAGTATTGGGTCTTCTTTCCAATTGCCGCTCTCAATAATGCCAGCCCTATGCTCTTCCTTCTCCGCTTACCCCTATGCGTTGTTGCGGGAAGAGATTGGGGGGCGGGGAGGGAGAGGAGGGACATTGGGCTCACCTTCGCTCCGGCATCCCCACCATACGGCGCGTTTTCCAGCGCTCCCCTCAAAGCGCCTTCGCTATCACCGCCTCGGAGGAGCTGCTTTATCTGGCCTGAGAGGGCTTGGACTTCTTGGGCTGAGACGGAGGGGACGGATGGGAGGAGGGAGGAACTGTCAAAGTTGGCGGGAGAATCTGGGTCGAGGAGGTCAATATTTATAGTCCGCCAATTTGCTGTGGCCATTTCTGGAAAATTATGATAGGGTGGAAGGTTGGGCGGTGAAAGAGCGGGTGGGGGGGGAGGGGTGGAGTTGATCGGTGACAGTGGGGCGGGGGCGGTTTGGGGGACGCCGAGGAAGCTGACAAATGTCAAGGGAAAGAATGATTGCCTCCAATGGATGGTGACGGGGAAGAGGCAAGCCGTCGGAAGATTAGGAATTAGAGGATCGAAATGGTGGGGAGGACGACCTGGGTTTCACTTGGCTGCGGCTACGGCGCGCTACTACGCCGTCCACGCACAATCAATGTGAAACCCTAACCCTCAATCCTCATCCCTTCTTTCGTTCTCAGCCTCCAAACAAGGCACACACACGTCTGTGTGCCACTCATACTCAGCCTTCACCTGCGGCACATATCTGTGCATGCTACGTTGCTTCACACTGGAACGCTGACGGCACTGGCACAGGACGCCCAGGGGTATCAAAGCGGCGAAACAAATGACGCAAAGTCGCTCTCCGGCCCCACATTGCGAAATCTTCCTATCAGTTCTACGATTGTCGTCCGCGTAAGCCAAAGCCTGCAGGCGTGGTCTTGTCAGCTTTCTAGAACATATGTATTCTACAAGGCTGCAGATTGCACATGGCCATGCCATTATCGGATCTCCCTGCACGATAACGTTATCATGCCATCACATCTTGACTCTCTTGCGGAATGCTTCTCTGTGTAACTGTGTTGTCACCTTGTATAGCGTAATCGGATAGCGAGAAATAAGAACTGGAACCCACTCACGTCAGGCGCTGCAGTCAGCATGTGAGTGACTGCTAGATACGCGGTGACATAACTGGGATATGAACGCTGAAGAAAAGACAGCCCAAATGTGGAATTATCCGCGAGACCACGACGCATTTGGAGGATACAATACCTAGCTTGGTAATCATAAGGGGTGAAGTTGTCGGTGACACGATAGCAAATGAATTAAAATAGTATCTACCTTAGAATCATACTTACTTTCTTTCCGACTGTACGGTACGGTACGGGCTAGGTAAGGTAGTATTCTACTCTAATGATTTTGGCCTTGGAAAGTCCACGTGGCAACCACGACGTTTGTGCAGACTTGCAGTTCGTCCCTGACCCAGCGCTGATGGCGGTGCGAATCGTTGCAGCTGACACTGCATTACCGTCAAGCCGCTAAGGAGATTAGGGGAGTCAGGGAAGGAGGGAATGGAAGGAGGGAAGGAGGGAAGGAGGGGCCGGACCGGGGAGCAGAAACCGATCGACTCAGCAATTTCCAGAAATAACATTAATACAACAATTTTTATATTTTATATTTTTAATTTTTAATGGTGATGTAGAATTAAATGAAAAGCTTCGGAGGATGGATGGATGGATGGATGCCTGGTTGTACCTGTACCTGCTGCTTTCGTACTTCGTATTTCCTTGGGTGGTGTTGCCAGTGTTGAAGGCATAAGGTATCTGAAACCGATGCATCGTACGCTTGCGCTTGCCTGCGTGTCCATGGAGATTTGAGCATTGCAGGATGCACACCAGATGTGAGATCCGACGCTGCCACCCTTCCAGAGCCTTACCGAATGCGTCTCGTGCATGAGACAATGGGAATCATCAATCAAATCTGAGATCTCGGATTTCCACCACGGTGGGTTGTCATGCCATCTGCCAAGACAGGTGTTCGGACGGAAAGGTACATACCTACAGCCTACCGACTATCTCAAACGGAGAGTGAGAACTTGCCCTGGGTTTCAAAGCGCCGGGACGGCTTCCGGCCGCTGGGACACGCACGACACGGCAAGGAGCATCGGATTGGAATCTGAAGATTGGACATTTGGAAACAGAAAGACTTACTCTGTAGAACAACTGTTGTAGGTATCTACATACCTTCGAACGCTCATTAGTCTTCATCCTATTTGTGGCTGTGCCATTAACGCTTTTTCTCGCTTCGGCGCAAGTATTTCCATGCTAAATCCGTACTGTAGTCTGTAGTAATAGGAAGTTATTATATCTCTCATAGTCTCATTGCACCCTTTGCTACTGTTGGAACTGGTTATGGTACATGGTACATGTTATCTGTGCGACGCATGGGTTATATGCGCCCCGGACAAGCATTACCTTACTGATAGGTTCTGCTTCCAAGCCATCAGGCAAAGCCCTCGACAGTATGAGTCAATGATTCTGATGACAACAACAAGTAATTGGTATTTCTGATTGATTAGGATCGCGACGATTTCCACTAATGGTCCATCCTCCGATGGCTCGTTGCTCTCAGATTGAGACGCCTTGCCACCCACTTACGAACATGGCAGTATTGTGATCAATCGGGTTCTGCAACGGACGTTCCGATTTCAAAACAGCAACGGGCAGTAAAGCACCTAATAATCCGTCGGTTAAGGCAAGGTATGGTCCATGGAGTAAGCACTTTAGTCTCAGTCGCGGAAGAGCTCCCGAAGCCGAGACAGAAGTCTCTTTCATTCTAGTGTGCTTCTAGCATTTTCCCAACCCGATGGTCGGATGGTTACGAGGATTACAGGATTACATAGATTCTCCCTTAGTCCTGACGGTTGGGTACTTTAGAGACTGGGTACGGAACAGTAGCCGTGCAATCTAGGGGAAGTTCACCAAGGCCAGGGGTGGTGGAAGTGTCCGGACAGGCAGCGCTGCGTCGCATTTGAATTTGGAGATTATCATCAGGCAATAGGAGTTTAAAGGAGTCAAAACAGGGCACCGGGCACCGGGCACAGGCACAGGCACAGGCAGGCAACAGTGCACCGGAAAAGCGAAATGTCTGACCGCACGTTCCGGCGCAGCTAAGATGAGAAGTATCATAATAAAGCCCAATGGCTTGGGTATCATTGCGATCACTCAGCCACGCATCAGAACGTCTCCGTAGTGGTGGAGGAGGAGGAGGAGTCATAATCATGACGGAATCAATGTATGACTGACTATTTAGACTATGTAGACTGACTGCTGGTCGTACAGTACCTATCTGGTTCTGCAATTCCGGGATTGATCGAATTCTGAAAGGAAGGTCATAATCATACAGAAACGGATGGAAGTAAAAGTAAAAGTAAAAATAAAAATAATACTTGCGTGAATTATCATATCACTCACCTTAGTTTACTACTCGTACGTACCTAATGATGTATCCAATATTCCCATACATACTACCTTACGGAATACACTACCTTACCGAACACATGGGTCAAGCTTCATGTACGATGATCGTTATTCCAGCCAGGCCATGCTTTCACTGGGATCTGGATGAGCCGTCTTGCCTTGGTGGCTGCACCAGTGCACCCTGGCTGGGGGGGCTGCTGCAGGTACACGCTGTGGTACAGGGGGGGGGAGAGGTGGGAAATCCATCCCTCCATCCCGACAGTTCACCTTTTCATCTTTGCGACCCGCTAGACTTCGAACAACAGGGCATCCGGTGCCGCATTAGGCTGTGACAAGGGCGTACAGTGTTGGCACTTGGCAATAGGCTCTTGAAACGTCTTTCATCCTGGTCTGCCACACCCTTTGGGCTGGGAATGGGGAGAGTGCATTTCTGAGAGCCAGGAGGGCGGGTTTATGTTCTGCGTCATCGTATCACTTATTTCCACACCAACACCAACTGAGCTCAGAATGATAATTATAATTATAATCACAATAAACGCTTGTCACAAAGGGATATGGTATCATAACTAGATCATACGTAGTAGTGATCATTTAGGGTCTGAGAGCAAGAGACTGAAAGAAAAAAAGAAAAAAAGTCTCGGTTGTTCAAGGGGTGCCGGCATGCCAATTCCAAAATAATAATAATAATATATCACTCCCCCGTCGGATACGCCCCACAAAGTTCTTTCATGTCACTTCTTCCCTTCCTTGCATGATATGTGTCTTGTTGCTGGCAATAGATAACACACGTTCTCTCCCTCTCCCTCTAATACACACTCCTTCCCTATATTAGGCCGACGTACTGTGCATCTTGAGAAACGAATCGGGTGCCTACGCAGTCATCCCAAAGGCCTTGCTCGATTGCCTTGAAACGGAACATTCTGCCGCTGAGTCTGCCTCGAGACCTTACCGTGCATACCTCAGGATTCACAATCCATCTCCACCTTAAATCCCTGGATTCCTAACAGGAATACTTTCGTACTCAGCAGTGAATCTCACCTGCATCTGCACCTCCCCGGGAAAGAAGCGCTGTCACCATCGCAGTTCAGCTGCACTTACGAGGACGTCGAACACAGCCCTAATCTATTTGTGAGTCAGTCAGCGCGGCGCGATTCATCTTAGCAATTATTATATATCCCCTTCCCATCTTCTACCGTCCCAGCTTTCTTCTCCAGAACACATGCTTACTGTCGCCCCCAGCCCATCCGACGCTTTTATGATCATCAGAGAGACCACACCGGCAAACATGGGACGAGGCGCATACGACACCACTGGAGTGCCAAAACCACAACCACCGAAACCTCGATAAATACGATGGGCTCCAAGACTGCTCGAGTCACTGCATACGACTGTTGGCCGTGTCAATCCTCGGCGACCTGGCTACCGCTTCGCTCAAAGCAGCCCAGTGGCTCTGGTGGTTCTTGGAGAAGGGATGAGTGACCCCCCCCGCAAAGTACGTACTTTACCATGCAGTCTATAATTACACTTTTACGCCCTTGCTAACCATATCCTGGGTAGACTTATTATTCATCCGCACCACTCGCCCTCGATTCACAATGCCCGTCGCCCCAGCCTTCGGGTTCCTACCACGACCACCACTTTCCTTTCGGTTCTTCTGGCGTCTGATAGATTGTAACAACACCTCGGTCTACACTGTACCACCACCAAATTTGCGATATCCAGCGACTTGCACCATTGAGCGACATTTCCAGCTTTTCGACATCGTCCAGCATATTCGGTTTTCCTGGCCCACTACGAATTTCCTTGCATCGGTACCCAAAAAGTCTTTTCGGAGTTCGACTAGACCACACAGGTTGGGATTTGGGGAGATAAACAACATAGATTATTCAGACTTCACAGTCATTTGAGATCGGAACGCCTGTACAATAGCTCTGCTTCGTTTCTTTCGTGGGTTCTTGGGCATAGCTTTTCTCACCGCGCTGGTTCTTGGCTTTGCTAGGTGCATAGGGACTTGGGAGAAGCAAAGCAGGGCAGGTCCCGGGGGATTCGGCCATGATCGGATTTAACTTCGTGCGCTTTTAGCTTATGCATATAGAATTCGACATCTGCTTTCATCCTGTCACGCCTCTCTTCTGGGTGTGACTCGATTGATCCGATGACCGACTAGCAATACTAGCGACTGGGGGTTTCGATTGGTTTGCACTGCACCGAATGCCCATTTACCTTATTGCCAAAGTACGATGTCATGCACATGTAGCCGCCTAACGTACCAACGTACTAAAGTACTAAAGTATCTAAGTACTTAGGTATCGTAGGTACCTTTTGCCTTTAAGGGAATCGCGCTAAACCATATTTGGACTAATCATTATAAAGGAATCAAGGGCGCTGGGCACAACGCCAAAAGGTTGTCATAAGGCAATCAGGCAAATACTAATTCACTCGTATCATTGAACTCTTTCATTGGAGTTTTGAGAAGAGGACTGGAACGCCTTGTAGGTGCCTAAGCCCCCCGTCTGCGAACCCCTATCGCTCAGCTCCGAGGTAATCAACGCCATCCTGAAACTATGGCCGACTCTACAGCTGCAGCACCAAAGCCGAGCAGCAGTGTCAAGCTTGTCCTACTCGGCGAAGCCGCGGTAGGAAAGGTAATACCATCCACTCAAACTCTTCAAGCAAGAGGTTGACGTGGGGCCATGTGCAGTCCTCCCTAGTTCTCCGCTTCGTCAGTAACGACTTTCAAGAAAACAAAGAACCCACGATCGGTGGTAGGTTGCAAGATCTCATTGCGCTTCCGTAGTGACCTTGTGCTAAACCGTGCACAGCCGCCTTCCTGACTCAAAAATGCAACCTACCGCATCGTACAATCAAATTCGAGATCTGGGATACGGCCGGTCAAGAACGATTCGCCTCATTGGCACCTATGTACTACCGTAACGCACAATCCGCCTTGGTCGTCTACGACCTTACGAAACCCACCAGCCTGATCAAAGCCCGCCACTGGGTCGCAGAACTCCAGCGGCAAGCAAGTCCGGGAATTGTCATTGCGCTAATTGGGAATAAACTCGATCTGACGAATGAGGATAGCTCAGAGGGGAACACCGCCGATGATGGCGATGAGGAACCGGCTGACAACGGCGAAGAAGCTGAAGAAGATGGCGATGCGAGAAAAGTAAGTACGAAGGAAGGAAGGGAATATGCAGAGGAAGAGAGATTACTATTCTTCGAGACCAGTGCAAAGACTGGTGCAAATGTGCAGGAAGTGTTTACAGCGATTGCAAATGCTATACCGGAAATCCAGATGAAACCATCAAGAGGTCCGGGTGCGACTGGTCAGGGTCAGACTGCATTGGGAGCAGGGGCGGAGAGGGTGAATCTTACTGGGCCTCGAGGAGAAGCAGGAGGAAAAGATGGATGTGCATGTTAATTGGAGGCAGCAGAGCAGAGCAAGTCAGGTCAAGGACCGATTTACTGGGATATCGGTGTTATGGAGTTGACATGCAGCCGTGCTCTGGTTTATGTAAGACCTTGTTAATTTGCAGTTGTTCAATTCTCTCACAAGCTAGGTAGCCATGATGGTTGACTTGTTTGTGCATTGCTCCATTACTCGCGTCATTGATGCTAAAGTATTTTAGTATCATCCAGTGTGATGTGAAGAACTTCAGGCTCCGAACGCTCCATAGGACCAGGCTATTCAGAGACCTTCAATACCGAAGGCGCTTCTGCTGTGAAGAATATTGCCGCCGTCACGTGCGATATTGGCTCTTGACAACATGCCAAGAGAAGTTCTATCTAACATTCACACGCGGTTGTCACAGTTTGAGCAAGTTATATCCGCATAAATCTCAAAAACCCAAGAATTTTCTTCATTGTGTTTTGTCGTCAGATAATTCACAGATTAATAACGTTGTAATGAAGCAACACCTTGCGATCAGGAGAGTTGGTAGAGTAGAACGGCGACAAGCCTACAACATCTGAGGATGGGAACCATCAGATCAAGCGAAATGAACGACGAGCCAGAGAGGTAGGGGTTGATCTTGGATTCAGCAGAGTCATTGCTGATATGCTTCACCAGCTTTACCCCCTGTATCAGGGGGCATTTTACTGATATCGCCATGTGTCCTACTTCTGGTCAACGTGGCCAAGGACTCGCAAGATTCGACATGTTGGCTTCGTTGCCGTTTGAGTTGGTGTTCCAGGTGGCAAACCACCTAAACCCGGTGGACCTGATATCTGCCAGGAGAGTATGTCTATCCTAGAATGGAAACCGCAACCCTGCTCCGGCTACGCAGTTGCCTACCCAAGTCTTCCTGGCACTAAAGCTTTGATTCAAATTCCTCAACTTTTGCTCTCTACTTTCTTCAAGCTTACTAACACAGCTATCGCAGGTTTCGAAGCCATGGCGACGCCTACTTTCATCTACCGAACTCTGCAATGCAGCGCTCTGCTATCACTTTCCTGGCCAGTTCGCCCTGCAAACCGCACACGTCGTTGATCCCGCGATTGCTCTGTTCATTGCGGCCAAGCGTTTACACGCCTTCAGAACTGGAAGACCAGTCAAGAAAGCATCGTACAAGTACACCCACGGGGCCATTCCTTTCTTTGCAGGCAACTCCAGCGGAGTGTTCGCCGACTACTTCCAAGGCAAGATAGCTTGGAATGAGGGACCGATTATCAAAGTCTGCTGCCTGGAGACTGGGATCGTAGTAGATTGTTTCTGTGAACGTACGATGCGGATCTGGCATCTAAAACTTTCCGATCGGCTTGTTGTGGCGGTCACATATGATGGGTGAGGGGTGCTATATTTCTATTCAGTGCCATATCTTTGCTTCTTTGCTTCTATGCTCATGTTGCCTCGGTCATCTGTCCAGTTGGTCTTCGAGTTGCCTAGATTTATCTATGCCTGGCCCTACGTTGCTAATTCTCTCCTATACAGAACGTGTTATGCCTACGACCAAATCACTGGAGAAGGATCTAGCATCGCTCTTGGGATGGCCACGATATCATGGCTTGCTGTACGCGGACTGGACGTCGCCTTCCGCTCAAACCAGAGAATAGAGCCTCTTGTGGTCTGGCATTTCGGAGAGCAAAACGTGAAAGCGATAGACACTGTACCTTACACAGGACCTCTCTTGTTCCATCCCAAGCTGGATATTATCGAGGTCTTTTACCTAAAGAAAATCGAGAGAGGTTACTTTGTAGGAAGATGGATCGCTTTCAATTACGGTGATCTCATTGCCATGTCCACGCGCGAAGTCCACGAGAAGACTAGGTCATGGAGCACCGGCAAATACAGCGCAAGGGTAAAACGCCGCTCCCTCGAAAAAAGTATGATCCCTGGTGCCGTCGTCTTGAACAATATCGATAGCGGGCCGTACCAATTCATCGATGGACTCTTCTTCGGCCTGAGTAAGCATATTTTCGGGTTGTTTATACCTAAGCTAAGCCTAATTATGAGTTCTGAGACATGTTTATGGAGTACCTACACTGCAAACGTGCTTCATACCTCATGAGCTTATTCTAAAAGAGCAATGCTAACTCGAGATCTTGTAGTCCCCCTTTGGAGCTCGCCCATCCGGACTGCGAAACCAACATACGAGAATCAGGTCTCCTACATGCATAACGGGACTATGTACATCGCCAGCGGCGATCCAACAGATCGCGAGCCCATCATGGTCCATGATCTAACCAAACAATCACCAACAAGAGTAGCCGAGGTGTCGGAAATCTTCTACGGTCCTCTCCAACGCGGTGGCTACAGCGGGCCGAATGGAATCATGGATCCGTCTGTTTTCAGAGCCGCGCTGATGGGGGACGACAAGTTTATGGTGCAGGTTGGGCATACCAACATCAACGTGTGGGGTTTTGATGAGAATGTTCCTCTGGCGAATGAGATCGTGGAGTATGGGCAGGAAGTCAAGAAAAGGGCGGAGAAGCGCGCGAGGAGGAGGGAGTGGGATGCTGTTGAGGCAGGGATACGGGAGTTTTCGGGGGAACCATCACCGGTGAGGTCGGCGTCTCCGAGTTCGTCAATGCGGATCTCGTTGGTTTCGACCCGTCGGTCGTCTGCGTCTTCGGCACCGTCGTCTATTTCGAAGATTCCGTCGTCGGTAATCATCAGCCCTCCTGAAATACCCAACCAGAAGCCGTGTCGGGAGAGGAAACATCGCCGCTTTTTCAGCAAGACGATGAAAACCTCCCCAAAGACAGACGGTGCAGATATTGGAAAGGGACAGCCCGGCAGAAGCAAGCTCAATCTTCGACGAGGTATCTACAAGCTTGTGGTCAAAGCGGTGGGTCCGATCTTGTAATGTCCTGATACACCAGCTTCGATTTCTTCTCTGGATGGCATATACTGTCGATATCGTGCATAAAGAGAGGTATTTGAGATACAATAGCTAGGGATTTGGATGGAACTGGAGCTTGTGCATGGATAGGATAGTCATGGATAGGATATTATGATTTGAGAGAAGAGATTTAGGTATTGGTTCGTGAGTCAGGCTGGGAACGAGAGCTTGGTATCTGGCTTTGGGGGAAGTTGTATGGTGCTCAGGATACGAATACCAGAGGAATTTTGGACAAATACAATTGTTGCGGAGTGCTCGTTTGCAATCAATTCATCAATTCGAGTATCGCATTCGCAATCCAGGACTTCCTCGCCCAGCATACCTTGGACAACGGCACTGTAACCCCCCTACTTCCCTTCCTATCACGACTTCCTCTCCGTCACTCCGCTCCCTCTCCCCTCACTTCAATTCGTAAATAATCAAACATAACATTCCCTGATCTAGGCTTACGGGAAGCATGCTGTTCCCAGTCGTCGACATGCACAAATCGTCCAGTCAAAGCAGTGCACACCTTTTCCTTACTTCGAAAAGTGCCACCTATGTGCCGCTCTGGCTCATCGGTCCAGACAATCGCCCCACCCAGTCACGGTAGCCTTGCAAGGCATTATCGTCACCCTAAACTTCCCATATCCCGTGGCCATACATACGTCGAGTGCGACAACGACCTCCAAGCCCATCTCTCTCTTTCCAAGTTAGCGATTGGAGCTTTTTCGAGAAGTCTCTCAGGCGCGACTTGACATTCGTGTCTCCCCGTAGTATGTTTATACTGGTAATAACCCTTCGTAGTTGTCAACTTTACTTCGTTGGTCCGGGCAGGACTTTTGCGAGATGTGAACTGTAGTTCTAGTGTCTATGTAGGATTATTCGTTGTTGCTCATAAAGGGGGACTTCGAAAGGTGTTTACGCCGTCTGGTATGACGGATTTCGTACAATACCTTCAACTTCAAGTCATCTTTTGACCTCCTGGGAATGGGTACGGGGGTTAGGGTTTGCCTCAGTATCTCAGACGTAGTAGATGGAACTAAGCCCCTTTAGGTTAGCTTCTTTGCTTACTACCAAGTAAGGTAGATGGAAGTTACGTAGTAAGCAAGGCAGCTAACCCAAAGGGACTTAGCCGCCACCGCTTACCCGAAAAGGTGTAGCGCAGCAGGCCCTGAAGGGGCTTAGTTCCATCTAATACGTCTGAGATCCTGAGGCAAAAAGACTGACAACTTCCCAAAGATACCACAAACATCTCTGTGCCATTAGCTTCAATCCCCATTCTTCTCTCCCCTAACCACAAGGGCATGGCACTCCTCCACGGCGCCACCCCCCCAGCCATGACCACACCCACACCCACACCCACACCCACACCCACACCCACACCCACACCCACACCCACACCCTCACCCTCCACCCCCAACGCCACGGACCCCCAACCCACCCCCCCACCCACCACACCGCCCACCCTCTTCGCGCCCCGCTCCCTCAAACAATTCACCCTCTTCCTCGCCGGCGCCTCCTTCTTCACCCTCTCGACGCTAATAACGCGGCGCGCGCTCCTCCGCCGACGCCTCGCCACCTTCCCGTCCTTCTACCACCCCTCCAACGCGCCCCCGCGGCTACCCGTCAACGGCCCGCTCGAAGCCGTCGAGGCGCTCAGCCTCGCGACGGTCAACGTCAGCAGTTTCATGATGATGATGGCCGGGGGGGGGTTGTGGGCGTGGGATATTAGTACTTTGGAGGATCTGCGGCGGAAGGTGCGGGGGCGGTTGGGGATTGAGGCTGGCGAGGGGAGGGAGCAGGTGGCCGAGGAGGAGTTTGAGGAGTGGTTGGCTGGGGTGCTGGAGAGGAAGGAGAGGAAGGGGAGGGAGGGGAGGGAGGGGTGATGGTGGGGAGGGGAGAAGGGAGGTTGGGGTTGAAGGGTGGATTGTTCTTGGTGTGGAATTGTGGGTTCTGTGCGTTGGCATTTTTCTCTGATGCTCTGGATTAGAAGCTGTTTGCTTGTATATACCCAGTTTTCGAGTCCGAGACGGAAAATTAGAGCGTGATTCCTATTCTGTAATCATAACATGATGCATTTGCAATGAATGAATGAAACCTAGACTAAACAAAGTTTATCGTCGTTGTCGGCTTTCTAGTGATGAGGCTGGCTGTTCTCTTCTCCGAGAAAGCGGCGGTGAGACCTGTTCTCCAATGCGTTTGTTGTGGGACGGCTTTCATAACGAGCAAGGGCTCAACGTCAAAACCGGAGAGACTTTGACCTTTTGGTTTTTCCTTGTTTCCTACTTCATCCACAACAGAACCAACGAGGCCAACGACACTATCAACTGAGGATGCACAGGAGCCTAAAAGAGCACCAATCTCCTCTCCTCCCGGGAACCCGATGACCGAATATCGTCGCTATCTAACCAAGCCACCACCTCAACATTCCTTCAATAATAATCAAGCCCCTTCTTTCCCGGCCCATCATGCCGTTGGCGTCACAGCAGTCGCACGAACCGTAAACATCATCGTCGTGGTCCTGGTCGAAGATGTTGTCGTTGTAATTGTTTCATCGCCTGATGCCGTTCCAACTCCTCCTGCCGATACTACACTCGGTGTTGCCGATGCTCCAACGGATATTATCGGCAAAGAGGACGTACTCGTCACCAGAGCGATCAGGACATCGAAATTACTAGAAGTAGTGCTCCAGCTCGTTGAAAGATCGCCGAAACGGCTATTATAGTCGCTCAAGACATCCTCCCAGCCCGCGATCCAATAGCTTGTTATTGTGTGGATTCTATTGGCGGTAGTGCCATTGTCGCTATGGTTGGCGTGTGGAGCAGCAGTTGGAAGAGAAGTATATCCATGATCAGTGCTGAACGTGACGGACTGATCGCAAGCGGTGATAGGGATTGGGGACGCGGCGAGGGGAGAGAGCGTAGTGTGACAGATAGGGGTTAGAGTTGGGATGTACGATGTGCATGACAACAGAGCCGGGGCGGTAGCATCAGGAAGGGAGAAGTTGAAGTAGAAGGGATAGTCTGCTGATGGGATATGGCGCTTGATGGGAGATCCGGAGATGACGGCCGTTACGATCGGGGCCGAGGTAGTAAGGTTGGAGACCGACGACGCTGACAATGGTGACACACCAGTGAGAGGAGGGCAGTCTGTTGGTTGGGGGATGTAAGAGGTTACGAGCTGGAACAGAGCAGTGATCGGAATAGGGTCAGCCGATGGGGATGGCGTAATGAAAGTGAGGACCGTAATTGTTGAGGTGGGCAGAGGAGTCTCATAGTTCTCAAAGACTGTTGAGGTGGAGGCTGCTCGCGGTACAAATCTTAATTTCTGCCCGGCAGCGCGTCGATCTAGGCTGAGATCAAGGGGATCATCTCGTCGAGGAGCAGCTTGGATTAGATGCGCAACCAGGAAGGGAAACCCTACCAGAAGCCGCATCTTGTGGTTGATTCCGATGCAGGTACGTTGCTTTTGAGATATTCTTCACAGACATTCCTGCCGCGAGTCAACAATGTAAACATTCAGGTTCCCTTACATGGACTCGGGAATGGCGATTACGCGACTGCATTTTGGCTAGCATATTAATTGCTAAAAGCAAAGGCAGGTACCAGACATTGCTACAGAGCGCCATGATCATGAGCTCTGCAAGATCGCGCCATGTACTGGAAGTTAAGAGACAGTGCTGGGGTATCAGGGTATCTCACTAGAAAATGTACGAACCATAAGTCATAAGCTGGAAAGCAAAAGGATGAGAATAGCAACCGAGATCGATAGTATCATTGCAGGTCTCATAAGACACCATCGCTCGGGTTCCACTGATTGTCGTAGTCAGGTGAAAATCCTTGTCATTGCGAGATCAGACCATCCATCTCACTCGAAACAGGGTACATGGTGGTCATGTTGGGGGAGGGAAACGAAGTCGGTACTTGGCGGGGAGGTGAGAAGTCGTCATAAGCAGCGTACATTGGTGGTTGAAAGTATGAGTTGTCGGGCTGCACACCTGCGTAGTAGCTGGCGTCCGGGAAATGCGTCGAATGACTCTGCGTTGCGGGTACATTTTGAGGCAGAGCTGTGGTGGCGAATGGGTTCTCTATCCGGTCTGCCGGGTTGAACGCCGGCGTCGGCAAGCCATTGACGGTCAAACTCATCTTTGGAGCAACTCTTTGTAACAGGTCGTTGCATAGTCTCCATGCCCGTTGCGCAGCTACGTTTTCCGACGACATGCTCTCCAACCAATGAATCGCTTTTTTGGCATTCTCCAGGACTTCTTCCGCTTCGAAGGGTAGGTGTTCCGAGTGAAAGGATAATTCAAGCATCAAGACCGTCACGGCTTGCACAAGATGGTGAATTATGCACCACCAAGGAGCGACTTTATAGAGACCTATGGGATTTGGCTCTTCTGGAAGCATCTCCATCATATCTCTAGCTGCATGCACACAATTGACTGCAGCAGAGCGGTTGAAATGGAAGGATTTTCTAGACTCGTTCGGGATTTTCTTATCTAACCTACAAAGGCAGGGCCGATTGATTATCATAAGAGTGCTGTAGTAGAAGAAGCCCAAGCTCATGCGCGGACGGACGAATTGCTGGTCTCGCTGCTTCTTGGTGAAGTCAAATACCGATGGCAACTCGGATCTCCATTGCTCCAGCTTGGATTTAAGAGTACCGATAATGATTTGTATTCCTTCCCATGATTCGGAGATAGCACTAGCACGATACAGCCGATCCAAAACTTCGTTGGTGAGGATGCTCAGCTTTGTGTGGTAGAGAAAGTACATTGCATGGTTGGGGGGTACTCCTCTTATATTCTCGCTTCCCAAATGGTGGGATGTGGGCGAGAAGGAGTTTGCTGGAGATGTCCTAGCTCTCGTTGATGAAGTGGTGGACGATGGTGTGGATACCGTGTCCTGGCCGGAGGAATAGCGCCGAGAATTCGAAGCAACATGGGCCAGACCCTCTTTGTTGAAAATGACATCTTCATCAATGGGTAACGGTAGCGGGACAGTACAGTCGCTTCCAAGGACTGACGTAGGGCGCCCGGTCATGACTGCGGCCATGCGTTCAGTGGAACACAAAGCCCACCAGACTCGGTGTCGAATTTCTTTGGACGATTCATTCACCTTTTTGTTCTCGTTCCGAAGGTTGAGACCAAGAGTGATGGCATGTCGAATAGCAATACCGCTGATGGACCATGATCTTTATGCCTTGTTAGGTTCAAGGCTGTTTCGAATGAAGGAGTTGCATACCGGTTAACGTGGTTAATCGCCATGAGATAAAATGCCATGAGCCCTGCAATCTGCACTCTTTGGAGTTCCGCATGACCCAAAATTGTCTCTCCATTGAACCCAAGCATACGAGCCCTGGTGAAATATATCAGGTGATCCCTTTCATCTCCCCTCCATTCGGCTTGTACCAGGTGCGAGTACTTTGCGGCAATGGCGAAGATCAAATTCAATATCGCCAACCAATTGTGGCCGGTGTTGATCTTATCATTATCGAGAAAGGTCTGCACCTGATTCGTGAAGGTAACTTGGCCGATGATGGGAAATGCAGGATGAACGGTATCGACATAGCTTTGGTAAAGTGCATATGCGGTGTGCTTGGGTGGAATCTCGAAGGGGTCGACTTGATCCGGGATGAGCACATCAAGATCATCGCAATGGTACGTTGATTCACTAACTGGTGGATTGCTTTCGGCGTTGGTGTAGATGGTGTCGTTCCAGTGGTGCAGTCCGTGCGCAAATGATAGCGAGGCTTGTCCGCCGTCAAGAGTCGGATGATCCTCGTCTTCGCTACTTTCCGAGCCCAACCGGGCTTGTCTTTTCTTCAGCTTCTGCATCCATGTAACCTCTGCACTTTTACCCATGAAACCGGTTGCCCTAGTAGCCGCGCTTCGATTGTAGTCCTCGCTGATACGATCGACAGAACCCGTGGAGCCCACACGAGCGGTTACCTGGCTTTCACCATGTTTTCCGTCACTGGATTCCCCAAAACCTCCCCCATCCCTTTCTGCTATGTTCACGTTCTCAACCGGGGGTCCATCTTCATCATCTGGCGTTGATCCCTTTTATTGTTTGTTAGGACTCGAAACATCATGCGGTCGCACATGGCTTACACTTTCCAATACCTTTCGGATCAACCTTTGATCGGACATGTTTACTCGGTGACTAAGTTCTTTTAAGAGTTTTTCGTACTCTGCAACTCTACTAGCCATGGTTCCAAACTCTCTATGAAGTGTCAGCCTTGACCCAAGTTACGGCTGCGCAACGCCAAGTCACTTTTTAGTTCTGTCACGTTTCCCGTCCGTATAGACGCAATTGATCCGGAAGTCTTCACAGTGTTTGCATACTGGTCTCTCTCCACTGCATTTCGTCTTCCTGTGCCTGCAAGGCTCACAGGCGTGGCTAACGCGGTGTTTGTCCCCAACCATAGAGGATCCTCCGACAGAGGCACCCTCACTGCCACGACGCAACCGAGGTATGGCGATCTTCCCAACATGTTGTTGCGTGGCTCTGGGATGTTGAGGAACTGTCGGGATCTGGAATGATGCAAGTGGACTATGCGTCAGCGTCAGCGTCGATGGCGGTGGTGGTGGATGCTGCGTCGGTTGTAAACGCCGATTCAGGACGTCTGGCGAAGACATGGGAAGTTTTCGTTTGCTAGGATGACTCAATTCCGCCGGATTCTTTGTGAGATTTTTGCGGCCATCGGACATTGTGAACGAGGATTTCCTAATGATGGTTGGTGAGTCGACTCATTTGACGGTGACAGAGCTTCCTGGGCGGCTTGAGTGGTGAACACAGCGACTGGCTTACCCTTCGGACCATAGCGAAAGTATATAACAATCATGCGCGGGTTACCTTCGGTAGGTTGCTGGAAACAGTAATCTATCTTGCCGCCCTTGCCACTGGCTGTCTCCTTTTGGCTTTGCTCATCGCAAGGCAGCTTGGGACAATCTTAGGTGATCAGCATTTGAAGGGTAGAAAGCGAGCAGGGGGCGCAAATGATAATCTTGGAGGACATTGGACCTACAGTCACAGGTGGGAAAGATGGAAGTTGCTTTCCCGAAGACAGATCTGCGACTACCTACCTAAAGTACGTACACTTTACCTACTTTACTCCGTGGTACTGGACCCTGATGGTCCCTGCGTCGGTAAGGGAGGGCGACAAAGAGAAAGATAACCACAACACCATTGTACCAGCGCTGTTAGGAATCGAACCTAATATAAACTAAATCACTCAACGACTGGCGATGCAGGCAGATTTATGAGATCAAAGGGTGATGAGAGCTACTACGTGCGGCTATGGGAAGAATGTGAAAGGGTAAGGAACGCTCATGGTGGGGTAGAAGGTGGGAAGTGGGCATTGATTACTGTACGGAACACTTCACCATTAAGGTATTGGCCGTGGCGCAAGGAGATGCTTCCGGGCAAAAAGGCATTCTAGTCAAACATGGGGAATTTTCGAAATTCGAATTTTATTGACATCGTCTGCACTCTGGCGATTTTATTCCATGGACAACAATACAATATCGTTTTTGATGCAGGCGATGATGAGTATCGAAACTAGACAACAGGGCTAAACCGCAGAATCGCGGTGCAGTCACACATTAATTGTCGCTGGCGGCGGAGGTTCCTCCGCAAGGCCCATATCAATTGAGTCCCACGATGATTAGTCACGTCCGCTAAAGATCCATCTTAGTCTACTTGAGGGAAGGTCGAGGGTGCTTTACGGAGGTACTACTCCGTACTGTACTACCTTACTACTTGGTCTACCTCCGTACCAGGAAGTTAATACAATGCCGTGCGAGAGCAATACGCTAGTTTCTCCTCGCCGCTCTAATCATATAGATATTATGACAGCTCTGAAGACAGTATCTTAGTCAACGCTTTTATATCACAATTGATTAATTAATCAATTCAGATGTTCCTTTATTCAAGATGAAGCTTACTTCATATTTTATGCAGCTTTCTTCACCTTTTACCCCTATTCGCAAGCAATTAACTTCATAGTTGCCATAGTAAATCGTTAGAGCGGCGTGAAAAATACAGCGCTTTGCTCCCGCACGGCATTGTATTAACTCCCTGGAGGACGAGTACAGTACACCCCGCTGTTCCCCCGCCAAGAGTCACTAGTACCACGTTAAGGTTAAGTACACGTATTATCTCATCTTGTCCAATGGGAAATACGAAAGCAATGATAAAGCATAAGTTCCTTACCTTACCTTAGAATACCTACAATATTAAATTAAATCGTTGATCATGTCTCCAGCAGATCGATCAATTCCCGCCCACACCAACAATGACTACTTCACCAGCAACCCCCCGCCAAAGACCCTGCATTCCCATACTACCATTGCCAAGGCCTTTATTGAGGAACACCTTTCATTCCGTCGTCGCGTAGTGCTGGTCACATCAGGCGGGACCACTGTCCCTCTGGAGAACCAGACTGTGCGTTTTATCGACAACTTTTCCGCTGGTACTCGTGGAGCAACATCGGCAGAGTACTTTCTTGAAGCTGGTTATGCTGTCATCTTCCTCCATCGCCAATTCTCTCTCCTGCCCTATTCACGCCATTACAGTCATTCGAGAAATTGTTTCCTTGATTTCATGACTGAGGGTGCGAATGGGGAGGTGGTAGCATATAAGGAATACGAGGAGAAAATGTTGGATGTTTTGAAAAGGTACCAGAGAGCAAAGAAGAACAACACGTTGTTGTTACTATCTTTTACGACAGTCACAGAGTATCTGTGGGAACTCAAGGAGATAGCTATCTCGATGAATCCCCTAGGACGAACGGCGCTACTCTATCTCGCTGCTGCAGTGTCAGACTTCTTCGTCCCTAAAGATAGGCTTGCTGAGCATAAGATACAGTCATCGGAGACTGCTCACCAGGATAAAACCGATGAAGAAAACTGGGAGCATAGAGAAGCTACCCACGCACCAAGTAAGAAGCTCGTGATCGACTTGGATCCTGTCCCGAAGTTTTTGAAAAGTCTAGTCGATGGCTGGGCACCGCAGGCTATGATAGTCAGCTTCAAGCTCGAGACTGACCCTTCGATCTTGATCAGGAAAGCCCAGATGGCAATAGATCGATATTCACACCACCTGGTTATTGGTAACCTGCTTTCAACCAGGAAGTGGGAAGTGGTATTCATAGCTCCCAACGTTCCTGAATATTGGATCAGAGTGCCAATGCACAGGCGAATCAAGAGTATGTCCGCTGCCTCTGGTGGCTTGCAAAGGCCTACTTTAGCCTCTCTGAGTCAGGCGGGGGAACCGAAAGATGACACTTCGGCCGAGGAGCCAGAATTGGAAATCGAATCTCTTATTGTCCCAGAAGTTGCACGGATGCATGAAGAATTCATCCGAGCTCCAGTCGAATGAAGGAAGACAAATGAGAACGATGGAATTTATCCTAAACCTTTCATGAGAATTCGAGCGAAATCTCTACTTCTTGGCTAAATGAACTATAATTCTGCAGATCTGTGGTTTTTCCTAGATCAGGTATGTAGTCAACTCCTAAACCAGCCATCGGCGAATCCATGATGTCCCTTCTCCGGTTATGGCATCTAGAGCGCTTGTTGAGACTGCAATAAGACCCGATCTTGTTGGATTGTAACGGCGATCACTGTCTCCATACAACTTCTTTACTTCCGCTTCTGTACTTTTCGAGGCTTAAGATGACTCGAGATGATTTCGAACAAGATTACCCCTTGAAGAGATCATCTTGGGTTGCCATTATAAGAACTTCTTGACCGCGAACACCATTCGAGATGACTCTGGAAGTCTGTGTAGCGGACAGCTGATGTTCCCACTCTTTTTGGAGCAAATAAGAAGGATTTGTATCTACGCGTTTCTCGGGCCCATGTCTAGATTAGATAGTAGATGGGAAATATAGGCCATAGGTGTCATGTTACGCCTCCGGATGTGTATACTAAGTCTGAGCTCCATGAACCCTTGTCAAATTGGAGCATCTTCGAGGAGAAGTTTTATCTTCCAACAGTAGAGAATATGCTATATCAATACATAGAGTTATCCAAGCGAAGCATGAGCCCGAGGTTATCGAGCCTCATCACATATGCATTAAACTTCGTCTGAACACGGGATTTAGGTACCTTCCAGGTTGACTCGAATAATGGATTGATGATCCTCCAAAGTCCACAGTTGGCGCTAAGGGCTCCTAAGGACTATGTTAAGCGAGCCGCTCCCACATTTACGAATTCCACACCAGGGTCAGAACCATACGACATTCGAAACCACCCATCATCACGACTGACTCCAAACCTCAACCGCAATCATGGCGGCTGCCCTCAACAAGATTGCGGCGACAAGCCCATCGAGGCAACATCCGTCCGAGCTGGAGACCAGCATTGCCAACGCTCTCTATGACCTGGAGTCAAATATCCCAGACATGAAGACGGCGCTGCGGCCATTGCAGTTTGTGTCTGCTCGTGAGGTTTGTCGCTGCTCCAGATGCTGGGAATATCGCCGAAACATTGCCATCACATTCATGCACGTCTCTGTCATATACCCAATGATTGTATCTACACAACCAGCTAGCTCGTCAGGCCCGATCATCCCAAAAACCAACCACCCGTTTCCTGAGTTCTTGAAAAACCTACGAAGCTAATCCAATTTTCTTCCACCCCACAGCTCGAGGTCGGCCACGGCAAAAAAGCCATCGTCATCTTCGTCCCCGTCCCTCTCCTCCCCGGCTTCCACAAGGTCCAACAACGGTACCTCCTCCACCCTTCTTCAAAGCGTTCCCCAAACTAACACCCCACGCCACCAGCCTAACCCGCGAACTCGAAAAGAAATTCTCCGACCGCCACGTCCTGATCCTCGCCTCTCGCCGCATCCTCCCGCGCCCCAAACGTTCCAACCGCTCGCGCACTTCTCAAACGCAAAAACGCCCGCACTCGCGCACCTTGACTGCCGTGCACGACGCCATCTTGAACGACGTCGTCTACCCGGTAGAGATTGTGGGAAAGCGGACGAGGACTAGGGAGGACGGCAGCAAGGTGTTGAAGGTTGTGTTGGATGAGAAGGAGAGGGGCGGTGTCGATTATCGGCTGGATACTTATGCGGAGGTGTATCGGAGATTGACGGGCAAGGGGGTGGGGTTTGAGTTCCCAATGGGGGGGCCGGTGGAGTATTAGATTGGGGAGGGCAACAGTATTGATGAGGTGGAGATACGATATGCGACGAGAGGGTGGCAGGGGTAGCTACGGGAAAAACTGATACGGAGCTGCAACTTGCAAAAATCCCGCACAGCAGATGGGTATCCTAAGTGTTCTAGTCTACGGCTTCCTCCCCCGTAGCCTTGGCCGTCGACTTCCCCACCCTCCCCACCCCAACCACAGCCCAATACGCCAACTCCTTCTTCTCCCTCCCTCCCTTCTCCCCTTCCCCCTCCGCCGCCTCCCCCTCCCATTCCATCCTAACAAACACCGGAATCTCCAAGACATCCTCATCCTCCACCACCTCCGCCTCCTGCCCAACACCCGCACACACCACCTCTACCACCACCGTCGTCCAGTTCCGTCCTTTGTCCCACACTTTCCCTGCTTCTGCCACTTTGCCTTCGCCACTGCTAGCTGCAGGATCCGTAGTCTTGGACACGCTAGTAAGCATCCTGCTAGCGCGTTTTCCAGCTCCCCCACCGCCGAGTGCCTCGTCCCATGCGTCCGTGTTGGCGCCGATGTCGAACTGGGGGCAGAGGATGGTGACTTTGTGGCTGTATCTCCCGGGGGTGTGCGAGGGCGTAGCGAGGGTGATTTTCACAGCGTCAAACATGGGGTTTTGGAGCGTGAGGAGGAATTGGCTTGCGCGGAGGATAGGGAGGGCATTGAGATCTATAACCGGTTGCCCCGATGACTGCAATGGTTTTAGCGAGATTGTAGGGATGTAGTTCAGTGCTACGAGTCGGATGCGGAAGCGTGTGCTGGTGACTTTGGGTTCTGGTTTGACGAGGATGTGGCGGCAGGTACGACAGCGTTTACTGCGTTTTGTTCGGAGGATCTGAGCGACGGGGCGGACGTCGTTGATGAAGTGTGGAGGGTGGCGCTGTTCTGCGCGTTGGGCGATGCTAGCGGTACCGGCCCAACCTTCTGTACGGAGTTTCTGGATGGCACCGGCGTGGGAGGCCGGGTCGACGATGTGTAGGCCCTCGGAATGGGAGGCGCTTTCGCGCATGGGGGTTGTTTTGGAGGTAGATTTCTTTCCATATGAACCGAGGCCAGTGTAGAGGCTCATAATGCGGGCGAGACTGCTGGGAGAGCTGTAGTTGTATTCGCCTGAAGGTGTCAAAAGGGGATTTGAGGATGAAGGTGAGATAGAAAGCTGAGAGGATAAAAAGGATTTGAGGGATTGGAACTTTGCATCGGGGTCGTTGTCTGAAAGAGGGTCGGGGACAGGTTCTGATTCTTCGAAAGAGGTTTTAGAGATGGAGGGAACAAGTCTTGGTGTTCCACCGTTGTTGAGCTTGGATAGCTGAACTGCGAGATTACTAGGCTTATCGAATTTTATGCCAATGTCTAGAGTAGTCCAATTGCAATATCCGCATGCCAGGATCCAAGGTCCGTTGATGGCGCTACCTTCCGGATCGAATGTGTTCACCGTCATGGGAGCAGTGCATATTGGGCAATTGAAGCAGTTTCTGCTACATCTACAGAAATGTCGTTAGCTGGAGGTTGGGGTAAAAGTGAGTCAGTTACAAAGGAAAGTGGTATAGTCTTACCTACCTATAGCCGTCGCTCCTCAACATGCTGCTCGGCATTTCGAACAGACAGGTGGGGCAATACCAGCAGACGATCTCTTCGATTGTACACCTTGGGCATCGTATCTGCTGGCAGTCCTCACAGTACATGAGGTGCTCTAGGGGGTAGAGCGAATAGTTTGCCCGCGGCGATCTGGGATCAAAGGTCCGCTCTTGCTCCTCGTCATCGTCGTTTCGCGGCGTGTTCCCTGCGCCGATGGGTATAGAAACATCAGTGCATGGGCAGCTAATGTAGCTATACGGAAAAGACATTGCGTAAGGTAGCTGATGGGAAGTGTCCGCCCAAACTTGGTGTCAGTGAAAAGTAAGTTTCCTCTTTGATAGCGGATCCCGTTCCGCGTTGGCCGCAATCGCTATCCACCTCCGTAAGGCTGCTCTCACATAGTCATTGCAGAATCCATATTCGACCTTTATCCTACCATCCCGCCGCATGCTTAAAGACATCTGTCAGAGCAGTAGTGTGACGTCCTCTACCTCCGTGGGTTACCTTCAGATGAATACTCTCCATTTGATACCAGTCATTGTGTCGGCTAGCGCCAACTGTATAATCATATTTCCTTTCCAAAAGCCATAACCAAAGATGGTGTATCTTTTGTATCAAAAGTCACAGAATCTAGGATAGTTCAAGGCTCCGTACTCGGATTAGATGCAGCTTACGATCTTCATGATGGAGATGATGTGAACGAAAAGCGGGTTTCAACTGCAACATCTATCAGTAGAGATTTAGCTGGAGAGCAAACCGAATGTGGACTTTCAAATCAAGACCCTTGTTTATATACACTCATGAAGTTATTTACAGCTTCCCTAAGGTCTAAACTCCCGTACCTGAACCCGACCTTCCTGTACACTCAACCTCCTACCCAAGGTAGCGCTCGCTCTGCAAGAAAGCCTTCACATTGGGCCTAGACTCGACCGCATCGACCAATTGCGTTAGTCGCGGATATTCTTTTAGCCCTTTCCTTCCATCCTGTACCAAGTTCTCGTCGTGGCAGATTTGGTAGATGACCATATCCGCATATGTGATCTCCTTGCCAATTACGAAAGGACCTTGGGTGGAAAGATTGTTGGATTGGAGATGGCTTTCCAAGGCATTTAGGAAATTGGCTCGATCGGTCTTTTGGTGCTTGGGGTAGGTTTCATCCTTATTGGGGCTGAAGAACGCTTGGATAAACAGGGTGCGCCCTAAGGCACTATAAGCAAGTGTAACCAACCTCTAGACCGCAGACAGGTACTTACAATCAATGGCAATGTCACACATGGCATCCGCCCAGTACTTCTCGTCCTCCGTCTGACCATCATATTTTCCCAGCTGCCGCGCAAAGTGCCTCAAGATCGCATAGCTCTGAGTCAAGATCCTACCGTTCAGCTCGATGACTGGAATCGTCGCGTTGGGATTCATTTGCTGGATCCTGCCTTTCTTATACTCTGGGTATTCTTCAAAGCTATAGCGTATGTCTTCGTACGCGATGCCGGCATCTTCCCACATGAGACGTACTACCTGACCGCGGCCGCGAGAGGCAAAGTCGAAGTAGTGCATTGTGGGCACTCCGCCAATTGCTTTGTTGGCCTCGCCAGGATTGCCGAATCTCTTCGTGGTAGGCATGATAAGAGAAGATTCAGACTGTGAGATTTGTATGAAATGAAAGATTGTATGATTCTACATGAATGAGAGCGGTATAAAATAGGTGACAGATATTAGGAGAAGGATTGCAGGAACCACAGTAAATGAATAACATGGTGATGGAAGGCAATTGTGGTGAACACATTCTAACACACGGTCTAGACTCCTCCGTTCACGGAGCAGCAGCCACTATGATGTCAAGCGCTGGAGTCTCCCCGGTTGAGAGGAAAACTAATAAGGGACTCTAATTATGGGTAAGGATTGCTAAGTCGTGGAGAGCACTGGGAAGAGAAAAGCCAAATTTGGTCTGTTACGTAATCGTATGGCAGTTGCATTGCAATTTACGACATACCAAAGTATATACTTGGAATTCCTGGACATCGAACTATCACTCTCGGGAAAATCGTACTTCATTAAGGCTTTGAAGGAGTGTCTATCTGTCTGTATCTGGCGAACTGCGAACTTCACTAGCCGGAGGGCTTGACGAGTTGACGATCTTACCGCTTTACAAGTTACAACGTCGACAATGTCGCTAGTCATTGGCTCAAGCATTCATGACATCTCAAATCAGTCCAACAAAGAGGTACACTCATCTGTATCAAATATTAATGGAGACCCCAGCCTTATACTTCTATAAAAACTTCGACCGAAGATCAATCCCGCCTTCTCAGACAACAAACCATCACTCGAAAACCGCTGAATGCATCTTACAATACTTCATGTAGCGAAAATACTTCTTCCTCCATCCGCGGTCAACCTCTTTCGCACCCTCAATTTCACATATCGAAGTCCCAATTTCTTCGGCCGTAGGTTGATGTAACCTTCTCCTTCTTGGTCATTCACCGTATCCAATATCGCTGACGGCGAAAATAGCAAAGCCTGACCAGCTTCAAGATTTACAATCTCCTTGAAGATCTCAGACACGTCTCGCTGTGATGATTCATCGTTGTTCGAGATGCCTGCGAGGTGGGTCTTCAGAGCTTGAAGCCAGCTCGGAGATGTGAAACGGTGTACTATCGTCATCGAACTGAGATCTAGTAGCTTTGGTGAGATAGTAGGTTCTTGGGTTGCAATGATGACACGGGTTGCTAAATGCCGTTGTTGACGAATGATAGTAAGCAAGCTCTCCGTGAAAGTACTGGCTGCACGGCTTTCCGACATAAACTACTAGAGATCAGCATCTCAACGCGAAATCGGTGTAATTAGCGATATGAGCATGCCACATCTGGTTCATACCTTATGGGCCTCGTCCAAGGCTATGATACGGCCAACACCCCCCCGTTCCTCCAAGAAGAGCGCAAGGCATATATCGAACATAGCACATGCCGCGCTTTCGTCTACGAAGGGGCAACTCAGATCAACAATCGTCAACGTCCCGGCCTCGAAAGACCAGATATCCTTTTTCTTTGAAAGGTCGGCTTTGTTCCGTTCGTAAGCTTCCTGTATTTTCCTCAACTCCGCCATCTTAGCTTCCCTTCCAATTTTTGAATTGACTTTTCCCAACACTGAAGCAGCCCTGGGGTTACTAGGAACATTCATGAAGCTCTCAAGCAGCTGAAGTCGTGTTTCCAACAGTGTAGACTGAGCTTCGTTGAAATCTTCATAATTAAGTCTCTCTCTAAATGCAGCATAATCCAAACCTGGTTTGTTTTTTCTCTCCAAGGCGATCTGGCGCAAATGTTTATTTACAACCTACGCATTCGTTAGCGATACTAGTTTTGAAATACCTGTTTCTCCGGGATCAGTAACCCACCTCCATGTACAAAGGCTTTGACCCTTCTTTCTCGTTGACTGCCATCAGCTTCATCATACGCTCAACGTTGAGTTGAGACTCTTTCAGCAAGAGCGGCACGACCTCTGGCTGCAATTTCTTGTCAATTCCTGGCAAATTCTTATAAAGCTTCTTCATACGAGAGTAATTGCTAAGTGAAACGATCACCCTCACACGTATTCCAGATGAGCAGAGATAGGCCGCTTCGCAAATTTGACTGCTTGCAAAGCCCGAGAACTTGTCATAATGGAACACTATACCAGCAAGTGGCCGGGGGAGTTTTCCAAGTCTGGAAGGAATTAGGGCGCTCTCGAGCATACATGACAGGGTATGGCTCTTGCCACTTCCTTGCGAGCCACAGATGAATGCCGACCATGGAGTGTTGACATTGATAAACAGTCGGGTATCCTCCGGCTCAGCATTCGGTTGTTGTTCGATTAATGCGTCACTGTGGGTATCGGGTCCCGAATCTCCGTAGGTACAAAGACGTTGTGCGAGCAAGCCATACTGTGGAAGTATACCGCCCCTCACGGCTGGAGCAGGAGATTTGATAACGCCCGCCAGAACATCTCCTGAGAACAGTGGCGTGGTCCTAATTTCTTCCATGTGCACATTGTGAGCTCGGTCGTGATCGGTACCATCTTCTGTTGCCAAAAGGCTCATGTGAAACCGACGATCAGCTTCCCAAGTGTCGAGCGGCATTATAGCTTTGATAGTTGAAGGCTCCGCGAATGCTAATTTCTCTATTAGGATATTATTTGGGAAGACAAAAAGTGGAATGAGATCGAGGAAGTATGAGCTCGTCCAGCGCGTGGTGTGGAGAAAGGGGAAACTAGAAGAATGTAGGTTTAATCCTACAGCAACGAAAAGGAGGGGGAACGAGAAAGATATCAATATCTCCAGCACGCTAAGAGAACGAGCCATCAAAGTGCATTGATCCAAGACCGGTAGCCGACCTGCATAGAACATGTTTGAAACCCAGTTCGAACGACTCACCTCGACGCGTCTTTGTCTTCATAGAAGTGCACTGAGGTTCATCGACAATGATCTCCACCGAACTAGAAGATTCATCATCACTTGAGATATCTGAGCTGTCAGATATTTCCATTGCTGGTATATCTAGATGAACATCGGCTGCAGATGATGATTCGGAGGATGATCTGGCGGATGACATGGATGACGAGCCAGACATCTCTGGAACTGTAAACATCATGTTATGATTCTAGAAGCTGTACCGTTGTGTGTCTCTTGTATGAGACAAACCTTCAGTGCTTGTGTATTGAAGTTTCATAACGTTCTGCTTCAGTCGAAAAGATATTGTTTATCATGCAGGAGTTGAGAATTCGTTGTTTGTCTTAAGAAATCCTGAATGTTCTAACAGATCACCTGCCCATCCTAACACTTTATGCATAGAACTCTCAAGCTGTAGCCAAGCTAGTCCAAGCCTCTGTGCTGGTCAATCCGAGATTCGAAGCGTATGCATCACCAGTGGGTGCATGGAAGCATTTTGCCCATCTGCACATTCCACAGTACCAAAATAATAACGTACTAGAATATTGCAACAGCTTTTCAGAACCCTAGTTTTGAGCATTGCGTCTCTCGGATCCAACTCCCCAGAGTCAATAGAGCATCAGCAGATGATACCGAATGGACACAATCAAGGCCGCACCGACATGATATCCATTCTATCAGAAAAAGCTCCCATGAATGATCAGGAACCAGACCACGGCGAATCATGCGGGCCAATATCAACAACAAGCCCCCAAGCTGGACATTTGTATGGACTCCCTTAGCAACTGATCATCCACCGGCCAGAAACCCCATCAAAAACGGCTGTTATTGCAACGCTTTCTCTACCAGGCCACTCGCCTCCCCTCGCATTTCCTTCAACCTCGAAAACAAGGCATTATAATCTCGACTTCCATGTCCAGCTTCTAATTTCTCTGATCCAGGTCAAACTTGGAAACCTTGAGAGATTAGGTAGTCCCCATCCCCTTTCTTAATCAGTTGCTATAGCGGGAATAAGGCCATGCTATCTCTCATATCTCTACTACACGCCCGACTTCAAATCTTTTCCATCGAACGCCGGTCAAGAGCGTCCAGGAATCCCTTTGCTAAAGTTATCATGTTACCAGCGTGCAGAGATAGGTTAAGTATTTAGATACTAAGAGGACTTTGACTCTCCTACGAACCGAATCCACCGGCTCTCAACATCGCCAAACTAATCAGTGTTCTCATAAATCGGCCATCCCCTCTATCCACATGGAACCCCGAAACAGAAATCTACCCACTCTGGCATCTTATATGAAAAAGGGCGAAACGCCCAACCTCTTCTTTCATATCCTGCCCCTGAGAATCGGGAACCGAGAATCAACGTCTTGAGGAACGATGGTGGAATGCAAGAGAGGAAATTAGCTCTATCATGTCCATTGCAGAAAGGATGGTAATCAAGGAACAAGTTTCCAATGCCATTTTGCAGAATGGTTCGTTCAAAGGGAGCGGTGCATGAGCGGTAGATAGTGGAACCAAGCCACCTAACTAGGGTTTCCAGGAGAATTCCCAACTCAATTCAGGAGCAATCTGATACCAAGTGGGATGTAGAAAGCACACGATGCCATTCTGTCTAACAAAACCGCACTTCCTCGCAGAGACAAAATGATGGGGTTTCGACCTCTTCTGGGGCGCTGGATTGAAAAAGAAGACCAGAGGGAAACCAATCCCAAAAACTCCGATGAGCCAATCTACGAACCCCTCTCCCATCAGCAACCCCTTTCCCTTCCCACGCAACGCCTTCGTCAGAGCAGAGCACTCCCAACACCGGAAGTCGTAGGTCAGAGATCGCAGCTATATGGAAACCACGCACACGTGCTGGCCAAACCTCTGGCGTAGAACCTTTTCATCCGCAGCACCACGCTCTTTTCTCCCCTTCCCCGCCTGTCTCTCCACCCAAAAGAGCCTGCCTACCTTGTACCCACATCTCCAACCAGCCAACCCACGCACACAAGCGAAAAAGACCTCGTCTCTACTTCCAAGTTCTCTACCCCACCCACCATCCACAAGACCGCCCGTACCTTTCTCTAGGCGACTCGTGCTTCCTGCAAAGACAGACGAAACGGCACATGTGAGAGTGGATATGGAGGAGAAAGAGGGTTTGGAGGATAGAAAGGCCGGGATGGGTTGGGTTGGAGAGGTTCAGATGTGAGACATGAGGTATAAAGGGGAGGAAGCGGCCTTGATGGGGGGGGGGGTAAGGAAGTGAGTAAGTATCGTACAGCTTTCTTAACTAACAAAAACGATAGATCTGATGAAACGGGGTTGGTTTGAGACAACCGAGTGACAAAAATGGATAAGCTTTAGCTGTGATGGACATGCGGAGCAAAGTACGGCTCTTGGAAGCGTTTCTCACATGTGATTCGCCCCAAAGTGGCAGTTGGGCGGTTGCGCTGGACGGGAGTTTGTCTTGATGCCTGGATGATGTTGTTAGATAGGCAGACATTGTGTTCGGCGCTTCTCCTTTTAGGAGGACGTTAGGGCTAGGAAGGGAAGGTTGGACGGTTGAGCGTTTGTGTGGAGTTGGAGACAAAACATCTATCTTCCACAGGTCTGCTCTCGCATCGATTCACAGCTGAACTTGCCTCACTCTTTGCAAGATACGCACGATTTAAGAAGAAGAGGATTGAAACACTTAAGCGTTTGGGATGGACCAAGTTACAAACATCCATCTTTCACAGGTCTGCTCTAGCATTCGATCCACGACTTGAAAGCCTCCCCCATTTACACTACCCCCCTCCCTGAATCCCAACTCACGACATAAAGAAAACCATCATAGGCTTGGTATTACAAGACTAGCCTGCTTCGAAGCCAACCTCCCCTCTCTCAAAGCCAAGACTCGCTCGCTGAATTGCCTCGCAGAAGCGCTAATGAAATGCTCGAAAGTCGAATCGATCGAACGAAACTGGTAATGGGGTGCCCTCGCAAAAGACGTAGCGTTGGATTGTTCGAAGAAAGATAGAAGAAAAGTGGTATCGAATTCGCTGGATTGGTAGACGACGCACAACTGGCTTGCTGACATTTTACACGTTTGACGTTTGGTGGGCATTAGGTATCGAACGCGTGCGGACAAAATATGGACTGGGCCCTTTCGCAATTGGTTGGGCTCGAATATGGTACATGGGTCGCCCGTGGCTGGACGACAGAAATGGAAGAAATCGATGCTTCGGGTAAAATGCCGTAAGTTGATGGCTACTCAAAAAGAGCAGACCCAAAAGCACGAGTATGGTGAAATATTAACATTGAAGTAGAGTCCTGTAGTTGCAACGCCCTCGCGGAAGGGCAAGGCGGTACGCGATGTACGCCGGTCTTGTCGATACAGTTGGATGAGTTATGATTCTAGAGCTCAAGGTGGTACAATCTCTTCCGTGAACCGAGAGCCTCGCGAACCATCAAAGCTGGGGTGACTTCGGCCGACACCATCCCTAGGAGTTGGACTAGACCCGACTGGAGGCAACGGGCGAGGGGTTGGGGTACCCCTTCCAGTAGGTGGGCGTAAAGACGAGAAGCCAGCCTGGTTTGTTACAGGAGTGCGGGCTGGACCTGGTCTCATGAATGCGACTTCCTGATGTCTCTGGGCTTGGCTTCCCACGCGGGCTAGTGGAGAACTGCTCGCAATTGCTGGACCAGGACGGTCTGGTGATCTAGGTGGAGGGGAATCAGGTCTGCCGTACATTGACGAAGGATTGGAACTGGATTCTGGCTCAGGTGCGCCACCGTAAAAGCCTTGAGAGTCGCGATAGAAGGACGTCTCAGAAAGGGGAGTCTGTGGACTAGCAGGACGAAAGCTGGGAGCAAGACCAGCAGCGGGCGCACCACTAAAGCCACGAACGGGACGAGGACTTGGAGCAGCACTGCTGGAAGGACCAGGATTGCCGAAACCATCACCACCACTCTCCAGTACTGATTCGATTTTCCTGCCCCCAAAGTTTTGGAAGCCACGCTCGCTGGGCGCGGTTTCGGTGGTTGCTGCTGTGGCACTGGAACGAGGTCTCATACGCTTGAAGAAACCAGCTGCGGCGAAGGGAACATTGCTTGATCGTTCGGTCACCGTCCCGCTCGGAGCACCGCTAGTGGGTGGAATTGTCTGCATCATTGGTGGTGAGATGTCTCTCCTACCTGCCATCTTCCTACGCCGCCAGCGGAAGAGTATTAGAAGTAGCAGTAGGATGATGGTTAACCCGGCGACTCCCCCTACGACACCACCAACAACAGTCGGGGTGGATGGGGCACTGCTTCCGCCCGATCCGGTTCCTGGGCTTGCTGTCGATGAAGGAGCCGTGCCGGTAGAGCTACTACCGCTACCACCTCCTATGCCGCCGGGTATGACCCCTGTGCCGGAAGTAGTACTGGCGGAACTTGAAGATGATAGGGTAGATGATTGTGAAGAGGTAGAAGAGGTAGAAGAGGTAGACGAGATAATCATGGTAGATGAGGAGTCGGTCATGGTGGAGGTCGCCTGAGAACTGGTGCTTGAGATTGTCCCAGTTCCACTACTCGACGAAGAAGAGGTTCTCGTCGACGTGATTAGAGTGGAGTTCGAAATAGGCGTTGCGAAGGTAAGACTAGTTGGACCCCGTGATCCAGTGCTTGTCTGTGAGGATGTAAAGGCTGGAAATACTCGTCAACTCAAGTCCAGATTTATATAAGATATAAAGACTTACAAGTCATACTAAAGTTGCCACTCGTGGGTGCTGGGACAGGGGGATTTGTCGGAGTCTGATTAGGGTTAGGTATATCCGATGTTTGGGACGAAGTTGATGCTGATGCACTTGAAGATAGTGAGAAATAGGAGGTTGTTGATCCGGTATTGGTAGCACTGGTAGATGACAGTGAAGTAGAAGGACTCAAAGGTACCGGCGTAGTGGGAGGCGACGATAGCACAACCTGGGAACTTGAACCTGGTACGCTGATGGTCATTGGACTCTGGCTTGCAGGAGAATTGGTTGACGTGGAAACACTTGCTGGCGGCGCCTCACTAGGACGCGATGATGACTGATCCGCAGATGTGGGTGCAGACTGTTGCGTGGATTGCGGCGCCTGCGACTGTGGGCCTGGCGTGGTGTATGCAGATTGACTCGCGAATCGCGCGGGTGGTTGGGGTGGAGACGTTGGTGATCCTGCGTTGGGAGGCAAGGTGACAGACCCGTAACCATCGAAGGTAAAGACACTGGATTGAGCAGGTACGAGCACGTCACCAATAGCGGTGCCGGAAGGGTTGTCGATGATAACTCGTACAACTGATTCAACTGCTGTAGTGATTGGTTGAGTGACTGTAGAGACCGGATTTGGAATTATTTGCCGTGGGTGGATCTTTTGAATCTCATCCTCCAGCGCCTCCAGTTGCTTGAGATCATTCAAGGCTCCATGCAACTTCGCTTGCAGTAGAGAGATCTTATTGGGGTGGCTCTTATCTTCGTTCAATAGAGCAGTGTTGGCCTCTGGGCTTCGAACGTCTAGAAAGCTGCGACGTGCCCTCTGTAGTTCATCTCGCTGATACAGCCTCCGCCTCTTAGAGGGACGTTCCATTGAATCCCGGAAGACGGTTCAATGAGGGGGATTGGGATGATATCAATCGAGGTAAGATAATTAGAACGAGCAATCCGTGTAATGCTCTTGATTAAGCTGTAGGTAATGAATGGTTACGAGTTCCTGGATCAGCATTTACCCGTCGATAAGTCCGCCAATCTGTATTATTGCGAAGGCCTGAGCCAAAAGAGAAGCGCTTCGTGAAGACTGAAGATCTGTGTTTTAAGAAAGAATGATGGGACGACGTCTTTGTGCGGACGTTTTCGCTCTTTGCGATCGAAGATCAGCTCCGACAGCGTTTGGTTCGTGCGACTGAATGAGTGGATGTCAGTCAAGGGACTGACAGAATTAGATTTGTCGAAAAGCCTGTACGGGCAGGTCAGTATTGAAGTGACGTCGCCAACAGCCGGGACCAGAAATGCTCTTACTGTTTTCAAAACTTGCATTCTACGAGAGACTCTGTGTTCTAGAAAAAGCTGGTGCCGTAGAAATGGTGTAGAAATGTCGACGTTGTAGTGAGTGTATGCTGTTGTTGTTATTAGACCCGCACCACCCCCTTAGCAATGCGACCGAGTATTTGTGCGACCGTGGTACGCCGTAGATGCTGCTGTGTATTTCTCCCCTTCCTTCCCTTGCACTCTCCTGCACCTCACTGCTCTTCTTTGCAGGCACCACCGACAGCGAGAGCTGAAAGGCTTCACGGAGACGTCACAATCATTGACGGTAGGAAAAGGAGAAAGAAAAGAAAAAAGGGCGGGACAAGACAGGGCAAGATTGGAGGACGAGGTTACAAGCGCAATGATCGACCGCTAACCGGAAGTCGTTAGACAGCAGACCGCTAGAGTTAAATTGCGTTTCTTTCGCCTATAATAGAACTAGGTACCTACTCGTCCTCCAGGGAGTTAAACTCTAGCGTGCGGGAGCAAAGCGCTGTATTCTTCACGCCGCTCCAACGATTTATTATGACATCTCTGGAGTTAATTGCTTGCGAATAAGCGTAAAAGGTGGAGAAAGCTTCGTAAAATTTGAAGTAAGCTTCACCTAAAGTAAAGAATCATCTTGATCGATTGATTGATTAATTGTGATGTAAAAGCGTTGAGTAAGATACTGTCTCCAGAGCTGCCATAGTACCTAAATGGTTAGAGCGGCGTGGAGAAACTAACGTATTGCTCCCGCACGCTATGTATTAACTCCCTGGTAGACCAAGTACCTTACTTGAGTACTGTACTAGTCCTGGGAGGTACCTGATGAAATGACCACCACAAGTGGTTGAACAAAGGGGAGTTTTCAGATGGTGTTGAAGAAGGGAAAAGGTCAATCATATCACTGCTGCAATAGAATACTACCGACACGCCGTATCATTATTTGACCTAGAATGCCATACCTAGGTGAAGAAGATCAAGGACAATCGAGACGAGTAAGCCGAGAGCCCCGCTCCCCGGATGATCCCGGTGGAAACCCCGGAAGAAGCACAAGTGAGCCGCAAGCTTGATTGCTTTATGCAGGTCCCGGCCCGTGCGCGCCATATCATAGTACATACATAATGCTTTATCTAGTACCTGGGGCCAGGGGTTCGGTCCCGTTTGATTGCGTATGGCTGAACTGTATCACAACGTGAAACCGCCAGTAGTTGGAATGTCGAACCTCGGGATGAATCACCGATACAAAAGTTTGCTTCATCAGGCAGGCGTCAAAGCATTAGTTTCATGCTCTTAAGGGTTTGGTGTGTCGCGTGCTCACGCGCGTTGGTTAGATGGCACGAGTTATGTTTTCCTCGTTCATCGCAAGGTTGTGCATGTCAGGTGACAGTGCACGTTGCAGCCCATAACACAGTTTGAATGTGTTGCCAGGAGAAAAGAATTAAATAGTACGGCTTGCTGTCAGTGATCAAGTCATGACCTCATGACCGTCACGCCCCAGACGAGCGAGGAGAGATTCGTATAGCGAAGAACATGGTTGAGTGACCATCCCATGAATATCCTGCAAGGGAACCCTGCCTGTCATCACTTCTTCAATTTCGCTTTGCAGTCAGGGCAATACCACTTCGTCCTTCTTGGGGGAGGCTCCTGCAGCCCGACACATTCCAGATGGAACCATTCACGCTCGCACTGTTATTTCAAAGCTCACATCAGCGTTGCTCTTCCGGGCAGGAAGTGGAAAGCAGCTCGAACATCTCCCACGCGATGAATATACTTACTTCTGTATTCTCACAGCAAATCATGGTCCCAAAGCTCACATCCCCACACACACAATACCTGGGTTCATCAGGGTCAATATATTCACCTGCTGCTTCTTCCTCGGCCTTGGCCGCTTCTTCTTTTTCCTTCGCACTCGCAGCTCCCTCGGCCGTCTTTTTGGCGTTGGCAGCGGAAGCGTTGCCCCGCTTCCTGGGAGCATTCTTACGCCTGCCAACACTTACTGCTGGACCGTCATCTTGATTGCTAGTGACAAATCCTGGTGCGGGGCGCTTGCTTCGTCTGCTGGCAGCTGTTATGACTGGAGTCGGAGGTCGAACCGGCGTGGCGCTCCGCCGACGAAGGCCATCACGCCCACTACGCCCCGACGGCGGACCAGTGGAAGCGCGACGTGAAGCAGCCCGGGAGGCTGTGCTGGAAGTGGCCTTGGCAGGTTCTGATGGAGGAGCCGGACCTTTCAGGGTCAGGGACAAGCGGCGAGGGCGGGAAGATTTAGCTGCAGCTCCACGTGTTTCCACAGTTGAAGGAGTCACAGGAGTAGGCACAGATCGCTTTGTCGGCGAGGGTGCGGGAGCAGCCAAAGGGACGATTGTGGTGGTCGTAACGGAAGTGTGGTCCAGTGGTTGAGACGTTATCTTACGTCTCTTGGATGCTGTTTTGGCCGGTGAAGTAACTATCTCGGCTTGTGGTTGGGTAGCTTCAAGCTTGGCGGGAGTGGACTCTCGTTTTCGCTTGTTCGCCTGTGTCTTTGTAGCTTCCTTCTCCTTCTCTTTCTCCATTTCCTTCTCCTTCTCCGCTTGCTTCTTCTTTTCCATATCTTCTTTCTCCTTTTCCATTTGCTTCTCCACTTCCACCGCCATTTCCCTTTCCCTCTCCCTCTCCATCTCTTTCTCTTTCTCCCGCGCCTTCTCCCGCTCCCTCTCCCTCTCCCTCTCCCTCTCCTTTTCTTTCTCCTTCTCCATTTGCTCTTCCATCTCCTTCTCCTTCGCCTTCTCTTGTTCTTTTTGCTTCTCTCTCTCCTTTTCCTTTTCGTATTCCTTCTCCATTTCCTTCTCCTTCTCCCTTTCCTTCTCCTTCTCCCTATCTCTTTCCTTCTCTTTCTCTTTCTCTTTCTCTTTCTCCTTCTCCTTCTCCTTTTCTTTATCCTTTGCCTTCGGAGTTTCCTTGTCCTTTCTCTTCTCCTTGCTTACATCTTTACCAATGGCTGGACCAGCGCCGACCATGGAGATGTCAATCGGCCCTTCATTAGGTTTGGTGAATAGACTCTTGAAAGTGCTACCAATATCGCCCAATCTCTTCGCTGCTTGCTCCGCCTCTGCTGCCGCCAATGCGGCTTGCTCTCTTGCCACAGTTTCCCTCTTCAGCTTCTTGGCTTCGTTGAGTTTCATGCCTCGATTGCTAAGCTGTGTCTCTTCAAGACCAAGTGAATCTGCACTAATCTCTCCCGGCGCAAGCTGTTTACCTGGCGCGGTCGTAGCGATATTATCACAATCAATAAATTCTTCGCCCGTCGCGATCGATTTGGCTTTTGTGGCACGGTAATTCTCAGGTCCACGGCCAGCCTCGGAGAGTTCGCGTCGTATCATCGTTTCACTAGGCGACCAGATTGCGTTCTTCTTCATCCTCTTCCGTAATTTTGCCATCTCCCAATCCGTCAGCCGCATCCAAGGGGCATGCTCGCTGCCTGGCTTGGCATCTGAAGGCGGAGGACTGAGAAGCGAAAGGGCATTGCTGGTGGATATACCTGCAACAGCGCTGTGTACATTTGTTCCCATCGCACCAGGTGGCCTTGGCGGTCGTGATGTCTTCGGGACTTTGATTTTTGGGGCCTTGGGGGTCTTAGGAGGTCTGATGCGTCCCGGCTTGCTGGGCCGGCTCCGTGAAGATACTCCAACGCGTGACGTAGGCATAGGAACTGGCGAGGTTGGTAAAGACTCCCATTCGGAATCCGTAATTGGAGGCGGCGAATCCGGGTTCGGGGGTGGTAGTACCTCTCCTGGGACAGTAGTCTTTCGGCTTCGGTATCGCGGCCTATGAGGTTTACCGATAGACTTTCCACCAGACGCTCCCACTTGTGGACCTCCGAGCCGAAGTGTAACACGGGGAGGGGGAGTGCCATCGTTTGCGCCCTTTAGGCCTGGTCTGGTACGACTTGCCTGAGGAGATTTCAATTGCGGTACTGGTGTAGGGTCTCGAGAGGGCGGCTTTGGTAGTGAGTTTAATTTAGAAATGATATTCGTCAGTCGATTGGCATGACGGTCTACCATGTCATACATACGCGAGGCCTCCGCAGAGGAAGCCTCGCGGGCGCTCAGCGCATACTGAAGCTTTTGGGAGATCTTCTCACGAAGGTTTTCGGGATTCTGTCGTTCATTCAGAGGTACACTTGGCAGTAGTCCATAGGTCTTGGTTAAGTTGTGCAGTTCGTCGGTAGAGGTAAGGTACGATGCATCGAGCTTACCGACGAGCGTGAGGGAGCGAACGAGGTCAGACGGGAGATACTCGGTGTAATCCAGGAAGTCGGTGACGGTAGCTTGAGCATCAGGATCTACCAGGACCTCGCCCGTGATGACCTCTAGCTGAGTCGCCATATGGGCGTTGCAGTTTCGTGTCGATGAGGTTGCAACTCTAAAGTAAAGCTTGGTGAAACTGAAGGCCGACACTAAAAGCTCACGGATGTTTACCATACAAGACTGACAAACTAGGTAAGGTTTAAAGAAGACTAGCGTGCACATGGTGACAAAGCGGGACCTAGCCCGGTTTGGTTGTACTAAAGCTCACCTCCAAAGCACTTTGATACTGACTTCGACATGAAGTGTGTCAAAACCACCCAAAGCACATTCACTGCTTTTCGAATAAGCTCAGCTCTGAAACTCACTCGGCCTGGAATTTATAGAGCTAAAAAGTCCATGCGTGCTACTTCTAAGGGTAGCTAGAGTAGAGGCTAACATGATGTCTGGGAATTCTACCAGGTAAATCTCGCGCTGCGTCTACGAGTGCAACGAATTGCATCTTACTACTTGAACGTCTTGTATTTGATTTCTCAGGCTGAATTGATGCTATCGCGTGGTTCGAGATCAAAGTCGATTTTCTGGCAGACCTAACAGAAAATACTTAAGCAATCAAACAAGATCTTTACAAGAAACGGGTCGACACTTGGCAAAAGTGACTATTTACAGACTGTACTGCTTGCAACTATGTCGTATGGAAGTCATGTAGAAGCGTTGATGTCCACGCTAATCGACACAGTAATCGAGACCTCCTCCGGAAACTTTAACCTTGAGCCAGTGCTACCGGAGTCTGACAACGAGCTTGCTTCCTCTCCCCAACGAAAGAACAAATCGAAAGCTATTCTACCTACCACGCCACCCAGGATACCCTCATTGGCTTTCGCTATAATGTCGAATCCTACCATGAGGCTTGGGGAGCTAGCCCCAAGAGAATACGAATTCTGTCCTCTGCAGGCTGTGACCAAATATCCCTACCGATATCTCAACAACGGCGATTCGGAATTGGTATCAGGCGCTTTCTTTGCAGCAGGGAAATTTCGTGCGAGAGGTTGGAGCTTGTAAGTTGTGACAGCCGATTTACAATCTCGATAGTCTCCTTTTGATTCGGTCTATCGGAACACTCTGTTGTGCATTTTGCTCTGATGTTCCTCGATGAATCACATGAATGAATGCCCGATTCAGGAAGTTCACGGAGTCTTTGAGATGCACACTCATCGTGAATCTTATCTTCACACGTCTCCAACACTTTCTCCTTCTCAGGTTATTCATCTAACACGTCTCATCTAATTCATCCCTGGTAGGTACTACATTCATACATATCTACCATCAGAGAAACCACTAGTACTTGTGCCTGCCGTTGAATTCCAAGCTCTCTTGGAAGATATTGACAAACAGCTGGACCTTCAAGTTGGATTTCCCCCGGTATCTGGATTCCGAATCCGCTTTTCAGACAAAGGCAGCCCTCGTGCTCGATATTTGGGTCAACTAACACCAAAAATGGAATTGGCTTCGATGGAGAGGATGATCCCGGGCCCAGAATTCAAAGAAAATGGAGAAAACGAGGTGCTAGACGACCGCTCGTTTGCAGCTTTCAAGAAGAAGATCGAAGCATCGATAGAAGCTGGCAAGATCAAGTCCAAGGCGGCAAAGGAGAAGAAGAGGAATGAACGTGTGGTGCAGAAGAAGGGCTGGTGTGCTCAGCTAAAGCGGGCTCAACGTTATCTCGGAGTGCGGCCCCGTCGGACCGCAACAGAGAATGACGACCCTCTTCGGCATTTAGACCTACCGTGGGAAGAATTGGAAAAGGCTCGAAAGGCTTATCAATTGGCCGCAGGCATAAAACTTCCAGGGTTGGACGTCGCAAAACCTACAACATACCCTTTTGATTTGGACGTTGTTTTTGTTTGCGTCGATGTTGAGGCCTATGAGCGGGAACATAAAGCTATCACCGAGATCGGGATCTCTTCGCTTGACACTAGAGACCTTGTTGGCGTTCCTCCTGGTGAAGGCGGTACAGCCTGGTTCAGTAAGATCCGCTCGCGTCACTTTAGAATCAGGGAGTATTCGCATTTGAAGAACACAGAGTTTGTGGTTGGCTGCGCCGACAGATTTGAGAAGGCTTTTGGTACTAGTGAATGGATTTTCAAAGGCGAAGCACCCAAGGTCGTTGCATCGTGCTTTCGACCCCCATTTGCAACTCGTCCCTTGGACGTCAATACCAGCTCTCAGTATCCTTCGATGGAAGAGCTCCAGAACGGTACCTCTCAAGCTAAGGGGTCTACGTTCTCTTCGTCCGTTATGCAACGCGAGGATGGCACTCAACCGAAGCGGAATCTTGTCTTGGTAGGCCACGACATCAAGACTGACATCGACTATCTTCGTGACTTGGGCTACGATGTTAGCAATCTGTCTAACCTCTTGGAAGCCATTGACACAGCCGACCTCTACCGGGCATTGAAGCAAGAACAGCAACCTCGCAACCTTGGTCAGGTTCTCTTAGACTTGGGCCTAACGGGATGGAATTTACATAACGCTGTAAGCAGACACCCACTTATTTCCATATCTTTAAATGTCAAATCACTAATCCGATATTTTATAAGGGCAACGACGCAGCTTACACCCTCCAGTCCATGATTAGCATCACCTTCGCTAGCCTCGCAGCTACACACGCGCGTCTAGCTACCGCCCACGCGGAGCGAACTGCTCGCCTGGATACCGTAGCGAAAGAAGCCCAAGACCGCGTCAAAGAAGACAGCGATGAGTGGGAGCTAGCAGCCGGAGAAGGAGGCGACGGCGGGTCGGCCGTACGCTTGCCCCGGCGAGATCCGGAATGGGAAGCCCTAGGGCCAATTCCGGCAAAGTCTAAGAAGGTGGTTGCAAAAGAGAAGGCTGTTAGGGAGAGGAAGCGCGCGGAACAGGGGGCTGCGAGTCGCTTGCTGGCTTTGAACAAGAGCGGGTTGACGAATGGCAATGCCTTGGGTGGGAAGAAGCCGAATGGGAAACAGCAGAATGGGAAGGTGATTCCGTCACGTAACAGCAATCAGAACGAAAGCATCCCCAACAACAAACTCAATACGGGAACCCTAGGAGACACAAACGGCAAACAGCGAGCAAAACAGGACCCTGCAGAAAAGCAAGAGCTCCCAAGTCAATTCACCGAGCGCTTAGCTTTCCTAGATATGGATGATGATGAGGAAGGAGGAGTCTCACTGGTCTACAAGTGAGCGTGGAGCTGGCTGGTTGGCGATGAGCTTCACGCATACATAGCATTGTTTGTTGTGTCTTCTAAGGCCTCGAATCGGCAAGCAATTAGGGCGGGAGGCACGTAACTTGGCTTTACTGCATTTGAGAAAGGAGATCATACGAGGAGCTTGCGAGGGGGATGGAGGTAGCTAGGCCGTTGCCACACAAGTAGACTTATCAACGATAACCCATGCAAAATCTTTATTTCGTACGAGAGTCTTCCAAGTACATCCCCACCACACCAATTTCTACTCTCTCGCCAATTTTCAGTTCATGGCTTTACCACTAGCAGTATCCTTTCTGCCTCAATAGTACACGTCGAAAATTCCGAGAAAAATCCGTCTCAAGTGCCAAACTCAAGCAAACGTTCGGCTTTCCGCACAGCTTCATGACCAAAGCGCATCTCTTTCCCCTTCGGATTCTGCTTGCCGGCCGCTTATGTTTAAAGCTACAAATCGAAAACCCCGCTCGAGAGTATCGTCCTCACTCGCCCCATTTCCCCGTTGCGCTTTCTACAACTCTCATTTGCAGCCCCACCCCCTTCCCTCATCTTCCCAAAACTCAAACCGCAACCTACCACGCCCCTAAGTTTCCTTTTCGCACAGATCAGTATCTACACAACGACTCTGATGGGATCACCATGTATCCTCAATGCTCAAGCTGAGGATTGGATGTGCGATGGGAGGACAGGAGATGGCGTGTGTATGGGTGCGATGGCAGGAGGGGAAGCTTATGAGGCGAACAGCTTGCATACCCGCATGTTCTCCTTTCATGTGCTAGCGAGTACCCGAGTCCTAGCGAGTCCTAGCGAGTCCTGCCGAGTCCACGAGTCCTAGCGAGTCCTGCCGAGTCCTAGCGAGTCCTGCCGAGTCCTAGCGAGTTCTAGCGAGTCCTGCCGAGTTCTAGCGAGTTCTAGCGAGTTCTGCCGAGCGAATCCAAGCGAATTCAAGGGAGAACGCAGGCCAGCGATGAAACTCATTCGTACGCAGTGCTGGTTACGAAC